>OFCW01000034.1_pt1 | contig 65539 bp, 62 predicted proteins | sample 1520951 | NCBI WGS metagenome assembly OFCW01 (sample SAMEA4349680, study PRJEB24078) | microbial mat metagenome | biome: Terrestrial Biome; feature: Habitat; material: Microbial Mat | place: India | collected 2012-06-12 | depth 10 m | reverse complement strand
CTCTGCGTACCATTCGTACGCGTGCGCTCCTCGGCTGCAATCTCGGCCCGCTCGCTACGTTTTTCAACAGCCTGTTAGGGCGCCGATCAGGAATCAACCGCCGCCTATACCCTGGATGATGCGGCCGGTGCCTTCGCAGGTCGGGCACTCGCTGCCGTCCTGCCTTTTGCCAGTGCCGGCGCAATCCTGGCAAATGTCTTCCCCGGTGCCGACCGTGCCCGGCGCCGCTTCATCGCCGGGTTTCAGGTGGGGCGGGGCGTTGGTGCCGGGCGTGCCGGACGAGGGTGTCGGATTCATGAAACCTCCTGCGAACGAGGGGCATGGGCATGGATATGGCGCCATGCCGACGGTCAATCCACTTTATGCCTTCGGGCATATCACTCAGGTAGATTGACCGTCTTCCAAGAAGTTCACGCCTTGCGAAAAGGCTTATACGCTCAGCTCAAGCACCTTGCGGCTGACTTCCAGCGTCACGTCGCGCTGCTCGCCCAGCGTCACCATGCGATGGCTTTCCAGATGCTTCAGGACCGCATCGATATGCTGTGCGCCAAGCTGGTAGTCGGACAGGCGGGTCTGCACGCCCATTTTCTCGAAGAAATTCTGAGTACGCCGGATCGCCTGTTCGATGCGCGCATCCTCGTCGCCTTCGGTGATGCCCCAGACGCGCGCCGCATACTGCAGCAGCTTGGCGCGCTTGCCTTCCTTGCGCACGCGCAGCATGCTCGGCAACACGATTGCCAGCGTCTGCGCATGGTCGAGCCCGTACAGCGCGGTCAGCTCATGGCCGACCATGTGCGTCGCCCAATCCTGGGGCACGCCGGCCCCGATCAGGCCATTCAGCGCCAGCGTGGCGCACCACATGATGTTGGCGCGCACGTCGTAGTCGTCGGGCTTGGCCAATGCCTTCGGGCCTTCCTCGATCAGCGTCTGCAGCAGGCCTTCGGCAAAGCGATCCTGCACCGGCGAATTCACCGGATAGGTCATGTACTGTTCCATCACATGCGCGAACGCATCGACCACGCCGTTGCCGATCTGCTTGGCCGGCAGGCTGAAGGTCTTGGTCGGATCGAGGATGGAGAATTTCGGGAACACCAGCCGGGAGGAAAACGCCATCTTCGCCTGCAGCGACTTGCGTGTGATGACCGAGCCGTCGTTCATTTCGGAGCCGGTCGCCGGCAGAGTCAGGATGGTGCCGAAGGGCAGCGCCTGCGTGATGTTGCGGCCGCGCTTTTCCAGGATCGCCCACGGATCGCCGTCGAAGCAGGCGGCTGCCGCGACGAACTTGGTGCCGTCGATGACGGAGCCGCCGCCGACCGCGAGCAGGAAATCCAGTTTTTCCTTGCGTACCAGTTCGACCGCCTGCATCAGCGTTTCGTAGCTCGGATTCGGTTCGATGCCGGAAAACTCGTGGACCTTGCGTCCGGCCAATGCCGTCATCACTTCATCGAACACGCCGTTGCTCTTGATGCTGCCGCCGCCGTAGAGCACCAGCACGCGCGCATCCGCCGGCACCACCTTGGACAAATCGGCGATCCGGCCTTTGCCGAACAGAATGTTGGTCGGATTATAGAAATCGAAGTTCAGCACTGGAATCTCTCCTCGGTTATTCGACTGTAGTTGCGTGCCCTATTGTAACGTCAGGCGTGAAAACGGGTTTTCGATGGAAATGCTTTGTGGAACCCCGAATTGCGTTCGGCTATGTTTCGCATTGAAACTGCCAATTTGAGCTTTCCTTTTGCAGATTTCACAATAACCTCCATCCTTGTGACGAAATGAACGGAAGGAGAAGCTATGGCAAATGAAGGTTTTCATGAATCCCTCGACAAGCTGTCCGCCGCGACGATGGACATGCATCGCGCGATCACGTCCCTGATGGAAGAGCTGGAAGCGGTCGACTGGTACAACCAGCGCATCGATGCCACGTCCGACCAGGAATTGAAGCGCATCCTCGAACACAATCGCGACGAGGAAAAGGAGCATGCGGCAATGGTGCTGGAATGGATCAGGCGGCGCGACCCGAAAATGGACCACGAATTGCGTGAGATCCTGTTCAAGCCCGGCGACATCGTCAGCCATGACCACGACTGAGCGAAGCGGCGCGTGGTGCCGAGGGCGCGCCGCAGTTCATGTTCCCGAAGCCGACGTGGCCGAAATGACCGGGATCAGTTGGAGCGTGCCGCCCGCATCGACAATGGAACGGCAAGCATCGACATTGAGGGTCAGGTCGACGCGGCCATTGGCCGGAACAGTGAACGCGTACTGGATGGGGATGCTGGCAGCCTTGCTCGTATCAAGGGCGATCTTGTCGGTTCCCGCATTCTTGCTGACCCAGTTGGGCGTCACGACAAGCACGCTGGTTTGTTCCAGCCACAGGCGTACTTGAGCATAACGCGCGGCCGGTACGGTCATCGTGACGATTTCCTGCGGAGCTTCGTTGCTCTGGGGATGCAAGTCTATTTTCTTGGCTTGCCGCAGCGCCAGTGGCACATCCGCCGGTTGCCAACCGGCATCGCCCGGAGCCGCGTTTGCATTTGGGTTCACCATGACGGAATCAATCGCGATATGCACCGTATCGTAGGCGCATGTGGCGGAGCCGGTATTCGCGATCGCCACCCGCAGCGTGCCTTCGGCAATGGCGGTGCCGCCGCCCCCGCCGCAGCCGGCAAGCTGAGCCGCAGTTGCGAAGGCAGCGAGCAGGCCGGCGGGCCGGAAGATATTCCTGATGTGCATAATGTCCCCCTGAGTAAGTGGAACACGGCTCGCTGCAAGACCCGCGAGCCGTGTTCCACTCTTTAATTTTTGTTGAAAAATTAATATTTTATATTGTCTTCCGCAGCGCGTGCTCCCACCGGATTCGCATCCTGCGCCGCAAGCGCAGGCGAATCCTGGCGCGGGTCTTGCCGAGGGGGGAGACGTTTGGCGATAAAGCCCGGGATGGCGCCGCTCAGGCGCGCATGGCCATCGAATTGAAGGAAATCCTGATTTTCAGCCCGCCGCTGGGACGGTTGGACAGCGTGAGCGTGCCATGATGGCGCTTGACGATGCGATCGACAATCGCCAGTCCGAGGCCGGAACCGTTTGCTTGTCCGCGGGCAATATCCATGCGTGTAAACGGCCGCAGCAGGCGTTCCATTTCGGATTCCGGAACGCCGCAGCCGTGGTCGCCGAACTCGACCACCGCCTGGCCGTTTTCCATCCGGCAGATGAGGTCGATCTCGGCCAGGTCGATGCCGGCGCTCTTGCCGTAGCGGCGGGCGTTTTCGATCAGATTGTGGATCACGCGTTTGAGCTCGGTTGCGTTGCCGACGACGGCCACCCCCTCGTCGATCTCGGTCGTGATTCGCACGTCGGGCAGGCGTTCCGCTTCGCGCGCGCAGTTGGCCAGCAGCGTGCTGAGGTCGATCCGGTCGTGCTGCGACTTGTCGCTCGGCCGCGCATAGTCGAGAAACTGGCTGATGATCGAATCCATCTGCGCCAGATCGGACTGCATGCCGTTGCGCGCGTCCTCGCTCAGCTTGGCCAGTTCCAGTTCCAGCTGCATGCGCGCCAGCGGCGTGCGCAAATCGTGTGAAATACCTGCAAGAATGATCGCCCGGTCCGCTTCGAGGCGCTTCAGGTCGGCCACCATCTGGTTGAAGCTGCGGTTGGCCTCCCGGATCTCGGTCGGGCCTTTTTCCGGCAGCGGGTCCGGCTGCATGCCCTTGGCGATGGCGCGGGTGGCGTCGGTCAGGCGCGCCAGCGGCTGATTGATCAGGCGCGAGATGAAGACCGCGCCGAGCAGCGCCAGCGCAAGGGAAATCGCGCCCCAGCCCAGCCACTGGATGTTCGAGACCCGTTCGATGCGCTCGCGGTCCAGGCGCAGCCAGTATTCATCGTCATCGATCTTGAAACTCACCCAGAAGCCGGCCACGTCGTTGACCTTGCCGGCGAATTTCGTGTCGTTGCCGAGCCGTGCCTTGACGTCGGCTTCCAGCACCGGCAGCACGGGGCTGTCCGGCGGCGGTTCGATCACGTCGGTCTTTTCCAGCGGATAGACGCGGATGCCTTCGTTGCTGGCCAGGTCGAACAGCAGTTCGCGCCGCAGGTCGGGCGCCGAGTGCGTCAGCGCCGCGCGCGTGATGGTCACGATGGAAATCACCTGCGCCGCGATCTGCTGCGCGCGCGGCGTGCGTTCCACTGTGCGGAAGCTCGCGATCCAGGTCAGCAGGCTGGCCGTGATCAGAAAGGCCAGCAGGATGAAAGTCCGCCAGAACAGCCCGCTTCTGAGCCAGCCGAGGCGGTTTCGGATCATCTCCATGCGAAACGGGAAAAGCCGCTATCGGGGCTGTCCATCCGGGATGAAGACGTAACCCAGCCCCCATACGGTCTGAATGAAGATCGGGTTGGACGGATCGGGCTCGATCAGCTTGCGCAGGCGCGAGATCTGCACATCGAGGCTGCGGTCGAACACTTCGTATTCGCGCCCGCGCGCCAGTTCCATCAGCTTTTCGCGCGACAGCGGCTGGCGCGCATGGCGCGCGAACACCTTCAGCACCGAGAATTCGCCGGTGGTGAGGGAAATGGTTTCGCCGTTGCGCTTGAGCGTGCGGGTGCCGAGGTCGAGGATGAAATCGCCGAAACGGAAGGTTTGCGGCGTCTCGGACGGCGCACCCGGGATTTCATCGGGGCCCTTGCGGCGCAGGACGGCGTTGATGCGGGCGACCAGTTCGCGCGGATTGAACGGCTTGGGCAAATAGTCGTCGGCGCCCATTTCCAGACCGACGATGCGGTCCACGTCCTCTCCCTTGGCGGTCAGCATGATGATCGGCGTCTGGTCGCCGGCCCCGCGCAGGCGGCGGCAGATCGACAGACCGTCTTCGCCGGGCAGCATCAGGTCCAGCACCAGCAGGTCGTAGCGTTCGCGTATCCACAGCTTGTTCATGGCTTGCGCGTTCTCCGCGGTCACCACATTGAAACCTTGCTCCGCCAGGTAACGGCGCAACAGATCGCGCAGACGCAGGTCGTCGTCCACCACCAGGATCTTGGCCTGGTGTCCGGCGGGGGCCGGATGATTGGTTGTCGGGTTGGTCGTATTCATGGTGCTATGGTAACGTCGGAAAGCTGGTGGTTCATATGCTTAACCAAAAGCATTACAAAGTGTTACAAACTTTACCTTAATCTGGTTATCGCATCGCACGATGCGGCATACACTAGGTTCACTGTTCAAGCTTAGCTGCTATGCGAAGTCTAGCTCAAGACGCTGTGAATCATCGACCTTGTGACTTCGGCTGCGGCGGACAAGCGTTTTAAGGATTTGCGGCGAGACATGCGGGCCAAACACTTCGGGTTCTTTCTGTTGTCGATACTGAGTGCGGCAGACGTGCTTGCCCGCCCGGGTGGCGACGGACGCCCCGAGCGCGCCATTTTTCAGAGTGCGGCGCTGGAACGCAACCTGCAAGGCGGAGAGCAGCCGGAGCAGCGCCAGCCCGAGGCAAGGCGCGGCAGATATGTCGTGCTGCCGGAAACCAGCGGTTACACGGCGCAGGGAGACAGCGCTTCCAGTGCGCAGGAAAATGGCCGGCGGCAGGGCAGGATGTCGCCGGAAGAGCGCCGCACCCTGCGCCGCCAGATCGACGAAGTCGGCCACGATATCTACGCGCCAAAACGCTGATCTTCGACAGCAACTGTTTTCATCTCCTTCCGGCGCGGCGGTCGCCGCGATCTGTCCTGCCGCCGAATGCGGGTAGCGGCAAAGCTCAGGCTTGTCCGCCATTGCGGCGAGCGGCGAGTTCGCGCGTCAGCTGGACAAATTGCTCGTACAGTTTGCCATATTCATCGTTCCATTCCGCGACGGCGTGCGCCTGCTTTTCGGCGGTGGCCATGTCGCCGCGCGCGATCGGCCCGGTCAATGCCTGGGCGGGGCCAATGCGGAACACGTTGTCCACCGTGCCGCGCACCAGCGGCTCCAGCAGTTGCAACGCGACGTCCTGCGGCACGCCAGCCTTCGCATAGGCGGCCAGCGCGACATCGAGCAGCGTTACCAGGTAGTTGCATGCGAATACCGCCGCCGAGTGATAGATGATCTTGCAGTCCGCATGGATCGGCACCATGCGCGCGCCGATGGCGGTGAATGCCCCGTTCAGCACATCGAGCGCCCTCTGGTCGCCTTCCGCGCCGCACCAGGTGCCGGCGAAACCGGCGACTGCCTGTTCCGGCACCGCGAAGCTGCGGATGGGGTGAACGCTGGCGAGCGCTGCGCCGGCCTGTCGCGCCGCCTGCAGCGCGGAAGAGGGCAGCGCGCCGCTGCAGTGGAACACGATCGTGTGCGCGGACAATTTGCCGGCGCGTGCGAGTTGTTCGCAGCAATGCGCGATCTGGTCGTCGGCCGCGGCAATCATGTAGACATCGGCCGGACGCAAGGTGGAATAATCTTCAGCCGCACGCCCCGCGCCGATGAAGGAGAGCGCCTGACGCGCGCTTTCCGCCGAGCGGTTCAAGACATCCTGAACAATGAAGGTTCCCTGTTCCGCCCACAGGCGGGCGAGCGTCTTGCCTACCTTGCCGCAGCCGATGATGTTCAGCGTTTGGGGCGATGTGCTTGCATGCATGCCTAGTCCTTGAACTTGACCGCCGGGCCGGTAGCCCAGTATTGCCCCTCTGTCGGATGCGTTTGTTCTCCGGCCATGCCGCGCGCGCGGAACAGCGGATGCGCAACCGCCTCGTCCATGCGCAGGATCGGGGTCACGCAGCAATCGACGCCGGCGAATCTTTCGGTCCATGTCGACAGGCTTTCCTGCGCGAAGATCGCGTCCAGTTCGGCCTTGACCGCCATCGCATCGGCGCCGCCGACCTCCTGGCCGAGGCTCCAGTGGCGCGCTTTCAGGTCGGGGCGCTGCAGCACGTCGCAGCATAGCTCCCAGAACTTCAGTTCGAGCGCGCCGACCGCCATGAAGCGGTTGTCGCTGGTGCGATAGACGTTGTAGCAGGGGACGCCGCCGGTGAGCAGGTCGCGGCCTGGCGGCGCGGGCCGCCCGAAGTTGTTGACGGCGACCAGCGGCATGATGTTGTGCGCGAACACCGCATCGGTCATCGATACGTCGACAAAGCGCCCGCGGCCGCTCGTCCTGGCGCCGATCAGCGCCGCCAGGATGCCTTGCACCGCCGCCTGCGCGCCGCCCAGCAGATCGCCGACCTGCAGGTTGGGCAGCGCGGGGATGCCGTCCGGCCCGACGTTCTGCTCCAGCATGCCGGCCAGGCCGACATAGTTGATGTCGTGGCCCGCCATCTGCGCCAGCGGGCCGTCCTGCCCATAGCCGGAAATGGCGCACATCACCAGCTTCGGATTGCGGCGCTTGAGCGCCTCCCAGCCGACGCCGAGCTTGTCCATCACGCCCGGGCGGAAGCTTTCCACCACCACGTCGGCGCTTTCCGCCATCTGCAGGAATTGCTCGCGTTGTTCTGCATTTTTCAGATCCAGCCGCATGAAGCGCTTGCCGCGATTGACCGCGACGAAGAACTGCGACACTGCATGCCGCACCGGCCCCATGGTGCGCGCATAGTCGCCCGCGCCGGGATCCTCGATCTTGATCACCTCGGCGCCCATGTCGGCCAGGTGCAGCGTCGCCATCGGACCGGGCAAAAGCCGCGTCAGGTCCAGCACGCGGATGCCCTGCAGCGGCTTGTCGTTCGCTTGATTCATGCGGCCTCCCTCTCGATCGTGATGTCGGTGCTTCAGGCGGTAAGCTGTTCCAGCGCTTCCTGCTGCTCCAGCCACTCGGTTTCGAGCTGTTCCAGTTCCCTGGCCAGGTAGGCCTGGTCGAGGATCAGCGCCTTCAGTTCTTCCTTGTTGGCGTCGTCGTAGATGGCCGGGTCGGCCAGCCGCGCATCGACTTCGGCCTTGCGCGCGTTCAGTTTCGCCATCTGTTCGTCGAGCCGTTTGATGCGCGCCTCGATCGGCTTCTTCAGGGCGGACAGGCGCTGGCGTTCCTCGGCTTCCTGGCGGCGCCGTTCCTGGCGATCCTCGCGCGATTCCGAGGTGCTCGCCGCGGCGGCTTTCTCGGACACTCCCGGCGTGGGGGAGGCGGAAGCGTCCGCCTTCCCGAGCTTGGTCTTGAACAGCCAGTCGCGATAATCGTCGAGGTCGCCGTCGAACGGCCGTAGCCTGCCGTCGGCCACGATCATGAACTGGTCGGTGGTCGCGCGCAGCAGGTGGCGGTCGTGCGACACCAGCACCAGCGTGCCCTCGAACTGCGCGAGCGCCATGGTCAGCGCCTCGCGCGTCTCCAGGTCCAGGTGGTTGGTCGGTTCGTCCAGCAGCAGCAGGTTGGGGCGCTGCCACACGATCAGCGCCAGCGCCAGACGCGCCTTCTCGCCGCCGGAAAACGGCGCGATCTTGCTGGTCACCATGTCGCCGCCGAAATTGAAGCCGCCGAGGAAGTTGCGCAGCTCCTGTTCGCGCACGTTCGGCGCAATGCGCATCAGGTGCCACAAGGGCGACTCGTCGTGGCGCAGCATCTCGACCTGGTGCTGCGCGAAGTAGCCGATCACCAGGCCCTTGCCGAGGCGGACGTCGCCCGCCAGCGGCGGCAGTTCGCCGGCAATGGTCTTGACCAGCGTGGATTTGCCGGCGCCGTTGACGCCGAGCAGGCCGATGCGCTGGCCGTTCTGCAGCGAGAACGTGATGTCCGACACGATGGCCTTGTCGCCGCTGTCGGTGCGGTAGCCGGCGTTGACGTCTTCCATCACCAGCAGCGGATTGGGTGCGCTGACCGGTTCGCGGAATTCGAACGAGAATTCGGCGGCGGCGCGCAGCGGCGCGATTTCCTCCATCTTCGCCAGCATCTTCATGCGGCTTTGCGCCTGGCGCGCCTTGGTCGCCTTGGCCTTGAAGCGGTCGATGAAGGATTGCAGGTGGGCGCGCTGCCTTGCCTGCTTTTCGTAGGCGGCCTGGGTCAGCGCGATCTGCGCCGCGCGCTGCTTTTCGAAGGCCGAGTAGTTGCCGGAATAGCGCTTGAGCTTGCGCTCGTCAATGTGGACGATGACGTTGACCACGCCGTCGAGGAAATCGCGGTCGTGCGAAATGATGATCAGCGTGCCGGGATAGCGCTTGAGCCAGTCTTCCAGCCAGATGATGGCGTCGAGGTCGAGGTGGTTGGTCGGTTCGTCCAGCAGCAGCAGGTCGGACGGGCACATCAGCGCCTGGGCGAGGTTGAGTCGCATGCGCCAGCCGCCGGAAAAACTGGCGACCGGCTGCTGCATCTGCTCCAGCGTGAAGCCCAGGCCGGTCAGCAGTTGCTCGGCGCGCGAGCGCACCGTGTAGGCGTCGGCGTCGGCCAGCGCCGTGTGCAGCTCGGCGATGCGGGTGCCGTGCGCGGCGTGGTCGGGCAGCGCTTCCAGTTGCGCCAGTTCCGCCTGCAGGCGGCGCAGGTTGGCGTCGCCGTCGATGGCGTATTCCAGTGCCGGCCGGTCGAGCGCCGGCGTTTCCTGCGCCACGTACGCCATGCGCCATTTCACAGGAAAATCGAGCGTGCCCTGGTCGGCGTGCAATTCGCCGCGCAGCAGCGCGAACAGGCTCGATTTGCCCGCGCCGTTGGCGCCGATCAGGCCGACCTTCTCGCCGGGATTGAGCGTCAGGTCGACATTGTCGAGCAGCGGCTTGACGCCGCGGATCAGGCTGACTTGCTGAAGGCGTATCATTTATTTCAATTGATCGGCGGTTACCAGGAACACCATGTCGTCGCCGGCGGAGGTCGACAGCCAGGTCAGTTCCAGGTCGGGGAAGGCGGCTTCCGCGAATGCGCGCTCGTTGCCGATTTCCACCACCAGCAGGCCTTCCCTGGTCAGGCGCGCGCCGGCGCCGGCGACGATCTTGCGCACCAAATCCATACCGTCCGCGCCGCCCGCCAGCGCAATTTGCGGCTCATGCAGGTATTCCTGCGGCAGCTTGCTCATCGAGCCGGAATTCACATACGGCGGATTGGTGACGATCAGGTCGTATTTCTTCTTCGGGACTTTCGCATACAGGTCCGATTCGATCAGCGTGATGCGATCCTGCAGGCGGTAGTCGTCGACGTTGCGCCTGGCCACCGCCAGCGCGTCAGGCGAGATATCCACTGCATCGATCTGCGCATTGGGGAAGGCGTCGGCCAGCATGACCGGCAGACAGCCGGAACCGGTGCACAGTTCCAGGATGTTGGCGACGGCTTCCGGGGCTTGCACCCACGGCGCGAACTGATCGGGAATCAGCTCGGCAATGAAGGAGCGCGGCACGATCGTGCGCTCATCGACATAGAAACGATAATCCCCCAGCCATGCCTCGTTCGTGATGTAGGCGGCCGGCACGCGCTCTGCCGCGCGCCGTTCGAGCACCTTGAGCACGGCCGCGACTTCTTCCGGCAGCAGGTGCGCGTCGAGGAAGGGATCGAGTTTGTCCAGCGGCAGTTTGAGCGTGTGCAGGATCAGGTAGGCAGCTTCGTCAAACGCGTTGCTGCTGCCGTGGCCGAAGAACAGCTGCGCGGCGTTGAAGCGGGTTACCGCATAGCGCAGCAGGTCGCGGATCGTGGAAAAATTTTCTGGGGTCATGGGATGCGGTCGTGTGGGAGGTGCTGCGACGCCCTCCGCCGCGGCGGAGGACGCGCGCCATCAGCGCAGCAGGTTTTCCAGAGTGCGGCGATAGATATTCTTGAGCGGATCGATGAAGCGGATCTCGATATGCTCGTCGATCTTGTGGATGCTGCCGTTGGGCGGGCCGAATTCGATCACCTGCGGGCAGATTTGCGCGATGAAGCGTCCGTCCGAGGTGCCGCCGGTGGTCGACAGGTCGGCGTCGATTCCGGTCTCCGCCTTGATCGCCCTGCTCATCGCATCGCACAGCACGCCGCGCGGGGTCAGGAACGGCTTGCCGCCGACCGTCCACTTGATGTCGTAGTCGAAGTCGTACTTGTTCAGGATCGCATGCACGCGCTGCTGCAGGCTTTCGACCGTGCTTGCGGTCGAAAAGCGGAAATTGAAATCGACCACCACTTCGCCGGGGATCACATTGGTCGCGCCGGTGCCGGCATGGATGTTCGACATCTGCCAGGACGTCGGCGAATAGTATTCATTGCCTTCGTCCCAGTGCTCCGCCGCCAGCTCGGCAAGGGCCGGCGCCGCCAGATGAATCGGGTTCTTCGCCATGTGCGGATAGGCGATATGGCCCTGCACGCCCTTGATGGTCAGGCGGCCCGACATCGAACCGCGGCGGCCGTTCTTGATCACGTCGCCGAGCTGATCGGTCGAGGTCGGCTCGCCGACGACGCAGTAATCGAGCTGCTCGCCGCGCTCCTTCAGCATGTCGCACACCACCACGGTGCCGTCGACCGCCGGGCCTTCCTCGTCGCTGGTGAGCAGGAAGCCGATCGAGCCCTTGTGGTCGGGATGCGCGGCCAGGAATTCCTCGACCGCCACCACCATCGCCGCGATCGAGCTCTTCATGTCGGCCGCGCCGCGGCCGTACAGCTTGCCGTCGCGCTGGGTGGGAACGAAGGGATCGGAATGCCATTGATCGAGCGGGCCGGTCGGCACCACGTCGGTGTGGCCGGCAAAAACCACCAGCGGCTGCGCATTGCCCTTGCGTGCCCACAGATTGGTCACGTTGCCGGACTGGATGGTCTCGCAGCGAAAGCCGAGCGGCGTCAGCAGCTCGATCAGGCGCTGCTGGCAGCCCTTGTCGTCCGGCGTGACCGATGGCAGGGCGATCAATTCTTCCGTGAGTGCTAGCGTTCTGCTCATGTCTTATTTTTTGAAAATCCGTTGGTAGGCGTCGTCGGAAAAACCGACATGCGTGCTGCCTTCGCAGGCCAGCACCGGACGCTTGATCACCGACGGCGATTCCAGCATCAGCGCGGCCGCGCTATCTGCATCGGCCACTGCCGCCTTGCGCTGGTCGCTCAGGGCGCGCCAGGTCGTGCCCTTGCGGTTGACCAGCGCATCCCAGGGGACGTGCGCCAGCCAGGAACCGACCAGCTCGCGGCTGATGCCTGCCTTCTTGAAATCGTGGAAGGTGTAGTCGATGCCGTTCTTTTCCAGCCAGGTCCTGGCCTTCTTGACGGTGTCGCAGTTCGGGATGCCGTACAGGGTAACTGTCATACGTTCAGGGTGAATTCGGTGAAGGTCGGACCTTCGTCCTTCTTTTCTTCCGGCTCCGGCTGCGCCGGCTTGCCTTGCGCGTTGTTGATCATCCAGTACAGGTTGCTGGCGGAATCCGCATTCGCAAGCGCTTCCTCCTGCGTGATCACGTCGTCCTGGATCAATTGCAGCAGCGCCTGCTCGAAGGTTTGCGAGCCGGGCGCCATGCTCTTCTCGATCGCGTCCTTGATCTGCGAGATTTCGCCTTGCTCGATCAGCTCGGCCACATGCCGGGTGTTGAGCATCACCTCGATCGCGGCGCGGCGACCGCCGTCCTTGGCCTGCACCAGACGCTGCGAAATAATGGCTTTCACGGTCGATGCCAAGTCGGGCAGCAGCGAAGTGCGGGTTTCGATCGGATAGAAATTGATGACGCGATTGAGCGCCTGGTAGCTGTTGTTCGCGTGCAGCGTTGCCAGTACCAGATGGCCCGACTGCGCATAGGCGAGGGCGGCGCTCATGGTGTCCTTGTCGCGGATCTCGCCGATCAGGATGCAGTCGGGCGCCTGGCGCAGCGCATTTTTCAGCGCGATCTGCAGGCTTTCCGCGTCGGTGCCGATTTCACGCTGGTTGACGATCGATTTCTTGTTGGTGAACAGGAATTCGATCGGATCTTCCAGCGTCAGGATATGGCCGGTTCTGGTCGCGTTGCGATGGTCAATCATCGCGGCGATCGTGGTCGACTTGCCCGAGCCGGTCGCGCCCACCACCAGTACCAGGCCGCGCTTTTCCATGATGATCTCGGCCAGCACCGGCGGCAGGTTGAGCTCGGCCAACCGGGGGATCTCGCCCGGGATATAGCGGAATACCGCCGAAATGGTGCCGCGCTGGCGGAAAGCCGACAGGCGGAAGCTGCCCACGCCCGGAACCGGCACGCCGACATTGAGCTCGTTCTGCGTCTCCAGTTCCTGCAGCTGCGCGGGAGAGACGACTTCGGCCAGCAGCGCCTTGATGGTCGCGAGATCCATCTTCTGCTGATTGACCGGGAGCAGATGGCCGTTGATCTTGATGTGGATCGGCGAGTTTACAGCCATGAACAGGTCCGATGCCTTCTTGTCCTTCATCAGCTGGAACAGACGGTCCATTGCCATGGGGGCGCTCCTACATAAAAGCTCCCCTCTCCCGGGGGAGAGGGGAAGGGGGCGTGCGTAACGAGATTACGCGTCGCGCAGCAGCTCGTTGATGCCGGTCTTGGCGCGCGTCTTCGCATCGACGCGCTTGACGATCACCGCACAGTACAGACTGTACTTGCCGTCGGCCGAAGGCAGGCTGCCCGACACCACGACGGAACCCGCCGGAACGCGGCCGTAGCTCACTTCGCCGGTGGCGCGGTCGTAGATCTTGGTCGACTGGCCGATATACACGCCCATCGAGATCACCGAATTCTCTTCGACGATCACGCCTTCCACGATCTCGGAGCGCGCGCCGATGAAGCAGTTGTCTTCGATGATGGTCGGGTTGGCCTGCATCGGCTCCAGCACGCCGCCGATGCCGACGCCGCCGGACAGGTGCACGTTCTTGCCGATCTGCGCGCAGGAACCGACCGTGGCCCAGGTGTCGACCATCGTGCCTTCATCCACGTAGGCGCCGATGTTGACATAGGACGGCATCAGCACCACGTTCTTGGCGATGAAGCTGCCGCGGCGCGCCACCGCCGGCGGCACCACGCGGAAGCCGCCCTTGGCGAAATCGTCCGCGGTGTAGTTGGCGAACTTGGTCGGCACCTTGTCGTAGAACTGCATGCTGCCGCCGGCCGGCATCGGCACATTGTCTTCCAGGCGGAACGACAGCAGCACGGCCTTTTTGACCCACTGGTTGACCACCCAGCTGCCGCTGTCCTTTTGCGCCACGCGCAGCGTGCCCGCGTCGAGCTGGGCCAGCACGTGCGCCACCGCGTCGCGCACTTCGGCCGGCGCGGATTTGGACGAGATATTGGCGCGGTCTTCCCATGCCTGGTCAATGATCTGTTGGAGTTGTTGAGTCATCTGAGTGCTCTGCAAGTTGGTGGATTACGATAATTTCCTGGTGAATTCGACGATGCGGTTGGCGGCTTCCAGGCATTCCTCGACCTCGGCCACCAGCGCCATGCGGATGCGGTTCTGGCCGGGATTGATGCCATGCGCTTCGCGCGCGAGATAGCTTCCCGGCAATACCGTCACATTATATTCGGCGTACAGGCGCTTCGCGAATTCCGTGTCCGAAATTGCAACACGCTTGTCGACCCGGGCCCATAGGTAAAAACCGGCGTCCGGCAACTGCACGTCCAGCACTTCCTGCAGCATCGGCGTGATCTGCCTGAACTTCGCGATGTATTTCGCGCGGTTCTCTTCGACATGCTGCTCGTCGTTCCAGGCCGCAACGGACGCCGCCTGGATTGCGGGACTCATTGCGCTGCCGTGATAGGTGCGGTAGAGCAGGAATTTCTTCATGATCTCCGCATCGCCCGCGACGAAGCCGGAACGCATGCCCGGCACATTGGAGCGCTTGGACAGGCTGGAAAAGGCGATCAGGCGCGGATAGCCGGTCCGGCCCAGCTTGTGCGCCGCTTCCAGCCCGCCCAGCGGCGCCTCTTCCTTGAAATAGATCTCGGAATAGCATTCGTCCGCAGCGATCACGAATCCATAGCGGTCGGACAAGGCAAACAATTCCTTCCAGTCTTCCAGCGTCAGCACCGCGCCGGTCGGGTTGCCGGGAGAGCAGAGGTAAAGCAATTGCACGCGCGGCCACACGTCCGCCGGCACGCTCTTGTAATCCGGCGCAAAGTTCAATGCCGGATCGGAATTCACGAAATACGGCTGCGCGCCGGCCAGATAGGCCGCACCTTCATAGATCTGGTAGAACGGATTCGGGCACATCACCAGCGGATCGCCGCGGCTGGGATCGATCACCGTTTGCGCCAACGCGAACAAGGCTTCACGCGACCCGTTGACCGGCAGAATTTGGGTTGCCGGATTGAGCGGCGGCAAGCCATAGCGGCGTTCCAGCCAGCCGGCAATTGCGCCGCGCAGTGCTTCCGATCCGGCGGTGGCCGGATAACTGGCCAGGCCGCTACCCAGGTTGTCGGCCAGCGCTTTCTGGATGAAGGACGGCGTCGGATGCTTGGGTTCGCCGATGCCGAGGCTGATCGCGGAATAGGCAGGATTCGGGGTGACGCCGGAAAACAAAAGCCGCAGCTTTTCAAAGGGATACGGTTGGAGCTTGTCGAGGAGCGGATTCACTTGGACGGACGCGGAGGGAGTGGATCGGAATGCAAAAACGCCAAAGGCCGCATTATACCGTTCATGCGATCGGCCAGTGATTACCCCTCGGAAAGTGATGCTCGCAGACCTGAAATGTTATGATAAGCCCCTTCCGCGCGGCCGAGGCCGCTGCATGTTCAATCTAGTGCGGAACAGTCGATAACGTGCGTCTAAATTCCATTAAATTATCGGGATTCAAGTCTTTCGTCGATCCCACCCATTTCCAGGTCCCGGGCCAGCTGGTCGGCGTGGTGGGGCCGAATGGTTGCGGCAAATCCAACATCATGGATGCCGTGCGCTGGGTGCTGGGCGAATCCAAGGCGTCCGAGTTGCGCGGCGAATCGATGCAGGATGTGATTTTCAATGGCTCCACCACGCGCAAGCCTGCCGGGCGCGCCTCCGTCGAACTGGTGTTCGACAACAGCGACGGCCGCGCCGCCGGCCAGTGGAGCCAGTATGCGGAAATCGCGGTCAAGCGCGTGCTGACGCGCGACGGCACGTCGAGTTATTACATTAACAACCAGGCAGTGCGCCGCCGCGATATCCAGGATATCTTTCTCGGCACCGGCCTTGGTCCGCGCGCCTACGCGATCATCGGCCAGGGCATGATTTCGCGCATCATCGAAGCACGCCCGGAAGATTTGCGCATTTTTCTGGAAGAAGCTGCAGGCGTGTCCAAATACAAGGAGCGGCGCCGCGAAACGGAAAACCGGCTGCAGGATACGCGCGAGAACCTGACCCGGGTGGAAGACATCCTGCGCGAATTGAACGCCAATCTGGAAAAGCTGGAAGTGCAGGCCGCAGTCGCGCAGAAATTCCATGAATTGCAGGCCGATCAGGCTGAAAAGCAAAAACTGCTGTGGCTGCTGCGCAAAAACGAAGCAAAGGCCGAGCAGGAAAAATTCTTTCGCGATATCGAAAAGGCGCAACTCGACCTGGAAGAGCAGACAGCCAAGCTGCGTCATATCGAAACCGAGCTGGAGCATATGCGCCAGGCGCATTACGCCGCCGGCGACCGCATGCACCAGGCGCAAGGGCATCTGTACCAGACCAATTCCGAGATCGGCAGCCTGGAGGCGCAGATCCGGTTCGTGATCGAATCGCGCAACCGCCTGCAGACCCAGCTCAATTCGCTGACCGCGCAGCGTGACCAATGGCAGCGCCAGGGACAGCAGTTTCAGGACGATCTGGCCGAGGCCGAGATGCGCCTGGAAGAGCATGCGATGCGCGTCGAGCAGGCGCAGCAGGCCGCCCAGAACCAGAACGACCTGCTGCCGGCGCTGGAGCAGGCGTGGCGCGAAGCGCAGCTGAAGACCGCCGAATCGCGCGCCAAGATCATGCAGATCCAGCAGCAGATCGAACTGGAATCCGCGCACCAGCGCAATGCGTCGAACATCCTCGCCAACCTGGCCGCGCGCCGCGAGCGGCTGACGCAGGAAAAGAACGGCATGGCGATGCCGGATAGCGGGCATCTGTCCAACCTGAAAATGCAGCTTGAAGAAAAACAGGCCGCATTGGAAGAGGCGCGCGAACAGCTGGAAGCCGCGCAGGAGCAGCAGCCGAAGCTCGAAGAAGAGCGCCGCGCCGCGCAGGCCCAGCTGAACGCCGAAACCGCGAACAACGCGCAGCTCGAAGCGCGCCTGGCCGCGCTGAAGCAGTTGCAGGAAAACGTGCAAACCCAGGGCAAGGTGCAGCCCTGGCTGAAAAAACACGAGCTTGGCGAGCTGCCGCGCCTGTGGCAGAAGCTGCACATTGACCAGGGCTGGGAAACCGCGCTGGAATCCGTGCTGCGCGAGCGCATGTCGGCGCTGGAGCTGTCCAATCTCGATTGGGCCAAGGCGTTTTTCGGCGACGCGCCGCCGGCCAAGCTGGCGCTGTTTACGCTTAATAACGCCGGCGCCGCGGGAAACGGCGATGCGCCTGCCGGATTGAAGCCGTTCATCAGTCTGCTGCACCTGAACGACCCCGGCCTGCGCGCGCTGCTGCAGGACTGGCTGCATAACGTGTTCGTCGCGGAAGACATCAACTCGGCTTTCGTCGACTGCGCCAGGCTGCCGGTTGGCGGCTGTTTCGTCACGCGCCAAGGCCACCTGATCGAAAAATCGAGCGTGCGCTTCTACGCATCCGATTCCGAGCAGGACGGCATGCTCGCGCGCCAGCAGGAAATCGAAAACATCGGCAAGCAATTGCGCGCGCAGCAGATGCTGGCAGAGGAGGCGAAGTCGCGCGCGGTACGCGCCGAGGCCGCCTTGTCGCAGGCGATGCAACGCCTGCAGGAGCTGCGCCAGCGCGTCAACACCCTGACGCAGTCCGTGCACAGCCTGCAGCTTGAAGTGATGAAGCAGTCCGAAGTGCAGGAGCGCTTCAAACAGCGCAGTACGCAGATCGATGCGGATCTCGCGGAGATCGCCGAGCAGGAAGCGGAGCAGCAGCAGATCAAGGCCGAGTCGGAAGCGAAGTTCGAGCAGCTCGACATCGAACTGGCCGAGTTGCAGGAAAAGCACGAAAGCGGCCAGACCGACTACCTGGCCAAGGAGCAGCAGCTCAACGATGCGCGCGTGCGCCTGCGCGATCTGGAGCGGGCGGCGCAGGAAGCCGAATTCGCCGAGAAATCGCATCGCAACAAGATCGAGGAATTGAAGCGCAGTATCGCGACCGCGCAGGAACAGTCCGCGCAATTGTTCGCGAGCATGCAGCAGGGACACCTGGAACTGGAAAGCCTGGACGATCAGGCGGCGCAAGCCGGTCTGCAGACGCTGCTGGAAAAGCGCTCGGAGCAGGAGCGTGCGCTGGCCGATGCGCGCCACGAACTCGATCAGTTAACCCAGCGGCTGCGCCATACCGAGGAAGCGCGCATGCAGGCCGAACGCAGTCTGCAGCCGCAGCGCGATCGCATCATGGAACTGCAGCTGAAGGAGCAGGCGGCACGCCTGAACCAGGAACAGTATGCGCAGCAACTGGCGGAAGCGCAGGCCGACGAAGCGGCGCTCGCCGAGAAGCTGAACCCCGACATGAAGCCGTCTTACCTGCAGGGCGAGGTCACGCGGTTGACCAATGCGATTGCTGCATTGGGCGCAGTCAATCTGGCGGCGCTGGACGAATTGGCGCAGGCGCGCGAGCGCAAGAATTTCCTGGATGCGCAGCATGCCGACCTGACCGAAGCGATTACGACGCTGGAAGACGCGATCAACAAGATCGACAAGGAAACGCGCGAGTTGTTGCAGGATACTTTCGACAAGGTCAACAAGCATTTCGGCGAGCTGTTCCCGGTGTTGTTTGGCGGCGGCAACGCGAAGCTGATCATGACCGGAGAGGAAATCCTCGATTCCGGAGTGCAGGTGATGGCTCAGCCGCCAGGCAAGAAGAATGCGACGATTCACCTGCTGTCCGGCGGCGAGAAGGCGTTGACCGCGACCGCGCTGGTGTTCTCGATGTTCCAGCTCAACCCGGCGCCGTTCTGCCTGCTGGATGAGGTGGATGCGCCGCTGGATGACGCGAACACCGAGCGCTTCTGCAACATGGTCAAGCGCATGTCGTCGCAGACGCAATTCCTGTTCATTTCGCACAACAAGATTGCGATGGAAATGGCGCAGCAGCTGATCGGTGTGACGATGCAGGAGCAAGGGGTGTCGCGCATCGTTGCGGTGGATATGGAATCGGCGGCAAATTTTGCAACCGAGGCCCAGGTGGCGTAAAAGCCAAGGACTGCGAAAGTATGGCTGGAGAAAGTATCGCTGGAAAGTGATGGCTGGAGAGAGGGTGAAGGCGCCGAAGAAGGGCGCCTTCAGGATGCAATACTTAGAGGCGGGCGGAACGGGCGAGCGCGGCGCGTTTCTGATAATAAGCAACGTTCATTTGCGCTTCGCGTGCGCGCTGTTGTTCGACATCGGCGCAAATCAGATAATGCCGTTCCGCACGTTGCAGCCACCAATGATGAATCGAGCGCAAAATCGGCGAGAGCGAGAGCATGGCCAGTTCCTGCAATTTGAATTCTTTCGTAGTGGAAATGTCCAAACTGGATTTGCTGGTGCGGAGCTTGGGGCTGGATAAGTTGTTCATGGTTACGGTATCGCGGTTGCTTTTCGATCGGTATGCGTCGGAATTTGCAGGTCTATTGCACGCTTCAGTGTTGCGGTTCAAATCAGCGCCTGCTCCATAATCGAAATTCATGCGGCTCTCCATACGAAAGAATGTTGCACAGACATTTCGTTTGCTGCATTTTCGTTTGCTGCATTCCAGCGGCGCCCTGGACTTGTTGTTATTTTATTAGCGGCATGATTGTGATTGTATTGATAACGGTCAACCGTGCGATTTTTGCGATTGGGTCATGCTCAAGGCTGGTGGAATTACTTTCTTAAAGGAATGCTCACCCGTTATTTGTTGTCCATTGACCAAGACTCCCTGACTTGATAACTTTATGCCGGCCGTTCCGCTGGCCCGCCGACTGCGCCGCATTCCGGATTGACGAAGGGCGCAGGGCGGAAATTATTGGATCGATGTAAATGATTTCTGTATCAGCAGCACTGCAATGCGTGTACGCTTTCAACAGCGGCGTAAAGCGCGCTTCCATTCATAACGCTAAGGTGCAAGCGGCATGACCGACCTCCAGGCAAGCCTGATGGCTATCGGCGGCACTATCGTGGCTGCCGTCATTACTTACAACAAGTGGCAGGAATATAAGGCGAAGAAGAGCGTGCAGCGTGCATTCTCTTCCGAGCATGATGATGTTCTGATGAAACCGGACGCGGTTGCCGATAGCGTCGGCACGCGCCATGAACCGACGCTCGCTGCAGAACCGGATGTGCCGGATATTGCGATTGACGAAGCCGCGCACGACGCCGCGCCTGCGCAAGCCGAAAGCGGCGGCGCGCCGCAGGCTGCTCCTGCGCCGCAGCGCGAACTGCCGGTCGATGACTTGATCGATTGCGTCATAGCGATTTCACTCGACGCGCCGGTGCGCGGCGAAAAACTTCTTCCCAGGCTGCAGACGCTGCGTCATGTCGGCAGCAAACCGGTGCATTTCATCGGCCAGCGCAACGACGGCAACTGGGAGCCGGTTGCGCACGGCGGCATCTATTACGGATTGCGCGCGGGCGTGCAACTGGCCAACCGCAGCAGCGCATTGAACGAGATCGAATACTCGGAATTGATCATGCGCCTGCGCCAGATCGCTGACGAGATCGAGGCCGAGCCGGAGGTTCCGGACATGGCCGACGTGATGGAAAAGGCGCGCGCATTGCATCAGTTCGTCGCCGAGTTCGATGCGCAATTGAGCGTCAATGTGCACTCCAATGGCGCCGCCTGGGCGATCAATACGCTGTTGGCTGCGCTGGAGCGGCAAGGCTTCGACCTGCGTCCGGACGGACGGCTGGTGATGCCGGACGGCGATGGCGGGGTGCTGTTTTCGCTGTCGACCAATGTCACGCTGGCCGAGGAGATCACTTCGCGCCTGACCCTGCTGCTCGACGTGCCGCGCGTAGCGCCATTGCGCGACGGCTTCGGCGCGATGATCGCCTGCGCCAGGATGCTGGCCGCGCGTCTGGACGGCACCGTGGTCGACGACGGCAACCAGGCGTTGTCCGATGCGACGCTGGCCGAAATCGGCGAGCAGGTCCAGGCATTCTACCGTCAGATGGAAGCAGCAAACATCCCGGCGGGTTCGACCCGGGCCTTGCGCTTGTTCAGTTAAGCGATGCAACCGGATTTATTTTCGACGCCGGACGCTTCCGCGCATCCGGCAGCCAGCCAATGGCAGGAACGCGCTGCGTGGCTCAAGGCCGAGTTGAACCGGCACAGCCATGCGTACTACGTCCTCGACAACCCGACCATTCCGGATGCCGAATACGACAAGATGTTCCGCGAACTGGCGGCGCTGGAACAGGCCCATCCCGAGCTGATCACGCCGGACTCGCCTACCCAGCGGGTAGGCGGCGCGCCGCTGCCGCAGTTCGAGCAGGTGCGTCACTCGGTCCCGATGCTCTCGCTGAACAACGCATTTGGCGAAGAGGATGCGATCGCGTTCGACCGCCGCGTTCGGGAAGGACTGGGGACGGATGAAGAGGTGGAATACTCCGCCGAACTGAAGTTCGACGGCCTCGCGATCAACCTGCGCTATGAAAACGGCGTCCTGGTCCAGGCTGCAACGCGTGGAGATGGCGCGACCGGCGAGAATGTCACGGCCAACATCCGCACCGTGCGCGCCGTTCCCTTGCGGCTGCACACCGATCAGCCACCGAAGGTGCTCGACGTGCGCGGCGAAGTGCTGATGTACAAGTCGGATTTCGCCAAGCTGAACGAACGGCAGCGGGCCGCCGGAAACAAGGAATTCGCCAATCCGCGGAATGCGGCTGCCGGCAGCCTGCGGCAGCTCGACCCGCGTATTACCGCGCAACGTGCGCTGCGGTTTTTTGCCTATGGCATCGGCTTGCTGGAAGGGACGCAAACGCCGCCTTCGCATTCGGCATTGCTGGATTGGTATGCGGCGCTCGGATTGCCGGTCTGTAAAGAGCGCGCAGTGGTGAAAGGCGCGCAGGGCCTGCTCGATTTTTTCCATGCGATTGCCGCGAAGCGCCAGCAGCTTCCCTACGATATCGATGGTGTCGTCTACAAGGTCAACCGCGTCGAACAGCAGCAAAAGCTCGGCTTCGTCTCGCGCGCGCCGCGTTTTGCAGTCGCGCACAAGTTCCCGGCCGAGGAGGCGGTGACGCTGCTGCAAAACGTTGAATTCCAGGTCGGCCGTACCGGCGCTATCACGCCGGTGGCGCGTCTCGCGCCGGTGTTCGTCGGCGGCGTGACGGTGACCAATGCAACCTTGCATAACGAGGACGAAATCCGCCGCAAGGACGTGCGTATCGGAGACACGGTCATCGTGCGGCGTGCCGGCGACGTGATTCCCGAAGTTGTCGCCATCGTTCCCGAAAATCGCCCGTATCCGCCCCCGCCTCCGGTCGAATTGCCGCGCACCTGCCCGGTATGCGGATCGCACGTCGTGCGCGAAGAAGGCGAGGCCGTGGCGCGCTGCTCGGGCGGCTTGTTCTGTTCCGCGCAGCGCAAGCAGGCGATCGCGCATTTTGCCGGCCGCCGCATGATGGATATCGACGGCCTGGGCGACCGTTATATCGAGAACCTGGTCGACTTGGGCTATGTGCAGAGTATTGCCGATCTGTACCAGCTCACGCTGGACGACCTGCTGGAAATGAAGCGTCGCGCCGACGAGCGCGACGGCATCACGCCGGCAACCGTCCAGCAGGGCAAGATCGCTACCAAATGGGCGGAAAACCTGATTGCCGCGATCGAGGCGAGCAAGCATCCGCCGCTGGAACGCCTGCTGTTTGCGCTCGGAATCCGGCATGTCGGCGAATCGACGGCCAAGACCCTGGCCGACTGGCTCGGCAGCCTGCAGCTGGTGCGCCGCGCGCCCGCAGCGCTGTTGCGCGTGTTGCCGGACATCGGCGATACGGTGGCGGAATCGATTGCCGATTTTTTCGCGGAACCGAAGAACCAGCAGGCGCTCGACGATCTGCTCAAGGCCAATGTCCGGGCCCGCGATGAGCATGCGCCGAGCGCCAAGCTGCGCGGCAAGCTGGAGCAGGCTGAACTGCTCGGCGCGCTGAGGATTCCCAGGCTTACCGAAGCGCGCTGCCGGCAGGCTGCCGAAAGGGGCGCAACGCTCGCGGCACTGGCCGATGGCGGCCCATTGGATGGTTACGGCTTGCCGGCCAATGTCCAGGAAGCGCTGGGCGACTGGCTTGCGGCCCCGGACCATCGTGAACAGATGCGCGCACTCGATGCGTTGCGTACGGAACTGCTGGCGATGCTGCCGGAAAGCGTGACGGAAGGCAGGATGGCCGGCAAGACTTTCGTGCTGACCGGCACGCTGCCGAACCTGACGCGCGACGAGGCCGCCGCCAGAATCGAGGCGGCCGGCGGCAAGGTGGCCGGCTCGGTTTCGAAAAAGACCAGTTATGTAGTGGCTGGCGAGGACGCCGGCAGCAAGCTCGCCAAGGCGCAGGAACTGGGCGTCACGATCATCGACGAAGCCGGTTTGCTTCAACTATTGGAACAGCAATGACAAAAAAAATCAGAAAAGCCGTTTTCCCCGTCGCCGGCCTCGGCAGCCGGTTCCTGCCCGCCACCAAGGCGCAGCCGAAAGAAATGCTGCCCATCGTCGACAAGCCTCTGATCCAGTATGCGGTGGAAGAGGCGGTGGCTGCCGGCATTACCGACCTGGTGTTCATCACCGGCCGCAACAAGCGCGCGATCGAGGACCACTTCGATACCGCCTACGAGCTGGAAGCGGAACTGGAGGCGGCCGGCAAGACGGCGTTGCTGGAAGTGGTGCGCAACGCGATCCCGAAAAACGTCAATTGCATCTATATCCGCCAGTCGGCGCCGCTCGGTCTTGGCCATGCTGTGCTGTGCGCCAAGCCGGTGATCGGCGACGACCCGTTCGCCGTGCTGCTGGCCGACGATTTCATGGATGTCGACGCGGGGCAGGTGCCGGTGCTGGCGCAGATGACCGAACTGTACAGCCGCGAAGGCGCGAGCCTGCTGGCGGTGCACGATGTGCCGCGCGCCGACACCAAACAATACGGCATCGTCAGCGTCACGCCGTACAAGAACAATCTTGAGCGGGTCAACAGCATCGTCGAGAAGCCGGCGCCGGAAGTCGCGCCGTCCACGCTGGCGGTGGTCGGCCGCTACGTGCTCGACAACCGGATTTTTGACTATCTCGAAGGGCTCGGCAAAGGCGCCGGCGGCGAGATTCAGCTCACCGACGGCATTGCCGCCTTGATGAGGTCCGATCCGGTGCTGGCGTATCGTTATGCCGGACGCCGTTACGACTGCGGTTCCAAACTCGGCTATCTGCAGGCCACGGTCGCGATGGGCCTGAAGCATCCGGAAATGGGGCCGGCGTTTTCCGATTTTCTTGGGCAGGTCAGATGAGCGTGCGTGAAATCCTCAAGATGGGAGACGCGCGCCTGCTGCGGCAGGCGGAGCCGGTCACGCAATTCGGAACGCGGGAGCTGGCCGCCCTGATCGAGGATATGTTCGACACCATGCACGCCGCCGACGGCGCCGGACTGGCCGCGCCGCAGATCGGGGTGAACCTGCAGGTTGTGATTTTCGGCTTCAGGCACAACCAGCGTTACCCGGACGCGCCGCCGGTGCCGGAAACCGTCCTGATCAATCCGGTGCTCAAGCCGCTGTCGGATGAGATGGAGGACGGCTGGGAGGGCTGCCTTTCGGTCCCCGGGCTGCGCGGCATGGTGCCGCGCTGGAGCCGGCTGCATTATGAAGGCGTCGACCAGTACGGCAAGCCGATCAGCCGCGACGTGGAAGGTTTTCATGCGCGCGTCGTGCAGCACGAGTGCGATCACCTGGCCGGCATTCTTTATCCGATGCGGATCAGGGATTTTTCGCGCTTCGGTTTCACCGATGTGCTGTTTCCCGGGCTCGATGCGCGCGACGACTGATCTTAAAATTTTTCGTCGGGGCCAAGATAACGCCACTGGCCCGGCGGCAGGTTGCCCAATCTGACCCTGCCGATCCGCACGCGCTTCAGGCCGATCACTTTCAGTCCGACCGCTTCGCACATGCGCCGGATCTGCCGCTTTTTCCCTTCGCGCAGAATGAAGCTCAACTGGTCTTCGTTCTGCCAGCGCACCTTCGCGGGCAGCAGCTTCTTGCCGTCGAGCGAAAGGCCATGGTTCAACAGTTTCAGATCCGCGTCCGGCAAACGTCCCGGTTTCGTGTATTGCACGCGCACCAGGTATTCCTTCTCGACCGCGGTGTCTTCACCGATCAGCTGTTTCGCGATGCGGCCGTCCTGCGTGAGTACCAGCAGGCCGACCGAGTCGATGTCGAGTCTGCCTGCCGGCACCAGGCTGCGCAACTGGCTGGGATGGAACTGGAGCGGCGCCTTGTCCTCTTTCCAGCGGCTGCCGGCATTGATCAGGGTAACGGCAGGCTTGTAGCCGTCTTCTGCCTGGCCGCTGACGTAGCCGACCGGCTTGTTGAGCAGGATGGTCACGCGGCGTGCCTGTTCCGCGCTGGCCTGGCGCTCCACGCTGATGCGCTGGTGCGGCAGCACCTTGCTTCCCAGCTCGGAAACGATGACGCCGTCCACGCGCACCCAGCCGCGTGAAATCCATTCGTCGGCTTCGCGGCGCGAGCACAGGCCAAGTTCTGACATGCGTTTGGACAGGCGTACTGGTTCAGTCATCGTGTGCAGGGAGGGTAAGGCGTTAGACGCGTAGCGCTTCGAGCAGATCGGTTTCGAGCTGTATCTGGGAGCGCGCATTGTTCAGCATCGGCCCATCCACCAGGAACACGTCTTCCACGCGCTCGCCCAGCGTCATGATCTTCGCGGTGTGCAGGTTCACCTTGTATTTCGCCAGCACGCTGGCGATCGAATACAGCAAGCCGTTGCGGTCATTGGCCGATACCGACAGCAGATAGTACTGACCGCGCTCGTCCGGCCGCAGGTCGACCGTCGGCGTGATCGGGAAGGTGCGCGACAGACGCGACAGGCGCCCCTTGCTCGGCGGCGGCAGCGGCGCCTGCGACTCCAGCAGTGCCGTCAGGTCGTGCTCGATCAGGCTGATGATGTCGCGGTAATTGCTGGCGAACGCCGGTTCGGTGACGAGAAAGGTGTCCAGCGCATAACCGTTCTTCGTCGTATGGATCTTGGCGTCGAGGATGCTGAAATTCTTCTTGTCGAAGTAGCTGCAGATGCGCGCGAACAGATCGGGCTGGTCCTTGACGTAGACCGCGACCTGCACGCCTTCGCCGATCGGTGCGAGGCGGCACTTCACGACCGGACGTTCGCTGTCGGTCTTGTGGTACAGGCAGCGCGTCTGCCAGGCGATGTCGGACGCGTCATGCCGCAGGAAGTAGGCGACATCCAGCTGCTGCCACAGGCGCTGGTGCGCATCCTCGGGCAAGCCGTACAAACGCAGCGTCTTGAGCGCCGCTTCCTGCCGGTTTTTCAGTTCGTGATCGGTGGACGGATCCTCGCCGCCCAGCACGCGCAGCGTGATCCGGTACAGGTCTTCCAGCAGCTTGCCTTTCCACGCATTCCATACCTTGGGGCTGGTGCCGCGGATGTCCGCCACCGTCAGCAGGTAGAGCGCGGTCAGGTGGCGCTCGTCCTTCACCAGATTGGCGAAATTGCGGATCACGTCGGGATCGGACAGGTCCTGTTTCTGCGCCACGAGCGACATCGACAGGTGATGCTCGACCAGGAAGGTCACGAGATCGGTGTCTTCCTTCGACAGGCCGTGATCCTTGCAGAAGCGGCGCGCGTCGACCATGCCGAGCTGCGAGTGATCGCCGCCGCGGCCCTTGGCGATGTCGTGGAACAGCGCCGCGATGTACAGCAGCCAGGGCTGGGCGAAATTTGCCATCAGCTGGCTGCAGAACGGATATTCGTGCGCGTGTTCCGGCATCGTGAAGCGCCGTACGTTGCGCACCACCATCAGGATGTGCTGGTCGACCGTATAGACGTGGAACAGGTCGTGCTGCATCTGCCCGATGATGCGCCGGAAGTTCGGCAGGTAGCGTCCCAGGATACTGGTCTGGTTCATGCCGCGCAGCGCGTGGGTGATGCCCTGCGGCGCCTGCAGGATCTGCAGGAACAGCGAGCGGTTGGCCGGATCGCGGCGGAACTTGCTGTCGATCTTGAAGCGGGCATGCCACAGCGCGCGCAGGGTGCGTGCCGTCATGCCTTTCAGCTCCGAATGCTGGGCGATGATCAGGAACACCTCCAGCATCGACGAGGGCGTCGTCTCGAAGGTGTCGTCGCGGGCGATGTCGACCAGACCGTTGACCTCGTTGAAGCGCTCGTTGATCGGCTGCGGCGAACCGTGCTGCGGGAACAGCTGCGCTTCGATGTTCTGCAGCAGGATGGTGTTGAGCTGGGTAACCGCCTTGGCGGCCCAGTAGTAGTGCTGCATCAGGTATTCGCTGGCGCGCCGGGTTTCGGTGGTCTTGAAGCCGAAACTTTCCGCGATCGGGGTCTGCACGTCGAATACCAGCCGGTCTTCGCGCCGCCCGGTGTGGATGTGCAGCCGGATGCGAATGTCCTTGAACGCGCGTTCCTTCTGCATCAGCTGGCGCGCCTCGGTGGGCGTGATCAGGCCGCGCTCGGCCAGCTTGCGCCAGGAGTCGCCCAGCCCGGCAGCCTTCGCCACCCACAGGATGACCTGCAGATCCCGCAACCCGCCCGGACTCTCCTTGCAGTTCGGTTCCAGGCTGTACGGCGTGTCTTCATATTTCGCGTGACGCTGGCGCATTTCCAGCGTCTTGGCCTCGAAAAACGCCTGCGGGTTGATCGCCGCGTTGTAGCGGTCGCGCAGGAACTGGAACAGCTTGCGGTTGCCGGTGATGAGCCGGGCTTCCAGCAGCGCGGTCTGGACCGTGATGTCGGCGGCCGATTCGGTCAGGCATTCGTCGATGGTACGGATGCTGTGGCCGATCTCCAGGCCGATATCCCAGAACAGCTGGACCAGTTCCTCCAGCTTGCCTTGCAAGGCGGTGTCCGGCGCGCTATCGAGCAGGATCAGCACATCGACATCCGAGCACGGAAACAGTTCGCCGCGCCCGTAGCCGCCGACCGCGACCAGCGCGGCGCTGGCGGGCAAATCGAACGCCTGCCACGCGCGGATCAGCGCGGCATCCACATTCTGGCGCAGCTTGGCGAGCAGTTTTTCAGGCTTGCCATCGGCCTGGAAGGCGGCGATGGCTGCTTGGCGCTCGGTCTTCAGTTGCTCCTTGAGCGTCAATGCGAGAGACGCCATCGTCAGGCTTCTACCGTCTGCGCGCTGGGTGGCTTGATGAAGGCGGGCGGTGCCGGCATGCCGGGCGAGACAGTCAGCACTTCGTAGCCGGTTTCGGTCACCAGCACGGTATGTTCCCATTGCGCCGACAGGCTGCGGTCCTTGGTCTTGATGGTCCAGCCGTCGCCCATTTCGCGGATTTCGCGGCGGCCGGCATTGATCATCGGTTCGACCGTGAAGATCATGCCCGGAACCAGTTTTTCCAGCGTGCCGGGGCGGCCGTAATGCAGCACCTGCGGCTCCTCATGGAAGACCTTGCCGATGCCATGGCCGCAAAACTCGCGCACCACGCTGTAGCCGGCCTTTTCAGCATGCTGCTGGATCGCGTAGCCGATGTCGCCCAGATGCGCGCCCGGCTTGATCTTGGCGATGCCGACCCACATGCACTCAAAGGTCACCTCCGTCAGGCGGCGCGCCAGGATCGACGGTTCGCCGACGAAGAACATGCGGCTGGTGTCGCCGTGATAGCCGTCCTTGATCACCGTGATGTCGATGTTGACGATGTCGCCGTTTTTCAGCACCTTGTCGCCGGGGATGCCATGGCAGACGACGTCGTTGACCGAGGTGCAGATCGCTTTCGGATAAGGCGTGTAGCCCGGCGGGCAGTAGTTTAGCGGCGCCGGGATGGTTCCCTGCACGTTGGTCATGTAGTCGTGACAAAGACGATCCAGCTCGCCCGTCGTGACGCCGGGTTTGACATACGGCTCGATGAAATCGAGCACTTCGGCGGCCAGTTTTCCGGCCACCCGCATGCCTTTGATATCGTCTTCATTTTTGATGGTGATTGAAGCCATGGCAATCCAGAATGCGCGCCAAAAGCGCGGTAAATAACAGTCAATCCAAAATTATAGTCGACGCGCCGTAAGTCCGCTGAAGCAAAACCGGTTCCAGCCTTGAATCTTTCCCGGATTTTGGAGTAGAATCTTGGGTTAGCTTGAAATGGCTTCAAGTGAAACTTTGATCACAAATCGCGAATTCGCTCGCAAAGGGTGCCCAGTAGTTGCCGGGTGACTGAGCGGATTCAAGACCTAACCCTGGAGAAATCATGTCCGTTACCATGCGCGAAATGCTGGAAGCCGGTATCCACTTCGGCCACCAAACCCGCTTCTGGAACCCCAAGATGGCCCCGTATATCTTCGGCCATCGCAACAAGATTCATATCGTCAACCTGGAAAAGACTCTGGCGATGTACCAGGAGGCGATGAAGTACATCCGTCAACTGGCCGCCAACCGCGGCACCATCCTGTTCGTTGGCACCAAGCGCCAGGCCCGCGACATCGTCGCCGCCGAGGCGCAGCGCGCCGGCATGCCTTATGTCGATCAGCGCTGGCTGGGCGGCATGCTGACCAACTTCAAGACCATCAAGACCTCGATCAAGCGTCTGAAGGACATGGAAGCGGCGATGGAAGACGGCTCCGTCGAGAAGATGAGCAAAAAGGAAGCGCTGATGTTCCAGCGCGAGATGGAAAAGCTGCAGAAGTCCATCGGCGGCATCAAGGACATGGGCGGCATTCCGGATGCGATTTTCGTGATCGACGTCGGCTACCACAAGGGCGCTGTTACCGAAGCCGGCAAGCTGGGCATTCCGGTGATCGGCGTGGTCGATACCAACCACTCCCCGGACGGCGTGACCTACGTTATCCCCGGTAACGACGACTCCTCCAAGGCGATTGCCCTGTACGCGCGCGGCGTGGCGGATGCGATCCTGGAAGGTCGCGCCAATGCGACTGCCGAGGTGCTGGAGTCGGTCAAGGGCGGCGCCGACGAATTCGTCGAGGTCAACGAGCAGGCCTGATGCCGTATGCCCCGGTGCCGGGCTTGAAAGAAGGGGCAACGGCTGTTCGCCCCTTTTTTTTAGCCGGCTTGAACGTATTTTGATTGAACGCGTCCGATAGACGCTCACTGAATTTAGGAGAAAGACATGGCGGCAATTACCGCAGCGATGGTAGGTGAACTGCGCGCGAAAACCGACGCGCCGATGATGGAATGCAAGAAGGCACTGACCGAAGCCGATGGCGACATGGCGCGTGCCGAAGAAATTCTGCGCGTCAAGCTGGGTAGCAAGGCGTCCAAGGCTGCTTCCCGCATCACCGCCGAAGGCGTGGTGTCGGCATACATCGCCGGCGGCGTTGGCGCCCTGGTCGAAGTCAACTGCGAAACCGACTTCGTGACCAAGAACGAGGAATTCATCGCGATGGCCAACACCGCGGCCAAGCTGGTGGCGGAAAAGAATCCGGCCGACGTGGCTGCCCTGTCCGCGCTGCCAGTCGATGGCAAGACGCTGGAAGAAGTGCGCGCCGCGCTGGTCGGCAAGATCGGCGAGAACATGTCGTTCCGCCGCTTCAAGCGTTATGAAACCGGCTCCAAGCTGGTTTCTTACCTGCACGGCACTCGTATCGGTGTGATCGTCGAATATGACGGCGCCGACGAACAGGTGGGCAAGGATGTCGCGATGCATATCGCCGCCATGAAGCCGGTGGCCCTGTCGGCCAACGACGTGCCGGCCGACCTGATCGAGAAAGAGCGTTCGATCGCCGCGCAAAAGGCTGCCGAGTCCGGCAAGCCGGCCGACATCGTCGCCAAGATGGTCGAAGGCTCGGTGCAGAAATACCTGAAGGAAGTATCGCTGCTGAACCAGCCGTTCGTGAAGAACGACAAGCAGACCGTCGAGCAGATGCTGAAGGCCGCTAACACCACCGTGAAATCGTTCACGATGTTCGTGGTCGGCGAAGGCATCGAGAAGAAGCAGGACGACTTTGCTGCGGAAGTCGCTGCGCAGGTCGCGGCGGCCAAGCAGGCATAAAAGAAAGCGGGCCGAAAGGCCCGTTTTTCTAGGCGAGCCGATATTCGCCTAGGCGTTTTTAATTGAGGTAAGACCCGCGAGGGTGCTCGCGGCCAGTATGGATCAGCGCGGCGGAAATATTACGCCAAGCAGCGTGCAAAACCGGGAATCATTGCTGGCAGACACTGTCTTACGTTTTATCAATATTGAAGCGCATCAGTAACGCCGGATTTCATCTAATCTTTAGCCGTATGCAGGCTAGCAGAAGATGAAGGGTGGCAACAACCGATTATCCAATCGCCCCTTTGTTAGGAGTCTAGCCTATGTCAAAACCAGCTTATAAACGCGTCCTGCTCAAACTCTCCGGCGAGGCTTTGATGGGCGATGATGCTTACGGCATCAATCGTGCGACCATCGAGCGGATGGTGGCGGACGTGGCCGAGGTGGCAAAGCTGGGCGTGGAACTGGCGATCGTCATCGGCGGCGGCAACATTTTTCGTGGTGTCGCACCGGGCGCGCAAGGCATGGATCGTGCAACGGCCGACTACATGGGCATGCTGGCGACCGTGATGAATTCGCTGGCGCTGGCCGACGCCATGCGCCAGGCGGGTATGACGGCACGCGTGATGTCCGCAATTGCTATTGAGCAAGTGGTCGAGCCCTATGTGCGCCCGAAAGCGCTGCAATACCTGGAAGAGGGTAAGATCGTTATTTTCGCAGCCGGTACCGGCAATCCGTTCTTTACCACCGACACCGCGGCCGCGCTGCGTGGCTCGGAAATCGGTGCGGAGATCGTGCTGAAAGCGACCAAGGTTGACGGCGTCTACAGTGCCGACCCGAACAAGGATCGCAATGCGACGCGTTATTCGACCATCAGTTTCGACGAGGCGATCGCCAAGCATTTGCAGGTCATGGATGCGACGGCGTTCGCGCTGTGCCGCGACCAGAAATTGCCGATCAAGGTGTTTTCCATCGTCAAGCCGGGTGCGCTGAAGAATGTCATCATGGGCGATGATGAGGGCACCCTGGTTCACGTATAACTCGTTGCAATTGAGGAGAACAGAATGACAGTCGTTGAGATTAAGAAGAACGCTGAACAAAAGATGCACAAGTCGATCGAGACGCTGAAGGCGGATCTGGCCAAGGTGCGTACCGGCCGCGCCCACGTCGGCATCCTCGATCACATCCAGGTCGATTATTACGGCTCGCCGACGCAAATCAACCAGGTGGCCAACGTCACCCTGATCGATGCGCGCACCATCGGCGTGCAGCCGTGGGAAAAGAAGATGGTTTCGGTGATCGAGAAGGCGATTCGCGAATCCGACCTCGGCCTGAATCCTTCCACCCAGGGCGACCTGATCCGCGTGCCGACTCCGCCGCTGACCGAGGAGCGCCGCAAGGAGATCGTCAAGCTGGTGAAGGGCGAGGGCGAAGATTCCAAGGTTGCGATCCGCAATATCCGTCGCGATGCGAACGAGGCGCTGAAGAAGCTGCTGAAGGAAAAGGCCTGCTCGGAAGACGAGGAGCGCCGCGCGCAGGACGACGTGCAGAAGCTGACCGACAAGTTTGTGGCGGAAGTGGATAAGCTGATCGCTGAGAAAGAGAAAGAACTGCTGACCGTTTGAGCGGCGCGACCGGAGCGATGCGCGCCGAGCCCGGCATGCATCGCCCGCGCCGCCGGCCGTGTTTCGCCTCGATGCGCCGCCTGACAAGGGATGCGATGCTGCAGCGGTGGAAACCGTAATCCTCTCAACTACTTCATTTTGGCTCCAGCCTTTTCATGACGCATCAGAGTTCAACCCAAGCGGTACCGATAGTTTCCAAAGTGCCGCGCCATATTGCCATCATCATGGACGGCAACGGCCGCTGGGCGACCAAGCGTTTTCTGCCGCGCGTCGCCGGACATCACAAGGGCGTCGAGGCGGTGCGCAAGATCGTGGAAGCCTGCGTGACGCGCGGGGTCGAGTATCTGACCTTGTTCGCGTTCAGCTCCGAAAACTGGCGCCGGCCGGCGGAAGAAGTGTCGCTGCTGATGCGGCTGTTCGTCACCGCGCTCGAGCGCGAAGTGGCGAAAATGCACGCGAATGACATCCGGCTCAAGGTGGTCGGCGACCTTAGCCGCTTCGATGCCCGACTGCAGGAACTGATCGCCAATGCGGAGCGCCGCACGGCCAACAACACCCGACTGACGGTGACAGTCTGCGCCAATTATGGCGGCCGCTGGGACATCATGCAGGCGGTCGGCAAGATGGTGGCCGCCAATCCGGGCGCGACATCGTTCAGCGAGGAGCAGCTCGCTCCGCATCTGGCCATGGCCTATGCGCCGGAGCCGGATTTGTTTATCCGTACCGGCGGGGAGGAGCGCATTTCCAATTTCCTGCTGTGGCAGCTCGCTTATACCGAGCTGTATTTCACCGACACTTTCTGGCCGGATTTCGATGCCGAAGCGCTCGACCTCGCCATTGCTTCCTATCAGCTGCGCGAGCGGCGCTTCGGCCGCACCAGCGAACAGCTCGTCGAACAGAAAAAGGCTTCGTGATGCTCAAGACGCGCGTCATCACTGCGGTGGTATTGCTGGCGGTCCTGGTAGCGGTCTTGTTTTCCCAATCGTATGTCTTCTTCGTGCTGGTGGCGGCGGTGTTTTTCGGCGCCGCTGCGTGGGAGTGCTTCCGCCTGTTCCAGAACCGGCGGCCCGTAGTGGGGGCGGTGCTGTGGACGGCTGCCTTTGTCTTCATCGTTTTCAAGGGAGACCTGTCGCGCGCGAATCTGCTGTTCGGCCTGTGCGCCGCAGCCTGGGCAATCCGGCTGGCGCCGTCGCTGGCAATCGGCCTGCCTGCGGCGGGCAGCGTCGGCAACCGGCTCCTCAACGGCATCTACGGTATCGCGATCCTCGGCTGTTTCGTTGCAATCGCCGTGCTGTTTTTGCACTCTCCGCAATACCTGCTGTCGGTGATGGTGCTGGTCTGGATTGCCGACATCGGCGCTTATTTTGCCGGCAAGGCGTTCGGCAAGCACAAGCTGGCGCCATCGATTTCGCCGGGCAAGTCCTGGGAAGGCGCCTTCGGCGGCTGGCTGGCTGTGCTGGTCCTCGCTGCAGCCGGCGCCATGCTTCCCGCGCTGGCGGACACCTTCGCCGCGCGGGTGCAAATAAGGTGGGGCTGGCTCGGCTTTGCCGCGATCATGACCCTGCTGGTGGCTGCCAGCATTGTCGGCGATTTGTTCGAGTCGCAGCTGAAGCGCCGCGTATCCATGAAGGACAGCAGCAATCTGCTGCCCGGGCATGGCGGCGTGCTGGACCGGATCGATGCGCTGATACCGACCTTGCCGCTGGCGGTCTTGATTGATTCATGGCTTTAAATGGATAGGTAGCGGCGGATGCAGCAAATTACGATACTCGGTGCCACAGGTTCGATCGGCGTTTCCACGCTGGATGTGCTTGCGCGCCATCCGGATCGCTATCGCGTGTATGCGCTGACCGCGCAGCGCCGCGTGGAGCAACTGGCCGAGCAATGCGAGCGTTTCCGGCCGGAAGTGGCGGTTGTCGGTTCGGCGCAGGCGGCACAGACCTTGTCCGGATTGTTGCGCGAAAAAGGCGTGAAAACCGTGGTCGAATACGGCGAGGACGCCTTGTGCGCGGTTGCCAGCGCGCCGGGCTGCGATGCGGTGATGGCCGCCATCGTAGGCGCGGCCGGATTGGCGCCGACCCTGGCGGCCGCACGCGCCGGCAAGAAGGTTTTACTGGCCAACAAGGAGGCGCTGGTGATGTCCGGCCGCCTGTTCATGGATGCCGTCGCCCACAGCGGTGCCACCCTGTTGCCGATCGACAGCGAGCACAATGCGATTTTCCAATGCCTGCCGCAGGCATATTGCCGTACCCCGGCGCAGCATGGCGTTGCCAAGGTACTGTTGACGGCATCCGGCGGGCCGTTCCTGAAGCGCGCCGTCGAGACCCTGGAAAGCGTCACGCCGGAAGAGGCTGTCGCCCACCCGAACTGGGTAATGGGGCGGAAAATCTCGGTCGATTCCGCCACCATGATGAACAAGGGGCTAGAGGTGATCGAGGCGCACTGGCTGTTCGGCGCCGCCGCCGAGCAGATCGAGGTGGTGATTCACCCGCAGAGCGTGATTCATTCGATGGTGTCCTACGTCGATGGCTCGGTGCTTGCGCAACTCGGCAATCCCGACATGCGCACGCCGATCGCCCATGCGCTCGCCTATCCGGAACGTATCGAATCCGGCGTCGCCGCGGTCGACCTTGCGCAAATCGGGCAACTCGCGTTTCAGCGGCCCGATTTCGAACGCTTTCCCTGCCTGAGACTGGCCTATGATGCATTGTTGGCGGGGGGGGCGGCGCCGGCTATACTGAACGCAGCCAATGAAGTTGCTGTCGAAGCATTTTTGGAACGAAAAATCGGCTTTCGCGCCATTGACCGTCTGATTGCGCAGGTCATGGAGCAACTGCCGCATGGCGAAGCCGGCGATGTCGAGGCCCTGCTCGAACAGGATCGCCGCGCCCGTGAAGCGGCCCGGGCGCTTATCCACTAATTGCCGAAAACATGACTCTGCTGCAGACCCTGATCGCGTTCTTCGTCGCGCTCGGCGTGCTCATCATCGTGCACGAACTGGGGCATTACTGGGTGGCGCGCTGGTGTGGCGTCAAGGTCCTGCGTTTTTCCGTCGGCATGGGCCGCATCGTGTATTCGCGCCGGTTCGGTCCTGATCAGACCGAGTGGGCGCTGTCCATCCTGCCTTTCGGCGGCTACGTCAAGATGCTCGACGCGCGCGAGCAGGATTTGAGCAAGCTGCCGCCGGAGGAGCTGAGGCGGGAATTCACCAGGCAGTCGGTATGGAAGCGTATCGCCATCGTCGCCGCAGGCCCGTTTGCCAATTTCGTGCTGGCGATCGTGCTGTTCGCCGGACTGTACAGCTACGGCATCCCGGAACCGACGGCCAGGCTGCGCGCCGTTCCCGAGAAAACGGCGGCATACCAGGCCGGCTTGCGTGGCGGGGAACTGATCACTGCGGTCAATGGCGAACCGATCCGGCTCTGGTCGGATTTGCGCTGGAAGCTGATGCAGCTCGCCGTGGAGGGCAAGCAGGCGCGCCTGGAGGTGCAGCGGCCGAATCCCGCTCCCTCCGGCGGCACGGTGACGGACACGAGAAACCTCAGTCTCGACAGCCTTACCACCGCCGACCTGGAAGGCGATTTCCTGGGCAAACTCGGCATGGACCTGGCGCGGCCGCGCCCGGTGCTGGGACGGATTATTGCGGATGGCCCGGCGATGCGGGCCGGCTTGCAGGATGGCGACCTGATTCTCGACGTGAACGGCACGCCGATCGGCGACGGTCTCGCATTCGTGGAGCTGGTCCGGTCCTCGCCGGGCAAACCCTTGCTCATTCACGGGATGCGCGGCGGCCGGGAGTTCAGCGTGAGTGTGACGCCCGAGGCGTACAGCAAGAATGGCCAGGTCATCGGCCGCATCGGGACCGAGGTGCCACTCGCGCCGGAGATGACAATCGCCAGCGATCCGCCGCTGGCTGCCGTTGGCAAGGCAGTCAAGAAAACCTGGGAAACCAGCACGCTGACGCTCAAGATGCTTGGTAAAATGATCGTCGGTGAAGTTTCTTGGAGGAACGTCACCGGGCCAATCACGATTGCGGATTATGCCGGGCAAACTGCACGCATCGGCATGATCAGCTATCTCAGCTTCATCGCGTTCATCAGTATCAGCCTGGGAGTCATGAACCTGCTCCCCATCCCGGTTTTAGACGGGGGGCTTTTACTGTATTATGCGCTGGAAGTTTTGACTGGCCGCGCCATTCCCGAGCGGTTTGGCGAACTGGCCCAGCGTGCCGGGGTGGGCATCCTGATGACCTTGATGGCAGTGGCCGTCTTTAACGACATCATCAGGCTCATGTCCTGAGACCCTGCCGGTAGCACGATCCGCCCGGCGAGAATATTGATAACAAATAACCGATGAAATTACATTCCGAGCGTTTTTCACAGCCGATTTTTGCCCGCCGCCTGATTGCCATTGCCGCCTTCACACTTTGCACCGGCCATGCGCTGGCTGTGGAACCGTTCACCGTCAAGGATATTCGTGTAGAGGGAATCCAGCGTACCGAAGCCGGAACGATTTTCAGCTACCTGCCGGTTCGCGTCGGTGAGGTCTATACCGATGAAAAGGGCGCGGCCGCGATCAAGGCGCTGTATGCAACCGGCTTTTTCAAGGATGTGCGCATCGAGATCGAAGGCGACGTGCTGGTGGTATCGGTGGAAGAGCGCCCGGCAATTGCCGGCGTCGATTTTTCCGGCGTCAAGGAGTTCGACAAGGAGCAGCTGACCAAGGCGCTCAAGGAAATCGGCCTGGGCGAATCGCGCATCTTCGACAAGGCGCTGCTCGATCGCGCCGAGCAGGAGCTCAAGCGGCAGTACCTGTCGCGCGGCCTGTACGGCGTGCAAATCTCGACCACGGTGACGCCGGTCGAACGCAACCGCGTGAACATCAACTTCATCGTGGACGAGGGGGATGTCGCCCGCATCAAGCGGATCAATATCGTCGGCAACAAGGCGTTTTCCGACAGCGAATTGCTCGGCCTGCTGAATTTGCGGACGCCCGGCTGGTTCACCTGGTATACCAAGGCCGACCAGTATTCCAAGCAAAAACTGACCGGCGATATCGAGGCCCTGCGTTCCTTCTACCTGAACCGCGGCTATCTGGAGATGCAGATCGAGTCGACCCAGGTATCGATCACGCCGGACAAGAAGGATATCTACATCACGATCAACATCAACGAAGGCGACAAGTTCACCGTCGGCGACGTCAAGCTGGAAGGCGAGATGTTCGGGCGCGAGCAGGAGTTGAAATCGCTGGTGGATCTGAAAAAGGGCGATGTCTATTCCGGCGAAAAGCTGGCCGAGAGCGTGAAGAAGATTTCCGAGCGCATGGGTAACTTCGGCTATGCGTTCGCGAATGTGAACGCGAATCCGGAAATCAACCGCGAGAGGAAGGAAGTCAGTTTCACCATCCTGATCGACCCCGGCAAGCGCGTGTATGTGCGCCGCATTAACATTGCGGGCAATACCAAGACGCGCGACGAGGTGATCCGGCGCGAATTCCGCCAGTTCGAGGATTCCTGGTACGACGGCGAGAAGATCAGGCTGTCGCGCGACCGCGTCGACCGTCTTGGCTACTTCAAGGAAGTGAATATCGAAACGCCGGAAGTTCCGGGCACCACCGACCAGGTGGACGTCAACATGACGGTGGCCGAAAAGCCGACCGGAAACATCTTGCTGGGTGCGGGTTTCTCCAGCAGCGAAAAGCTCACCCTGACCGGCTCGATCCAGCAGGCCAATGCCTTCGGCAGCGGCAATACGCTCGGCATCGACGTCAACACCAGCAGCCGCAACCGGACGATCGCGGTGTCGCAGACCAATCCGTACTTTACTGACGACGGCGTCAGCCGCAGTTATGAACTGTTCCTGCGCACCGTGCGTCCGCCACAGGTCAATACCGGCGATTACGTGGTGCGCACCACCGGCGGCAATATCCGCTTCGGCGTGCCGTTCTCCGAAGTGGACACCGTGTTTTTGGGCCTGGGCGTCGAACAGACGAGGGTGGAAACCTTTACCGGCGTGCCTGACCATAATGACAGCCCGGAACTCTACAAGAAGTATGTAACCGACTTCGGCGACGGCACCAATGCCAAAACCACCAGCTTCCCGCTGACCGTCGCCTGGCAGCGCGACAGCCGCGACAGCGCACTGGTGCCGACCATGGGCCGCTACCAGCGCGCCAACTTCGAAATCGCGCCGGCAGGCTCGCTGAAGTATTACCGCGCCATCTATCAGCACCAGTACTTCAAGCCGCTGTTCCGTACCGTGACATTGGCGCTGAACGGCGAGCTGGATTACGGTCATGGCTTCGGAGGCAAGCCGTATCCGATTTTCAAGAATTTCTATGCGGGCGGCATCGGCTCGGTGCGCGGCTATGAAGGCTCGTCGCTCGGCCCGCGCGCCGCCAACGGCGACCCGTTGGGCGGCACCTCGCGCATCATCGCCAATGCCGAGCTGCAGTTTCCGTTCCCGGGCTCGGGCAATGACCGTACCTTGCGCTGGTTCACCTACCTGGATGGCGGTAACGTGTTCGCCGAAGGCGAAAAAATCAGGGTGTCCGAACTGCGCTACTCGGCGGGTATCGGGATCAGCTGGGTATCGCCGATCGGCCCGCTGAAACTCAGTTACGGCAAACCATTGAATGCGAAGCCGGAAGACCGGAAGCAAGCGTTCCAGTTCCAGCTGGGTACCGGTTTCTAATAATGGCATAATAGCAATTTGATCTGCGGAGAATGACCTTGAAGTCCTTAACCAACATATCGACACCGTCTCGGCTTTTGGCGTTGCTCGCGCTGTGCTTGCTCCCCTTGGCCACTGTGCAGGCGCAGGAATCCAAGATCGGATTTGTCAGCACCGAGCGTATTTTCCGGGAAGCGGCTCCCGCCAAGGCGGCGCAGGCAAAAATCGAGGCGGAGTTTTCGCGGCGCGACAAGGAACTGCAGGACATGGCGGCACGTCTGAAAGCCATGTCGGAAAAGCTGGACAAGGATGCCGCCCTGCTGTCCGATTCCGACCGGGTCCGGCGCCAGCGCGAACTGGCCGATCTGGACAAGGATTTCCAGCGCAAGCAGCGTGAATTCCGCGAGGATCTGAACCAGCGCCGCAATGAGGAACTCGCGACTGTGCTGGAGAAGACCAACAAGGTGATCAAGCAGATCGCCGAAACGGAAAAATACGATATCGTGTTCCAGGAAGCCGTCTACGCCAGCCCGCGCATCGATATCACCGACAAGGTCCTGAGGGCGCTCAACAAGTAATTCGAAGGAAGGCCACGATGAGCACTCGGCTGGGAAAAATGGTCGAACGCTTGGGAGGCCAACTGATAGGCGATGCCGAAACGGAAGTGACCGGCATCGCGCCGCTGGACGAAGCGAACCCGTCCCACATCACTTTTCTTTCCAATCCCAGGCTGCGCGCGCAAGCCGCGCAAACCAGGGCTGCCGCACTGATTCTGTCGGCGGCCGATGATGCCGTGATCAGCGCGACTTATCGGGGCGCGCGCATCGTCACGGACAACCCATATGCGTATTTTGCGCGCGCAGCGCAGCTGTTCGCCGAGCAGAATGCGATTCCGGTCGTCCCAGGCATCGATCCGCAGGCTTCCGTGCATCCGGACGCAACGGTCTCGCCCACGGCATACGTCGGACCGCACGCGACCGTGGAAGCCGGAGCCGTGATTGCCGACGGGGCCGTCATCGACGCCGGCTGCTTCATCGGCCGCAATGCCAAAGTCGGCGCCGGCACCCATTTTTTCGCCAACGTCACGTTCCATGCCGCTTGCGAAATCGGGGAGCGCGGCATCATCCATTCCGGCGCGGTGATCGGTGCGGACGGATTCGGCTTTGCCAAGGAAAAGGGAGCCTGGATCAAGATTCCCCAAACGGGACGTGTGGTGATCGGCGACGATGTCGAAATCGGCGCCAACACCACGATCGACCGCGGCGCGCTGTCCGATACCGTGATCGAGGATGGCGTCAAGCTCGACAACCAGATCCAGATCGGCCATAACTGCCATATCGGTGCCCATACCGCAATGGCAGGCTGTGTCGGCGTGGCGGGCAGCGCGAAGATCGGCAAGTACTGCACCTTCGGCGGCGCGGCCATGGTGCTCGGCCACCTGACCATCGTCGACAATGTGCACATCTCATCGGGAAGCATGGTGTCGCGCTCGATCATGGAACCCGGACAATACACCGGCTTCTATCCGCTGGCCAAGAATGCCGAATGGGAAAAATCGGCCGCGATTGTGCGCAATCTGGGAACGATGCGTGAGAAAATCCGCGAGCTGGAAAAAGCAATCAAAACGCTCACCGAAAAAAAGCAATGAAAACTCTCGATATCAATCAAATCAAAGAATATCTGCCGCATCGCTATCCGTTGTTGCTGGTCGACCGCGTGCTGGAATGGGAATCCGGCAAATCGATTACCGCGATTAAGAATGTCACGGCGAACGAGGAATTTTTCAACGGGCATTTCCCGCACAAGCCGGTGATGCCCGGCGTGCTGATGATCGAAGCGATGGCGCAGACGGCGGCACTGTTGTCCTTCCTGACGATGGGGCAGAAGCCGGATGAGAACAGCGTGGTGTATTTCGTCGGCATCGACGGCGCGCGCTTCAAGCGGCCGGTCGAGCCGGGCGATCAGCTGAAGATGCAAGTGGAGATCCTGCGCCAGTCGCGCGGCATCTGGAAGTACAAGGCAGTGGCAACGGTTGACGGGCAGACGGCGGTGGAAGCCGAGCTGATGTGCACCATGCGCAGTGCGACCGACGCCAGTCAGCCTGCGGGGCAGTAATGGCCAATATTCATCCGACCGCCATCGTCGACGCGAAGGCGGAACTCGACGATTCGGTCGAGGTCGGCGCTTATTCGATCATCGGGCCGAACGTGAAGATCGGCGCGCGGACCAAGGTCGGCCCGCATGTCGTGATCGAGGGGCATACGACAATCGGTTGCGACAACACGTTCTATCAGTTTTCCTCGATCGGCGCGGCGCCGCAGGACAAGAAGTACAAGGGCGAGCCGACTCTTCTGGAAATCGGCGACCGCAACACGATCCGGGAATTCTGCACCTTCAATCTCGGTACGGTGCAGGATGCCGGCGCTACCCGCATCGCCAGCGATAACTGGATCATGGCTTATGTCCATATCGCCCACGATTGTCAGCTCGGAAGCAACATCATCCTGGCGAACAACGTGACACTGGCCGGCCATGTGCATCTGGCCGACTGGGTGTTTTTGGGGGGATTCACCACCATTCACCAGTTCTGCCATGTCGGCGCCCATGCGATGACCGCGTTTACCGCTGCCGTGAGCCAGGACGTCCCGCCGTTCGTGACGGCTGCCGGCAATCGCGCGGTACCCGCCGGCATCAACTCCGAAGGCCTGAAGCGCCGCGGATTCACACCGGAGCAGATTGCCGCCATCAAGCGCGCTTACAAGCTTGTCTACCGCGCCGGCCTGTCGCTGGATGACGCCAAGGCAGCATTGGCGCAGGAAGAGAACAATTCGCCTGCGGCGGCGGGCTACATCCGCCTGTTGCGCGAGTTCCTGGAAAATAGCAGTCGTGGCATCATCCGCTAAGCTGTCCCTCGCGATGGTCGCCGGCGAAACCTCCGGCGACCTGCTCGCCAGCCGCCTGCTTTCCGGCTTGCGCCCGCATCTGCCGGACGCCGACATTCACGGCATCGGCGGTCCGAAGATGGCGCAGTACGGCTTTCGCAGCGACTGGCCGATGGAAAAGCTGTCGGTGCGCGGGCTGTTCGAGGTGCTGGCGCATTACCGCGAAATTAAAGGTATTCAAAATGCGTTGCGCGATGCCTTGCTGCGGGAAAGACCGGCGGCTTTCATCGGCGTCGATGCGCCTGACTTCAATTTTGGCCTGGAAGCGCAACTGAAGCAGGCCGGCATTCCGACCATGCACTTCATCAGCCCGTCGATCTGGGCATGGCGCGGCGGGCGCATCAAGAAGATCGCGCGCGCCGTTTCCCACATGCTGGTGGTGTTTCCTTTTGAGGAGGAGATCTACCGCAAGGCGGGAATTCCGGTGACGTATGTCGGTTATCCGCTGGCCGAGGTCATCCCGATGGAGCCCGATGTGACATCCGCCCGCGTGGCGCTCGGCTTGCCGGCGGATGGGCGCGTAGTGGCGATATTGCCGGGCAGCCGCATGTCCGAACTGAAGTACAACAGCGTCGCCTTCATCCAGGCCGCCAAGATACTGGCGCAGCGCGATCCGGCGATCCGTTTCGTGGTGCCGATGGCCGGCGACAAGCAGCGCGACTACTTCCTGGAGTTGATGTCCGGCGCAGGGCTGGCGGACATGCCGATTCAACTGACGGCGGGACGTTCGCACGAAGCGATTGCTGCGGCCGACGCGGTCTTGGTGGCCTCGGGCACGGCGACGCTGGAGGTGGCGCTGTTCAAGAAGCCGATGGTAATCGCGTACAAGATGATGCGGGCCTCATGGCATATCCTGCGCCATATGGGATACCAGCCGTGGATCGGCTTGCCGAATATCCTGGCGCGGGAATTCGTCGTTCCCGAGCTGTTGCAGGACGCCGCCACGCCGCAGGCGCTGGCCGATGCATTATGGGCCCAGCTGGGAGACGACGCGTTGCGGGCGCGGCTGCGCCAGCGGTTTACGGAAATGCACCATTCGCTGCTGCGCGATACTGCGCGGGAGAGCGCCCAGGCAGTGCTGCAATTGATCGGACGAAGCGCCGCATGAAAGGGAAGGATGCCAGCCTGCCGTTGTTCGGCTACGCCGATGAAGTGATCTGCGGCGTGGACGAAGCCGGGCGCGGCCCGCTTGCCGGCGCCGTGTTCGCTGCCGCCGTGATACTCGATCCGCTCCAGCCGATCGACGGCCTGCGCGATTCGAAGAAGCTCAGCGAAGCGCGCCGCGAGGCACTGGCCGAGCAGATCAAGGCGCAGGCGCTGGCATGGTCGATCGCCAGCTGCAGCGAAGCGGAAATCGACGAGCTCAACATCCTGCAGGCCGCGATGCTGGCCATGCGCCGTGCGGTCGAAGGGCTGGCGGTGCAGCCCACGCTGGCCCTGATCGACGGCAACCGGTGCCCGGTGATGCCGGTGCGCTCGGAGGCGATCGTCAAGGGGGACGACAAGGTGCCTGCGATCTCAGCTGCGTCGATACTGGCGAAGACCGCGCGGGATGCGTCCCTGCTCGCGCTGCATGAGCGATATCCTGACTACGCGTTCGACCAGCACAAGGGCTATCCGACGCCGCTGCATCTGGAGCGGCTGCGCCTGCACGGGGTATCGCCGGTCCACCGCAAGTCGTTCGCACCGGTCCGTGCGTTACTCGACGCGCCGGAAACGGCGCGTTCCGCGAAAAGGAACACATGAAGCCGATTTCATCGCGCGACAATCCTCTGTACAAGGAATTGAAACTGCTCGCGACCAACTCGCATGCGCGACGCAAAACGGGCCGTGCGCTGCTCGACGGCGTCCATCTGTGCGAAGCCTATCTGCAGCATGTCGGGCTGCCGGCATTTTGCGTGGCCAGCGAAGGATCGGCGGGGAATGCGGAAGTCGCAGCCATCGTGCAACACTGCGAGGCGGCCGGAGTCCAGTGCATCGTCCTGCCGGAAGCGCTCTACCAGGCCCTGAGCCAGGTTGAACATGGCATCGGCCTGCTGTTTGTGATCGACACGCCGCAATACGCGTTACCCGCGGCACTGGCGCGTCCGGCGGTACTGCTGGACAGCCTGCAGGATCCCGGCAATCTCGGTTCGATACTGCGCAGCGCGGCTGCGGCCGGCATCGAGGAGGTTTACTGCAGCAAGACGACCGTGTTCGCATGGTCGCCCAAGGTTTTGCGTGCAGGCATGGGAGCGCATTTTCTGCTTCATATTTTCGAGAATGTCGACCTGGGGCGGCTGATGCATACTGCCCGCGTGCCTATCCTGGCAACCAGTTCGCACGCCAGCCAGCGTGTTTACGATCTGGACCTCAGGCGGCCCGTCGCATGGCTGTTCGGTCATGAGGGGCAGGGCGTGGCGCCGGATTTGCTGGAACTGGCGACCCACCGGGTAGCGATCCCGCACCTGGGCGAGGTGGAGTCGCTGAACGTGGCGGCAAGCGCCGCTGTCTGCTTTTTCGAGCAGGTGCGCCAGAAGACTGCTTGAAGGAGACCTCAGCCGCACTCCCGGTATACGAGGCCGGGCTCCACGCAGTATTCGTCCGCCGCCAGCGTCATCCGGCTCTGCGCTGGACAGACCCGGTCGAACTGGCATTTTCGCCCGTTGATGATTGCGTAGCGGTGTATCGGTGCGTCCTGGTAGCTGCCGATCGGCTCCATCAGGCGTTCGGGACGGACAAACGGCATACTCGCCGACGAGCGCGTCAGCGTCCTGTTTTTTTCCAGGAGACCGAGCGATTCAAGATCGGTTTCGACATTGCCCAGCCCGTCCTTCAGCGCCCAGAAAAAGAATACGAGTCCTCCCCACAGCAAGAGTTCGATCAATACCAGATCCATGATGTCACTCCTCATCCGCCATGCTCTCTTTATAGTCAATTCGTAAGAAATCTGTAAGCTTTTTCGGACTTAAAACCGGGAGGACAAAAAAAATGCCGCCGTGCGGACGCACGGCGGCATGGTCGGGAAGGCGTGGGCGGTTCAGAATGCGCGCTTGTCCAGCTTGATCTCCTGAAGAATCATTGTTGCAATTTCTTCAATGGACTTCGCCGTGGAGGACATCCAGCGTATGCCTTCGCGCCGCATCATCTTTTCCGCCTCGTTGACCTCATAGCGGCAGTTCTCCAGTGACGCATATTTGCTGCCCGGACGCCGCTCGTTGCGCACCTCGGACAGCCGGTCCGGGGCGATCGAGAGTCCGAAAATCTTCTTCTTGTATGCCATCAGGCCATTCGGCAGCTTGCCGCGCTCGAAGTCATCCGGAATCAGCGGATAGTTTGCCGCCTTGATCCCGTACTGCATGGCCAGATAGAGGCTGGTCGGGGTTTTCCCCGAGCGCGATACGCCGACCAGGATCACGTCGGCGGCGGCAAGATTCTGGTCCGACTGGCCATCGTCGTGCGCGAGCGAGAAGTTGATTGCCTCGATGCGGTTCTTGTAATCCTCGGAGTCGGCGATGTTATGGCTGCGCCCGATGGTATGCGTGGATTTCACGCCGAGTTCCTGCTCCAGCGGCTCGACGAAGGTCTGGATCAGGTCCATGTGCATGCCCTTGGACTGGCGCACCACGGTGGACAACTCGGCCTTGACCAGCGTGGAAAAAACGATGGGGCGCTTGCCGTCGGATTCGCACGCTTCGTTAATATGGCGCACCGCCTCATAGGCCTTGTCGAGCGTGTCGATGAACGGCAGGCGGACTTGCTTGAATCGCAATTCGAATTGCGTCAACACGGAGTGGCCGAATGTCTCAGCCGTAATGCCGGTCCCATCGGAAACGAAAAATACGGTGCGGTCGGCGGGCGGCAAATGTTGGGCGGACAAGTCTGGCATAATCTTAGCTAATTTGAATTGGTGAAAAACTCGCAGTCGTGCACGGCGAAATCCTGTTGCACACTGTAAAATGACATCCAACAGTACGCCACGCCGCGCTCATGACGAAGAATAACAAGAAAAGAGCAGCGCAACCGCATATGAAGATTTCTATCATCAAACTTGAAGGGTTGTTATGTCCAACACTGCAATGGGTTCTACCCAGGGGGCTACTTACGTAGCATCTTTTGAACAGTTGAGAATGACGGACGTCGAGTCCGTCGGCGGCAAGAACGCGTCGCTGGGTGAAATGATCAGCCAGCTGGCCGGTGCCGGCGTGCGCGTGCCCGGCGGTTTCGCCACCACCGCGCAGGCGTTCCGCGACTTCCTGTCGTACAGCGCCGGCGGCGGCGCGACGCTCGCGCAGCGCATCGAGGATCGCCTGTCCTCTCTCGACATCGACGACGTGCGTGCGCTGGCGGCTGCCGGCGCCGAAATCCGTCAATGGATCATTGACACCCCGTTCCAGCCGCGCCTGGAACAGGAAATCCGCGAGTTCTACCAGCGCCTCGTCGCCGACTCGACCGGCGAAGTGTCGTTTGCCGTGCGCTCCTCCGCCACCGCCGAGGACTTGCCGGATGCCTCGTTCGCCGGCCAGCAGGAAACCTTCCTGAACGTGGTCGGCATCGACAACGTGCTGGAAGCGATCAAGCATGTGTTCGCATCGCTGTACAACGACCGCGCGATTTCCTATCGCGTGCACAAGGGCTTCACGCATTCCGAAGTGGCGCTGTCGGCCGGCGTGCAGCGCATGGTGCGCTCCGATATCGGCGCGGCAGGCGTGATGTTCACCATCGACACCGAATCCGGCTTCAAGGATGTGGTGTTCATCACTTCCAGCTATGGCCTGGGCGAGACGGTGGTGCAGGGCGCGGTCAACCCGGACGAGTTCTATGTGCACAAGCCGATGCTGGAACAGGGCAAGCTGCCCATCATCCGCCGCAACATCGGTTCCAAGCTGATCAAGATGGAGTTCACCGGCGAGGCCAAGGCCGGCCGCTCGGTGAAGACGGTCGACGTGCCGATCGAGTTGCGCAACCGCTATTCGCTGAACGACCAGGAAATCGTCGAACTGGCGAAATACGCGGTCATCATCGAGAAGCACTATGGCCGCCCGATGGATATCGAATGGGGCAAGGATGGCCGCGACGGCAAGCTGTACATCCTGCAGGCGCGCCCCGAAACGGTCAAGTCGCAGCAAAAGTCGACCGATGCGCAGCAGCGTTTCAAACTCAAGGGCAATGGCACGGTGCTGGCCTCCGGCCGTGCGATCGGCCAGAAGATCGGCGCCGGCCCGGTGCGCGTGATCCGCGATCCGTCCGAAATGGAGCGCGTGCAGCCGGGCGACGTGCTGGTGGCCGACATGACCGATCCCAACTGGGAGCCGGTGATGAAGCGCGCTTCCGCGATCGTCACGAACCGCGGCGGCCGTACCTGCCATGCGGCGATCATCGCGCGCGAACTGGGCGTGCCGGCGGTGGTCGGCTGCGGCAACGCGACCGACATGCTGAAGGACGGCACCCTGGTGACCGTGTCCTGCGCCGAGGGCGACGAAGGCAAGATCTACGACGGCCTGCTGGAAACCGAAGTGACCGAAGTGTCGCGCGGCGCACTGCCGGACCTGCCGGTGAAGGTCATGATGAACGTCGGTAACCCGCAACTGGCTTTCGACTTCCAGTCGATTCCGAACGGCGGCGTCGGTCTGGCGCGCCTGGAGTTCATCATCAACAACAACATCGGCGTGCATCCGAAAGCGATCCTGGAATATCCGGGCATCGACGCCGACCTGAAGAAGGCGGTCGAATCGGTCGCGCGCGGCCATGCCTCGCCCAAGGCGTTCTATGTCGACAAGCTGGCCGAAGGCGTGGCAACCATTGCTGCGGCGTTCTGGCCGAAACCGGTGATTGTGCGCCTGTCCGACTTCAAGTCGAACGAGTACAAGAAGCTGATCGGCGGTTCGCGTTACGAGCCGGACGAGGAAAACCCGATGCTCGGCTTCCGCGGTGCGGCGCGCTACCTGGCGGAGGATTTCGCCGAAGCGTTCGAAATGGAATGCCAGGCAATGAAGCGGGTGCGCAACGACATGGGCCTGACCAATGTCGAGATCATGGTGCCGTTCGTGCGTACGCTCGGGCAGGCGGAAAAGGTGGTTGACCTGCTGGCGAAGAACGGCTTGAAACGCGGCGAAAACGGCCTGCGCCTGATCATGATGTGCGAGGTGCCGTCCAATGCGATCCTGGCCGAGCAGTTCCTGGAATACTTCGATGGTTTCTCGATCGGCTCCAACGACCTGACCCAGCTCACGCTCGGCCTGGACCGCGACTCCGGCATGGAATTGCTCGCGGCCGATTTCGACGAGCGCGATCCGGCGGTGCGCGCCTTGCTGTCCAAGGCAATTGCGGCATGCCGTGCGCAGGGCAAGTACATCGGCATCTGCGGCCAGGGGCCGTCGGACCATCCGGACTTCGCCGAGTGGCTGATGAAGGAAGGCATCGCGTCGATTTCGCTGAATCCGGACACCGTGATCGACACCTGGCAGAAGCTCGCTTCGGTTGGCTGATCCGGGCAAACCGCGCCAAGTGCCAGAAACGCGGGCTGTGCGCCCGCGTTTTTGTTGGGCGAATGCTGTTGCAAGACGACAAAACTAGTAGCGGAAAGCGTTGGACGGCTGGGTGTTTTCATTTAGACTTAGGCAATCTTGTCCATGAACAACAACCAACAAAAACAGCAGTATCCGGTGGTTTTGGGCCCCCGCTAGCCTTGCGGCTGCGGGGGCGTTTTATTTTTTGCCGTATCAACTACTGTGGGGCAGGAAATGGCAGAGTGGATGATCTGGATGGTGTTCGCTGGTACGCTCGTGGTTCTGGAGATGTTTACCGGGACCTTTTACCTGCTGATGATCGCGCTCGGACTCATTGCCGGCGGCCTTGCCGCTGCGCTTGGCATGGGCCGCGAGGTGCAACTGATTTGTGCCGCAATCGTCGGCGCGATTTCCACGTATGGCCTGCGTCGCAGCAAGTGGGGACCGTTTGCACGGCGCCACGCGGCGCGCGATCCGAACGTCAATCTCGACATCGGGCAGACGGTAAAGGTCGATGCGTGGAATGCAGACGGCAAGACCGCGCGCGCAATGTATCGTGGCGCGCTGTGGGATGTCGAGCTTGAGCATGGCGCGGACAATACTCCCGGGACTTTTACTATCCGGGAGATCCGTGGCAACCGGCTGATCGTTTCAAAGAGCGGAAATCAAGACAATTGACGAGAAAGGGCGCAACATGGAATTCGGTTTCGGGAACATCAGTCTGATCCTGTTTATTCTGGCGGTGGTATTCGTCGTCAAGACGATCAACGTGGTGCCGCAGCAGCATGCCTGGGTGGTGGAGCGGTTGGGGAAATATCATGCGACGCTCGGTCCCGGCTTGAATATCGTGCTGCCGTTCATTGACCGTATCGCATACAAGCACTCGCTGAAGGAAATCCCGCTCGACGTTCCGAGCCAGGTGTGCATCACCAAGGACAATACGCAGTTGCAGGTCGACGGCATCCTCTACTTCCAGGTCACGGATGCGATGCGCGCATCCTACGGCTCGTCCAACTACCTGATGGCCATCACCCAGCTGGCGCAGACCACCCTGCGGTCGGTGATCGGGCGCATGGAGCTCGACAAGACGTTCGAGGAGCGCGACCAGATCAACCGGGCCGTCGTCAACGCGATCGACGAGTCGGCGGCCAACTGGGGCGTGAAAGTGCTGCGCTACGAGATCAAGGATCTGACGCCGCCGAAGGAAATCCTGCATGCGATGCAGGCGCAGATTACGGCTGAGCGCGAAAAGCGCGCGCTGATTGCCGCCTCCGAAGGGCGCAAGCAGGAACAGATCAATATCGCCAGCGGCGAACGCGAAGCGGCGATCGCCAAGTCGGAAGGCGAAAAGCAGGCGGCGATCAACCGCGCGCAAGGCCAGGCGGCCGCCATCCTGGCGATCGCCGAGGCGAGCGCCGAAGCGCTGCGCAAGACGGCCGCGGCGATTCGCGAGCCGGGCGGCTCGGATGCGGTGAACCTGAAGGTGGCGGAGCAGTACGTGAATGCCTTCGCCCAATTGGCCAAGACCAACAATTCGATCATCGTGCCGGCGAACATGAGCGATATCAGCGGTCTGATCGCCGGCGCGATGCAGGTGGTGAAGTCGCAGCAGAAGGTTTGATGCGACTGGGACTGCGATTGGAAATACGGCTGGAACTGCGCGAGATTGTCAGCGCCGGTGCTGCTTCATGATCGCCTGCTGCTCCCGCTGCCAGTCGCGCTGCTTTTCGCTCTCGCGCTTGTCGTGCTGCTTCTTGCCCTTGGCTAAGCCGATCTCGCACTTGATGCGGCCCTTGGTGTAGTGCAGATTGAGCGGAACTAATGTGTAGCCCGCGCGCTCGACCTTGCCGATCAGCCGCTTGATTTCCTCCGCGTTCAGCAGCAACTTGCGGGTACGCACCGGATCCGGCGACACGTGGGTGGATGCGGTCGGCAGCGGGCTGATGTGGGCGCCGAACAGGAAGACTTCACCGTTGCGCACGATGACGTACGATTCCTTCAGTTGTACGCGTCCGGCGCGGATGGACTTGACTTCCCATCCTTCCAGAACCATGCCGGCTTCGTAGCGCTCCTCGATGAAGTAATCATGGAAGGCTTTTTTATTGTCAACAATGGTCATGAGTTCTGGAAACAGGGCGTGTCGGTTAAAATTTTAGCTCTCTATTTTATCAAACGGTTCATTCTCGATGGCTGTCGTTCACAAGTCGGTATTGCTTGCGTATAGCGCGGAACAGATGTTCGCGCTGGTGGAAAACATCGAGGAATATCCGAAGTTTCTGCCATGGTGTGGTGGCGCCGAAATACGCTCGCGCGAGGGCAATAAAGTATTGGCCCAGCTGACGATCAATTATCGTGGCGTGAAGCAAAGCTTCTCGACCGAAAACATCAATACAGCACCCGCCTCGATCGAAATGCGGCTGGTCGAAGGCCCGTTCAAGCAACTGCACGGCACCTGGAGTTTCAAGCCCTTGCGCAGCGACGCCTGCAAGGTCGAGTTCGACCTGAATTACGAGTTTTCAAGCAAGGTCCTGGAGCAGCTGATCGGCCCGGTGTTCAACTTTATCGCGAACAGCTTTGTCGACTCCTTCTGTCAACGGGCGGAGACGGTGTATGGCTGATATTCATGTGCAGGTTTGCTATGCAAGGCCGGACATGCAGTTCCTGCGCGACTTGAGCCTGCCGCAGGGCGCTACCCTGCAAACGGCGGTGCTGCAAAGCGGCGTGCTGCAGGCTGCGCCGGAGATCGATTTGTCGGTCTGCCGGGTCGGCATTTACGGCAAGCTCAAGGCGCTCGATACCGTGTTGCGGGAGCATGATCGCGTCGAGATCTATCGGACTCTGATCGCCGACCCGAAGGAGTCGCGCCGCAAGCGCGCGGAAAAACGAGGCGAGAAAAAAGCCCGCTGAGTATGCGGGCTTGTTGTGTATTGTTCACACTATTTGCAGTCTTGCACGATCTGCCTCGTTTCGCGCAATTCCTTTGCGCGTTGATCGTCTGATAAGAAAGCGCGCTCGCCGTTGCTGTCGGTCTGGGCGATGCGCTCGCCCGATTCCAGCGCGCGCAGATAGCTGCGGGTGCGTTCGCAGTTCTTGCTCTTCTCAGCCGCGAGGCGGGCCTCGTCCGCCGCCTTCTTCTCCTTTTCGGCCTGTTCCGCGCGCCGCTTCCTGAATTCGGCATTCTGCTCAGCCAGCGTTTTCGGCTGCGGCGCGGCATTTGCGCTCGCCGCCTCGGCGCCAGGTTCCGCCGCCGCAGCGGCACGGGCGCGCATTCCGGGCTGTTTCAGGATCCGGCTGTTCGGCACCGAGGCCGGCGGGGGCATGTCGGAATACTGCTTCACGCCTTTTTCGTCGAGCCAAACATACTGCGCCAGCGCTGCTCCCGGCGCCAGCAGAGCGGCCAGCAGGGCGCCTGCGCCCGCCAAATGCAGGAAAAGAGCTGCTCTCATCGCTATCCTCTTGAACAAGATACAGTCGGGATTTCGCCATGCTTTACCCATTGTGTCAACGCGGGGCTTATAGACGAAAACAATGCAAAAAAGCCTTGCCTTGAGGATTTCTGTATAATTCGCTTTTGCGCCTATAGGAATCACTATGCGTCTACTCCAAAAAGCACTCACATTCGATGACGTGCTGCTCGTCCCGGCACACTCGGACATCCTTCCCAAAGACACCTCCCTGAAAACGCGCCTGACGCGCAATATCACGCTGAACATCCCGCTGCTGTCGGCGGCGATGGACACCGTGACCGAGTCGCGCCTGGCGATCGCGATGGCCCAGGAAGGCGGCATCGGCATCATCCACAAGAACCTGAAGCCGAAGGAGCAGGCGCGCGAGGTGGCGAAAGTCAAGCGTTTCGAGTCCGGCGTGGTGCGCGACCCGATCACGATTCCGCCGACCATGAGGATACGCGACGTGATCGCGCTGTCGCAGCAGCATGGCATCAGCGGCTTTCCGGTGGTCGAGGGCAAGCAGGTGGTCGGCATCATCACCAACCGCGACCTGCGCTTCGAGGAGGAACTGGATGCGGAAGTGCGCGCCAAGATGACGCCGCGCGAAAAGCTGGTCTATGTGAAGGAAGGCGCCGACCTGGCCGAAGCCAAGCGCCTGATGAACAAGCACCGGTTGGAGCGCGTGATCGTGGTCAATGACGCATTCGAGCTGCGCGGCCTGATCACCGTGAAGGATATCCAGAAATCGACCGAGCACCCGAATGCCTGCAAGGATGAGCACGGCAAGCTGCGCGTGGGCGCGGCGGTCGGCGTCGGCCCCGACAACGACGAGCGCATCGACCTGCTGGTGAAGGCCGGCGTGGACGTGATCGTGGTCGATACCGCGCACGGCCATTCGAAGGGCGTGCTGGACCGCGTGCGCTGGGTCAAGAACAACTATCCGCAGGTGGACGTCATCGGCGGCAATATCGCCACCGCCGCCGCCGCGATCGCGCTGGCCGAGCATGGCGCGGACGGCGTCAAGGTCGGCATCGGTCCGGGTTCGATCTGCACCACGCGTATCGTCGCCGGCGTCGGCGTGCCGCAGATTACCGCGATTTCCAATGTGGCCGAGGCGCTCAAGGGCACCGGCATTCCTTGCATCGCAGACGGCGGCATCCGCTTCTCGGGCGACATCGCCAAGGCATTGGCGGCAGGCGCGTCGAGCGTCATGATGGGCAGCATGTTCGCCGGGACCGAGGAGGCGCCGGGCGAAGTGATCCTCTACCAGGGCCGCAGCTACAAGTCGTACCGCGGCATGGGCAGCCTCGGCGCGATGTCCGAAGGCTCGGCCGACCGCTACTTCCAGGATGCCGCGAACAACGCCGACAAGTTCGTGCCGGAAGGGATTGAAGGGCGCGTGCCTTACAAGGGCAGCGTGCTGGCCATCCTGTATCAGCTGGTGGGCGGCGTGCGTTCCTCGATGGGGTATTGCGGCTGCGCGACCATCGATGAGCTGCGCGAAAAGGCCGAGTTCGTCGAGATCACGTCCGCCGGCATGCGCGAGTCGCACGTGCACGACGTCCAGATCACGAAGGAAGCGCCGAACTACCGTGCGGAATAATCCGCGTTGAAGGCAACAGCGACATGACGAAGCCGGAAGGGCTGAATCAGGCCGAGGCGCAGTCGTCCGCCGGCGGGCCGGCGGACGCTCCGGAGGCCGAGGTGGAGCAGCAGATACTGCGCATTCGCCGCATCGGCAGGAAGCTGTTCGATGTGGCCGATTGCGTGGTGGCTTTCGGTCCGGCGCCGCATGGCGCCGAAGCTTCAGCCGAGGCCGGCTTTTGCTACCGGCTTCCGCTGTCCGGAGAAGCGGTGCTGGTGGCGGACACGCGCGACCATCCGGTACTCGGCCGGGACCGGGCGGAGCCGGGAGCGCCGCAGATCCGCTTTTTCGCGTCGCATCCGGTTTATAGCCAGGAAAAGGGCCTGGTCGGCCGGATCTGCCTGATCGACCATGCGCCGCGGCCCGGCTTTGGCGAGTCCGAGCGGCAGTTGCTGGCCGACCTCGCGGCCCTGGTGGAGCGGGAACTGCTGGTGCGCTCGATGAGCGCGTCGCATCTCGACTTGCAAAAGAAGAACAAGAACCTGCGCCGCAAGTCCCTGATCGATCCCTTGATCGGCACCTGGAACCGCGGCGCGATCATGCGCATCCTGACCATCGAAGCGATCCGCTGCGACAAGGCGGGCGTGCCGCTGTCGCTGATCGTGGCCGACCTTGATTATTTCAAGAAGATCAACGACACCTACGGGCACCAGGCGGGCGACGCGGTGCTGGTCAAGGTCGCAAGCCGGTTGCGCTCGTGCATCCGTCCCCAGGAGGCGCTCGGCCGCTACGGCGGCGAAGAGTTCTTGGTCGTGCTGCCCGGGGCATCGAGCGCGACGGCGATGGCGGTTGCCGAGCGCATGCGGCAGGCGGTGGCGGCGCAGCCCGAAACGATCGGCGGTACCGCGCTCAACCTGACCATCAGCGCCGGCGTGGCATCTACCGACGTATTTCCGACCGCGACCACCGAGGAATTGATCAGCCGCGCCGATGTGGCGCTGTACGCGGCGAAAGACGCCGGCCGCAATCGCATCGTCAAGGCGACACCAGAATTATCGTGATTTTTTAACCAGCTCACCATGCACTCTAAAATTCTCATTCTCGACTTCGGTTCCCAGGTGACCCAGCTGATCGCGCGCCGCGTGCGCGAGGCGGGCGTCTTTTCCGAGGTGTACCCGTACGACGTCAGCGACGATTTCGTCCGCAACTACGGTGCGGCCGGCATCATCCTGTCGGGCGGCCCGAATTCGGTCACCGAAGGCGACACGCCGCGCGCGCCGCAGGCGGTATTCGAAGCCGGCGTGCCGGTGCTCGGCATCTGCTACGGCATGCAGACCATGGCGGCTCAGCTCGGCGGCAAGGTCGAGAACGGCAAGGTGCGCGAGTTCGGCTATGCGGAAGTGCGCGCGCGCGGCCATACGGCGCTGCTCAACGGGATCAACGACTTCGTCACACCCGAAGGCCACGGCATGCTGAAGGTATGGATGAGCCATGGCGACAAGGTCAACGAACTGCCGCCCGGCTTCAAGCTGATGGCCTCCACCGACAACTGCCCGATCGCCGGCATGGCCGACGAGGAGCGCAAGTTCTACGCGGTGCAGTTCCATCCGGAAGTCACGCACACGCTGCAGGGCAAGGCCATCCTCGGCCGCTTCGTGCACGAGATCTGCGGCTGCAAATCGGACTGGAACATGCCGGACTATATCGCCGAGGCGGTCGAGGCGATCCGCAAGCAGGTCGGCAGCGAGGAGGTCATCCTCGGCCTGTCCGGCGGCGTCGACAGCAGCGTGGCGGCCGCGTTGATCCACCGCGCGATCGGCGACCAGCTGACCTGCGTGTTCGTCGATCACGGCCTGCTGCGTCTTGATGAAGGCAAGATGGTGATGAACATGTTCGGCAAGAACCTCGGCGTGAAGGTGATCCACGTCGACGCCACCGAGCAGTTCATGGGCAAGCTGGCCGGCGTCACCGATCCGGAAGCCAAGCGCAAGATCATCGGCCGCGAATTCGTCGAAGTGTTCCAGGCCGAAGCCGCCAAGCTGAAGAATGCGAAATGGCTGGCGCAGGGCACGATCTATCCGGACGTGATCGAAAGCGCGGGCAAGGGCAAGAAGACCGCGCACACCATCAAGAGCCATCACAACGTCGGCGGCCTGCCGGAGACGCTCAACCTGAAGCTGCTGGAGCCGCTGCGCGAACTGTTCAAGGACGAGGTGCGCGAGCTGGGCGTGGCGCTCGGCCTGCCGCACGACATGGTGTACCGCCATCCGTTCCCGGGACCGGGGCTGGGAGTGCGCATCCTGGGCGAAGTGAAGAAGGAATATGCGGACCTGCTGCGCCGCGCCGACGCGATCTTCATCGAGGAACTGCGTGCAGCCACCGACGACGAAGGCAAGTCCTGGTACGACAAGACCAGCCAGGCATTCGCGGTATTCCTGCCGGTGAAATCGGTCGGCGTGATGGGCGACGGCCGCACCTACGAGTACGTGGTCGCGCTGCGCGCGGTGCAGACCCAGGATTTCATGACCGCGCACTGGGCGCATCTGCCGCACGAACTGCTGGGCAAGGTGTCGAACCGGATCATCAATGAAGTGCGCGGGATCAATCGCGTCGTGTACGACATTTCCGGAAAACCGCCGGCGACCATCGAGTGGGAATGACCTACAGCGTCAAAGAGATTTTCTACACCCTGCAGGGCGAAGGCACGCATGCCGGCCGCCCCGCGGTGTTCTGCCGCTTTTCGGGCTGCAACCTGTGGAGCGGCAGGGAGGGCGACCGCGCAAGCGCGGTCTGCAAGTTCTGCGACACCGATTTCGTCGGCACCGACGGCGAGCTGGGCGGCAAATACGATGCCGAAAGTCTGGCAACAACAATCGATGCGCTGTGGCCGGCGAGTTACTCCGCCAGTAAGTTCGTCGTGTTCACCGGCGGCGAGCCGCTGCTGCAGCTCGACTGCGCGCTCATCGGCAGCATGCATGCGCGCGGCTTCGAGATTGCCATCGAGAGCAATGGCACATTGCCTGTGCCGCAAGGCGTCGATTGGGTATGCATCAGCCCCAAGGTCGGCTCGGAGCTGCGCGTACGCAAGGGCAGTGAGCTGAAGGTCGTGATCCCGCAGCAGGGACAGAACCTCGCCGATTACGAGTCGCTCGATTTCGATCATTTTTACCTGCAGCCGATGGACGGCCCCGATGTGGAGCGCAATACCCGGCTCGCGATCGAGCTGTGCAAGCAGCGCCCCAAGTGGAAGCTGAGCCTGCAAACCCACAAGCTGCTGCAAATACCTTAGTCATATGTTAACCATCACCCGCAAGCTGGAATTCGATGCCGGCCACCGCATCCCCGATCACAAGAGCCAGTGCCGCAACCTGCACGGGCACCGCTACACCGTCGAAATCACGCTGATCGGCGACGTGATCCGGGAAGAGGGCAGTTCCGACAACGGCATGATCATGGATTTCTCCGACGTCAAGGCGCTGGCCAAGCAGCATCTGGTCGACGTCTGGGACCACGCTTTCCTGGTTTACGAGAAAGATGCCGCGCTGCGCGAATTCCTCGACAGTATTCCGGGCCACAAGACCGTGGTCATCGACAGCATCCCGACCGTCGAGAACCTGGCGCAGACGGCCTTCCATATCCTGAAGGCGGCATACCAGGACCGCTACGGCACCGGCCTGCGCCTGCACAAGCTGGTGCTGCACGAAACGCCCAATTGCTGGGCCGAGATCAGCGCCGACTGAGCGATGCGCGACGCGATCTACATGCAGCAGGCGATTTCGCAGGCGCACAATGCGTGGGCGCTGGGCGAAGTGCCGGTCGGCGCCGTGGTGGTCAAGGAGGGGCAGGTGATCGCCACCGGCTTCAACCAGCCGATCGGGAACCACGACCCGACCGCGCATGCGGAGATCATGGCCTTGCGCGCCGCCGCCGCCATTTTGGGCAACTATCGCTTGCCGGGCTGCGAACTGTACGTCACGCTGGAACCCTGCGCAATGTGTTCCGGTGCAATGATGCATGCGCGGCTGGCGCGCGTGGTGTTCGGCGCGCATGATCCGAAGACCGGCACCTGCGGTTCCATCGTGAATCTGTTCGAGCAGGAAAAACTCAATCACCACACCGAGGTGGTCGGCGGTGTGCTGGCGGAGGAGTGCGGCGCATTGCTCAAGGATTTCTTCGCCGAACGCCGCCGCGCGGTGCAACGCGGGAGCCTGCTGACGAGCGGCTCCGATCCGGCCTGAGCGCGCCGCGCAGCAGTGCTGCCGCTGGAAAAATGTACATCCACGTGTAAAGTCGCCAGCATCCGCATGGCGGCCGCATGCCGGTGGCCGGATCAATTGGCGGATATTGACGGCATTTGCCCGCTTATCCTGTCTGGCACATCCCTTGCTGAGAACACGGCATCATGTTTCCTTGTTAGGGGAACAAGTTTGCAATCGAATAGCGAAGACAATCTGTCGGCGCATTGAAGGGAAGTGCATTGCCTACCATTGCTACCAACGGCATCAGACTGGCTTACGACATGCAAGGCGACCCGGACGGCGAGCCGATTTTGCTGATCGCCGGCCTCGGCCTCCAGCTCATCTCCTGGCCCGACGCCTTCTGTCAGGGCCTGCTGGACCAGGGCTTCCGGGTCATCCGCTTCGACAATCGCGACTGCGGACTGTCGACCAAGATGGACCAGTTCGGCAAGCCGCATTTGCCGGCCGCCTTCTTCCGGTCGCTGTTTCATCTGCCCCTGCTGGAAGGGTATACGCTGTACGACATGGCCAAGGATGCGCTCGGCCTGCTGGATGCGCTGGACATCCGGAAGGCGCACATCGTCGGCGCGTCGATGGGCGGCATGATCGCGCAGATCATTGCCGCCACCGCGCCGCACCGGACGCTGACGCTCACCTCGATCATGTCCACCAGCGGCCGCCCCGGGCTGCCGGGGCCGACGCTGGCCGCGCACAACGCGCTGTTTTCTTCACTGGAGAATCCGCGCGACTTCGACAGCGTGGTCGATTACTTCGTGAAGATGTTCCGCGTGATCGGCAGTCCGGGCTATCCGACGCCCGAGGCGGAGTTGCGGCGGCGCGTGGCGCAAAGCGTGCGGCGCAACGTATGCCCGGCCGGTAGCGCGCGCCAGGTCCTGGCGGTGGCGGCATCGGGCGACCGGGTCGCCTTGCTGCGTACCATCAAGGCGCCATCCCTGGTCATTCACGGCAGCGACGATCCGCTGGTGCCGGTCGCCTGCGGACGCGATACCGCGCGCTGGATTCCGCAAGCGGTGATGCATGAAATCGAAGGCATGGGACACGACTTTCCGCCGGCGCTCGATACGGTGCTGTCGGATCTGATCGGCATGCATTGCAAGCGCGGTGACGAGCCCCAGGCGCGGCGCGCATGAAACGTGCTTGATGGTGAAGGAGCATGTTTTGTGTAAAGAGCTTTCCTTGTGGAAACGGAAAATGCTATGCTGATTCGGCCATCCAGTGACTGCAAGGAGGAGACAAATGTTTGCGCAGCGGCTTAATTTTCGACATGGGGTGCTTCAAGTGAGAAATGCACGAAAGGCGCAACGGACCGAGGAACGCATCCAGGCTCCGGGCTGGTTCCGGCTTGCACTGGAGGGCCGCGCACCCTGGGAATTATGGGCATCGCTGATCGCGTTGCCGGTATTGAAGAATGCGCCGAAGGGCGACGGCCATCCGGTGCTGGTTTTCCCAGGCCTGGCCACGGGCGACATGACGACGCTGGTGCTGCGCAACTTCCTGAAAGACCGCGGCTACACGCCGTATGCCTGGGAACAGGGGCTCAATCGCGGCCCGCGCCCGGGGGTGATCGAAAATTGCGTCGAACGCGTGCAGGAACTGCGCGCCACGCATGACTGCACCGTCAGCCTGGTCGGCTGGAGCCTGGGCGGGATCTATGCGCGCGAGATCGCCAAGATGGTGCCGGACGACGTGCGCATGGTGATCACGCTGGGTTCGCCGTTCGCCGGCCATCCGAAGGCGACCAATGCATGGCGGCTGTATGAATTCGCCAGCGGCCGCAGCATCGAGGACGACGCCCGGGTCGCCGACCTGAAGAGCACGCCGCCCGTGCCGACCACCTCGATTTTCAGCCGCACCGACGGCGTGGTGGCGTGGCAGTGCAGCGTGGAGCAGGAAAGCGAGCGCTCCGAGAATATCGAGGTGCATGCCAGCCATATCGGCATGGGCATGAATCCGACCGCACTGTACGCGATCGCCGACCGCTTGGCGCAGCCGGAAGGCGCATGGCAGCGATTCGACCGCGAAGGCTTGGCCGGACTGAAGAAGCTGCTGTACCGCGATCCGCAGCGCCCGCCGCGTTTCGGCATCTTCTAGACCGGGGGCTATCGAAGACGGATGACCGCCACAATAAAGGCGCCTGCCGGCACCGGCGTGGCGATTGTCGCGCCCGGCGGCTATGCGCCGGATGAAGCCGCACTGGCCCGCGCAATCGAAAGATTGCAGGCGCAGGGATGCCGCGTGCATAACTACTATGAGCCGCGGCGCAAACACCAGCGTTTCGGCGGCAGCGACGAGGAACGGATCCGCCAGATCCATGCCGCCGCCGCCAATCCCGATGTGCGAATCGTGCTCGCGCTGCGCGGCGGCTACGGCATGTCGCGCATCCTGCCGGCGCTCGATTTCGCGGCGCTGGCCGCAAGCGGCAAGCTGTTTGTCGGGCACAGCGATTTCACCGCGCTGCAGATGGGGTTGCTGGCGCGGCAGGGGGCCATCAGTTTCGCCGGACCGATGATCTGCGACGATTTCACGCGGGAAGAGCCGAGCGCCTATGCCTTGCGGCAGTTCTGGCAATGCGTGGGCCGGCCGGCGCACGAGGTGGAATTCCAGGCCGACGGCAACCCGCGGCTCGATGTGTCCGGCATCCTGTGGGGCGGCAACCTGACGATGCTGACCCACCTCGCCGGCACGCCTTACATGCCGCGCATCGAAGGCGGGATACTGTTCGTCGAAGACGTGAATGAACACCCGTACCGGGTCGAGCGCATGCTGCTGCAACTGGCGCATGCCGGCTTGCTGCGGCAGAAGGCGCTGGTGCTGGGCGATTTCTCGAATTACCGCCTGAGCCCCTATGACAACGGTTACGATTTCGGCGCAATGCTCGCCTATCTGCGCGAACGGCTGAACATGCCGGTGCTGACCGGGCTGCCGTTCGGGCATATCCGCGACAAGGCGACGCTGGTCGTCGGCAGCCAGGCGCGCCTGCAATCCGACGGCCGCATGGCGAGCCTCGTCATGAGCGGCTATCCGTCATTGTGACGCCGCATGTGACGGCCCGACCAGGAGCTTCGTGCGCAAGGCCAGGCTGTCGCCGTGGCCCAGGAACGACAGCCCGGGCTGCTCCGGCAGGTGAAAGGCATCGATCGGATGCGTGGTCGGTTCGATGCAGAAGTAGTCGTAGCCGGGCGGCCGGTAAAACAGCAAGTACCCATTGCAATCAGGCATTACCATCGTGACCGAGATGCCGTGATCCGGGTAGTCGATGAGCGCCCTGCCATTCCAGCCGGTATAGCAGTTGTCGATCAAGGGGCCATCCAGCGCGGCGGGCGCGTTGTAATCCCAACCCTGCGGAAAATTGGCCGTATGCTCGGTCGGGATCGCATCGGCATCGGCCAGCCATACGCCCTCGGCCTTGAACTGCAGGCGGGTTGCCGCATTGCGCAGGAAGTAGGGATGCAGGCCGAGGCCATAGGGCAGCGTCTTCTGCCCGAGGTGGGTGACGGTCAGGTCGATTTGCAGTCCGTCCGGCAGCAGAAGAAAGGTTTCGGTACTGCGGTAGTGATACGGATTGCCGTCGAAATGGCGGGATTCGAGCGTCAGCTTGACGCGGTTGTCGCGGCGCTCCGTCACCTGCCAGGCCTGCAGCCAGCCGTCGCCATGGATCGGGTAGTGCTCGTCGCTGCGGTTGGCATGGACAGGGTAGAACGTTCCGTCATGCTCGAAGCCGCCTTGTGAAATGCGATTCGACCACGGCACCAGCGGAAAGCAGGCAAACGTATAGCGGTCGCCCGACACGCCATCCCACGGGCGTAGGAGCGGTGTCCAGCCGTGCGCCGGTTTCCAGTCCCAGTCGGTGATGCTGCCGCCCATTGCCGGAGCCAGTTGCAACCGTTGCTTTTCGGATTCAAGAGTGATGATTTCAGTGGTCATGGCTTCACACGTCCACGAAAAAGGTTGGCCGGAAAGCCGGCAATGTGTCTTGGGCGAATAGACTCCCGGTTGGCGTGTCCTGTTCCAATTTCCGATGTGACAGGTTTTTCATTGCCGGCAATGCTGTGCCGTCACCGAATCTGTTGCTGCCGCTCGGAATGGTAAAATGGCGGGTTTTCCGGATTCATTCTGCAAGAGGCTTTACTCAGTGCTTTCCACCGCAAACATCACGATGCAGTTCGGCCCCAAGCCGCTGTTTGAAAACATTTCCGTCAAATTCGGCGAGGGCAACCGCTACGGCCTGATTGGCGCCAACGGCTGCGGCAAGTCGACCTTCATGAAAATCCTGGGCGGCGACCTGGAGCCGACTTCCGGCACCGTCATGCTCGACCCCAACGAGCGCCTCGGCAAGCTGCGCCAGGACCAGTTCGCGTACGAGGACAAGCGCGTGCTCGACGTGGTCATGATGGGCCATACCGAAATGTGGGCGGCGATGACCGAGCGCGATGCGATCTACGCCAATCCGGACGCGACCGACGACGACTACATGCGCGCCGCCGAACTGGAGGCGAAATTCGCCGAGTACGACGGCTACACCGCCGAAGCGCGCGCCGGCGAGCTGCTGCTGGGCGTGGGCATCCCGATCGAGCAGCACAACGGCCCGATGAGCAATGTCGCGCCGGGCTGGAAGCTGCGCGTACTGCTGGCGCAGGCGCTGTTCTCCAATCCGGACATCCTGCTGCTGGACGAGCCGACCAACAACCTGGACATCAACACCATCCGCTGGCTGGAAGACGTGCTCAACGAGCGCAACTCGACGATGATCATCATCTCGCACGACCGCCACTTCCTGAACCAGGTGTGCACGCACATGGCCGACATGGACTACGGCACGCTGAAGATCTACCCGGGCAATTACGACGACTACATGCTGGCGTCGTCGCAGGCGCGCGCGCAGGTGCTGGCCGCGAATGCCAAGGCCAAGGAGCGCGTGGCGGAACTGCAGGAATTCGTGCGCCGCTTCTCGGCCAACAAGTCCAAGGCGCGTCAGGCCACGTCTCGCCTGAAGCAGATCGACAAGATCAAGGTGGAGGACATCAAGCCGTCTTCGCGCCAGGAGCCGTTCATCCGTTTCGAGGGCGAGAAGAAGCTGCACCGGCAGGCGGTCGAAGTGGAAGGCTTGTCCAAGGCCTACGACCGCACGATCTTCAAGAACTTCAACCTGCTGGTCGAAGCGGGCGAGAAGATCGCGATCATCGGCGCCAACGGCGCCGGCAAGACCACGCTGCTGCGCTGCATCGGCGGCGCGGTGTGCGGCATGCAGCCGGACAGCGGCGTGTCGAAATGGGCCGAGCATGCGAGCATCGGCTACATGCCGCAGGACCCGACCGAGGAATTCGCGCAGGACAAGACCCTGACCGACTGGATGGGCCAGTGGACCAAGGAAGGCGACGACGACCAGGCGGTGCGCTCGATCCTGGGGCGCCTGCTGTTTTCCGGCGACGACGTGAAGAAATCGGTGAAGGTGCTGTCCGGCGGCGAGAAGGGGCGCATGATGTACGGCAAGCTGATGCTGGGCCGCCACAACGTGCTGCTGATGGACGAGCCGACCAACCACATGGACATGGAGTCGATCGAGTCGCTCAACATCGCCCTCGACAAGTACAAGGGCACGCTGATTTTCGTGTCGCACGACCGCGAATTCGTGTCCTCGCTGGCCACCCGCATCCTGGAAGTGAAGGATGGCGAGGTGATCGATTTCCGCGGCGGCTACGAAGAATATCTGGCCAGCCAGGGCATCGAGTAACAGGCTCTACTCGGCCGGCGGCAGGGCGGGGAGTGTATCCGGCGGCGCGGTTTCGCCCAGATAGAGCAACTGGTCGAGCCGCTGGCGCAGGCTGCGCGCGATTTCGTCGCCTTTCGCCTTCAGGACGGCTTCCAGGTATGCCTGGCGCAATGCGCGGAAATCCTCGATCGAGCCAGCCTTCTCGACCTTGAGTTGCAGCGCATAACCGCGCAGGCCGATCATGCTCTTGATGGTCTGGGTATAGAAGTGGTAGATCGCCTGGAACTGGTTTTGCCCTTCCGGCAGGATGGCTTCCGGCGCTGCAGTGGTGACGACGGTGGCGACGGCAGCGGGGGCCGCTTCCGGTTGCGGGGCCGGTGCCGGCTGGACCGCGACCGGCTGCGCCGGCTGGATGAATCCGTTTTCCAGCAGTTCGGCCAGGCTCGATTCGGTCAGGCCCAGGCTGCCGACTTTTTGCAGCAATTCGCCGGCGCTATGTTTTCCATCGATCATTACCAGCAGAGTGCGCAGCCGTGGCGCAAGCTGGTGTTTGCGGGTCGCAATTTCCTCGCGACCCTTGTCGGTCTTGTCGAAAACGGTGCTGATCATGGTCTCCACTTTCACAGCAAGATTACGTAGCCGCCCGCTTCTTGGTATATTTATTAATTCCAGCAGGCAATGTTTAAAAGCTTATAAGGTGGCTAGTTATAGAGAAATACAAGTCACGATTATTGATATTCGTCAACTTAGTATGCAGTCTATTTGACCCTGCGTAAATATTTTTCGGGAGCTGCTCTTGGCTTCCTCATCACAGCGCGCTTGAAAATTTCCCCCTGATCCCCTAGTTCCTGTTTATCGGGCATACTGATCGCTTTGCCGCGTTGCTGGCGGCTGCGCATTGCCGTTTGATTAACAGTTTCCACGCCATGCAGACTCAACCCATCAAAACCGTCGAATTCGAGCGCCCGCAGATGGACGCCGGAACCAGTTGTACCGCCAACGCATGGGCGCGCGTGCCGGCCGCGCCGTCGCCCGCCGAAAAGGCCGCGCTCAAGGACCGCATCCGGCGCCTGCTGAAGGAAAGGCAGGCGGTGCTGGTCGCGCATTATTACGTCGATGCCGACCTGCAGGACCTGGCGGAAGAAACCGGCGGCTGCGTGTCCGATTCGCTCGAAATGGCGCGCTTCGGGCGCGACCATCCTGCCAGGACGCTGGTGGTGGCCGGCGTGAAGTTCATGGGCGAAACCGCGAAGATCCTCAGCCCGGACAAGACCATCCTGATGCCCGATCTGGACGCCACCTGTTCGCTCGACCTGGGCTGCCCGGCCGACGAATTCGCGGCCTTCTGCGACGCCCACCCGGACCGCACCGTCGTGGTGTACGCCAACACCAGCGCCGCGGTGAAGGCGCGCGCCGACTGGATGGTGACCTCGTCGATCGGGCTGGAAATCGTCGAGCACCTGCATGCGCAGGGCAAGAAGATCCTGTGGGCGCCGGACAAGCACCTGGGCAGCTACATCCAGAAGAAGACCGGCGCCGACATGCTGCTGTGGCAGGGCTCCTGCATCGTGCACGACGAGTTCAAGGGCCTCGAACTGGAACTGCTGAAAAAGGAGCACCCGCAGGCCAAGATTCTGGTGCATCCGGAATCGCCGGCATCGGTGGTGGCGCAGGCCGACGTGGTCGGCTCGACCTCGCAGCTGATCGCCGCCGCGCAGACGCTGGACGCGCAGGAATTCATCGTCGCCACCGACAACGGCATCCTGCACAAGATGCGCATGGCCGCGCCCGGCAAGCGCTTCATCG
>OFCW01000032.1_pt1 | contig 66131 bp, 71 predicted proteins | sample 1520951 | NCBI WGS metagenome assembly OFCW01 (sample SAMEA4349680, study PRJEB24078) | microbial mat metagenome | biome: Terrestrial Biome; feature: Habitat; material: Microbial Mat | place: India | collected 2012-06-12 | depth 10 m | reverse complement strand
AGCGTCTCCGCATTGACGTCGACCACGGTGTCGGCCAGGCCGCCGGTGGCGCGGACGATGGGGGGCGTGCCGTAGCGCAGGCTGTACATCTGGTTCAGGCCACAGGGTTCGAAACGCGAAGGCATCACGAAGCAATCGGCGCCGGCCTCGATGCGGTGGGCCAGGGCCTCGCTGAAACCGATCCGGACGGCGATCTGCCTCGGGCAGCACCCGGCCAGTTCGCGGAAACCCGTCTCCAGGGCCTTGTCGCCGCTACCGAGGACGACCAGTTGCGCCGGCAGGTGTGGCAGACCCGGGCCGACGGTGAGCAGCAGGTCGAGCCCCTTCTGGTGGGTCAGCCGGCTGATGACGCCAAACAGGGGGCGGTCGTCGCGCGTTTCCAGCCCCATTTCGGCCTGCAGGGCGGCCTTGTTGGCCCGCTTGGCGGCGAGCCGGCTGGCACCATAACGGGCGGTCAGGGCCGGATCGGTCGCCGGGTTCCAGAGATCGGTGTCGACGCCGTTCAGAATGCCGCGCAGGCTCGGCGCCCGATGGCGGAGTAGGGGGGCCAGGCCGTAGCCGAAATGCTCGTCCTGGATTTCGCGGGCATAGGTCGGGCTGACCGTCGAGAGCAGGGTCGCCAGTTGCAGGCCGGCTTTCAGGAACGAGAGCTGGCCGTGGTATTCGACGTGGTCAAAGCGCCAGCTGTGCTCGGGCAGGCCGAGTGCGCCGAGCGTTTCCGGGCCGAAACAGCCCTGGAAGGCGATGTTGTGCACGGTGACGACGCTCGCCGCGCCGCCCTCGTAATGCAGCCAGGCGGGGGCCAGCGCGGTCTGCCAGTCGTTGCAATGCACGATGTCCGGCTGCCAGCCGAGCGGCGAGGCCGCCTGGCCGAGCCGGGCGGCGACACGCGACAGGAGGCCGAAGCGGGCGGCGTTGTCGGCCCAGTCGTCGCCGTCGGCATCGAGATAGGGATTGCCCGGGCGATCGAACAGGGCCGGGCAATCGAGTAGCAGGAGCGGTAACTGGCCGGCCTGCGCCGCAAGCAGGCGGCAGGCGGGCAGGGCCGGGGCCAGGGCGGGCAATGCGGCGACCATTTCGGCCATCGGGAAAGCCTGCTTCACGGCCGGGTAGGCTGGGAGCAGCACGCGCACGTCGTGCCCGGCCTGGCGCAGGGCCTCCGGCAGTGCGGCGGCCACGTCGCCGAGACCGCCGGTCTTGACCCAGGGGGCCATCTCCGGGGTGGCGAAGAGGATGGCGCGTGGTTTCATGGTGTCCTCAGGGCGGCGATCAGGCCGCGGGTCGAGCTGTCGAAGGCCGAGGCGTCGCCGCCTTCCTCGATCAGCGGGGTGAGCCGGCCGGCGAGCTGTTTGCCGAGCTCGACGCCCCACTGGTCGAAGGCGTTGAGATTCCACAGCACGCCGAGGCAGAAAACCTTGTGCTCGAACAGGGCGATCAGTTCGCCCAGTGTCGTCGGGTCCAGCCCGGGCAGGAGCAGGGTGGTCGAGGGCTGGTTGCCGGGGAAGACCTTGTACGGAACCAGCGCTTCCGGAACGCCGGCGGCACGCACTTCGTCGGCAGTCTGGCCAAAGGCGAGGGCGGCCGACTGGGCCAGGCAGTTGGCGAGCAGGGCGGGGTGGTGGCCGGGCAGCGGGAAGTCGGCTTGGCGCAAGGCGATGAAATCGCTGGGGATGAGGCGGCCGCCCTGGTGGAAGAGCTGGTAAAAGGAGTGCTGGCCATTGGTGCCGGATTCGCCCCAGATCACCGGGCTGCTGGCGATGTCGAGCGGCTGGCCGTCGCGGTCGATCTGCTTGCCGTTGCTCTCCATCTCCAGCTGCTGCAGGTAGGCCGGGAAAAGGTGCAGGGAGTGGCTGTAGGGCAAGATCGCCTCGGTCGATGCGCCGAGGAAGTTGGTATTCCACAGGCTGAGCAGGGCGAGGGTGAGTGGCAGGTTTTCGCTGGCCGGGGCGCTGAGGAAGTGTTCGTCCATGCAGCGGGCGCCGGCCAGCAGTTGCTCGAAATTGCGCCAGCCGACGGCGAGTGCCAGCGAGAGGCCGATGGCCGACCACAGCGAGAAGCGGCCGCCGACCCAGTCCCAGAATTCGAACACGTTGTCGGCCGGAATGCCGAATTGCTGTGTTAGTTCGCGGTTGGCGGAGATGGCGACGAAGTGTCGGGCGATGGCGCTTTCCTGGCCGGCTGCGGCGAGCAGCCAGGCGCGGGCAGTGCGCGCATTGGTCAGGGTTTCCAGCGTCGTGAAGGTCTTGCTGGCGACGATGCACAGGGTGGTGCGCGGGTTGAGGCCGGCGAGCAGCGGGGCGATGTCGGCGCCGTCGATGTTGGCGATGTAATGGACACGAATGTCCGGCTGCTGCCGGGCGGCGAGGGCCAGTGTGGCCATGCGCGGGCCGAGATCGGAGCCGCCGATGCCGATATTGACCACGTCGCTGATCCGCTCGCCGGAAAAGCCGCGCCAGTCGCCGCTGTGGATACGTTCGCAGAATCGCTGCAGGCGGGCCAGCGTGGCGCGGACTTCGGGGGGGGCCTGTTCGCCGGCACGCAGCGCCATGTGGCGGACGGCACGCTGCTCGGTGTGGTTGATCGGCTCGCCCTCGACCATGCGGCGTTGCCAGCCGGCGAGGTTGGCCGTTTCGGCCAGCTGGCGGAGCAGGGTCATCGTCTCGCCGGTGACCCGCTGCTTCGAATAATCGAGCAGCAGGCCGTTGCGCTGGAGGGACAGATGCTCAAAGCGGCGCGCATCGGCTGCGAAGAGCTCGCGCAGGTGGCGCGGGCGGAGGGTTTCGGCGTGGCGGGCCAGCGCTTGCCAGGCCGGGGTTTGGGTCAGCTTCATAGCCAGATCATCAGTCCGGTTTCAAGGGGGTGGATCAGGGATGGGTGGGTCGGGAAGGCGCGGATGCGGTATTCCAGCTTGCCGCACAGTTCGGGAGTCAATTCCAGCGTGTAGCGCAGGGCGCCGTGTTCGCCCGGGCCGGCGCAGGTCAGCGGATAGTGGCGGATGCGGCCGATGCCGCCGTTGCGTCCCGGGCGTCCGAACAGTGCCTCGACGGTGATGTCTTCCGGGTGCAGGCCGTTCAGCTGGACGGCCAGTTCGAGATGAATCGAGGTGCCGAATTTCAGGCGGCGCTCCGGCTCATCGAGACGATGCAGGCGGACGCCCGGCCAGGCGGCGCGGACGCGGGCCTTCCAGTCGGCCACATGGCGCGCCACGGCGCCGTCTTCTGCGGCAAACCGCCGGCCGTCGCGGGCGGCTGGCGCGTAGAACTTGGCGACGTACTGGCTGACCATGCGGATGACGTTGAAGCGCGGCGCGATGGTCGAGATCGAGCGCTTGGCCATCGCCACCCACTCCGGCGAGTAGCCCATCGGGCCGGTGCGGTAGTAGGTCGGGATTACCTGGTCCTGCAGCAGTTCGTACAGCGTGCGCGCTTCCTCGGCATCGCGCTGCGCCTCGCTCAGGTGGCCGGGCACCGGCTTGATCGCCCAGCCGTTGGCGATGCCGTCGTCGCCGGCGTCGTAGCCTTCGCCCCACCAGCCGTCGAGCACCGACAGGTTGAGGGCGCCGTTCATCGCCGCCTTCATGCCCGAGGTGCCGGAGGCTTCGAGCGGGTAGATCGGGTTGTTGAGCCAGACATCGACCCCGGCGACCAGCGAGCGCGACAAATGCAGGTCGTAGCCCTCGACGAGCAGGATACGCCCCTCGAACTCCGGTTGCTTTGCCCAGTGGGCGATCTGGCGGATGATCTCCTGCCCCGGCAGGTCAGCCGGATGGGCCTTGCCGGCGAACAGGAAGAGCACCGGCCGGTCGGCCTGGGTGATGATCTCGCGCAGCCAGGCCGGGTCCTGAAAGAGCAGCGCGGCCCGCTTGTAGGTGGCGAAGCGGCGGGCAAAGCCGATGGTCAGGATGTTCGGGTTGTCGGGGTCGGCGTACTTGAGCAGGCGGTCGAGATGCGATGGCGAGCCCTGGTTGCGGTGGTGCTGCTCGCGGATGCGTTCGCGGACCAGCTTGAGCAGCTTCGACTTGAGTTGCTGGCGGATGCTCCAGAAGGTGGCGTCCGGAATGTCGGCGATGCCCTGCCAGTTGGCAGGCATGGTCTGCCGTTCCTGCCAGCCGATACCGAGATAATGGCTGAAGGTTTCGAACCATTCCGGCGCCAGGAAGGTGGGGAGATGGACGCCGTTGGTCACGTAGTCCATCGGGTTTTCATGGGGTTCGATCTGGGGCCACAGGTAGCGGCAGATGTTGGCCGATACCTCGCCGTGGATGCGCGAGACGCCGTTATGGTGGCGCGAGCCGCGCAGGGCCAGGGCGGTCATGTTGAAATCGGTCTTGCCCGGTTCGGCGCCCAGCGCCATCAGCTGCTCGCAGCCCAGGCCGAGGTCATGGCACCAGCCGGCGAAATAGTGGCGGATCATGTCTTCGGGGAAATGATCGTGGCCGGCCGGGACCGGGGTGTGCGTGGTGAACACGACATTGGCGGCCACGGCTTCGAGGGCGGCGGCGAAGGGCAGGCCGCCCTTGACCTGCTGCCGGATGCGCTCGAGGATCAAAAAGGCGGCATGGCCTTCATTGACATGCCAGACCGTCGGCTGCAGGCCGAGCCGTTGCAGGGCGCGCGTGCCGCCGATGCCGAGCAGGATTTCCTGCTCGATGCGCGTTGTCTTGTCGCCGCCGTACAGGCGGTGGGTGATTTCGCGGTCATGCTCGGTGTTCTGCGGCAGCCAGCTGTCGAGCAGGATCAGGCGGACATGGCCGACCCGGGCTTCCCAGACCTTGGCATACACGGTCCGGCCGGGCAGGTCCACGGCGATGACGATCTCGCGGCCGCTGTCATCGACGACCGGTGAGACGGGCAGGTCATCGAAGTCGGAATCGGTGTAGGTCGCCTGCTGGTGGCCGTCGGCGGTCAGCGCCTGCTGGAAGTAGCCCTGGCGGTAGAGGAGGCCGACGCCGACAAAGGGCAGGCCCATGTCGCTGGCCGCCTTGCAGTGGTCGCCGGCCAGGATGCCGAGGCCGCCGGAGTAGATCGGCAGGCTCTCGTGGAAGCCGAATTCGGCGCAGAAGTAGGCGATCAGGTCGTCGTCGGCGAAGGGCTGGCCATGCACCTGGGCCATCGCCGGCATCTCGTGGTAAGTGTCGTAGGCCGAGACGACGCGGTTGAGCGCGCCAAGGAAAACCGGGTCTTCGGCCGTGGCTTCTAGCCGTTTCTGGTCGGCCCGCTTCAGGAAAGCCTTGGGGTTGTGGTTGGTTGCCTTCCACAAGGGGTGCGACAGGCTGGCGAACAGTCCCTGCGTCGGCCGGTCCCAGCTGTACCACAGGTTGTTGGCCAGCTCCTCCAGGCGCTCCAGGCGCTCCGGCAGTTGCGGATTGACTTCGAGTTGGTAGACGGTTCCGGTCATGGTTGGGGCGTGATGTCCAGGTGCAGGTGCAGGGTGCAGTCGTCGCCGGGGATGTCCCAGGCCCAGCACAGTTCGACGGCCTGCATGATTTTCTCAAAGCCGGCCTCGGACTGGGAAACCGTTTTCAGGGGCGCAGCAGATATTGCTGCGGGCCGCGAGGCCAGGAAGACGATTTTTCCGCCCAGCACCCCGTCTTCCAGCGTCAGACGGTCGGCGGAGGCCACCGGCAGCGGATCGCCGAAGCCGCCGGGGATGCGGCCATCGGCCAGCACGTAGCGGCCCAGGAAACCGTCGCAACTGGGCATGGCCAGATTGAGCCGGGTGGTGAAACGCTGCCCGGCCAGGCCGCTCAGCCGCCAGCGGACGGTCAGCCGGTCGCCGTCCAGGGCATAGGTCTTGGCGATGCCGGCACGGTGCAGCTGCAGGGCGTCGGCAGCATAGTCGGTGATCGTGGCGCCGTTCAGCGCGTCGAGGAAAATGGCCCGCGGCAGGGGGTCGGGCAGGGTGTCCTCGACCGAAACCGGGTGCTTGAAGCGCACGATGTCGTGCGCCGAGGCAATCCCTGCGCCGTCGTGCCGGCTTTCATTGCGGCCGATCTTGTCGTGGTAATGCTCGCGGTAGCGGCGCAGCGTGTCGCCGAAATTGTGCCGAAGCCGGTAGCTCGTCAATTCGTGCAGGGCCCCGAGGCCATCGTCGCGCAGAACGAGTTGCAGCGCGTCGTTGTGGGCGAAGGTTTCGGTCTTGCCGTCGAGGTCGGCATCGAGGCTGGCCAGCGCCGGGCGAGCCTGCTGCGCATCGAGGGCTGCTTCGAGGGCAACGAGATTGTTCCACACGGCGCGGCGCAGGTGCGGCAGGTAGAGCCCGCCAAACAGGCCGTGCCAGTAGGCGTCGTTGGCCTGCGCCCGGTACAGTTCATCGACCCGTTCGGTCGGCCGCTGCGGGATGTTGGCCAGGCGGGCCGACAGCCCCTGCATGCGTTTGTGCATCCAGTTGGCTTCCGCGTAGCGAGAGAGGAAATTGCGCCAGATGCCGCCGCGCAGGAAGGGGCGATGCAGGTCGCCGCGCCCGGCGGCTTTTTCAGCCGCGACAAAGTCGGCGTAATGGCGGGCGGCCGGCATGGGCAGCGTCCATTCGTTCATCTCGCTGTACGAGGTGGTCGGCAGGTAGACGAGGCCGCGTGTCGCGTGCCTGGCATGGAAATCGGCGTAGGTCGCCGGGCGAATTTTCGGGCTGGCCAGCACCCCTTCGATCAGCGCCTTCAGCCAGCCGCGGTGGTAAACCCAGTCGTAGGTTTCCGGCCAGATGCCGAATTTCTCGATGTCGTCGAAGTAGATCGCGGCCGTCCGCCCCTGCTCGGCCAGGTCTTCGAGGTAGGCGATCACGTCGTGTGCCGGCGAGAAGGGCAGGCGGTAGCGCAAGGCTTCGGAAATCGGGAAGAGGTCGAGCCGGTGACCGTCTTCCTCGGTGCTGAAGTGGCCGTCGAGTTCATCCGCCGTCTTGCCGGTGCAGAAGAAATGGTAGTCGTCGACCGTCACGTAACGGATCCCGGTTTCCGCCAGCGCCGGGACGACGGCGGATTCCCAGACGCGTTCGGTGAGCCAGGCGCCCTGCGGCCGGACCCCGGTCCACGCGGCAAGCTTGTCGTTCAGCACCTGCAGTTGGCCGACCCGGTCGCGATGCGGAATGGCGGCGAGCACCGGCTCGGTATCGCCCGAACTGAACAGCTCGACCTGGCCGCGGTGGACCATGTCGGCCAGCCGTTCCATGTCGGCCGGATGGCGTTCGCGCAGCCAGTCGAGCAGCCAGCCGGAGAAGTGCGCCGCGAAACGGAAATCCGGATAGGCGTGCAGGGTGTCGAGGAAGGGCTTGTAGCAGCGCTGGTGGGCATCCTCGATGACTTCCGGAAAGTTGCCGACCGGTTGGTGGGCGTGCACGCCGAGGAGCAGGGTGATCACGGGGGGCATGGTCGTTTCGTGGCGCTAGTTGGCGCGGCGCATCGTGCCGCCGCTTTCCGGCGTGCCGCCCCCCTTGCTGATCGGATGGTCGACATTGCCCGGTACCGGCAGGTCAAGCAGCCGATAGAGGGCGCGCAGGTTTTCGCGGAACAGGCCGTCGAAACAGGCGACCGACTGCGGCGAGTTGTAGTCGCCCAGCCACCAGAACCAGTCCGAGCTTTCGCAGACCGCCAGGCGGCGCAGCACCTCGGCCTGGCTGGTTGCGTCGAGCCGGCCGCTGTCCAGGGCGCGGTCGGCGCAGTGCTTGGCGGCGCAGAGCATTTCCCAGGCGCGATTCTTGTCGGGATGGCCGATCCACGTCGACAGCGTGCCATAGACCCAGCTGCCGGCAATCAGGCGGGGCAGGCGCTGGCGGCGGTCACGCTGGCTGGAGGCTGCTTCCGACAGGGTCACGGTGCGAATGGCCGGTGTTTTGCCGAGCGCGTCATACAGGTCGTTGAAGAAATACCAGGCGTTGTACGGGTAGTATTCCCAGGCGTTTTCGCCATCGAGAAAGACCGGGATCAGGTTGCGGTTGTCCTGCAGATGGAGCGCCTTCAGTTCGGTCATGAAATGTTGCGCGGCATCGCGGCCATGCCATTTGCAATACTCGAAGCCGATCAGGTCGGACAGGTGTTCGTTACGGAAAAACAAGGTCAGGTCGCCCGGCGTGCCTTCCGGGGCTTGCCAGGTGATGGTGGTGGACGCATGGTCGCCGGCCGAATGGCGCAGAACGCCGTGGCTGCTGGCTGTCCAGGCGAAGCCGGCGGCGCCGATCTGGTTCAGGAAGGCTTGCGACAGGGCGCCTTCGGCCGGCCACAGGCCGCGCGGCGGCTGGCCGAAATGCGCGGCATGGCAGGCGCGGGCTGCATTCAGGTGGGCTTCGCTGCGCGAGCGGCCGCCGGGGTATTCCGGCGCGGCGGGCAGCGGGCAATCCGGCCAGGCCTCGCGGGCTGCGTTGAAATCGATGAGCAGTGGTGCCAGCGGGTGGCTGCCGGGCGTGCAGGAAAGTTCGATGCGGCCGCTCTCGGCCAGCGCCCGGTAGCGCGGAATCAGGCCGGCGACGGTGGCGCCCAGCTCGTCGAGCAGGGCCTGCCGGTCGGCTGCGGTGAAGCCCTCGCCCTTGGCCATCAGTTGCGGAATGACCGTGCCGTTGCGGCGCAGGCTTTCGCCCGTCCAGGCCAGCAGATACCAGGTGGCCAGATCGGCGTAGTAATGGCCGGAGAGGTAGTCGAGGCCATTGCCGTCGCGGCTGCGGACGAAGTGGAGGATGTCGCGCAGGCGCCGATAGGCGGCGAAGGGCTCGAGCATGGTCGGTTCATGGCAGCGAAAGGCCATGTCGAGCAGCCAGTCGCGGTCGCCAACCGACAGGTGCAGCGGGTCGGGCCGGGCAGCGATGCGCAGCAGCGGGTCGCGCCACTGGCCGGTGGCGAACTGTGCGGCGTAATCCGCGATCTGGTCGAGCAGGACCGGTACGAAATTGACCGTGCACCGGATGTGGGGATGGCGCTCCAGGTGTGCCGCCATGTCGGTGTAGTCCTTGATGGCATGCAGGAAAACCCAGGGCAGCTGGAACTCCCCGCTGTCCGGGTGCCGGTAGTCCGGCTGGTGCATGTGCCACAGGAAAGCGAGCTCGGCCATCAGTGCCGTCCTGCCGCGCCCTGGCCGAGCATTTCGGCTGTGACCAGGGTGATGCCCCGGGGGGTGACATGAAAGCGCTGGCGATCGGCCTGCGGATCGACCCCGATCCGCAGGCCCTCCGGAATGCGGCACTGCTTGTCGACAACGCAGCGTTTCAGTACCGCATGGCGGCCGATGTCGGCGCCGGGCAGGATGACCGAATCCTCGACCGTCGCCCAGCTGTGCACATGGACGCTGGAGAAGAGCAGCGAGCGCTTCACCGTCGCGCCGGAAATGATGCAGCCACCCGCGACCAGGGAATCCACGGCGGTGCCGCGCCGGTCGTCGTCGTCGAACACGAACTTGGCCGGCGGTAGTTGTTCCTGATAGGTCCAGATCGGCCAGTCGCGGTCGTAGAGGTTCAGTTCCGGCGTCACCTTGGTCATTTCCATGTTTGCCTCCCAGTAGGCATCGAGGGTGCCGACGTCCCGCCAGTACGGCGCATGGTGGCTGCTGCCGACGCAGGAGTCGGCGAAGCGGTGGGCGAAGACGCGATAACGTGGCACGATGTAAGGAATGATGTCCTTGCCGAAATCGCGGCTGGAACCCGGGGTCTGCGCATCGCGTTCAAGCTGCTCGAACAGGAAGCGGGTGTTGAAAATGTAGACCCCCATCGAGGCCAGCGCCCGCCCGGGGTTGCCCGGCATGGGCGGCGGGTTCTGCGGCTTCTCGACGAATTCGACCACGCGGCCCTCCCCGTCGATGCCCATGACACCGAATTCGCGCGCCTCGGCCAGCGGCACGTCGATGCAGGCGACCGTCATGTCGGCCCGCTGCCGGACATGTTCGGCCAGCATCCGGCCATAATCCATTTTGTAAATATGGTCGCCGGCGACGATCAGGATGTGTGCCGGCTGGTAGTGGCGCAAGAAATTCAGGTTCTGAAAAACGGCATCGGCCGTCCCCTGATACCACTGGTTTTCATCGATCTGCTGCTGGGCCGGCAAAAGCTGGATGAACTCGTCGAAGCGCCCGTCGAGGAAACTCCAGCCGCGCTGGATATGGCGAATCAGGCTGTGCGCCTTGTACTGCGTGGCGACACCGATCTTGCGGATGCCGGAATTGACGCAGTTCGACAGCGTGAAGTCGATGATCCGGAACTTGCCGGCAAAAGGCACGGCCGGCTTGGAGCGGAAGTCGGTCAGCTGCTTGAGGCGGCTGCCCCGGCCGCCAGCCAGGATGATGGCAAAAGTGTTGCGGGTCAGGTGGCTGATGAAGCGCATGTCGGTCTGTTCGCGCATCTCGCAATAGCTCTGATGCGGGCAGCTGGTGTTGTGCGTCATGATGGACCTCCCGGATCGCCGCTGGACTCGTTTGAGCCTATGATACTGCGATAGGAGAAGCCCATGCAGCACGCCCAAGCCCTTTATCTGTTCAACGAAGGCCGCAACACGCAGTCCTACCGGCTGCTCGGCGCCCTGCCCGGCGCGGCGGGCGTCACGTTCCGGGTCTGGGCGCCGAACGCTGCGCGCGTCTCGGTCATCGGCGATTTCAACGGCTGGCACGGCGACGTGCATCCCTTGCAGCCGCTGGGCGATTCCGGTGTCTGGGAAACGACGGTGGCCGAAGCCCGCCCGGGTAGCCTGTACCGCTTCGAAATCACCAACCGCCATACCGGCGACAAGCGGGTGAAAAGCGACCCCTATGCCCGTGGCTTCGAACTTCGCCCGGGCTCCGCGGCCTGCGTCGTGCCGCCCTCCCGGCACGTCTGGAAGGATGCCGACTGGCTGGCGCGGCGCGCTGCCTGGGACTGGCTGCACGCCCCGCTCAACATCTATGAAGTGCATGCCGGATCCTGGATGCGTCATCCGGATGGCAGACCCTATCTGTGGGGGGAGCTGGCCGAACGGCTGATCCCCTACGCCGTGCAACAGGGCTATACCCACCTTGAACTGCTGCCGATCACCGAGCATCCGCTCGACGAATCCTGGGGCTACCAGACCACCGGCTACTTCGCACCGACCTCGCGCCATGGATCGCCGGACGAGCTGCGTGCCTTCATCGATGCCTGCCACCAGGCCGGCCTCGGCGTGCTGCTCGATTGGGTGCCCGGCCACTTTCCCCAGGACGACTGGGCGCTCGCCCGTTTCGACGGCACCGCGCTATACGAGCACGAAGACCCGCGCCGCGGCCTGCACACCGATTGGGGAACCCATATCTTCAACTACGGCCGGCACGAGGTACGCAGCTTCCTGCTTTCCTCGGCCCACTGGTGGCTCGGCGAGTTCCATTTCGACGGTCTGCGCGTCGATGCCGTCGCCTCCATGCTCTACCTCGACTACTCCCGCCCGGCTGGTGAGTGGCTGCCCAACCGGCATGGCGGGCGGGAGAACCTCGAGGCCATCGAATTCCTCAAGGAACTCAATGCCATGGTGCACACCGAATTCCCTGGTGCGCTGACCATCGCCGAGGAATCCACCGCCTGGCCGCAGGTGTCCCGTCCGACCTACCTCGGCGGCCTGGGTTTCTCGATGAAGTGGAACATGGGATGGATGAACGACAGCCTGCGCTACTTCGCCCGCGACCCCATCCACCGCCGCTGGCACCATGACGAACTGACCTTCGGCCAGATGTACGCTTACAGCGAAAACTTCGTGCTGCCGCTGTCGCACGACGAGGTCGTTCATGGCAAAGGCTCGCTGCTGGGCAAGATGCCGGGCGACGACTGGCAACGCCACGCCAACCTGCGCCTGCTCCTCGCCTGGCAGGCCCTGATGCCGGGCAAGAAACTGATGTTCATGGGCGGTGAGTTCGGCCAGCCGCGCGAATGGTCTGCTGCCCGCGAACTGGACTGGGCCTTGCTGAACAACCCGGCCCATGCCGCCCTGCATCGCCTGTCGGCCGATCTCAACCGCCTCTATCGCGATCTGCCCGCGCTGCACAGCCAGGATTTCACCCCGCTTGGCTTTGAATGGATCGACTGCCACGACAGCAAACACAGCATCCTTGCCTGGTTACGCTGGGGCCGGGATGGCCGCTTCGTCGTCGTCGCCTGCAACTTCACCCCGGTTCCGCAAACGGCCTATCGCCTGGGGGTGCCGCAAGCCGGAACCTATGTCGAACTGCTCAACACCGATTCCGCCTATTACGGTGGCAGCAATCTCGGCAATGGCGGCGCCGTGCTGGCGGAAGCCGGTGCCTGGATGGGGCGGCCTGCCCATCTGTCGGTGACCATTCCACCACTCGGCGCGGTGGTGTTGCGCCTGGCCTGAACCTCCCCCGATCCGCAACGGGAGCGCCCATGAAAATCGAGCACAGCGGGCCTGCTGTGCTCGATTTGATGAACCCGAACGACCCGGCGGCCGTTCAGGCGTCAGGTCAGGTATTCAGGACTTGCGGCGACGCAGCGAACCCAGACCGAGCAGGGCAGAGCCCAGCAGCACCAGCGAACCCGGTTCCGGCACGGAGAACGGCTCGGTCGTCACGGCAAACGCAAACTTGGCGGTCGTGTGTGCCGCTTCGGCAGTGCGGAAGCCGTAGCAACTGGTTCCCAGGCCAAGCGCCTGACATTCCTTGGAGGTCAATTGGCTGAGCGGAAAAGCCTGGTTGTTCGTGTCCAGAACGAAAACACTGGCGTAGTAGGTGCGGTTGAAATCGTCCCCGGTGCCCAGGATGCCGTCGGCCCCGGAGTCCAGGTATGTGAATGCGTTGTTCAGGGTCAGCGTGTTGCTGAAGCCGAACAGGTCCGGGCAATTGCCTCCGAGAGAGCCGTCCGCGCAATAACCGCTGCCGATGCTGCCAAAACCACCCACCCCATAGGCGCCCGCATTGGGGGTTTCCTGGAACAGGAAGTTGAACTGCAGTGTCGGCGCATTGACGGGGCTCGAATAGTAGCTCGGCAAGACCGGCGTGAGGGTCAGCGTGTCGGTAATCAGCGCCCCGGTCAGCGTGCCGTACGTGCTCGAAATCGGGTTGTTCCAGTGGGTGATGGAAATCCCGGTTCCAATCTGTCCGAGCAACGGATTCGGGGTGCCGCCGATGGTCGTGTTGACCGTGCCGGTGGCGGGGCCGCCGCCGGTCGTCGCGCCGGTGACGGCGTTACCGATCGTCAGGCCGCTGCGATTGGTATTGGCATTACCGGTGTCAATCTGGAAGTTTCCGGCAGAGTATCCCCATGACAATTCGTAAGGCAAAGCCTTTTGCTGGCCGTTCGTGCCGGCCGGGCCGCTCCACGTGGCATTGGAGAAACTGGAATTGGTCGAGTAGGTCCACTGGGTGACGGGGTCGGCCATCGCGACGTTGGACAGGGCCGCCAGCATCAGTGCCGAAGCCGTGAGGGCGCTGTGGATCGTTGCTTGCCTGAGTGCGGTTTTCATGTCGTGCTCCTTCGGGTAAGGGGGCTATGGGCTTGCCTGTATTACCTTCCGCATAAGTTGTGCCAGGTTGCTGGAGGCCGTTTGTATGGACTCCAGTTCATTGATTCGACAGCGTTTTGCCGGATTGTGCCTGGGCAGGGTGATGCGGCGCGCGGTGCTGCCTGCGCAGTTGTCAGGATTATCGACAGCCCGGCACCGGCGGTTGCGCCGGGCGTTGCGGGCCCGGAAGCCCCGGGGCCGGGCGCTTGCCTGGCGGTTTCGTCTGCATTGCTGGCGAGATGGCGCAGACCTGGCTGAACGGCCATGTAGGCCCCGGTGTTGTCAGATTTTTCGACATCCGTCAGGGGCGGCCGGTGAGCAGGCCGGCGCTGTGGCTGGCACCGGCGCCGAATGCTGCCTGTTTGTCGGGCTGCTGCTACCATCGCGCCTTGTCCTTCGAGGTGAGCCGGGCCATGAAAAGAATCCGCCTTGTCAAATGGAGCCTGATTGGTTGCTGCGTCGCAGCGTTTGCCGGCTGTGGCTTGTTCCCGGCCTGGCACTGGGCAAAGCCGGGGGCCGGCGATGCGGAGTATGCCTTTGACGAGGCGCAGTGCAAGGCGAAGGTTTATGCGGGAGCCGACGGAACGGTGACCAACGCCAGCGTGCGCCGCATGCACGGCTGCATGGAGGCCAAGGGGTGGGTGAAGACGCCCAACTGAGCCGGCGTTACAGGGTGGCAGCGTGGGCCAGGGCGCCGAACAGGCCGAGGTCTTCGCAGATCAGCGCATGGACGGGCATGGCGGCGACCAGTTCGCGGTGTTCGCGTTTGGCGAGAAAGGCCTGGATGAACGGACCCGGATCGAGCTGGGGCAACAATCCGGCGACCAGCCCGCCGGCCAGGTGGACGCCACCGCGCGCCAGCCAGTGCAGGGCGAGGTCGCCGGCAAAGGCGCCAAGGCATTCGAGCCACAGGCGCAGGGCCGCACGGGCCAGCGGATCGTTGCCGTTCAGCGCCGCCAGGCCAATCGCTTCAGGCGTTTGGGCCGCCCCTCCGAGAAAGGCGTGGATGCGTGCCAGGCCGGGGCCGGACACCACGTCTTCGATGGTGACACGGCCCTGGCGGGCGAGCAGCCAGCGCCCGAGTTCGCCCTGTTCCGGCGTCTGCGGCGAGAAGCCGCAGTGGCCGCCTTCGCCGGGGATGACGCGGTATTCGCCATCCAGCCAGATCAGGCCGGCCACACCCAGACCGGTGCCGGCACCGAGCATGACCCGCGGTGCCCGGGCAATGGGCTGGCCGGCGTGCAGGGTGCGTATGTCCTGCTCTGTCACCAGCGGCAAGCCGTATGCAGTGGCGGCCAAGTCGTTGAGCAGGGCGACCCGGCGGATGCCGAAGCGCGTTTCCAGCGCGCCGGCGGCAAGCTGCCAAGGTAGATAGGTCAGTCGGGCCAGCCGGCCGTCGGTCGGCCCGGCGACGCCGAAGCAGGCGCTGGCAATGGCCGGCTGGTCGGGGATGAAGTCGGCCAGCAGGTCTTCGAAGCGGTGGTAATCCCGGCTGGCGTAGCGCTGACGGCGGATGATCCGGAGGCGTCCGTCGTCGATCTCGGCCAGCGCCAGCAGGGTCTTGGTGCCGCCGAGGTCCCCGCCGAGCAGCATGTCAGACGGCCACGGGGGCGGCGATGTGCGGGTACGGGTCGTAGCCGTCGAGACGGAAGTCCTCGAACTTGAAAGCGAAGATGTCCTTCACGGCCGGATTGATCCACATGGTCGGCAAGGGGCGCGGTGCGCGGCTGAGCTGCAGGCGGGCCTGCTCGAAATGGTTGGCGTAGAGGTGGGCATCGCCGAAGGTATGCACGAACTCCCCGGGCTGGTAGCCACACACCTGGGCCAGCATCATCGTGAATAGCGCGTAGGACGCAATGTTGAAGGGGACGCCGAGGAAGATGTCGGCCGAGCGCTGGTAGAGCTGGCAGCTGAGCTGGCCGTTGGCGACGTAGAACTGGAACAGGCAGTGGCAGGGCGGCAGGGCCATGTTGTCCACGTCGCCCGGGTTCCAGGCCGACACGATGTGGCGGCGCGAATCCGGGTTGTGTTTCAGGCTGTGCACCAGTTGGCTGATCTGGTCGATGACGCGGCCGTCCGGGGTTTCCCAGCGGCGCCATTGTTTGCCGTAGACCGGCCCGAGGTCGCCGTTCTCGTCGGCCCATTCGTCCCAGATGCGAACGCCGTTTTCCTGGAGGTACTTGATGTTGGTGTCCCCCTGGATGAACCACAGCAGCTCGTGGATGATCGATTTCAGGTGCAGCTTCTTGGTAGTGACCAGCGGGAAGCCCTTGGCCAGGTCGAAACGCATCTGCCAGCCGAAAACGGAGCGGGTGCCAGTGCCGGTTCGGTCGGACTTGTCGTTGCCGTTTTCCAGAACATGGCGCATCAGGTCGAGGTAGGGCTGCATCGATTCGAATATCCGGGGAAAAACAGATCGGCTATTCTAACTCCCCATCATTCAGGGAGAGCGAAACGCCGTGTTCGAGAAGGTTGCAAGTCTGGGGGGCATTCTGGCCCAGAAGAACGATCATCCGTTGGCCAATCCGCGCGAACTGCGCAAGGTGGTGGCCGAGTTGCCCAAGGACAACGCCTTCCGGGCGCTGGACGAAATCACGGGTTGGCTGGAGTCGCTGGTCGACCTCGACAGTTTTCCGGCTGACCGCCTCCATGAAGTCGTGCTTGCTTTCGAGGAGGCCGCCCAGCCGCACCTCCGGCGCCTCTCCCGCGAATATTTCCAGGCCGCCCGCTTGTCCCGTTCCGAGGAAAAGCGGCTGTGGTCGATCAACTATGGCTATTGGTCCCTGTTGGCGGGGGCTTGCGAGCGTTGCCTCGGCAAGCTGGCCGACAAGCCGCGGCCGGGCGAGCTGGCGAAGAGCGTCCTGCCGGCGCTGACGGCCCGTCAGATAGCGGCCCTCGGCTGCGTGCTGAAATGGGAACAGTTCCATTACGGTCCGATGCGTGCCGAGTTGTGGCGGCCGCTTGGCCAGGCCTTGCTGGCGGCCGAGGCTGGCGGCGTTGCCGACAAGGCGGTCAGCCTGGTCGGTCGGGCCGGCATGACGACACCCGAGCAGGAGTACCAGAAGGTGATGATCTTTCAGGCGGCCTCGCTGGGCAGCCTGTTGCCGCTCGAAATCGAAATTGCCGAACGCCTGATCGCCCATTTTCTGGGCGGCTTTGTATTCACCCGGTCGGCGCTGGTCGATAGCGTTTATTGGTCGGACCTGAACGAGGCCCAGCCGCCGCTCCGCCTGGCCCGCATGCCGGCCTGCGCGACGCCGACCCAGCGCTTCATCAAGCCGGCCGGGGCGCATCAGGAAATGCTGGCCCTGCTTGGTGATCTGGAGCGGGGGCATGATGTGCCGGCCGGCATCGATCTCGGTGGGCAGTACCCGGCCAAACTGGTCGTGCGCGTCCTGAAGCACCTGTGCAGCTATCTGGCGCCGATCCCGCCCCAGCGCAAGTACGACCGGCATCGCGTCATGCACCGAATGTCGGTGTTGCCGGGACTGGTCAATTCCTTTGTCGTTTTCTCGGGCGAGTTCGGAGGCCGGCCGGCCGGCTTGCCGATCGAAAGCTGGGTCGTCGAGAACGTCAGCCGCGGCGGTTTCGGGGCGGTGATCGGCGATGTGCCGGGCGAGTGGCTGAAGGTGGGGGCCCTGGTCGCCCTGCAGCCGGAAGGCGGCGACAACTGGCTGGTCGGCGTCATTCGCCGTTACCACCGGCTGGCGGAGAATCAGGCCCGGGTCGGCATCGAGGCGCTGGCGCGGCAGGCCGAATCCCAGGAGGTGCGGGTACGCTCGGCCTCGAGTTATGGAGCCGCCGCCGCAACGCCGGCCCTGCTGCTGAAGGATGGTAACGCGCCGGGCGAATTGCGCGTGGTGCTGCCCTGTGCCGCCTTTTCGCTGCGCGAATCGCTGGAGTACGTCAGTGGCGGGCGGCGTTTCATGCTGGAGCCGGTGGCCCTGCTCGAACAGACGGCCGACTACGAGCTGGCGCGCTATCGCTGCCGCATCCTCGGCGCCGCCTGAAGGCTACTTCGGGCGTATCGCGGATTTGGGCCGGAAGGCCCTGATCACGGCCTCGTTGGTTTCGATGTAGGGGCCGCCGATCAGGTCGATGCAGTACGGCACGGCGGCGAAAATGCCGACATGAGTGACGGTGCCGTCGGCGGCGCGCACGCCTTCCAGGGTTTCCCTGATCGATTTCGGCTGGCCGGGCAGGTTGATGATCAGCGCCTGGCGCCGGATGACGGCCACCTGGCGCGACAGGATGGCCGTCGGCACAAAATTCAGGCTGATGCGGCGCATTTCCTCGCCAAAGCCCGGCATTTCCTTGTCGCCAACCGCCAGCGTGGCTTCCGGCGTTACGTCGCGCAGGGCGGGGCCGGTACCGCCGGTGGTCAGCACCAGATGGCAGCCGACCCTGTCGACCAGTTCGATCAGCGTTTTTTCAATGGTCGGCCGATCGTCGGCGATCAGCCGGGTTTCGGCGCGCCACGGCGTGCTCAGGGCCGACCCCAGCCAGTCCTGCAGGGCGGGGATTCCCTTGTCTTCATAAACGCCGGTCGAGGCGCGGTCGCTGATCGAAACCAGCCCGACGATCAGTGGCTCATGCATCGTGCTTCTCCTGTGTTTCCTGTTCGGTTGTCGACGTGCCGTGCTGGTCGAGTTCCTGCAGAACCTGGAAGATGGCGCGGAAATTTTTCGGCGGCTTGTTGTTTTCCTTTTCCTTCAGGGCGTTGCGGCGCAACGTGCGAAGCTGCTGCAGGTCGACGGAGGGCCACTGGGCGGCGATTTCAGCAAGGACCGCTTCATCCTCCAGCAGGCGGGCGCGGAAACGCTCCAGACGGTGCAGGCGGGCTGTTTCGGCCGACGACTCGCCACGCAGCATGGCCAGTCCGGCCCGGATCGGCGCGTCATCCACGTCGCGCATCAACTTGCCGAGATACTGGATCTGGCGGCGGCGCGCGCCATGGGCCGTGATTTTCTGACAATCGCGCACCGCCTCGAAGATGTTTTCCGGCAGGTTGATGCGCTTGAGCTGGCCGACAGAAAGTTCGACCAGCTCCGCCCCGAGGTCACGCAAGGCGTGCATCGCCTCTTTCTGCTTGGTTTTCGAGGGGCGGCCGGTGTCTTCGGTGAAATCTTCGTCTTGCATGGAAAGCAGTCTGGGGCGGTCAATGGCGGGCTGTTATGATAGCGATTTTCACGTCAAGACGCCTTTCCATGTCCGAAGCCGCCGCTTTCTCCTATTCCTTCGCCACCCTGCAGCAACTTGCCGAAGATGTGCTCAAGCACGCCGGCAGCAGGGGAGCATCGGCCTGCGAAGTCGACGTCTCGGAGGGGTTTGGGCAGTCGGTCACCGTGCGCTGCGACGAGGTTGAAACCATCGAATTCAACCGGGACAAGGGGGTGGGCATCACCGTCTATGTGGGGCAGCGCAAAGGCTACGCCAGTACCTCCGACTTTTCGGCACAGGCGCTGCGCGAGACGGTCGAGGCTGCGCTCAACATCGCCCGCTTCACCGCCGAGGACGATTGTGCCGGCCTGGCCGATGCCGCGCTGATGGCCAAGGACTACCCCGATCTCGACCTGTATCACCCGTGGGCGCTGAGTGTCGAAGAGGCGATCGAAACCGCCCGTCGCTGCGAACAGGCTGCGTTCGATGCCAGCCCGCAGGTCAGCAACTCGGAAGGAGCGTCCATCTCGACGCAGCAGGCGCATTTCGTGTCGGCCAACAGCCTGGGTTTCATGGGCGGTTACCCGACCTCGCGCCACTACATTTCCTGCTCGGTCATTGCCGGCGAGCAGGATGCCATGCAGCGTGATGACTGGTACACCACGCACCGCGATGCCGCGCGGCTCGACGATCCCGTTCGGGTCGGCCGCATCGCGGCCGAACGCGCCGTGGCCCGCCTGGGGGGGCGCAAGGTGAAGACCGGCGAATTCCCGGTTGTGTTCGAGGCGCCGCTGGCCGCTGGCCTGCTTGGCAGCCTCGTGCATGCGGCGAGCGGCGGGGCGCTGTACCGCAAATCGTCCTTCCTGGTCGATCACCTCGGCAAGCGGATCATGCCGGAATTCGTGCAGATCGCCGAGCGGCCTCACATCCCGTGTGGCCTGGGCAGTGCCGCCTTCGACAGCGACGGCGTGGCGACGCATGACCGCGAGATCGTAACCGACGGCATCCTGCAGGGCTATTTCCTGAGCGCCTACACCGCCCGCAAGCTCAGCATGCAAACGACAGCCAATGCCGGCGGCAGCCATAACCTGATCATCCGGCCCGGCCCGGACGACCTGGCTGGGTTGCTGGCCCGGATGGGGCGCGGCCTGCTGGTTACCGAATTGCTCGGCCACGGCATCAATTACGTCACGGGCGATTACTCGCGCGGGGCTGCCGGCTACTGGGTGGAGAACGGCCAGATCGCGCATCCGGTCGAGGAAATCACCATCGCCGGCAATCTCAAGGCGATGCTGGCCGGCATTGTCGCTGTCGGCAACGATGTGCAGATTCGTGGTACCAAGCAGACCGGTTCCATTTTGATCGATCGCATGACCATTGCGGGCGATTGACCGCCAGGCCCGCTGTTAGGGTTTTCCACCATTCGTAAAACGGATCGGATTGGTGAATATATTGGCCAGCCAACAGGCTTGACGTGACTTAGCCCTCAGGAGGAGACAATATGCAACGTCGTGATTTTCTGAAAAAAGCTTCCATCGGTGCCGCTGCCGGTGCCGCCACCACGCTGGCCGCGCCGGCCATCGCCGCTGAATTGCCGAGCATCAAATGGCGCCTGACCTCTTCCTTCCCGAAGAGCCTGGATACCATTTACGGCGGTGCCGACGTGCTGGCTAATCGCCTGCGCGAAATGACCGGCGGCAAGTTCGACATCCGCGTTTTTCCCGGCGGCGAGATCGTTCCCGGCCTGCAGGCGCTGGATGCCGTGCAACAGGGCACTGTCGAGTGCTGCCATACCTGTTCCTATTACTACGTCGGCAAGGACAAGACCTTCGGCTTCGGCACGGCGGTTCCGTTCGGGATGAACGCCCGCCAGATGAATGCCTGGATCTACTACGGCGGTGGCCAGAAGCTGCTCGACGATTTCTATGCCAACTACAACGTCGTTTCCTTCGCCGGCGGCAACACCGGTACCCAGATGGGGGGCTGGTGGCGCAAGGAAGTGAAAACCCTGGCCGACCTCAAGGGGGTCAAGATGCGCATCGCCGGCCTCGGCGGGGCCGTCTTCTCCGAACTGGGCGTCGTGCCGCAGCAGATCGCCGGCGGTGACATCTATCCCGCGCTGGAGAAGGGCACGATCGATGCCGCCGAGTGGGTCGGTCCGTACGACGATGAAAAGCTGGGCTTCTACAAGGTGGCCAAGAACTACTACTACCCGGGTTTCTGGGAATCCGGCCCGGTTATCAACTTCTTCGTGAACAAGAAGGAATGGGACAAGCTGCCGAAGGAGTACCAGGCCGCCTTCCAGGCTGCGGCATACGAGGCCAACGTCACGATGATGGCCGAATACGACCACAAGAACCCGATTGCCCTGGCCAAGCTGATGCAGAGTGGCGTCAAGCTGCAAGCCTTCTCCGACGAAATTCTCGGCGCCGCTTACAAGGCCGCACAGCAACTGTATGCCGATGAGTCGGCCAAGAACCCGGCGTTCAAGAAGATCTACACGGAGTGGGAAAAGTACCGCAAGACGCAGAATGCCTGGTTCAGTGTCGCCGAAATGCGCATGGACCGTTTCCTGCAGTCGCACAAGTAAGCAAGCGTTTTTTCGGCGCTTTCTCCCCAAAAACCCGCGAGGAAACTCGCGGGTTTTTTGTCGACGGTATTACGCTCGATCAGTGTTCCAGCAGGCTGCGCAGCATCCAGGCGTTCTTCTCGTGAATCTGCATGCGCTGGGTCAGCAGGTCGGCGGTCGGCTCGTCTCCCGCCTTGTCCACCAACGGGAACATGGTGCGCGCCGTCTTGACGACGGCCTCCTGGCCGGCGACCAGTTGCCGGATCATCTCCTCGGCGCTCAGCTTGCCTTCGCTTTCCTTGATCACCGTCAGACGGGAGAACTCGCGGAAGGTGCCGGGCGCCTGCACGCCCAGGGCGCGGATGCGTTCGGCGATCAGGTCGAGCGCATTCCACAGCTCGGTGTACTGGTCCATGAACATCACGTGCAGCGTGTTGAACATCGGCCCGGTCACGTTCCAGTGGAAGTTGTGGGTCTTCAGGTACAGCGTGAATGAGTCAGCCAGCAGATGGGACAACCCGTCGGCAATTTTTTCACGGTCTTTCTTGCTGATTCCAATATCCATGACAATCTCCTCGTCAGCGTGGTGGGCTATGGTCACATTGTCGGTCGGCGCGCAGTGCCAGGCCAATGACCAATTTCCATCGGCATCATAGCCTTGATCGATGGCGAAAAAAAAGCGGAGCCGCAGCTCCGCCAATGGGTTCCGGTCGAACAGGAATTACTTGTCGTTGGCCTGCAGATTCTTCAGCAGGTCGGCTGCCGAGTCCTCGGTCGGAGCCTTGGGGCCATCGCCTTCCTGCATCAGGGTGCCAAGGTCGACATCGCCCTGCTGCTCCAGACGAGCCTTCTCGGCCGGGTCGCCATAGCTGACGATGTTCGGGAAGACGATGATGATCGCCACCATGATGATCTGGATGCAGACGAAGGGGATGGCGCCCCAGTAGATATCCGTCGTCTTGACCGAGGCCGGTGCGACCGAGCGCAGGTAGAACAGCGCGAAGCCGAACGGCGGGTGCATGAAGGAGGTCTGCATGTTGACCGCGAGCAGGACGCCGAACCAGACCAGGTCGATGCCCAGCTTGTCTGCCACCGGCGCGAGCAGCGGCACGATGATGAAGGACAGTTCGAAGAAGTCGAGGAAGAAGGCGAGCAGGAAGACCAGGATGTTGACCACGATCAGGAAACCGACCTGGCCGCCGGGCAGGCCGAGCAGCAGGTGTTCCACCCACAGGTCGCCGTTGACGCCCCGGAAGACCAGGCCGAACACCGTCGAGCCGACCAGGATGAAGACCACGAAGGAGGATAGCTTGCCGGTGGTTTCCATGGCCTGCTTGAGCAGCTTCCAGGACAGTCGCTTGCGGGCGATGGCCAGGGTCAGCGCGCCGGCTGCGCCCATGGCGCCGCCTTCGGTCGGCGTCGCGATGCCGAGGAAGATGGTGCCCAGAACCAGGAAAATCAGGACCAGCGGCGGAACCAGGGAGGTAATCACCCGCAGCATCAGCTTGGCGCCGCGCAAGGTGCGGGCCTCCGGCGGCAGGGCAGGGGCGGCACTGGGTTTGAGCAGTGCGACCAGGACCACATAACCCACGTAGAGGCTGGTCAGCACGAGGCCGGGAACCATGGCGCCTTCGTACATGTCGCCGACCGAACGGCCGAGCTGGTCGGCCATGATGATCAGCACCAGCGAGGGCGGGATGATCTGGGCCAACGTTCCCGAGGCGGCGATGACGCCGGTCGCCAGGCGTTTGTCGTAGCCGTAGCGCAGCATGATGGGCAGCGAGATCAGGCCCATCGAGATGACCGAGGCGGCCACCACGCCCGTTGTTGCGGCGAGCAGGGCGCCGACGAAGATCACGGCAAAGGCCAGGCCGCCGCGCATCGGGCCGAACAGCTGGCCGATGGTGTCGAGCAGGTCTTCCGCCATGCCGGACCGTTCAAGGATGAGCCCCATGAAGGTGAAGAACGGAATGGCCAGCAGCGTGTCGTTGGCCATGATGCCGAAGATGCGTTCGGGCAAGGCCTGGAACAGGGCCGGGGTGAGCAGGCCCAGCTCGATGCCGAGCAGGCCGAAAACGATCCCGTTGGCTGCCAGGGCGAAGGCGACCGGATAGCCGAAAAGCAGGAATACGACAAGGGCACCGAACATCAGCGGTGCCATGTTGGCAATGATGAACTCCGCCATTATTTGGCCTCCTTGGCTTTGGCTGCGGCGATGGCGGCGGCCAGTTCTTCTTCGGCGCTCGGGCCCTTGTCCTTGTTGTTGGGGTCATCGATCAGCCCCATCAGGAAGGCGATGCGCTTGATCAGTTCGGAAAGGCCCTGCAGGGCGAGCAGCGTGAAGCCGATCGGCAGCAGGATCTTCACCGGCCAGCGGATCAGCCCGCCGGCGTTGGCCGACATCTCGTTGATCCGGTAGGAATCGGCGACCAGCGGGACGGCGAGATAAAGCACCATGACGACCATCGGCAGCAGGAAGAACAGGGTGCCGACAATGTCGATGATGGCGTGTCCACGCGGCGAGAAACGGCCGGAAATGACGTCGATCCGCACGTGTTCGTTCTTTTGCAGCGTATACGGGGCGCAGAGCAGGAATACCGCGGCAAACAGGTACCACTGGATTTCCAGCAGCCCGTTCGAGCTGTAGTTGAAAGCAAAGCGCACCGCGGCATTACCGGCGCTGATCACGGTCATCACCAGAATCAGCCAGAATGCGCCTTTGCCGACCCGCTCGTTGATCCAGTCGATCAACTGCGAGAGTTTGAGCAGAAGGGTCACGAAAAGTCCTCCTCGGTTGATAGAATTTCCGGCTTCTCGAATGGGCCGGCATGAATGAAATGTCAGTGGGCCAAATTTACCGTTAGGGGCATGGGGCGGAAAATGGTGGAAATCCCTACAAACCAGCCGACACGCATCTGTCTGGTGCGCCATGGCGAAACCGAATGGAACGCCGAGCGACGCATCCAGGGGCAGATCGACATCGGCTTGAACGACATCGGCCGGCGACAGGCAGTGGCTGCCGGGCGCTGGTTGAAGGGGGCGGGCATCGTCGCGCTCTACAGCAGCGACCTCCAGCGCGCCTGGACGACGGCCCTGGCCATTGGCGCCGAGATCGGCCTGGCGCCGGTGCCGGTGCCCGAAATGCGCGAGCGCCGCTACGGGGTTTTCGAGGGGCTGACCTATGATGAAGCGCGGGCCCGCTACCCCGAGGGGTACGGTGCTTTCGAGGGGCGTAACGCCGATTATGCCTTTGAGAGTGGCGAGAGTCTGAAAGCCATGTTCGCTCGGGTGACGGACAAGTTGCAGCAAATCGCCGCTGCCCATGCGGGGCGCAATGTTGCGGTCGTGCTACACGGGGGCGTGCTGGATGTGATCAACCGTTTCGTGCGCGGCAATCCGCTCGAAATGCCGCGCGACTTCCTGATCCCGAACGCCGGCATCAACTGGATTTCCGTGGTCGACGGTCAGTGGCAGCTCGATACCTGGGGCGAAACCGACCACCTGGAGCCGGGCGCCCTGGATGAACTGCCTTCGTGATAGAATCTTCCCCCCTTTTCTTCAATGGCTTGAGGCACTCCCATGTTTTCCGCGAAAGATACCCTGGCAAAAGTTGACCCTGAACTCTGGAAGGCGATCCAGGCCGAAAATCAGCGTCAGGAAGACCATATCGAACTGATCGCGTCCGAAAACTATGTCAGCAAGGCCGTCATGGAAGCCCAGGGCTCCCAGCTGACCAACAAGTACGCCGAAGGCTACCCGGGCAAGCGCTACTACGGTGGCTGCGAATACGTCGACATGGCCGAACAGATCGCCATCGACCGCCTGAAGAAGCTGTTCGGCGCCGAAGCCGCCAACGTCCAGCCGAATTCCGGCTCGCAGGCCAACCAGGCCGTGCTGATGGCCTTCGCCAAGCCGGGTGACACCATCATGGGCATGAGCCTGGCCGAAGGCGGCCATCTGACCCATGGCATGGCGCTGAACATGTCCGGCAAGTGGTTCAATGTCGTGTCCTACGGCCTGAACGAAAAGGAAGAGATCGACTACGAGCGCATGGAAGCACTGGCCCGCGAGCACAAGCCGAAGATCATCGTCGCTGGTGCCTCCGCTTATGCCCTGCGCATCGACTGGGAGCGTTTCGCCAGGGTCGCCAAGGAAGTCGGCGCCATTTTCTGGGTCGACATGGCCCATTATGCCGGCTTGATCGCCGCCGGTTTCTACCCGAACCCGGTGCCCTTCGCCGACGTCGTCACCTCGACCACGCACAAGACCCTGCGTGGCCCGCGCGGTGGTGTCATCCTGATGAAGGCCGAGCATGAAAAGGCCCTCAATTCGGCCATCTTCCCGGGCCTGCAAGGCGGCCCGCTGATGCACGTCATCGCCGCGAAGGCCGTCGCCTTCAAGGAGGCTGCCTCGCCGGAGTTCAAGAACTATCAGGAACAGGTCATCAACAACGCCCGTGTCATGGCCCGCGTGCTGGGCGAGGAGCGCGGTTTGCGTATCGTTTCCGGTCGCACCGAAAGCCATGTCTTCCTGGTCGACCTGCGTGCCAAGAACATCACCGGCAAGGATGCCGAAGCGGCCCTCGGCCGTGCCCACATCACGGTCAACAAGAATGGCATCCCGAACGACCCGCAGAAGCCGTTCGTCACCTCCGGCATCCGGATCGGTTCGCCGGCCATGACGACTCGTGGCTTTACCGAGATCGAGGCCGAGCAGATTGCCCACCTGGTGGCCGACGTGCTCGACGCACCGAACGACGAGGCCGTGGCCGCCACCGTGCGCGCCAAGGTCGCCGCGCTGTGCGCCAAGTTTCCGGTCTACGGTGCCTGATCTGCCGTGAAATGCCCTTTCTGCGGCGCGGAGGACACGGCGGTTGCCGACACGCGTCTGAACGACGAGGGGGACGTCGTCCGCCGCCGCCGGAAGTGCAATGCCTGCGACAAGCGGTTCACGACGTACGAGCGGGCAGAAATCCAGTTGCCGCAGGTCGTCAAGAAAAACGGCCTGCGCACCGAATTCAGGCGTGAAAAGCTGCGCGCCAGCCTCGAACTGGCGCTGCGCAAGCGGCCGGTGTCCATCGAGGCGATTGATGCCGCGGTCGCCGACATCGAGGAGCGTCTGCTCTCGGCCGGCGAACGCGAAGTGACGACCCAGCAACTGGGTGAGCTGGTCATGCGCGAGTTGAAGAAGCTCGACAAGGTGGCCTATATCCGCTTCGCCTCGGTTTACCGCAATTTCGAGGACGTGGATGCCTTCTCCCGCGCGATCCGCGAAGTCTCTCCCAGCCCCCGAAAAAAATGAGTTTTTCCGCCGTCGATCACGGCATGATGGCGCGCGCCCTGCAGCTCGCCGAGCGCGGCCTGTGGACGACGTCGCCCAATCCGCGTGTCGGCTGTGTGCTGGTTCGCGATGGTGAGATCGTCGGCGAGGGCTGGCACGAAAAGGCGGGCGAGCCGCACGCCGAAGTGCATGCCCTGCGCGCGGCCGGTCACCAGGCCCGGGGCGCGACCGCGTACGTGACCCTGGAGCCGTGCAGCCACCACGGCCGCACACCGCCTTGCGCCGATGCCCTGATCGCCGCCGGGGTGTCGCGTGTCATTGCGGCGATGACCGATCCCAATCCGCTGGTGGCCGGTCGGGGGCTGGCCCAGTTGCGGGCGGCCGGTATCGAGACGCTCAGCGGTCTGCTGGAGAATGAGGCGCGTGACATGAACATCGGCTTCGTTTCGCGCATGACGCGCGGTCGCCCCTGGTTGCGCCTGAAAGCCGCAGCCAGTCTGGACGGCAAGACGGCGCTCAACAATGGTGTCAGCCAGTGGATCACGGGGCGCGATGCCCGGCGTGATGGCCATGCCTGGCGGGCACGGGCCTGCGCCATCCTGACCGGCATCGGCACGGTGCGTGACGATAATCCGCAACTCACGGTGCGCGATGTGGCTACGCCGCGCCAACCGCTGCGCGTCGTGGTCGATAGCCAGCTCGAAACCCCCCTCGACGCGCGGATTTTGCAGGGGGGGGCAACCTTGATCGCCGGTGCGGTTGCCGACGCCGCACGAATTGAAGCCTTGCGGGCGGCCGGCGCTGAGGTCTTGATCCTGCCCGATGCCGCTGGCAAGGTCGATTTGGCCGCGCTCCTCACCGCGTTGGCGCGGCGAGGGGTCAACGAAGTGCATGCCGAGGCCGGTTTTAAACTAAATGGTTCGCTGCTACGCGAAGGTCTGGTCGATGAGGTGCTGCTTTATCTTGCCCCGTGTCTGATCGGCCACGCGGCGAGCGGTCTGTTCAACCTGCCTGAACTGACGGCGCTAGACGGCAAGCGCCGTCTGCAGATTCGCGATCTGCGTCAGGTCGGGGAAGATATCCGGGTTCTTGCCCGTCCTTTGTAGGACTACACACGGCGCAGCCGGCGTCTTTCCGGAAGCGTACGGTACGCCATTCCATTTCCAGCGCATCGAGCAACAGCAGGCGTCCGCTCAGCGACTCGCCGATGCCGGCGGCGAGCTTCAATGCCTCGGCAGCCTGCATGGTGCCGACGATGCCGGTCAGCGGGGCAAAAACCCCCATCACCGCACAGCGCACTTCCTCGACATCATCGCCCTCGGGGAACAGGCAGTGGTAGCACGGCGCGTCGGCGCGACGCAGGTCATAGACGCTGATCTGGCCATCGAAGCGGATCGCGGCGCCGGATACCAGCGGTTTCCGGTGATGCACGCAGGCCCGGTTGATGGCATGCCGGGTGGCGAAATTGTCGGTGCAGTCGAGCACGACATCGGCCGTGGCGACCAGCGCGTCCAGCGCGCCGCCGGACAGCCGTTGCTGCAAGGGCACAATGTCGATCTCCGGGTTGATCGCCTGCAGGGCCTGCCGGCCGGATTCCGCCTTGGCCATGCCGACGCGGGCCTGGGTGTGCAGGATCTGGCGCTGCAGGTTGGTGAAGTCGACGCAGTCGTCATCGACCAGCGTGATCTTGCCGATCCCGGCCGAGGCAAGATAAAGGGCCGCCGGTGAGCCGAGCCCGCCGGCGCCGATGACCAGCGCATGGCTGGCAAGAATGCGTTCCTGCCCTTCGATGCCCAGCGCGTCGAGCAGGATGTGGCGGCTATAGCGGAGCAGCTGGTCGTCGTTCATGCAATCGTCGGTCGTGGGCCGGTGGTCGTGGGGCGGCAGGCGCTCTTGCTGGCGACGATCGGTTGCCGACGGCTGGTTACTTGTATTCGCGCCACTCCGGCGGCGTGTCGTCGTGGTCGCCATGCGGGCGCTGTTCCCAGGCCTTGACGTAGGCTTCCTGAGACGAGCGCTTGAGGCGCCGTTCCGGGGCCTCCATGTTGTGTAGCTGGGTTTCCTCGACATAGTAGATCAGGGCACGCGTCAGCTTGGTGAGCAGGGTGTTGTCGAGGTGGTAGCCCTTGTCGATCAGATGTTCGTCGAGTTCGCGCAGGGTATGCTGCTGGAGATCGTAAGCGACACCAACGGCCCGCTCCTCAAAGCGGGCGCTGACCTCGATGCCCTCCAGCCGCTGGAGGTCGTCGGCGGCTTCGGGCACTTGGCCCGGCGGGAATTTGGAGAACAGGATTTCCCGTTTCTTCCTGAGATCAGAGCCTGGCATGGGACCTCCCGATCCGTGTCTTACTGCGCCTTATTCTGCATGATCTGCAGTCCCTTGAGAAGGATCAGCGCCTGCTGGAACTGGTAATCGCTCTTCGAGGCATACTCGAGGCGCGGCGGCAGTTCCTCCTCGCTTTCGTCCTTGCCGGTCTTGTCCTTTTCCTTGCCTGCCTTGGGCGTGTTCTTGGCGGCTGGCTTGGGGTCCGCCTTGGGGGCTTCCTTGTCGCGGTCGTTGCTCAGGTGGCGATCGAGGTCGACCTCGCGGATGCGCATGCCGGTACTGGTCCCGTTCGGGCTTTCCTCCACGACAATGTCCGGCGTGATGCCCTTGGCCTGGATGGAGCGGCCCGACGGCGTGTAATAGCGGGCCGTGGTCAGCTTGATTGCGGTATTGCCGGGCAATGGCAGGACGGATTGGACCGAGCCCTTGCCGAAGGTCTGTGTGCCGACGATGATGGCGCGCTTGTGGTCCTGCAGGGCTCCCGCGACAATTTCCGAGGCCGAGGCCGATCCGCCATTGACGAGGACCACCATGGGTACATTCTTGGCCTCGACCGGCAGCGACTTGAGCGGGTCTTCCCGGGTACCGCGCTGGTAATCCTGAGCGCGGGCCTTGAACTCCTGCCGGGCATCCTCGGTGCGGCCGTCCGTGGACACCACCTTGACGTCCGGCGGCAGGAAAGCGGCAGAAACGCCGATGGCGCCGTGCAGCAGGCCGCCCGGATCGTTGCGCAGGTCGAGCACCAGGCCGTTGAGCTTGTTGCCGTCCTGGTAGAGGGTGGCGAGATGCTTGGCCAGTTCGGCAATGGTGTTTTCCTGGAACTGCGTGATGCGCACCCAGCCGTAGCCGGGCTCGACCAGTTTGGACTTCACGCTCTGAACCTTAATCACCTCGCGCATCAGGGTGATTTCGATGGGTTTGGACTCACCCTTGCGCAGGATGGAAATCGTGATCGGGGTCTTCGGCTTGCCGCGCATCTTCTTGACGGCTTCTGAAAGCGACAGGCCCTTGACCGGCGTGTCGTCCAGCTTGAAGATCAGGTCGCCGGCCTTGACGCCGGCGCGGTAGGCCGGGGTGTCCTCGATCGGCGAGATGACCTTGACCAGCCCGTCCTCCATGCCGACTTCGATGCCCAAGCCCCCGAACTCGCCCTGCGTGCCGACCTGCAGATCCTTGAAGGCGTCGGCGTCGAGATAGGCCGAGTGCGGATCGAGATTGGAGAGCATGCCGGAGATGGCATTGGTGATCATTTTCTTGTCTTCGACCGGCTCGACATAGCCCTGCTTGATGGCGCTGTAGACCTCGGCAAAGGTGCGCAACTCGTCGATTGGCAGCCCGGATTTGGTGTCCTTCTCGGCCAGTGCCGGAATGTGCAAGCTGATTAGGGCGCCGGCGACAAAGGCGCCGACGGTGAGGCTGATGGTTTTGGCTTTGCTCATTTCAAACTTGCCCATTTCAACGGGTCGATCGGTTGCCCCTGGTGGCGGAGCTCAAAGTATAAACCGGATTCCGGATTGCCCCCGCTATTGCCTACGGTCGCCACGGTTTCGCCGCCTTTGACGCCTTGCCCGACCTGTTTCAGCAGGGAGTCGTTGTTGCCATAGATCGACAGGTAGGCATCACCGTGGTCGACGATCAGCAGATTGCCGAAACCACGCATCCATTCCGCGAAAACCACCCGTCCGTTGGCGATGGCTTTCACTTCACTGCCGGAACCGGCGCGAATGAACAAGCCCCGCCAGGTGCCGCCGCCTTCGCGCGGCGCGCCAAAACGGCCGGATACCGTACCGCGCACCGGCAGGCGCAGGTTGCCGCGTTGTCGGGCGAAACTGCCGTCGCTGGCCACCGGTTCGTAGCGATTCTCCGATTCGGCTGGCCGCGGCCGGGGCGCGTCAACGGCAACTGGTGGTCGTGTGTCGCCCCGGTCGCCGCTGTTGCCGGCGCGCGTCTTCTCTTTCGGTGGCTGCGCCGCCTGCCGGGCGGCTTCGGCGGCACGGGCGGCTTCCGCAGCCTTGGCGGCCTTCGCTGCCTGCGTAGCGAGAATGCGGGACAGGCGGTCGATCAGGTTGCTCAGGCGCTTTTCGTTTTGCTGCAGGTTGCCGATTTCCTTGCGCTGGGCATTGACCTTGCTGGAAATCTGGGCATACAGGACCTTGCGCTCCTCGCGTTGCTTCTGCAATTCGGCGTGGCGCTTTTGCTGTTCAGCCTCGACATCGGCCAGCTCGGCGGCGCGCGCCTTGGTGTCGGCGGCCAGCGCTTTTTTCCTGTCGAGCGTGGCGTTGATCTCGCCCATCAGTTCGGCGCGGCTCAGGGCGATGGCCGACAGGTAGTGCAGGTCGCGCGCCATCTGGTTGGGGTCGTCACCATTGAGCAGGAGCCGCAGCGAGTCGGGCGTGCCGCGCAGGTATTGCTTGTAGAGCAGTTTTTCCAGTTGTGCCTGCTGCTGGCCGAGTGTTGCGCCGAGTTCCTGGGATTGTTGTTCGAGGTACTGCAGCTTGCGCTGCAATTGGCTCCGGGATTCTGCCAGATCATGCAGCTCGCGTTGCAGCTGCGATATCTTGCGTTCCGATTCGCGCAGGCGGTCAGCGGCATCTGCCTTGTTTTCCTCGCTGGCGGAGAGCTCCTTGCGCAAGCTCTCGATCCGGCTGCGCAGTTCGCCGAGGTCGGCCTGTTTTTCGGCGATCTCCGGCGCCGCAGGGGGCGACGCCGGCTTTTTCTCGGCGGCCGGCCGGGCCGCGCCAAGCCCGCTGGCGGACAGCAGGGTGGCCATCACCGCCACCGCCAGCCCGTGTCGCCACACAGCGTGGGGGCGTCGGCCGACCGGCGGAATTCCAGGAAGCATGGGATTGATTTCGATTAAGCCAAACGGGAGTCCCTATTTTATAATGCACCATTCACCGATAACGAGGTTTTGTCTTGGAAACGCTTTCCTTCAGTCTGATCGACAAACAGGAGCACATCGAGTTGGCCGCCCGCGCCTTGAAGTCCATTGCGCATCCGCTTCGGCTGAAAATCCTGTGCGTCCTGGGCGAAGAGGAAGCCTGCGTGCAGGAAATCGTTGATGCGGTGGGAACCTCGCAAAGCAATATTTCCCAACATCTCGCCATCCTGCGCGAAAAAGGCGTGCTGGTAACCCGCAAGGATGCCAATCGTGTCTTCTACCGTGTCGGTGACCAGCGCACCCTGCAGCTCGTCGGCATGATGCGCGAAGTTTTCTGCGGTACGGAGGCCTGATCGATGCCGATGGAATTTATCAACCAGAATGTCCTGCTCATTTCCCTGGTCGTGGTCAGCGGCTTGTCGCTACTCTGGCCGGTCTTCGTCCGGCCTTCCGGCAACAGCGTCTCGCCCGCCGAAGCGACGCTGTTGATCAATCGCGAAGACGCCCAGGTGATCGATGTGCGCGAGGCGGACGAATTTGCGGCAGGACACCTGCCGGATTCCGTCAATATCCCGTCTGCCAAGCTGCTCGAAAGAGTGGGCGAACTGGAGAGGTTCAAGGACAAGCCGGTGATCGTCTGCTGTGCGTCCGGCATGCGTTCCAACAGGGCCTGCAGCGAGCTGAAGAAGCAGGGGTTTGGCAAGCTCTACAACCTCTCCGGCGGTGTCGACGCCTGGGTGGGGGCGGGTTATCCGATCAAGAAAGGCGGCAAGAAGAAATGAGCGCTCACGTTCTGATGTACACCACGGCTGTCTGTCCGTACTGCGTACGTGCCAAGCAATTGCTCAAAGCGCGGGGTGTCACCGAGATCGAGGAGATTCGTGTGGACCTCGATCCCGCGCGGCGGGATGAAATGATGCAGAAAACCCAGCGGCGTACCGTACCGCAGATCTTCATTGGCGACACCCATGTCGGGGGCTGTGACGACCTGTATGCCCTGGATGCGGCGGGCAAGTTGAAGCCGCTGCTCGACGCCTGATCCGAACCGATTCATTTTCCGAAAGAAAACCATGGAACAAAATACCCAGCCGCTCTTCGCCATCGAAAAGCTCTACGTCAAGGATCTCTCGGTCGAGGTGCCGAACGCTCCGGAAATATTTCTTGAGCAGGAGCAGCCGCAGGTTGAAATTCAGCTCAATACCGCTGGTCGCGGTGTGGGTGAGGGCGTCTTCGAGGTTGTCCTGACCGTCACCGTCACGGCCCGCTTCGGCGAGAAGACGGTGTTCCTGGTCGAGGTCGGCCAGGCCGGCATTTTCCGTATCCAGAACGTGCCGGATGAGCAGATGGAGCCGTTGGTTGCGGTGGCCTGCCCGAACATCCTGTTCCCGTATGCCCGCGAAGCCGTGTCGGATGCGGTCGGCCGCGCCGGCTTCCAGCCAATCATCCTGCAGCCGGTCAATTTTGAAGCGATGTACATGCAGCGCCTGCAGCAGCAGGCCGCGTCGGCCGCGCCGACCGAAGTCCCCATCCAGTAAGGTCAGGGCCATGTGGCGTCGCGCCCTTGTCGCAGTGTCGCTGCTCGGTGCGGCCGGTGCCGCACTGGCCATCGACTATCGTTCGGTTGGCGTGCCGGCTGCCATTCTTTATGATGCCCCGTCGCAGGCCGGCAAGAAGCTCTACCTGATCAAGGGGCAGACTCCGGTCGAGGTCGTGGTTCGTCTCGAGGGCTGGCACAAGGTGCGTGATGCCGAGGGGACGCTGGCTTGGATCGAGGCCAAGAACCTGACCGACAAGCGGACCCTCGTCGTGACCGCGGCGAAGGCCGAGATGCATCAAGCCGACAAGCAGGAGTCGCCTGTCCTGCTCGAACTGGACAAGTGGGTTGCTGTTGACTGGCTCGAAGCAGCAGCCCCGGGCTGGGTCAAGGTCCGGCATCGTGACGGGGCGACCGGTTACATCCGTTCGACGCAGGTCTGGGGATTATGAGAATCACGTTGCTGGGGGCCGGTGCCTGGGGAACGGCGCTGGCCATTGCGTTTGCCGGCAAGCATGCCGTAACGCTGTGGTCGCGCGAACCGGATGTCGCCGCCGAGTTGCAGGCCTGTCGTGAAAACCGCCGGTTTTTCCCGGGCTACCGGCTGCCCGAAACGGTGGCCGTGATGACCGACTTTCCCGCGGCCGTGGCGGAGGCTGATTTGCTTATGGTCGCCACGCCGATTGCCGGCCTGCGGCCGACGGTCGAACATCTCAAGGCGCTGGGCTGTGCCACGCCCTTGCTCTGGGTATGCAAGGGATTCGAAGCCGGCAGCGGCAAATTGCCGCACCAGGTCGTCGCTGATGTACTGGGTGATACGGCCCGTTGGGGCGCCCTGTCCGGGCCAAGTTTTGCTGAAGAAGTGGCTGCCGGTCAGCCGACGGCGGTTGCGCTGGCCGCCAACGAGCCGGCTTTTGCTCGCGAGATGGCGCGGCAACTGCACTCCACCCGCTTGCGTATCTACGCCAATGACGATCTGGTCGGGGTTGAGGTCGGCGGTGCCGTAAAGAATGTGCTGGCCATCGCCACCGGCGTGTGCGACGGACTGGGGCTCGGCTTGAATTCACGGGCTGCGCTGATGACCCGCGGCCTGGCTGAAATCGCCCGCCTCGGCCTGGCGCTGGGCGCCGAGCGGCAGACCTTCATGGGGTTGGCCGGCATGGGGGATCTGATCCTGACCTGCACTGGAGACTTGTCGCGCAATCGCCGGGTTGGCCTGGCACTCGCCCAGAACAAGTCGCTGGCGCAAATTCTCGAGGAACTCGGCCACGTTGCCGAAGGGGTCTACACGGCACGCGAGGTCGATCGGCTGGCGCGCCGCTTGGCGGTGGATATGCCGATCAGCGCAGCGGTTGCCGCGGTGCTCGACGGGCGGTTGACGGCGGCGCAAGCGGTCGAGCAGTTGATGGCGCGCGACCCGCGTGAGGAACTGGCCTGAGGGCTGCTAGCCCGCGCCGGGAAAACCGATCTGCCGCCAAGCCTCGAAAACGGTGACGGCGGCGGCATTCGACAGATTCAGTGAACGTTGCCCGGGCAGCATGGGCAGGCGTAGGCGGTTTGTTTCGGAGAATTCCGCCAGGATTTCCGGAGGCAGTCCGCTGGTTTCACGTCCGAAGACAAAAACGTCACCGTCCTGGAACTTCGTCTGATACGGGCTGGCCGTTCCCTTTGTCGTCATGGCGAACAGGCGCCGGCCTGCCAGTGCCCGCTTGCAGGCTGCCCAGTCGGCATGGCGCACGACCCGGGCGTATTCATGGTAATCCAGTCCGGCCCGACGGCAGGACTTGTCGCTGATATCGAAGCCCAGCGGCTCGACCAGGTGAAGTTCGGCGCCGCTGTTGGCGCACATGCGGATGATGTTGCCGGTGTTGGGTGGGATTTCCGGCTGGAAGAGAACGACAGCGAACACGGTGGGAGGTGAGGCTAAAGGGGCGGATTAAAGCACGGAATCAGTCTTTCAGCGCGCGGGCGACAACCGCCACGGTGACCGAGGCGGCGCCATGCAGTTTGAGGACGCGGGCTGCTTCGTTGGCCGTGGCGCCCGTTGTCAGCACGTCGTCGACCAGCAACAAGTGCTGCCCCGTCAGATCGGTGCAGCATTCGAAGGCGCCGCGCACGTTGTGCAGACGCTCTTTGTGCGGGCGCCCGGCTTGCGGCGGCGTGGCCCGGGTACGTAGCAGGGAGGTCACGTCGACTGGGCGATTCAGCCGCCGACCGAGTGCCCTAGCGATTTCCCCGGACTGATTGAAGCCCCGTTCCCGCAGGCGAGTGGCGTGCAAGGGGAGAGGCAGGATGCGGTCGAAGTGTGCCTGACCTGCCAGCGGTGCCAGTCTTCCGGCGCACCAGTCGGCAACAGCCAATTGATGACCGTACTTCAAGGCGTGAATCAGGCGGTCGAGCGGGTAATCGTAACGGTAGGCAGCGAACACCCCCGAGAAGGCGGGCGGATCCTTGAGGCAGGCACCACAGCGTTCGCCGTGTGTCGTGCGGTCGGCACACAGCGGGCAGCCGGGGTGGGGAAGTGGCGGCAGATCTGCGACACAGGCGGTGCAGACCGGCTCAGCGTCGCTGTCCGCGCCGCAGAGCAGACAGCTGGCCGGGAGAAACAGGGCAGCGACGCGGCGCGTGAAGCGCGACAGGGGGTTGGGGTAGGGTAAAATTGACATTCCAACGCTGTGTCCGTGATAATTCATAATTACTGACATGCTTCGTGTCTGATTTTTATAGCATTTTCTCACGCAAGGCCACCCATGCAAGCTAGCCCCCTCGCCGCCGTTCCCACTGAATCCCAAGCCGCTCCAGTCCACCGCTGGACTGTCGACGAGGTTCTCGCGCTCTACGAAATGCCGCTCATGGACCTGCTGTGGCGTGCCCAGGGCGTGCATCGGCAGCATTTTGACGCGAATGCCGTTCAGCGCTCGACGCTGCTTTCAGTCAAGACCGGGGGCTGTTCCGAGGATTGCGGTTATTGCTCGCAGTCGGCGCGCTATGAAACCGAAACCGGCCGTGAACGCCTGATGCCGGTCGAGGAGGTGGTGGCAGCAGCCAAGGCGGCGAAAGAAAAGGGGGCTTCGCGCTTCTGCATGGGCGCGGCCTGGAAAGGTCCGAAGGACAAGGATCTTGACCGCGTCCTGGAAATGGTGCGGGAGGTGAAGGCGCTGGGCCTGCAAACCTGTGTGACGCTGGGCATGCTGAAGGAGGGACAGGCGGAAAAACTCAAGGAGGCCGGCCTGGATTACTACAATCACAACCTGGATACCGACAAGGAGTTTTACGGGCAGGTCATCAAGTCGCACACCCACGATGATCGTCTGGATACACTCGACCAGGTTCGCGATGCCGGCATCAACGTCTGTTCCGGCGGCATCATCGGCATGGGCGAGTCCCGCAAGAACCGTGCGGCCCTGATTGCTCAGCTGGCCAACCTCCCCAAGCCGCCAGAGTCGGTGCCGATCAACAATCTGGTACCGATTCCCGGCACGCCGCTGGCCGATGTGCCGCGCCTCGATCCGTTCGAATTCGTGCGGACCATTGCGGCAGCGCGCATCACCATGCCGACCTCATGGGTTCGCCTGTCGGCCGGTCGTCAGGAAATGAGCGATGAGCTGCAGGCCATGTGCTTCCTGGCCGGTGCCAACTCGATGTTCTACGGAGATTTCCTGCTGACCACCGGCAATCCCGACATTGAGCGTGATGATGCCCTGTTCGCCCGCCTGGGCATGAAGGCGATTTGAGCGCTGGCTTCGTCGACCGGCTGCAGGTCGGTCGACGCTTTTCCCGGGTGGCGGCGTCGTATGGTGAGGGCGATTTCTTTGCCCGTGAAATCGATGGCCGGATGCTGGAGCGCCTGGATTACGTCAATCTGCAGCCGAAACGCGTGGTCGATCTGGGCTGCAGCCGAGGCGGCAGTTTTCCGGCGCTGAACGCACGCTATCCTGCAGCCGAGTGGATTGGCATCGATCTCTCGCCGGCCATGCTGACTGCCGGGCGTCCCGCGCGTGCCGCCTGGCAGCGCTGGCTGGGCCTCGGGCGCAAGGCGGAGCCGCTGCGCCTGGCGGCCGACGCGGCCAGCCTGCCGCTTTCTGCCCGTTCGGCCACCCTGGTCTGGTCGAACCTGCTGCTGCACTGGCTGGATGACCCGATTCCGGCACTGGCCGAAGCGCACCGCGTGCTGGAAGTCGGCGGTCTGCTGATGTTTTCGACGCTCGGGCCGGATACCCTGAAGGAGCTGCGGTCGACTTTCAGCGACGGCTATGCCCACACGCAACGCTTTGCCGATATGCATGACCTTGGCGATATGCTGGTTGGCTGTGGCTTTGCCGATCCGGTGATGGACATGGAAATCCTCACCCTGACCTATGACGACCTGGATGCCCTGTTGGCCGATTTGCGGGCGGCGGGTTCGATGTGCGCCATGAAGGCGCGCCGGCATGGCCTGACCGGACGCCAGGCCTGGTCCGCGGTGCGGGCGGCCTACGAAAAACTGCGCCGTGAGGGCAAACTGCCAGCCACCTTCGAGGTGATTTACGGCCATGCCTGGAAGGCCGCGCCGAAGCAGACGCCCGATGGCCGTGCCATCGTCCGTTTCGATCGGCCGCGCAAGGGGTGAGGCGGCGCCGGCTCAGTCCGGTTTGTGCTTGTAGAAGCGCACCGGGCTGACCGTAGCCTGGCGCGGTACCGGAATGGCCTTGCGACGCCGCTCCCGGACGCGCCAACCGAGAAGCAGCGCTACGGCAAGTGCGTAGGCCAGCGGCCAGAGCAGGGCAGTGGCCTTGACCAACCAAAAGTAATGCACGCAAGCCAGAATGCTGATCAGGTAGATATTGCGATGTAGTTGCTGCCACTGCCGCCCGCCCAGCCGGCGAACGGCCCACTGGCTGGAAGTGGCGGCCAGCGGGATGAGCAGCACAAATGCTGCGAAGCCGATGGTGACGAACGGGCGCTTGGCGATATCGCGGGCGATGTCGTTGAGATCGAAGGCATGGGCGAAGCCGATGAAGGCCAGGAAATGCAGCGTGGCATAAAAGAAGCAGAACAGGCCGAGCATCCGGCGCAGGCGGATCAGCCAATGCCATTCGGTCAGGGCGCGCAGCGGAGTGATGCTCAGCGTGAGAAGCAGCAGATTGAAGCTCCAGGTGCCGGTCCAGCGCTGCACGAACTCAACCGGGTTGGGACCGAAATCATCGGTGTAGGCTGCCCACAGCAGGCGGCCCAAGGGGAGCAGGCAGAGCAGGAATAGAAGGGCCTTCAGGCGGGCGAGTTGGCGGGGGTTGGGGTTGTAGCTCATGTCAGAAGTGTTTGCGGAGATCCATGCCGGTATACAAGCCGGCAACCTGGTCGGCGTAGCCGTTGAAGGGGAGGGTCTTGCGTTTGAAGAACTCGCCGAGGCGGCGTTCGTGGGTTTGGCTCCAGCGCCTGTGCGGCACGTCGGGATTAACGTTCGAATAAAATCCGTATTCGTCTGGCGCCGCCTTGATCCAGCTTGTTTCCGGCTGTTTCTCGGTGAAACGGATGCGCACGAGGGATTTGGCGCTCTTGAAGCCGTATTTCCAAGGAACGACAAGGCGTAACGGCGCGCCGTTCTGCTTGGGCATGACTTCGCCATACAGGCCGACGGCCAGGATGGTCAGCGGGTGCAGCGCTTCGTCCAGGCGCAGCGCCTCGCGATAAGGCCAGTCGAGAAAAGGCAGGCGAACGAAGGGCATTTGCTCGGGGTCGGCCAGGCTCCAGAATTCGACGAATTTCGCATTGCCGGTCGGTTCGACCCGTTTGAGCAGTTCGCTGAATGGCAAACCGACCCAGGGAATCACGGCACTCCAGCCCTCCACGCACCGCAGGCGGTAGATGCGTTCCTCAAGCGCAGTCCAGGTCAGGATGTCTTCGATGCCGAAGGTTTTGGCATGTTTGACCTCACCGTCGATCGTCACGCTCCAGGGGCGCGTGCGCAGGCGGTGGGCATGTCGGGCCGGGCTGTCCTTGTCGGGACCGAACTCGTAGAAGTTGCCATAGCCGGTGATCGCGTTGAAGGCGGTTGGCTTTTCATCGTGCAGCGACAAAGGGCTGGCCCGGAGCATGCCGAAGGATGCGGACTCGGTGCGCGAAGCGCGGGCCGGCGCCCCAAGGCCGACAGCGACGCCAGCCGCGAGCAGGCTGCGCAGGAAAGCCCGACGGCCGGCGTAGAGGGCCGGGGGGGTAATTTCCGAAGGCAGGATGTCGCTGGCGTGACGAATCAGCATGAAAGCTCCCGGGGAACTGAAGGCCAAGCGGCACAGCCGTCCGACTGGCGCGGTCTTTGCCGTGGTGGCTGTAGGACAGCGGGGCAGCGGCCCGGTTCAGCCGGACAAGGCAGCGTACAGGCTCTCGATGTCTTCCTTTGCCTCTGCGAGCAAGTCGACATAGCGTTCCCGGTTGCGCACCCGGGCTTGTCTTTCGTCAGCCGAAAGCGGGTTGCCGGGTAGCCAGCTCATGTCGTCGTCAGCGAGCAGGTTGGCGAAATACAGCACGTCGCAGACATTGCAGGGTGTTTCGGTATGTTTGATATGTTCGTGATCGCGTACTGCATCGGTGATTGCCGCCGGCATGCCCAGAATGTGCAGCAGGCTTTCCCCGATGCTTTCGTGCCAGCCCGCGAGCAATTCAAGCATTGCAGGTTGGTCGTTGCGATACTCGGGATATTCGGCGGCCCGATAGAGCAGATAAAAAATGCCAATGTTATGCACCAGTCCGGCCAGCATTGCTTCGTCCGGATTGATCCGGCCGAGGCGCCTGGCGAGGACGCGGGCGATGGCGGCAACGTGGATCGAATGCTGCCAGGCGGCTTGTGAAATCCTGTCGTAAGCGGTCAGGTTTTTCGATTTCAGCATCTGGTCCATGGCCACCGCCAGCGAGGTAGTGCGCACAACCTCGAAGCCCAGTCGGCTGACGGCAACCTGCAAGTCGGTGATCGACCGGCCGGATGGGTTATAGGAAACGGAATTGGCCAGGCGGAGCAGCTTGCTGGAAATCAGCGGCTCGGTGCCGATGGCCTGGACGACGAGACGCAGGTCAACCTGCGGGTCACGCAAGGTATTGCGAACCAGCATGGCGGCATCCAGGCAGGTCGGGAAATTGACATCGCCCGACAGGTCGCGGGCGATGTCTTCGAGGATACGGAAATGGATACTGCCGGACGCCATGTCAACCGCTGATATAGCGCTCCAGCTGCTCGATCAGGAATTTCTGGTCGCTGATGGTTTCCTTGACCAGGTCGCCGATCGAGATCATGCCGGCGACGTTGCCATCCTCGTCGAGGACCGGCAGGTGGCGGAAGCGTTTTTCGGTCATCAGGGCCATGCATTCGTCCAGCGTTGCGGCAGGGGTGACGTAGGCAACGCGGTCGCTCATCACTTCGCTGACCAGGGTTTCCTTCGAGCTCTTGCCGTGCAGGATGATCTTGCGGGCGTAATCGCGTTCCGAAAAAATGCCGACCAGTTGTTCGCCGTCGAGCACCAGCAAGGCACCGACGTCGTGTTGCGCCATGACGGACAGTGCGTGATAGACAGTGTCGTTCGGCGTCACGATGGCGAGTGGCCGGTTGCGGTCGGCGAGGAGTTGCTTGAGCGTTTTCATCGTTATCTCTCCAGGTCCGGTGTGGGATGGAGTGTGCAGTCTATGCCGGCTGGCTTGGACTGCCAAGCGGCAGAAAAACAAAAAGGCAGCCGAAGCTGCCTTTTGCCGGGGCAGGGGCGCGATCAGCGCAGACCGGCAGCGTATTCCGAAACCGCCTTGATTTCAGCGTCGGACAGCTTGGCCGCGATGGTGCGCATCATCTTTTCCGGGTCGTTGTTGCGCTCTTCGGCACGGAAAGCCTTCAGCTGGGCTTCGGTGTATTCGGCAAACTGGCCGGACAGGCGCGGGTACTGGGCAGGGAGGCCGGCGCCGTTCGGGCCGTGGCAGCCGGCACAGGCCGGAATGCCCTTTTTGAAATCACCCTGGCGCCACAGCTTCTGGCCCAGCGCGATCTGCTTGTCATCCTTCGCGGCGGACGGCTTCAGTTTCTGGCTGGCGAACCAGGCTGCGACGTTTCTCATGTCTTCGTCGGAGAGCGGAGCGGCCATGCCGGCCATGATGGCGTTATTGCGGGCAGCCGGCTTGCCGTCAACCGACTTGAAATTCTGCAATTGCTTGTACAGATACTCCTCCACTTGGCCAGCCAAGTGCGGGTTGGCTGCAGCAGCGCTGTTGCCGTCAGCGCCATGGCAGGCGACGCAGACGGTTTCGGCGATGATCTTTCCCTTCGCAGGGTCAGCCTTTGCCTTGGCTTCAGAAGAAGCGTGGGTGACGAAACTGGTGGCGAGAAGAATTGCCATTGCCGCGGTGCGAATCATTTTCGAACTCCTGGTACGCGTTTTTGTAGGCGCATTGGCCGGAACGGAAGCTACAAACCTGCTATTCTATATTAGATACCTCTGTCGCTAGGCAGATTCACCGAGTTTTTTATGCCCCTGTTTCAAAAAGCGGTCTTTTTGACGACCGTCGCCCATCTGCGTGACCTGCCCCGAGATGCGGTGCGCGAGGTCGCCTTTGCCGGTCGGTCCAATGCCGGAAAATCCTCTGCCATCAATACCCTGGCGGGGCGTGTGCGCCTGGCCTATGTCAGCAAGACGCCGGGGCGTACGCAACACCTGAATTATTTCACGCTGGAAGCGGGCAAGTATTTCGTGGATTTGCCGGGTTACGGTTTTGCCAAGGCCCCCGAGGCGATCCGCTCGCAGTGGGAGGGGCTGATTGGTCCTTACCTGAGCAAACGGGAGCAACTGGTCGGCCTCGTCGTTATCATGGACGCCCGCCGACCATTTACGGATCTGGATCTCCGGTTGATCGACTGGTTCCGGCCGACCGGGCGGCCGATCCATATCCTTCTCTCCAAAGCTGACAAGCTGAGTCGTCAGGAGCAAACCAAAGTGCTGCGCTCGGTGCAGGCCGAAATCGCGACCTGGGGCGATGCCGCGCTGTATTCCGTGCAGTTGTTCTCCAGCTTGAAGAAAACCGGTGTTGACGAGGCCGAGCGCGTGCTCGCTGGCTGGCTGGAGATCGACATGAAGACCCGGGAAAACAAAGGGCCCCCGGATAAGGGGGGTCCGGGGGCCAAAATGCCTTAACGTTGTCAAGGCACCCGCTCAGGGAGGTGAAGCGGGAGACAGCGCGTGCCATCTGTGTCGTCTGACGCACGTCAAGGCGATTAGTTCCCGGGATGCACGAAAATATATTGTCGAATGGTTGAGAGGTACACAGTGAGCGGAATTTTTCCTGGAACGCGGATGCGCCGCATGCGGCGCGACGACTTTTCCCGTCGCCTGATGCGCGAATCGGTTCTGACGGCCGATGATTTCATTTATCCGGTGTTTGTCCTCGAGGGCGAGGGGCGTCTTGAAAAGGTTGCGTCAATGCCCGGTGTCGAGCGTCAGTCGCTCGACCTGCTGTTGCGGACGGCCGAGCGTGCCGTCAATTTGGGCATTCCGGCCCTCGCCCTGTTCCCGGTGATCGATGCCCCGCTGAAATCCCTCGGCGCGGAAGAAGCGTATAACCCGCAGGGCCTGGTGCCGCGCGCGGTGCAGGCCCTGAAGCGCGAATTTCCGCAACTCGGCGTCATTACCGATGTGGCGCTCGATCCTTATACGAGCCACGGCCAGGATGGCCTGATCGACGACACCGGCTATGTGCTGAATGACGAAACGCTCGACGTTCTGGCCAAGCAGGCGCTCTGCCATGCGGCAGCCGGTGCCGATGTGGTCGCCCCTTCCGACATGATGGATGGGCGCATCGGTCGTATCCGTGGCGAGCTGGAAGCAGCGGGGTTCATTTATACCCGCATTCTGGCCTATTCCGCCAAGTATGCGTCGAGCTTCTATGGTCCTTTCCGCGATGCGGTCGGTTCGGCCGGCAATCTCGGCAAGGGCAACAAATACACCTATCAGATGGATCCGGCCAATACCAACGAGGCGTTGCGCGAAGTGGCGCTCGATCTGGAGGAGGGGGCCGACATGGTCATGGTCAAGCCGGGCATGCCCTATCTGGACATCGTGCGCCGGGTCAAGGACCAGTTCAGGGTGCCAACCTATGCTTATCAAGTCAGTGGTGAATATGCCATGCTCAAGGCGGCGGCCCAGAACGGCTGGCTGAACGAGGAGGCCTGCGTCCTGGAAAGCCTGCTGGCCTTCAAGCGGGCCGGTGCCGATGGCATCCTGACTTATTTTGCGCTGGATGCAGCGGGCTATCTGAAAGCGGGGCGCTAGCGAAATCAGGGGGGCCACGGTGCTCCTTGTTTTTGCCGGGAGCTCAAGCCGGTGTCTGACAACGGCCTCTCAGGTGCCCGGTTCGCCGGACTGCGACAAGCAGGCGAAATAGAGCATCGGCCATTGCTGCTGCCATTGGGCCAGCGGTTCGCGTTGGAAGCCGCTGCGCGCATATTGTTCCCAACGGCCGACGACATAGCATCTCAGCAAATTGGCCAGGGCGCCGAAGTCAGCGTCCGCTTTCAGATCCTCCTGCGTGGCCGCGATGCGCAGGGCCTGCTTGATCGCGGCCTCGACCTTGTCGAGCAGGGCGTTGATACGCAGTTGCAGGCGTTCATGCTCTTTAACCAGTGCATCGCCGATCAGGACACGGGTCATGCCGCGGTTGCGCTGGGCAAAACGGAGGGTGAGGCCGATGATCAGTTCGACCTGCTTGAAGCCCCTGGCTTCTTCGGAAGTGATCTGGTTGATGACACCGAACAGGCTTTGCTCGATGAATTCGATCAGGCCTTCGAATATTTGTGCCTTGCTGGCGAAATGGCGGTAGAGGGCCGCTTCGGAGCAGGAGAGTCGGGCTGCCAGGGCGGCCGTGGTGATTTTTTCCCCCTGGGGAGTTTCCAGCATTTCAGCCAGTGTCTGCAGAATTCGCAGACGCCGTTCCCCGGCTTTCACGGCCATGATCATTCTCCCTGGTCGATGGGTGCGACAGGGATTATAGATGGGCGAAGCGCTGCGGCAACTGGGTGACGCTGGCTATTTTCACGTCAGCAAAGGGTGATCGACGTAAGCCAGTGCTCACCCACACGGTTTTCATGCCCAGCCGTTTGGCGCTGACGAGATTGTCGAGACTGTCCTCGACCATGATGCAGCGGCGCGGATCGAGGCGTTCGGCGCTCAGCAGCCGGCGGAAACCGGCGAGACTCGGTTTGGGCTGGAAGCGGACGTCCTCGAGGGCGTAGAGGGCGTCGAACTCATGGCGCAAGCCGGTGATGTCAAGCACGGCTTCGGCGTAATGGCGCGGGCCGTTGGAAAAGACGATCTTGCGTCCTGGCAGGCGGCGCAGGGCATGACGCAACGGGCGCTCGAAAACGACCAGACGGGCCAGATCGGGAAACTGGTGGGTTTCCCAAAGGAAGTGGCGGGGATCAGTATCGTGATGGCGCATCAGGCCGAGCAGCGTGGCGCCGTAACGCCGCCAGTACTCCTGACGGATGCGGTTGGCCTCGTCCGTATCGACCGCCAGATGGCGCTCGATGTATTGCCGCATGGCGCGGTTGATGTGCGGAAAGATGTGCGGTGTTGCGTCGTGCAGCGTGTTGTCGAGATCGAACAGCCAGACGGGATGTTTCATCGGTTGGCTCGGCCCAATTGAAAAAGCCCGCTGGTGCGGGCTTGGTGGAAGTTCGTAAGCGCCTCAGTGCGACTTGATCATGGTGCCGACTCCGTGATCGGTCAGGATTTCGAGCAACAGCGCATGTTCGACGCGGCCGTCGATGATATGGACGCCTTTGACACCGTTGCGGGCAGCGTCGAGCGCCGAACCGATTTTCGGCAGCATGCCGCCGGACAGCGTGCCGTCCTCGACCATCTCGTCGATCTGCTTGGGGGTGATGCCGGTGATCAGCTTGCCTTCCTTGTCGAGGACGCCCGGCGTGTTGGTCAGCAGGACGAGCTTTTCTGCCTTCAGGACTTCGGCGATCTTGCCGGCAACCACGTCGGCATTGATGTTGTAGGTTTCGCCATTTTCGCCGACCCCGATTGGGGCGATGACCGGAATGAAGGCGCCCTTGTCGAGGTGGTCGATCAGCGACGGGTCGATCTGGGTGATTTCGCCGACTTGGCCGACGTCGATCAGGTCGCCCGGATTGTCCTTGTTCTCCAGCATCAGCTTCCTGGCGCGGATGCAGTTGCCGTCCTTGCCGGTCAGGCCGACCGCTTTGCCGCCATGCTGGTTGATCAGGTTGACGATGTCCTTATTTACTTGGCCGCCAAGCACCATTTCGACCACTTCCATGGTTTCGGCATCGGTGACGCGCATTCCCTGGACGAACTCTCCCTTCTTGCCGACGCGGGTGAGCAGGCTCTCGATCTGCGGTCCGCCGCCATGCACGACGACGATATTGAAGCCAATCAGTTCGAGCAGCACGACATCGCGCGCGAAGCAGCTCTTCAGATGCTCGTCGGTCATCGCGTTACCGCCGTATTTGACAACGATGGTCTTGCCGTGGAAACGCTTGATGTAGGGGAGGGCTTCGGCCAGGACGGCGGCCTTGGTGCCGGGGGAGAGGTTTTCGATGCTCATGGCGGGCTCCGGATGGAATCGCCGCGGATTGTACAAAGAAAAAGGCCGGAACGGGGTCCGGCCTGATCGGGGGGCTGGCGGTCAGCTGATGGTCAGCCGCTTGCTCGGACTGGCGACACGCTTCGGCAAGGTCAGTTCAAGCACGCCATCGGTGAACTTGGCCGTCGCCTTGGTGTCGTCCAGGTCCTGCTCCAGCTGGAAGGAGCGGGAAACCTTGCCAAAATAGCGTTCCGACCGCAGTACCCGGTCGCCTTCCTTGGTTTCCTTTTCCTGCTTCACTTCGGCACTGATCGAGACCAGATTGCCCTCAACGACCACATGAATGTCTTCCTTCTTCACGCCGGGCAGTTCAGCGTGTACAAGGTAGCTGTCCCCCTGTTCCTGAACATCCATTTTGATGGACGGGGTTGGCGCGGGCACGCTGTTGAAGTCCACGGGACGCACGAAAAAACCGCGGAACAGGTCGTCGAACGGATCGATACGGGTGATGTTGGCCATGGTTATCTCCTGTGTGGGTCGAACTTTCCTGCAACCAATATAGGAGCCCCGGCGCCAGTTTCAAGTCCCGGTTTGCAGCCTTCCGGGGAGCAACAGGATGGCATCGCGGTTGCTCCATGAAAAACAGCGCTCGGCTGCATCGCGCCAGGGGAGCCATTGCCAGGCACGGTGCTCACCGGGGCTGGTCGTGATGTCGACGCGGTTTGGCAGGCAGAGGCCGAATACGTGCTCGACATTGATTGTCACGCCTTCGGCATAGCGGTGCCGCCATTCCGGAAAGATCTCGTAGCGGTTGCTCAGCTGCCAGTCGGTGAACTGGCTGGCCGGAAGAACGATGCCGGTTTCTTCGGCAACTTCCCGGCAGGCGGTGTCGCGTAAGGTTTCGTGGCCTTCCCGGCTGCCGGTCACCGATTGCCAGAACCCCGGGTGGGCGGCGCGCTCAAGGAGCAGGACATCGGCGGCCGGGGTGTGGATGACGACGAGTACTGAAACTGGCTGCTTCGCTGGCGTCATGTCACCGGTAGTTCGGGAACGCCCCGGGCCGGGGTATCGAGGGCAACCCAGAACGGGGAGTTCCCCGCTTGGTGAGTTTCGGCGGCTGCGCGCAGAACGTCGATCAGGGTGGCGAAGCTGTCAGGGTCGCTGGCGCGCAATGCCGCGATGCCGTTGATCAGGATCAGGAGTCCCTTGGCCGGCTGCCAAGCGGTATCGGTCAGGCAATCGAACAGGGCATCGAAATTCGCGCCGTACCACTCCGGAAATTCCAGTGAACGGCCGAGTCGGGAGAGTACGCCATCCTTGGTGGCGGGGGCGGCGATTTCTGCGGTCAGGACACGCAGGCCCGCCTGGCGCGCGGCCATGCATGCAGCCGCTTGACGGGGCGGGGGCAAATAATACAAACCGGAGGTGTTGCCATTGCTGAACAGTGGGTCACTCATGGCCAGTGGCTCTCGATGATGCGCCGGAAGGATCGGTAATGATCGTCAGTGTAGAAATATTCCCCCTGTTTTCCGGCAACGATGCGACGCGCACCTCGGTCGCGTCGTCCAGGCGTGATGACCGTGTATTCCCGGTAATAGCCGCGCGGCTGAATGGGCAGGCGCTTCTCGAAATTGCCGAAAATGACGCCGTCCCGATCATAAGGAAACGGCCCCCCCGCCTTGATCAGCGCCAGGGTTTGGCGCGCTTCGGGCGGCAGTTGGCCGACCGTGACCGTGTCGTTGACCGCAGGATGCGGGGCGTAAGCAAACGCGCTTCCAACCGCCAGCCAGAGGACGAGAAGGAAGCGCAGCCAGAACGGCATGGGGTGGGTTAACCCTGGGCGACTTCGACCTGGGTTTCGACTTTCTGACGTAGGCGAACGTGCAGTTCGCGCAACTGCTTCTCGTCGACCGCCGACGGGGCATCGGTCAGCAGGCACTGGGCGCGCTGGGTCTTCGGGAAGGCGATGACGTCGCGGATCGACTCGGCACCGGTCATCATCGTGACAATGCGGTCGAGGCCGAAAGCCAGGCCGCCGTGCGGCGGGGCCCCGTATTTCAGGGCATCGAGCAGGAAGCCGAACTTGGCCTGCTGCTCTTCCGGGCCGATGTTGAGCGCAGCGAAAACCTTTTCCTGCACGTCGGCACGGTGGATACGCACCGAGCCGCCACCGAGTTCCCAGCCATTGAGCGCCAGATCGTAGGCCTTGGCGAGGCACTTGCCCGGATCGCTGGTCAGCAGGTCGAGGTGCTCGTCCTTCGGGCTGGTGAAGGGGTGGTGGCAGGCAGTCCAGCGCTTTGCTTCGTCGTCGTATTCGAACATCGGGAAGTCGACGACCCACAGCGGCGCCCACTTGGCACCGGTGATGAAGCCCTTCTCGTGGCCGATCTTGATGCGCAGTGCGCCGAGGGCGTCATTGACGATCTTGGCCTTGTCGGCACCGAAGAAAATCAGGTCGCCGGACTGGGCGCCGGTGCGCTCGAGAACGGTTTTCAGCGAGGCTTCGGACAGGTTTTTGACGATCGGCGATTGCAGGCCGGTTTCATTGACCTGGGTGACATCATTGACCTTGATGTAGGCCAGACCCTTGGCGCCGTAGATGCCGACGAACTTGGTGTATTCGTCGATCTCGCCACGGGTCAGCGAAGCGCCCCCCGGAATGCGCATCGCGGCGATGCGGCCGCCTTCGCTGTTGGCGACATTGGCGAATACCTTGAAAGCGACGTCCTTGAAGGCATCGGCGACATCGACCAGTTCCAGCGTGACGCGCAGGTCCGGCTTGTCCGACCCGAAACGGCGCATCGCTTCGGCGTAGGTCATGCGCGGGAATTCCGGCAGGTCGACGTCGATTGCTTCCTTGAAGACACGGCGGATGAGTTGTTCCATCAACGCGGTGATTTCGTCCTCGCTCATGAACGAAGTCTCGATATCGACCTGGGTGAATTCGGGCTGGCGGTCGGCACGCAGATCTTCGTCACGGAAACATTTGGTGATCTGGTAATAGCGGTCGAAGCCTGCCACCATCAGCAGTTGCTTGAACAACTGCGGCGATTGCGGCAAGGCGAAGAACTGGCCGGGATGGACGCGCGACGGAACGAGATAGTCGCGGGCGCCTTCCGGTGTCGACTTGGTCAGCATCGGCGTTTCGACATCGATGAAACCGTTCTCGTCGAGGAAGCGGCGGAAAGCGCGCGCCGTCCGGTAGCGCAACATCAGGTTGTGCTGCATCTGCGGACGGCGCAGGTCGATCACGCGGTGCGTCAGGCGGACGTTTTCAGAGAGGTTGTCGTCGTCGAGCTGGAAAGGCGGCGTGACCGACGGATTGAGGACCTCAATGTCGTGGCACAGAACCTCGATCTCGCCGGATGCCAGATTGGCATTGGTGGTGCCCGCCGGGCGCGGACGAACCTTGCCGGTGATCTTCAGGCAGAACTCGTTGCGGACCGATTCGGCAATCTTGAAGGCATCGACGCGATCCGGGTCACAGACGATCTGCGCCAGGCCCTCGCGGTCGCGCAGGTCGATGAAAATGACGCCGCCGTGGTCGCGACGACGGTGGGCCCAGCCGCACAGGGTGACGATCTGGCCGTCGAGGGAAGCGTTGAGTTGTCCGCAGTAATGGGTACGCATGAAAATTCCGAGGTTTGCTAAGTGTGGGTTGCGACGCGAGGGGGCGGGGGCGGTGCCACGACACCCATCGAAATGATGTACTTGAGGGCTTCGTCGACGGTCATGTTCAATTCGACGACATCCTTGGCCGGCATCATCAGGAAGAAGCCGGAGGTTGGGTTGGGTGTGGTCGGCACGTACACGCTGACGTGATCGCCTTCCAGGTGATTGATGATGTCGCCGCCCGGGGCGCCGGTCAGGAAGGCGACGGTCCAGCTGCCCTGGCGGGGGTACTGGACGAGCAACGCCTTGCGAAAGGCATTGCCATTCGGCGAGAACAGCGTGTCCGAAACCTGCTTGACGCTGTTATAAACGGAATTGACGACCGGAATCCGGGCAAGCAGCTTCTCCCACCAGGCAACCAGCTTTTGGCCAATGAAGTTGGCCGCCAGCAGGCCGGTGAGCAGGATCATCACCAAGGTCAGCACGGCGCCCGCCCCGGGAACCGCGAACCCGAACAGGGTTTGCGGATGAATGGCCGTGGGAAGCAGGCGCAGTGACTGATCCAGCGTGCTGACGATGAGCGACAGTACCCAACCGGTAATGACCAGCGGAACCCAGATCAGCAGTCCGGTGATGAAGTAGCGTTTGATCAGCTGACCGCGCACGACGAACAGCTTCCTTCCCCGGTCTGGCAGGGGGGCGGGGTGTCGGTCTTCTTGTTACTGCCGCCCTTGAAATCGGTGGCGTACCAGCCATTGCCCTTGAGCTGAAAACCCGCAGCGGACAATTGCTTGGCGTAGCTTTCCTGGCCGCAATCCGGGCAGGTGGTGAGCTGCGGATCATTCATCTTCTGGAGATGTTCTTTCTGGAAACCGCAGGAATCGCAGCGATACTCATAAATCGGCATGGGAGTCCTCCAAAACCTTGAATTATAACCGAGAGTGGTGACGGTTATATGGGGTGCCGGGCAGCCGTTTTCAAGTGATCAGGCCGAGATAGCCGCGGGTGAGGGCCTCTCCCCAGAACAGGGCAATGGCGCCGGCTGCTGCCAGATAGGGGCCGAATGGAATGGGAACGTTGCGGCCATGGCGGGCAGCGATGATCAGGGTGATCCCGACGGCGGCGCCAACCAGCGAGGAGAGCAGGATGATGGCCGGCAGCATCTGCCAGCCCAGCCAGGCACCGAGGGCGGCGAGCAGCTTGAAATCGCCGTAACCCATGCCTTCCTTGCCGGTAGCCAGCTTGAACAGCCAGAACACACTCCACAGGGCGAGATAGCCGGCCATGGCGCCGATGACGGCTGAGGGCAGATCGGTATAGGTGGCCGACAGGTTGAACAGCAGGCCGAGCCAGACCAATGGCAGCGTGATGGCGTCCGGCAACAACTGGGTATCGAGGTCGATGGCCGCCAAAGCGATCAGCGCCCAGAGCAGGAGCAGGGCGCCGACCGTTTGTACGGTGGGGCCGAAGTGCCAGGCGGCGTAGGCAGAAAGCAGGGCGGTCAGCGCTTCGACGACCGGATAGCGCAGTGAAATGCGGGCGCCACAAGCCGAGCATTTGCCTTTCAGGATCAGCAGGTAGCTGAGCAGGGGAATATTCTCGAGCGCCGTGATGCCGTGGCCGCACTGCGGGCAGCGCGAGCGGGGGCGGGCCAGTGAAATGCTTTCCCGGTCGGGGAGGGGCTCGCCACGCAACTCGGCGCATTGGGCTTGCCAATCCTGCTCCATCATCTGAGGCAGGCGGTGGATCACGACATTCAGGAAGCTGCCGACGCACAAACCGAGCAACCCGGCCATGGCGGCCAGGCCGGCAAGGGACTCGGGCAGCATCAGACCACCGATCCGAGCTTGAAGATGGGCAGGTACATGGCCACCACCATGCCGCCGATCAGCGTGCCGAGGATGACCATGATCATCGGTTCCATCAGGCTGGACATGGCTTCGACGGCGTCATCGACTTCCTGTTCGAAAAAGTCGGCGACCTTGCCGAGCATGGAGTCCAGTGCGCCGGACTCTTCGCCGATGGCAACCATCTGGGTGACCATGTTGGGGAACAGATTGGTGTTCTGCATCGATGTCGTCAGGCTCGTGCCGGTGGCGACTTCGCTCTGGATCTGGCGGGTGGCGGCTTTATACACATAGTTGCCGGCAGCGCCGCCCACCGATTCGAGCGATTCAACGAGAGGAACCCCAGCCGCGAACATGGTCGACAGCGTGCGCGTCCAGCGGGCGATGACCGACTTGCGAACGATGTCGCCGAAGACCGGCAGGCGAAGCAGCAGGCGATCCATGGCCATCTGCAATTTTTCAGAGCGCTTCCAGCTTTCCAGGAAGGCGTAGAGCCCGCCTCCGATGGCGCCGAAAATGGCCCACCAGTAAGCTACGAAGAAGTCCGAGATGGCGATGACCAGCAAGGTCGGTGCCGGCAGGTCGGCGCCGAAACTCTTGAATACATCCTTGAAGGCCGGAATGACGAAGATCATGATCACGGCGGTGATGATGAAGGCGACGACGATCACCGCAATCGGATAAAACAGGGCCGATTTGATCTTGCTCTTGATGGCGAGGATTTTTTCCTTGTAGGTCGCCAGCCGGTCAAGCAGTGTGTCGAGAATACCGGCTTGTTCGCCGGCTGCGACCAGATTGCAGAACAGCGTATCGAAATAGAGCGGGAATTTGCGGAAGGCCTGCGAGAGCGAGCTGCCGGTTTCGACGTCGGCCTTGATGTCGAGCAGCAACTTGCCGACAGCCGGATTGGCATGGCCACGGCCGACGATGTCGAAGGACTGCAGGAGCGGCACGCCGGATTTCATCATCGTGGCCAATTGCCGCGTGAACAGGGTGATATCCTTGTCCGTGATCTTGCCGCCGGTCTTGAAGCGCAGCTTCTTGACCTTGGCGCCGATGACCCCCTGGCGCCGGAGGGTGGTCTGGACGACCGATTCGCTGGCGGCTCGCATCTCCCCGCGGACGGTCTTGCCATCCTTGTTTTTGCCTTCCCACTGGAAGGTGCTTTCCTTGACTGCCGAGGCCTTCGGTCGTGCGGTAGCCATACGAGTTCCCTTTATTAGGCGTTGGTGGTGCTCAGTACCTCGTCCAGCGAGGTGACACCTTGTTTGACTTTCAACAAGCCGGATTCACGCAGATTCTTGATGCCTTCCCGTCTGGCCTGTTCGGCCAGGTCAAGGGAGGATGCGCCGCTCATGATCATGCGCTGCATGGCTTCCGAAATGGGCATGACCTGATAGATGCCGACGCGCCCCTTGTAGCCGGTCCCCTTGCAGCGCTCGCAGCCGCCCGGCCCGTACAGCGTCCAGGAACCGTCCAGGTCGCTTTCCGTGAAGCCGGCCTCGAGCAGGGTTTGCCGGGGGACATCCATGGGTTGCTTGCAGCTGCACAGGCGCCGTGCCAGACGCTGGGCGGTGATCAACAACACGCTCGACGCAATGTTGAAGGTCGGGACGCCCATGTTCATCAGGCGGGTCAGGGTTTGCGGAGCATCGTTGGTGTGCAGGGTGGATAGCACGAGGTGGCCGGTCTGGGCTGCCTTGATCGAGATTTCCGCGGTTTCGAGGTCGCGGATTTCGCCGACCATGATGATGTCGGGGTCCTGGCGCAGAAAGGCCTTCAGGGCGACCGGGAAGGTCAGGCCGGCACGGTCGTCGACGTTGACCTGATTGATGCCGGGCAGGTTGATTTCGGCCGGGTCTTCGGCGGTCGAGATGTTGATGCCATCCTTGTTCAGGATGTTCAGGCAGGTGTAGAGCGAGACCGTCTTGCCCGAGCCGGTCGGGCCGGTGACCAGCACCATGCCGTATGGCCGGCTGATCGCATCAAGCAGGGCGGCCTTCTGCTCGGGCTCGTAGCCCAGGGCTTCGATCCCCAGCGTGGCCGAGGTCGGGTCCAGGATGCGCATGACGATCTTTTCACCCTGCAGGGTCGGCAGGGTGCTGACGCGAAAGTCGATCGCCCGTGTCTTGGAGAGCACCAGTTTCATGCGGCCATCCTGCGGGATGCGCTTCTCGGCGATGTTCAGGCGCGAGATGACCTTGATCCGGGAAGCGATCTTTTCCTTGATGGCGAGCGGGGGCGTAGCGACCTCGCGCAGGATGCCGTCGACGCGGAAACGGATGCGGTAAAACTTTTCGTAAGGCTCAAAATGGATGTCGGAGGCCCCGTCGTTGATCGCATCGAGCAACATTTTCTGGATGAACTTGACGACCGGCGCGTCGTCAATATCCTGGCCGGCGGCTTCGTCGGCCTTGGCACTGTTTTCTTCATCCAGAAAGTCGAGGTTGATGTCTTCGCTGGCCAGATTCTTGAGGGCATCCGCAGCAGACTCGGCGTACTTGCTAACCAGGGGGGCCAGTTTGGGGTGCTCGACGACGATCGGGTCGACCGCCAGTCCGGTCTGGAAGCGGATTTCATCCAGGGCGCGCAGATTGGTGGGGTCGGCGATGGCAACCGAGAGCCGGTTGCCCCGCTTGTTGAGCGGGATGACTTTGTGCGTGGCGATCAGCTTGCGGTCGATGGCATCGGCCGGGATATGCGCCTCGTCGAAGGCATTGAGATCGAGCAGGGGGTAGCCGAAGGTATCGGCAACAAAGCGGGCGATGTCGAGTGCGCTGGCCTTCTGGCTCGCGATGATCTGTTCGATCAGCGAAGATTTGTTGCTGTGCGCTTGTGCGAGCAACTGTTCCGCCTCGATCTCCTTGAGTTGCCCGGCCTGAACGAGCGCTCGCGCCAGGCCGCTGAGAGGAGGGGTTTGCGGGGTTGCTGCCATCAGAGTGCGCTTGAATGCTGTTTAGATCGTCCGATAATGCTACGTAAGCACTTGTTTGTAAAGATTGCCACGCCCGTGTTCACGCGCCTTCCGGCCGGAACAGGCGAACCGTCACGACGCTGCGATCCTGGGTTTGCAGGATTTCGACGGCGACATGGCCGAGCTTGATGCTCATGCCCGATTCCGGGATGTCCTGGAAGTGCTCAAGGATCAGTCCATTCAGGGTTTTCGGGCCGTCGAGCGGGAAATCGAGGCCGAGCATCCGGTTGATGTCCCGGAGCGGCCGCGATCCTTCGACAATGGCGTCACCGGCTGGCGACCAGTGCAGTTCCTGGTCGAGTCCGGGCATCGAGGTGGTGAAGTCGCCCACAAATTCCTCGATGATGTCTTCCAGGGTGAGCAGACCGAGGATTTCGCCGTATTCGTCCACCACGAAGCCGATGCGCTGGCGGTTTTCCTGGAAAAAGGCAAGTTGGGAGAAAGCCGGCGTCCTGGCCGGAATGTAGTAGGGCGCCTGCAATTGGTCGAGCAGGGCGGCTTCATCGAAATCGGGGTCGCCCAGGCTGGCCAGCAATCGGCGCACGGGCAGGATGCCAATCAGTTGATCGAGCGATTCGCGGCAGGTCGGTAGCCGGCTGTGATGACTGGTGGCCAGCTGGTTCTTGACCTCTTCCCAGGGTTGGGCGAGATCGAGGATTTCGATGCTGCCGCGCGGTGTCATCACATCCTCGACCGTGATGTTGTTCAGGTCGAACAGGCTGGACAGGATGGTTCGGTGTTTGGGCGGAATCAAATGGGAGGATTCGAGCACCAGGCTGCGCAGTTCTTCCGGGGAGAGGTGGGGGGCGCCCGATTCCGGTCTGGGGGAGAGGTGGAGCAGTTTGAGCAGGGCGCCGGCAAAGAGGTTGATGAACCAGACGGCGGGATGAAACAAGCGCAGCAAGGGGGTGAGTACATAGCCCAGCAGCAAGGCCAGTCGGTCGGCGTGGGTGGCGCCGATGATTTTCGGGGTGATTTCGGAAAAGACGAGGATGGAAAAGGTGACGGCCAGCGTGCCGGCGCCGAGAGCCCATTCACTGTCGCCGAATAACTCGATGGCAATGACGCTGACTAGGGTCGCTGCCGCCGAGTTGACCAGGTTGTTGCCGAGCAGGATGACGCCGAGCATCCGGTCGGTATGGGCGAGGAGGTCGAGTGCCTTGCGGGCGCCGGGGTGGCCGGATTGGGCCATGTGGCGCAGGCGGAAGCGATTGCTCGCCATCATGGCTGTCTCGCTGAGCGAGAAGAAGGCGGACAGCGCCAGCAGAACGACGAGGGTCAGGGCGAGCGCTGATAACGGAATGTCAGACACGGGATCAGACGCGTCCGAGAATCACTTCGGCGACGAAACGGCTTCCCACGTAGGCCAGGATCAGCAGCGCAAATCCGGCCAGCGTCCAGCGCAAGGCGCGCTTGCCGCGCCAGCCCCAGGCGTGTCGGCCAATCAGCAGGGTGGCGAAAATGCCCCACGAGGCGAAGGCGAACAGCGTCTTGTGGTCGAGCGACATCGGTTTCCCGAACAGCGCTTCGGAGAAGAGGACGCCGCTGCCGACGGCGAGGGTCAGCAGGACGAAGCCGATCAGCAACATCCTGAAGAGCAGCGACTCCATGGTGAGCAGCGGGGGCAGGCTGGCCAGGCTGCGTTTCATTGAACGCTTGTGCAGGGCCTGTTCGGTGAACCCCATGAAAATGGCGTGCAGGGCAGACAGCGTCAGCAGGCTGTAGGCCAGCATGGCAGCCAGGAAGTGCAGCTTGAAGCCCGTGGCCTGGGCATGGGCAACGAGATGGACGTTGGGGAAGAATACCGGCAGGATGGTGCACGCCGCCGCCAGGGGCAGTACCATGGGCTGCATGCCCTCCATGCGCGCCATGAAGCTTTCCAGCCAGTAAATCAGGACGGCGAGCCACATCATCAGCGATAGCGCGAAGCTGAACGAGAAGCGCATGCCGGCTTCGGCAAACAGGGCGTCATAAAGGCCGCCGGCATGGATGGCAAGGGCAACTGCGATGGCGGCCCGCTCCCAGGGTTGCATCGGGCAGGCGACACACTGGCTTTCGCTTTCGCGCCAGCGGGTGTTCCAGAAATGGAAGCCGAGCGCGCCATAAATCAGGGCGGCAAGGATGTGGGGCAGAAGCTGAATTACAATATCGGCCATTCGCGAATTCTACTAGAAGCCCATCTGACATGCTCGACAACCTGACCACCCGCCTTGCGCGCGTCATGAAGACGCTGAAGGGCGAAGCCCGCCTGACCGAATCCAATATCGCCGACGCCTTGCGCGAAGTGCGGATGGCGTTGCTCGAAGCCGATGTGGCTTTGCCGGTGGTCAAGGATTTCATCGCCGCTGTCAAGGAAAAGGCGGTTGGCCAGGAGGTCATTGGTTCGCTGAATCCGGGGCAGGCCTTGATCGGCGTGGTGCATGGCGAACTGACGAAGATCATGGGGGACGCCCATGAGGGGATCAATTTCAATACCCAGCCGCCAGCCATCGTGCTGATGGCCGGCCTGCAGGGCGCCGGCAAGACGACGACGGTCGGCAAGCTGGCCAAATTCCTCCGGGAAAACCACAAAAAGAAGGTGCTGGTCGTTTCCTGCGACGTTTATCGTCCGGCTGCCATCGAGCAGCTGAAATCGGTTGCCAGCCAGGCGGGTGTCGATTTCTTCCCGTCTGCCGTCGGTGAAAAGCCGGAGGCCATTGCCGCGGGCGCCATTGACTGGGCGAAACGGCATTACCACGACGTGCTGCTGGTCGATACGGCGGGTCGTCTGGCCATCGACGAAGAGATGATGGCGGAGATCAAGCGCCTGCACGCTGCGATCAATCCGATCGAGACCCTGTTCGTGGTCGATGCCATGCTCGGTCAGGATGCGGTCAATACGGCGCGTGCCTTCAACGAGGCCCTGCCGCTGACCGGTGTCGTGCTGACCAAGCTCGATGGCGATGCGCGCGGTGGGGCGGCGCTGTCCGTTCGCCACATCACCGGCAAGCCGATCAAGTTCGCCGGCGTTGGCGAGAAGTTGAGTGGCCTGGAGGCCTTCCATCCGGAGCGCATGGCGTCCCGGATTCTCGGCATGGGGGATGTGCTGTCGCTGATCGAGGAGGCGCGCAAGGGCCTGGACGAGGAAAAGGCCGTCGCCTTCGCCAAGAAGCTCAAGTCTGGCAAGGGCTTTGACCTCAACGATTTCAAGGAGCAGATTGCGCAAATGCGCAACATGGGCGGCCTGACTTCGCTGATGGACAAGATGCCGGCCCAGATCGCCCAGATGGCCGGGCAGTTGCCCGCCGGTGCGGAAAACAAGATCATCGGGCGTGTCGAGGGCATCATCAATTCGATGACGCCGGCCGAGCGCGCCAAGCCGGAGCTGATCAAGGCCAGCCGCAAGCGCCGGATCGCGATGGGGGCCGGGGTGCAGGTTCAGGAAGTCAATCGTCTGCTCAATCAGTTCGAACAGACACAGAAGATGATGAAGCAGTTTTCCAAGGGCGGGATCGGCAAGCTGCTGCGCGGCATGAAGGGGATGCTGCCCGGCGGGATGGGTGGTTTCGGTCGCTGATCAGTGTGGCGCGGCCTGCGCCAGGCGGGCCGGCTTCTCGTATTGCCACTGGTTTTGCCAGGCGGCGCGTACCATATTGGGGTATTCCGGCTTGCCCAGGCTGCCGTTGTAGCGGCCCAGTGCGCGGTAGAGGTCGCCTTTCTCGATGTCGAGATAGTGGCGGAGGATCGTGCAACCGTAACGCAGGTTGGTGCGCAGGTCGAACAGGGAATCCTCCGGGCGGCCGATCAGTTTCACCCAGAAGGGCATGACCTGCATGTAGCCGCGGGCACCGGCCGAGGATACGGCATATTTGCGGAAGCCTGATTCGACCTGCATCAGGCCGAGCACCAGTTGCGGGTCCAGGCCCGCCCGCGTGGCTTCGTAATGCACGCTGCGCAGCAGGTCGATCCGGTATTCCCGGTTGGGAATGCGTTTTTCGAGACGCGGCGACATGGCGGCGAGCCAGTCGACCGCCTCCATCGGCGTTTTGAACGACGTGCCGCTCGGCCGGGTGTCAGACACCGCCTTGTGCAGGGCTGCCTGGACGCTGGCCGAGAGCGGTTCGTACTTCTGGGCGCCGGCGAATGCCGCCGACGCACCCGACAACAGCAGTGCGACGATCAGGCAGCGCACAGCTTCCCTTGCAGCACGGCCAGAATGTCGCCTTGAGCAACCAGGGTGGGTTCCGCGTCGGTGCGGCCCTTGTATTCGACCTGGCCATCCTTCAATCCGCGTTCGCCGATCACGACACGATGGGGGATGCCAATCAGTTCCATGTCGGCAAACATCACGCCCGGACGCTCATTGCGGTCATCGAGCACGACTTCGATGCCGGCCTGCTTCAGTTCGGCATAAAGCCGGTCGGCAGCGGCCTTGACGGTGTCGTTCTTGTGGTAGCCCATCGGCACGATGCAGACGGCGAAGGGTGCGATGGCGGCCGGCAACACGATCCCCTTGTCGTCATGACCCTGCTCGATGGCGGCGCCGACAATCCGCGACACGCCAATACCGTAGCAGCCCATTTCCATGATCTGACTTTTGCCGTTTTCATCCAGGAAGGCGCAATTGAGCGCCTTGGCGTACTTGGTGCGCAACTGGAAGATGTGGCCTACCTCGATGCCGCGGCAGATTGCCAGTTGCCCCTTGCCGTCCGGCGAGGGGTCGCCGGCAACGACATTGCGGATGTCGACGATCTCCGGTTCGGGCAGGTCGCGGCCGAAATTGACGCCGCTCAGGTGGAAGCCTGCTTCGTTGGCGCCACAAACGAAGTCGGCCAGGTTGCCGACGCTGCGATCGGCAAAAACGAGTACGCGGCTCCGGTCGATGCCGACCGGCCCGATGAAGCCCGGCTTGCAGCCGAGGCGCTCGATGACTTCGTCGTCGGTGGCGAAGCGGAACGGGCCGAGGGCGGAAATCTTGCTTGCCTTGACTTCGTTCAGTTCATGATCGCCGCGCAGCAGGAGGAGGGCAAAGGTCTTGCTGCCGTCCGGTTTTTCGCTGACCACGGCGATCGACTTGACGATGCGCTCGAGTGGCACGGCGAGGAACTGGGCGACTTCGGCGCAGGCCATCTTGCCCGGGGTGTGAACCTTGGTCATGTCCGCTGTGGCTGCCGGGCGCGGCGCGCGGGGTGGCAGTGCTTCGGCTAGTTCGACGTTGGCGGCATAGTCGGAGTCCGGGCAGAAGGCAATGTCGTCTTCGCCGGAGTCGGCCAGCACGTGGAACTCATGCGAGCCGGTGCCGCCGATCGAGCCGGTGTCGGCCGCCACGGCGCGGAACTTCAGGCCGAGGCGGGTGAAGATGCGGCTGTAGGTGGCGTACATGTTGCCATATTCGCGCTGCAGATCCTCGAACGTGCTGTGGAAGGAGTAACCGTCCTTCATCAGGAACTCGCGGCCGCGCATGACGCCGAAGCGGGGGCGGATTTCGTCGCGGAACTTGCTCTGGATCTGGTAGAGGTGGATCGGCAACTGGCGGTAGCTCTTGACGTCGCGTCGGACGACATCGGTGATGACTTCCTCATGGGTCGGGCCGATCACGAAGTCCCGCTGGTGACGATCCTTGAAGCGCAGCAGTTCCGGGCCGTAGCCGGGGCCGCGTCCGGATTCTTCCCACAGCTCGAAGGGCTGGACGGCCGGCATCAGCAACTCCAGGGCGCCGGCAGCGTTCATTTCCTCACGCACGATGTGCTCGACCTTGCGCAGCACGCGCAGGCCCAGCGGCATCCAGGTGTAGATGCCGGCAGCCGCCCGTTTGATATAGCCTGCCCGCAGCATCAGTTTCTGGCTGACGACTTCGGCATCGGCCGGGGCTTCCTTGAGAGTGGTGAAAAAGAACTGCGAAGTGCGCATGGGATGGTCTTGAATTCGTTGCCAAACCCACATTTTACACGGCGCCGCTTCTTTGCATGTGGCCCCCCTTTGTGAAAGAATCGGGGCAACTATTCATTTTTTGCAGGATTTTTATGCTCGACCGTGAAGGCTATCGCCCGAACGTCGGCATCATTCTTTGTAACGCCAAGAACGAGGTTTTCTGGGGTAAGCGCATTCGGGAGCATTCCTGGCAGTTTCCGCAAGGTGGCATCAAGCGGGGCGAGACGCCGGAAGAAGCCATGTATCGCGAACTGTACGAAGAGGTCGGGCTGTTGCCCGAGCACGTGCGTATCCTCGGTCGAACCAAGGGGTGGTTGCGTTATGAAGTGCCGACACACTGGATCAAGCGCGAATGGCGTGGTTCTTACAAAGGCCAGAAGCAGATCTGGTTCCTGTTGCGGCTGATCGGGCGGGATAACGACGTGAGCTTGCGGGCAAGCAGCAAGCCCGAGTTCGATGCCTGGCGCTGGAACGATTACTGGGTGCCGCTCGATGCCGTGATTGAATTCAAACGCACGGTTTATGAGCAGGCATTGAACGAACTCGTCCGTTTCCTCGATGTTGACCGCAAGGCGCCTCGCCAGCCCCGGCGCGAGGCGGTGCCGCAGGATGCGCCAGCCGGTTCACCGCAGGAGGATGCCTAGCCATGGCTGTTCGGTTCCGTCTCGTCTGGCTGGTGGCGGCGGCTGTCTGGCTCGTTGCGGCACCTGCGGGTGCCGAAGGCGGGGATGACGAGCCGCCCAAAGCGTGGCGGGAGGGAGAGGTGCAGTTGCCGCCCTACCCGGTTCCCGAAAACCTGCTGCCGCTTTACGTCAGTGCCGCCACCGCCAACCGTTTTTTTATCGATGGGGCGACACTCAGCGTCGGCGCCGATGGGGTCATTCGCTACGTGCTGGTCGTCGAGACGCCGCAAGGTGCGCGTAATGTGACTTTCGAGGGGATGCGCTGCGATGCCCGTGCCCGGCGCATCTATGCCTCCGGCCGGGCGGACGGCAGTTGGTCCAGGGCGCGCAAGGACGAGTGGGTCAGCATCCAGGATGCCTACGCCAATCGTCAGCACGCGGCGCTTTTTCTCGAATATTTCTGTCCGTTCGGCAATTCGGTGCGTCATGCGGCCGAGGCCAGGGATGCGCTGGTGCGCGGCGGACATCCGGATGTCCGTCGATGAACCCCGTGTTTTCCGATCGCTTGATCATCGAGTTTGACCGGGCATTGCGTACCGTTTTTGCTCCAGCTCGGAGCGTGCGACCGACGCCGGGGGCGTCCTGCGCCGAACCGGAGCTGAATGATGCCGAGCGGCAGCATGCAGTGGGCTTGATGCGAATCAATCATTGCGGCGAAATCTGCGCCCAGGCGCTTTATCAGGGGCAGGCGCTGACCTCGCGGGATCCGGCCGTTCGCGAGGCGTTGCGTGTTGCGGCGGACGAGGAGACCGAGCATCTGGCATGGACCGAGTCGCGCATCGCCGAGCTGGGCGGCCGCAAGAGTTTGCTCAATCCGCTCTGGTACGCCGGGTCGCTGTCGTTGGGGGTGCTGGCCGGGGCGTTGGGCGACAGGTGGAATCTGGGTTTTCTGGCCGAGACCGAGCGTCAAGTGGAGGCTCATCTCGATGGCCATTTGCAGGCATTGCCGCCCCAGGATGTGAAATCGCGGGCCATCGTCGATCAGATGCGCCTTGATGAAATCCGCCATGCCGAGATGGCGATTGCCCATGGGGCAACGGAACTGCCCAGGGTGGTCAAGCGGGCGATGCGACTGGCGGCAAAGGTGATGACCTCGACCGCCTATCGTTTTTAAGCCCGGCCGGAACGATCAGCTTTCGTCGATGATCTCGAAGTCCGAGGTGATCTCGGCGGTCTTGCCGATCATGATGGAGGCCGAGCAGTATTTCTCCTTGGAGAGCGCGATGGCGCGGGCAACCGCATCCGGCTTGAGGTTTTTGCCTTTCACCCGGTAGTGCAGGTGAATGCGGGTGAAGACCTTGGGGTCGCTGTCAGCGCGTTCGGCCTGAAGGCTGACATCGCAGGCGCTCACCTGGTGTCGTCCTTTTTTCAGGATCAGGACGACATCAAAGGCTGAGCAGCCGCCCGTTCCGGCCAGCACCATTTCCATCGGGCGCAAACCGATATTCCTGCCGCCCGCCTCGGGGGCGCCGTCCATGACCACGGCGTGGCCGCTGCCGGTTTCCGCAACGAAGGCCATGCCGGCGTCGTTGCCCATCCATCGTACTGTGCATTCCATGTTGTTCTCCTTGCGAGGTGCCGGATTTTAGCGGAATCGCAGGCGAGAGGGCTGCTTTGCGAAATTGCTGCGGTGCAGCAAAAAAAGTCAGCTGTCTGATTGTTGTCGGGTGGAAAATTTGCGTTATCTACTGTTGAATAAATATCGTTATAATGCAATAAATCATGTTAAATCAGTATGTTGTGCTGCATAATTAGTATGTATCGAACAATAAATTGACGGATTGTGCGTCGCACAAATATTTCTTGATCGCTGGTGGGTGATCGGGCACAATACGAAGCGTACGAACTGCAGTGACTTGGTTAGCGATAGGTTCTCCAGTTCAGATTTGTCTCCTCCACCCTCCTCCTTTGGTGTGGATTTAACGCGGCTCGGCGAGCCGCGTTTTTTTTGCCTGGTCGGTCGATCTGGATGCAAAGGGATTGACAGCCGCTTTTGGGGTCGACTAAAATCCGCGCCTTTCTCCAATCTGCGCCCAATTTTTTCAGGACGGCACACACATGAAAACGTTTTCCGCCAAGCCACATGAGGTGAAGCGCGAGTGGTTTGTGGTAGACGCCACGGACAAGGTGCTCGGCCGCCTCGCCACCGAAATCGCTCGTCGCCTTCGCGGCAAGCACAAGGCCATCTACACCCCGCACGTTGATACCGGCGATTTCATCGTCGTCACCAACGTGGACAAGCTGACCGTGACCGGTAACAAGGCCGAAGACAAGAAGTACTTCCGCCATTCCGGCTATCCGGGCGGTATCTACGAAACCAACTTCAAGAAGATGCAGCAACGTTTCCCGGGCCGTGCCCTGGAAACCGCCGTCAAGGGCATGCTGCCGAAGGGGCCGCTGGGCTACGCCATGCTGAAGAAGCTGAAGTGCTACGCCGGCGACCAGCATCCGCACACCGCCCAGCAGCCGAAGGCTCTGGAAATCTAAGGGGGTATCATGGCTGAAGGTTATTTCTACGGCACGGGTCGTCGCAAGAGCGCCGTCGCACGTGTTTTCATGAAGCGTGGCTCCGGTTCCATCGTCGTCAACGGCAAGCCGGTTGATCAGTTTTTCTCGCGCGAAACGGGGCGCATGATCGTGCGCCAGCCGCTGGCGCTGGTCGAGCAGCTGGATGGTTTCGACATCAAGGTCAATGTGACGGGTGGCGGTGAATCCGGCCAGGCCGGTGCGGTTCGTCACGGCATCACCCGGGCGCTGATCGAATACGACGCTGCGCTGAAGTCGGCCCTCTCCAAGGCTGGTTTCGTTACCCGTGATGCCCGTGAAGTGGAACGCAAGAAGGTCGGTTTCCACAAGGCACGTCGTCGCAAGCAGTTCTCCAAGCGCTAAGCCTGTCGTTTGCAGATCAAAAGCCGCCCTTGGGCGGCTTTTTGCATTGGTGCCTTCTGTTCGGCGCATTGGGGCTGCGCCGTTTCTGCCCGGCTGTCGCGTCGTGTGTTCATGTGGGGCGTGGCGGTGTTTGCCGGGGGGCGTTTCGGTTAATCTACCGTCTTGACGGAACGGCCGGGCAAGCACGGCCGTTCGATGATGACAAGGTGGATCGGGAGCGACGTGCCAAAGGCCTCGGTGGTGAAGAAAATCAGGACGCTCAGGCGCCATTATCATGTGTTGGCGCCCCGGCTGGTGGTGCGTCGCCACGTCGCGCGGGGATGGTATGTTGCGGCCGTGCTGGCTTGGTCGCTGGGGATGGTGCTGCTCGGCTGGTGGATGGCGCGTGCGCCAGGGGGCGGTGCGGCCGGGAACGATCCGGACGGCTTGCGGGCGCAGTTGAGTCGTCAGGAGGCTGAGCTCGCGGCGCTGCGCGGCAAGGCAGAGGCGGAGCAGAGCGCCGTCAGCATCGAGCGGGCGGCCCAGCAGAAGCTGCTTGCCCGGGTCAAGGCATTGGAAGCGGAGAATGCGGTCCTTCGGGAGGATATTCGGGTATTCGAGCGTGTCCTGCCGGTGGTAGCGGAGCCGGGAACGATCGGTCTCGAGAACTTCCGGGTGGCGGTCGGCCCGCTTGGGCAGTATCGTTACCGTTTCCTGCTGCTATTTACCCCGGACAAACAGTTTCCCGAATTCCTGGGACGTTTGCGGCTTTTGGCGCATTACGCGCTGGGTGGCAAGACGGAGCAGCTGGTGTTGCCCCTGGGCAAGGACGAGGAAGCGATTCGCCTGAAGAAGATGCAGCGCCGGGAGGGCGAGTTTACCTTGCCGGCGGAAGCGGTGCTGCTCGGGCTTGAGGTGCATGTCCTGCAGGGGGATACTTTGAAAGTCAAGCGCGTGGCCAAGCTATAGGAGCAGCCGATGTTCGGAAAAAATGGCGAAACCAAGAAGCCGCAAGGAAAAATCGACAGTCTGATCAGCGCCGGAACGCGTGTTGAAGGGGCCATCCACTTTTCGGGCGGCCTGCGCATCGACGGCGAGGTCAAGGGGAGCGTGCTGGCGGTGGAAGGGGCGTCGGCCTCGACACTGGTTCTCAGCGAGCATGCCCGTATCGAGGGCAGTGTCTCGGTGGCCCACCTGATTACCAATGGCGTGGTGGTGGGGCCGGTGGTCGTGACCGAGTCCCTGGAAATGCAATCGCGTGCCCGGATCGTCGGGGATGTCGAGTATGCCGCGATTGAAATGCAGCAGGGGGCGGTGATCGAAGGGCGTCTGGTGCATCGTGTTGCCCCCGAGGGGAACTAACCCTGCTTCAATTTGCCTAATTTCATTGACCGGGGGTTTGCTCCCTCTCATAATCACGTACGAATTTTTATGGAGTATTGTTCATGAATGCAGTTAACGACATGGCCGCCCCCCTGGTGTTCACCGATAGCGCGGCGGGTAAAGTCAAGGAGTTGATCGAGGAGGAGGGCAATCCCGGCCTGAAGTTGCGCGTGTTCGTGACCGGTGGTGGCTGCTCCGGCTTTCAGTATGGCTTCACCTTCGACGAGGAGGTCAATGAAGACGATACGACGATGGAAAAGAATGGCGTGACGCTGCTGATCGATCCGATGAGCTTCCAGTACCTGGTGGGGGCTGAAATCGATTACACGGAAGGCTTGGAGGGGTCGCAGTTCGTCATTCGCAACCCGAACGCCACCTCGACCTGCGGTTGCGGTTCTTCCTTCTCGGCCTGAACGCCGGGGTTGTCTGCCCGGCTGGCCCGGCCTGGCTTGCGGAACGCCCGATGGCTCCCATCGGGCGTTTGTCTTTTCGGGTGCCGGCTGAGGTCATCCTTTTTTCATCCTCGGGCGTTACCCTGCGTGGTCAGGTTTTCTTCCGGAGAGCATCATGTTGTTGTCTGCCCATGAAATAGCCCAGGGTCGCGAGCGCACCCTGCGTAACTTGCTTACCCTCAGCGCGGCCGGTGTGCGGGCCGCCCAGCAATGGACCCGCTTGCTGGCCACCGCCGGCCGCGACAGCTTTCGGCAAGGGGTTCTGCCGGTGCCGCAATCGGGTTTTGATCTGGCCGTGATGCAATGGCCGGTTTCCTGGTGGCTGGATCACTTGGCCCGGACCTGCCAACTCTTCGATCAGGGGTGGTCTGTTTGCAGTGATACGCAGAAGGCGGTGATCCACAGCGCCGACCAGCAGTTGCAGATCATCGACAGCCTGGCCATTTCGGCCATCAATCGGGCCCGTCGCAGCAGTCCGTGGGAGGCGGACGTCGCCCTGCAGGCGATGCAGTCATCGCTGCAGGCCGCCGAACAGACGGTTCACGAGATCAGCCAGGCGGCGCTCGATACGCTGCATTCGTAAAAGGCTGCGGCGAGTGGCTCATCCGGAAACCGGCCGCACCGTGCTGGCGGGTGGCAAGTGCGAGTGCAACTGCAAGAGATACGACTTT
>OFCW01000030.1_pt1 | contig 66324 bp, 61 predicted proteins | sample 1520951 | NCBI WGS metagenome assembly OFCW01 (sample SAMEA4349680, study PRJEB24078) | microbial mat metagenome | biome: Terrestrial Biome; feature: Habitat; material: Microbial Mat | place: India | collected 2012-06-12 | depth 10 m | reverse complement strand
TCGGCGCCCCCGCTCAATCTCGGCCCGCTCGCGACGTTTTTCAACAGCCTGTTAGACCGGTCTGCCGCGAGGCGAAGCCGCCTCAGCCGGTCAGTCGGAAATAGGCGTCCAGCAACGAGGTCTTGTAGACCACGCCGAGCAGAACCGGATCCTGCTCGCTTTGAATTGCCGGCAACCGCTCTCCCTGGTGCAGCAGGAAGCGCTGCAGGGCAGCGTCCAGCGACATATCCGGCGTAATCACCTGCAGCAGGTCGCGCCGCAGGAAGTCCTTCGCCTGCTTGACCGTTGCGGCTTCCTTGTCGACCAGCAGCGAAGCCAGATCCTGCAGCGCCACCACGCCCTGGAAGCGGTTTGCATGGTCGACGATGTAGATGTATTTGACCGGATATTGCAGAAACATCCTGGTCAGTTCGTCGAATGTCGCTTCCAGCGGCAACACCGTCTCCGCCGGTTTGATCAGTTCCCGCATCTGCGTGCTGCGCAGGCGCAGCCGCGCCTTTGCCTCGCGATTGCGGCGGATCGTGATTTCGTACATCGATGCGCTTTCCATGCGGCGCGCGACAAAATACGCGACCACGCAGGACAGCATCAGCGGCAGCATGACCTGATAACTCAGGGTCATTTCGAAAATCATGAGTATCGCCATCAGCGGCGCATTGGTGGCGGCCGCCAGGAAGGCGCCCATGCCGACCATCGCATAGGTGAACGGTGCCGACACGCCGTGCGGCAGCAGCAGATGCATGGTCTGGCCGAACAGGTGGCCGATCGCCGCGCCCACGAACAGGGTCGGCGTGAAGATGCCGCCGACCGCGCCCGAGCCGGTGGTCAGCGCGGTGGCGACGATCTTGAAGAACAGCAGCGCCAGCACGGTTGACCAGAGCCACGGCTCGTGCAACAGCGAGTTGACGACGCTGTAGCCATTGCCCCATACCTGCGGCGCCCAGACCGACAGGATGCCGACCAGCAGTCCGCCGGCGCCGAGCCGGGCCGGCAGCGGCAGTCCGCTGGCGTGGAAGCCGCGCTTGAACGCATCGAGCAGGCGCAGGAATTGCGGCGCCGCGAATCCCGCAACCAGTCCCAGGCCGACGAACAGCACCACTTCGAGGTTGGCGATGGCCGGGAACGGCGGCATTTCATAGGCCGGCTGGTAGCCGGGGAATTCGCGCATCACGATGTTGGCGACCACCGACGAGACCACCACCGGGCCGAAGCTATCCATCACGATGGCGCCCAGCACGATCTCGGTCACGAAGAAGGCGCCGGCGATCGGCGCATTGTAGGCGGCGGTAATGCCGGCAGCCGCACCGCACGCGACCAGCAGCCGCAGCCGGGCCGGATCGAGCTGGGTGAAGCGCCCGATGATGGAGGCGCTCAGCGCGGACAGTTGGACCATTGAACCTTCCCGTCCGATCGACCCGCCCGATGCGATCGTGCACAACGAGGACAGGCTGCGCAGCAAGGTCTGCACCAGTGGGATATGTCCGTCGCCGATGGCGATCGCTTCCATATAGTCCGACGCCGCGCGCGACGCGAAGCGCTGGGCCAGCACCAGGAAAACGCCGGCGATGACGCCGCCCGCCGCCGGTATCACCACGCGCATGTACCACGGCAAGCTCTTGGCGATCTCGGCCATCTCGCCGCTTTGCCCGAACAGCAGCCATTGCACGCCGCTCATGCTTTCACGGAAGGCAATGGTCGCCAGCGCGCCGACGACGCCGATGAGCGTCGCCCACGGCAGCATGGAATGCGCTTCCGACATCGGGAACAGGCGCTGAAGCAATATCCTGATTTTCAGGAGGAGTATTCGCACTTCAGAAACAATAGATTGGGGTAGATTGGTTACTCGGCTGGGCCGGAGGTGCGGCCAGCCGTTATTGTGCCTTCTAACCGGCAGCATTGCTGGCGCTGCCAGGATTTATAATTGCAATATATGCAAGGCGCGCACGCCGGCATGCATTCCGGCAAATTGCCGCTTGCGTGCAAGGAAAGCCTGCATATCCGTTTGCTTTGTGATATCAATTTTGCGCTTCCGGCCGATTCGCCGCCCGGTCATGTAATCCGGCCGGAAAAACCTTTATAATTCAGGGTTTTGGATGATTTTTGCGAGGTTTCCTATGCCGATTTATGCATATCGCTGCGAAACATGTGGTTTTACGAAAGATGTACTGCAAAAAGTGTCCGACGCACCGCTCACCGAGTGCCCGTCGTGCCAGAAGAGCACGTTCAAGAAACAGCTCACCGCGGCCGGCTTCCAGCTGAAAGGCACCGGCTGGTATGTCACTGATTTCAAGAACGGCAGCGGCAGTACCGCATCGCCCGCGCGCAATCCCGCACCGGCCACGGAAGCGCCGGGCTGCGGCGCGCCCGCATGCGGCACGAGCTGCGCGGCCGCCGATGCCAAGTCGGCTGCCTGATCGCGAGGAACGAGGCATCTTGGCCTCCGGCTCATAAGAGAACATGCGTAAATACTTCATCACCGGCCTGCTGATTCTCGTTCCCCTGGCGATCACGCTTTGGGTGCTCAACCTGATCATCGGCACGATGGATCAGTCGCTGTTGCTGCTGCCCGAAAAATGGCGGCCGGGGGCGCTGCTGGGCGTTCACGTGCCCGGCATCGGCGCCTTGCTGACAGTGCTGTTCGTGTTTCTGACCGGCCTGCTCACGCGCAACTTCATCGGCAAGCGCCTGGTCGAGTGGTGGGAGGCGCTGTTGCGGCGCATTCCCGTGGTCAACTCGATTTATTCCAGCGTGAAGCAGGTGTCCGACACGCTGTTCTCGTCCAGCGGCAATGCATTCCGCAAAGCCTTGCTGGTGCAGTATCCGCGCGAAGGTTCGTGGACGATCGCGTTTCTGACGGGGACTCCCGGCGGCGACGTCAAGAACCACCTGCGCGGCGACTATGTCAGCGTCTATGTGCCGACCACGCCGAATCCCACCTCCGGTTTCTTTTTGATGATGCCGAAGGCGGACACCATCGAACTCGACATGAGCGTCGATGCGGCCTTGAAATACATCGTGTCGATGGGCGTTGTCGCCCCCGGTGCGACAACGTCCGAACCGGCGCTTGCCGCGACGGCCAATCTGAATGCGGTGCCACCCCAATCCTGATAACGGCAGTCATCACTCCAGCTTCCGGCCGTGCGCGACAGGCGGCGGAAGCATTACAAAGAATCTGAACACTGGAAACTGAACATGTCTATGCGAACTCAATACTGCGGCCTCGTCACTGAGGAGCTTCTCGGTCAAACCGTCAGCCTGTGCGGCTGGGTGCATCGCCGGCGCGATCATGGCGGCGTGATCTTCATCGACCTGCGCGACCGCGAAGGCCTGGTGCAGGTGGTGTGCGACCCGGATCGCGCCGACGTGTTCAAGACGGCCGAAGCGGTGCGCAACGAGTACTGCCTGCGCGTCACCGGCCTGGTGCGCCATCGTCCGGAAGGCACCACCAATGCCAACCTGAGATCCGGCAAGGTCGAAGTGCTGTGCCAGCAGATCGAAGTGCTCAACCCGTCGGTGACGCCGCCGTTCCAGCTCGACGACGACAACCTCTCCGAAACGACGCGCCTGACGCACCGCGTGCTCGACTTGCGCCGTCCGCAGATGCAGAACAACCTGCGCCTGCGCTACCGGGTGACGATGGAAGTGCGCAAGTTCCTCGATGCCAACGGCTTCATCGACATCGAAACGCCGATGCTGACCAAGTCGACGCCGGAGGGCGCGCGCGACTACCTGGTGCCGTCGCGCGTCAATCCGGGCAACTTCTTCGCGCTGCCGCAGTCGCCGCAGCTGTTCAAGCAGCTGCTGATGGTGTCCGGCTTCGACCGCTACTACCAGATCACCAAGTGCTTCCGCGACGAAGACCTGCGCGCCGACCGCCAGCCCGAATTCACGCAGATCGACTGCGAAACCTCGTTCCTGAACGAACAGGAGATCCGCGACCTGTTCGAGGGCATGATCCGCGGCGTGTTCAAGCATGTGATCGACGTCGACCTGCCCAATCCGTTCCCGGTGATGCCGTATTCGGAGGCGATGGGCCTGTACGGCTCCGACAAGCCCGACATGCGCGTCAAGCTGCAGTTCACCGAACTGACCGACGTGATGAAGGATGTCGACTTCAAGGTGTTCTCTGCCGCCGCCAACATGGAAGGCGGCCGCGTGGTCGGCTTGCGCGTGCCGGGCGGCGGCGCCATGCCGCGTTCCGAGATCGACGCCTACACCCAGTTCGTCGCGATCTACGGCGCCAAGGGCCTGGCCTACATCAAGGTCAATGAAAAGGCCAAGGGCCGCGACGGCCTGCAGTCGCCGATCGTCAAGAACATCCACGACGCGGCCCTGAACGCGATCCTCGAAAAGACCGGCGCGCAGGACGGCGACCTGATCTTCTTCGGCGCCGACAAGGCGAAGGTCGTCAATGACGCCATCGGCGCGCTGCGCGTGAAGATCGGCCACAGCGATTTCGGCAAGAAGAACGGCCTGTTCGAGGACACCTGGAAGCCGCTGTGGGTGGTCGACTTCCCGATGTTCGAATACGACGAGGACGAGCAGCGTTACGTCGCCGCGCACCATCCGTTCACTTCGCCGAAGGACGGCCATGAAGACCTGCTCGAATCCGATCCGGGCAAGGCGCTGGCCAAGGCCTACGACATGGTATTGAACGGCTGGGAGCTGGGCGGCGGCTCGGTGCGTATCCACCGCGCCGACGTGCAGAGCAAGGTGTTCCGCGCGCTCAAGATCGGCGCGGAAGAGGCGCAGGCCAAGTTCGGCTTCCTGCTCGATGCGCTGCAGTACGGCGCGCCGCCGCACGGCGGCCTCGCATTCGGCCTGGACCGCATCGTCACCATGATGACCGGCGCCGAGTCGATCCGCGACGTGATCGCCTTCCCGAAGACCCAGCGCGCGCAGTGCCTGCTGACCCAGGCGCCGTCCGAGGTCGACGAGAAGCAGTTGCGCGAGCTGCATATCCGCCTGCGCAATGTGGAACCGGCGACCAAGGCTTAACCTTCGAAACGCAGTCGACAAAAAGGCGCTTTGGGCGCCTTTTTGTTTTGAGCGGGTATGATCATGGATTGGGCGTATCGCCATTTCCTGCCTGACGAATGAACAAGCCTTTCAAGATTCCCGAATCCGTGCTGGTCGTCATCCATAGCCCGGAACTCGACGTGCTGCTCATCGAGCGCGCCGACAAGCCCGGCTACTGGCAATCGGTGACCGGCTCCAAGGATGCGCCCGACGAACCGCTGGTCGAAACCGCCAGGCGCGAGGTATTCGAGGAAACGGGCATTCGCGTGGTCGATGTGGCGCCGGATGCGGCGCTGCCGCCGGGCGAGGTGGCGCTGGCTAACCTGCGCGACTGGCAGCTGTCGAACATTTACGAAATCTATCCGGTCTGGCGCCACCGCTATGCGCCCGGCGTGACGAAGAATGTCGAACATGTGTTCGGCCTGCTGGTGCCGCGCCATATTCCGATCACGCTGGCGCCGCGCGAACATATCAATTCCATGTGGCTGCCGTACCGCGCCGCGGCCGATCATTGTTTCTCGCCTTCCAACGCGGAAGCCATCCTGCAGCTGCCCAATTATGTAGGCCGCGGCTGAAATTTGTCGCAGGATAAGTTTCAGGAAAACACCCTTCCTGACACGAAATCGTTCCTTTCATCCTCGTTGCGCAGCGTCTAAAATCAGTCCATGAAACTTCGCATTGCGACGTACAACATCCACAAGGGCGTCAGCCCCTTGCGCAGCATGCCGCGCATCCACGCACTGAAACAGGCGCTGGCCTCGATGGAAGCCGACATCCTGTTCTTGCAGGAAGTGCAGGGGCGGCACGACAAGCATGCGGCCAAACACGCCATGCTGTGGCCGGAGCAGGGGCAGCATCAGTTCCTTGCCGGCGATTCGCACTATGCCGCCTACGGCATGAATGCCGTGTACGACCATGGCCATCACGGCAATGCGTTGTTGAGCCGCTTCCCGGTGCTGGCCGCCACCAACCAGGATGTCTCCGATCATGCCTTCGAGTCGCGCGGCATCCTGCACTGCGTGGTACGCACGCAGCGGTGCGACGTGCATTGCTACGTGATCCACCTCGGGCTGTTCGCACGCAGCCGCAAGCGGCAAACCGAGGCGCTGATCGATGCGGTCCGCACTTCCTCGCCGCCGGAGGCGCCGCTGATCATCGCCGGCGATTTCAACGACTGGACCAATCAGTTGAGCGATTCGCTGCGCGCCTACCTGGGCGTGACCGAAGTGTTCGACGAAGACTTGCCCAGGCACGGCTTCGGCACCTACCTGCGCATGCTGGGCGGACGCGGGGTCAAGACCAAGCCGGCGCGCACCTTTCCTGCGGCATTGCCCTGGCTGCGGCTGGACCGCATCTACGTGCGCGGCTTCCGCGTGAGCTCGGCGCAGGTGCTGCACGGCCCCTTGTGGGCCAAGCTGTCCGACCACGCGCCGATCGTCGCTAACCTGGAGCTCAAGAGCGTGTGAACCGCGGGCTGGCTGGCATGACGATGTAGAATGAAAGGCAACATCGTTTTTGTCAGGCTTTATGCATTCGGTACTTTTTACCGGCGATAACAACATCACCCTGCTGCATTCCGGCGCCGAATTCTTTCCGGCGCTGATTGCCGCATTTGATGCGGCAAGAAGCGAAATCTACCTGGAAACCTATATCTTTGCCGCCGATGAAACCGGCACCGAGGTCATGGCGGCGCTGAAACGCGCGGCTGCGCGCGGTGTGACGGTCAACGTGATCACCGACTGGCTCGGCACCGGGCACCGGCAGTGCATGCTGCTGAACCAGGAATTCCGGCAGGCGCACGTCAATCACCGCATCTTCAACGCCTGGTTCCGGCGCGGCTTCGCGCGCCTGCATCGCAAGATCTGTGTGGTCGACCGCGAAGTGGCCTTTCTCGGCGGCCTCAACATCAACTACGACATGCGGTGCGACTTCGACCACGACGTGATCCTGCCGGCGCCGCGCTGGGATTTTGCGGTGCGGATCGTCGGGCCGCTGGTGGCCCATATCCACCTCGAAGTCGAGATGCAGTGGATGCTGCTTGGCGGCCTGAACCTGCGCTATCGCTGGGAGCGCTTCCGCGAGAAGTGGCTGGCCGTCATGAAGCACCACGAAAATCCGATGGTGGCGGCGCTGGTCGTGCGCGACAATCTGCGCAACCGGCACACGATCCAGAAATCCTACCTGAAGGCGCTGGGCGGGGCGCGCAAGTGCGCCTTCCTGGTGACGCCGTATTTCGCGCCGGGCCGCAAGCTGCGGCGCGCCCTGGCGCAGGCGGCATTGCGCGGCGTGGAAGTGACGCTGCTGCTCGGCGTCGGCCAGTTCCGCATCCAGGATGCGGTCGCGCATTCGCTTTACCCGAAACTGCTCAGGAGCGGCGTGAAGGTGGTCGAATACCGCAAGACGCAATTGCACGGCAAGGTCGCGGTGGTGGACGACGACTGGGCCACGGTCGGTTCCAGCAACTGGGACGGGCTGAGCCTCTTGGTGAACCAGGAAGCCAACGTGGTGATCCGCGACGCCGACTTCGTGCAGAACCTGCGCCGCCATATCGAATGCGGCGTGGCCGACGGCGTGCAGATCCATCTCAGCGATTTCGCCAACATCCCCTGGTACAAGCGCATGTGGTACGGCGCCGCCTACCTGTTCTACCGCAGCGTGTTGCGCATCATCGCCGCCGGCAAGTACGAGGATTGAGGGCCGTCTTCAGCCGCGCTCCGCCTGCGCTTCCGCCTTGAGCCAGTCGCAGAACGCTTTGACCGCCGGCCGCGCCTCGGCCTCCGGCGGACGCAGCAGGTAAAAGCGGTAGGGGCCCAGCACGCGCTGCTCGAACAGGCGCACCAGCCTGCCGCTGCGCAGGTCCTCGGCGATGAAGGGCTCGGCCGCGATTGCCACGCCCTGGCCGTTGGCTGCCGCCTCCAGCGTCAAGTAGGTGTGCGAAAAGCTCGGCCGGGTGCCGCCGGTGTAGGTCACGCCGAACTCCTTCAGCCAGCGCGCCCACGAGATTTCGTCCGGGATGCGCATTTCGACTTCGTCATGCAGCAGCGGGTAGCGCAGCAGGTCGGCCGGCGTTTTCAGGCCGGGCGAAGCCGCCTTGAAGGCCGGGCTGCAGACTGCGGAAAACCATTCCTCCAGCAACAGGTCGGCCTGCAGGCCGGGGTAAGGCCCGGTGCCGAGCCGGATCGCGACATCCACGCCTTCGCGCACGAAATCGACCGGATGCAGGGAGGCGAGCACCCGCATGTCGATCTCCGGATGCCGTTCGCGCAGGCGCCCCAGGCGCGGCATCAGCCAGCGCGCCACCAGCGACGGCACCGAAGTCACCGTCACCACCCGATCGTCGCCCTGGCGCTTGACCGCCTCCGATACCTCGGCCAGGCCGCTCAACAGCGGCTGCAGCGCGGCCGCATATTGCCGGCCGGCCGGGGTGAGCGCCACGCCGCGCGCCAGGCGCTGGAACAGCGTCACGCCCAGCCAGTGCTCCAGCTGCTTGACCTGGTGCGCGACCGCGCCGGCGGAAACATGCAGTTCTTCCCCGGCGCTTTGAAAGCCGCCGAGGCGGGCGGCCGCTTCGAAGGCGCGTACGGCGGGCAGCGGAGGCAGGCGGAGGGACATGTGGGAGGAAGGCGCAAAAAAATTGGGGCTATCCAGCAAGAATATTGGTTTGTTCGCCTGGACGCAACTCCAATACACTGAGTTACCCCCAATCCCTTTTGCTCTTGATCGGCCCGAACATGTCCCGCCAATCCGCCATCTTCCTCGTCCTGCTGTCCGCCCTCGGCTTCGGCAGCATCGCGCTGTTTGCCAAGATCGCCTATGCGGCAGGCGTCACGCCATCCATGCTGCTGGCCTTGCGCTTTCTCCTGGCGGTGGCGATCCTGGCGCCGCTGGTCTGGTTCAGGCGGCTGCCGCTGCCGCGCGGGCGCGCGCTGGCCGGCTTTGCGCTGATGGGAGCCTTGTATACCGCGCAGTCGCAGTGCTATTTCACCGCGCTGATGTATGCCAGCAGCGGCCTGGTCGGCTTGCTCCTGTATATCTATCCGGTGCTGGTGACCTTGCTGGCGGTCGCATTCGGATGGGAAAAACTCGACCGCCGCACGCTGATCCTGCTGGTGCTCGCGATTGCCGGGCTGGCGATCACGCTCGGCGGCAACCTGCAGGGACAGCCGTTCGGCATCGCGCTCGGTATCCTGGCAGCCTGCATCTACGCGGTCTATATCGTCATCGGCGGACGCCTGACGCAGCAGGCCGACCCGCTGGCGGCCACCCTGGTGGTGATGGCGGCGGCCGCCGTGGGCAATGGCACGTTCGCCCTGGCCGGCGATTCCGCCCTGCCGAATGGCATCGCCGCCTGGCTGGCGGTCGGCGCGATCGCCTTGTTTTCGACCGTGATTGCGATCGGCACCTTCCTTATCGGCATCAAATATATCGGCCCGGCCAAGGCCTCGATCATTTCGACGCTGGAGCCGGTGATCACGATCTGCCTTGGCGTCGCCTTTCTCGGCGAGTCGGTCAGCCTCAACCAGCTGGCCGGCGGCGCGATGGTGCTGCTGGCGGTGGTACTGCTGGCGCAGCGCCCGCGCACGCAAGCGGAGCGCGAGCCGCATGCCGCGGCGTGTACCGATTGATGACACGCCCTAACTGCGGCCGGACGATGGAGTTATACTGATTTACTCCATTTTCCCATCCCGGTCTCGCGATGCATTTTGATCCCGACCTGCTGGACAAGCTGCGCGGCGCGCGCCATATCGCGGTGTTTACCGGCGCGGGCGTCTCCGCCGAGAGCGGCATCCCGACATTTCGCGATGCGCAGACCGGGCTGTGGGCGCGGTTCCGGGCCGAAGACCTGGCGACGCCGGAGGCATTCCGGCGCGACCCCGCCACGGTCTGGCAATGGTATGAGTGGCGGCGCAGCCTGATGCGCGAGGCCCGGCCGAATCCGGCCCATCTGGCCATCGCCGCGCTGGAAAGCCTGGTGCCGCATGTCACCGTCATTACGCAGAACGTCGACGGCCTGCATCTGCAGGCCGGCAGCACCGATGTCATCGAACTGCACGGCAATATCTGGAATAACGTCTGTTTCGACTGCAAGCAGCCGGCGCCGCCGCCGGAAGGGGCCTCGGAGCTGCCGCCGCGCTGCGCGCATTGCCACGGCATGCTGCGTCCCGGCGTGGTCTGGTTCGGCGAAGCGCTGCCGGCACCGGCCTGGCAGCGGGCGGCGGAAGTATCGGAGCAGGCCGATGTCTTCTTCTGCATCGGCACTTCCAGCCTGGTCGAGCCCGCCGCCAGCCTGCCGCGCTACGCGCAATCCTGCGGGCACGTCGTCATCCAGATCAACCCGGAGGCGACCATGCACGACGGATTCGCGCAATATGTCTTGCGCGGCAAGGCCGGCGAAATTCTGCCGGAGCTGGTGCATGCGGCCTGGCCCGGGACGCGGGAAAGGAGCGGGCGCGATGCAAGACGATGAACAAGCCGTCCGCGCGCTGATCGCCGGCTGGATCGAAGCTTCCGCCGATGGCGACGCTGACCGGCTGCGCATGCTGATGGCGGACGATGTCGTGTTCCTGACGCCAGGCCAGCCGCCGCTGCGCGGCAAGGAGGCATTCATGGCGGCATTCGAAGAAGGGCTGCAGCATTACCGCATCGATGCGCAGAGCGAGGTCAAGGAAGTGCGCGTGACCGGCGATTGCGCGTATTGCTGGAGCCATCTCACCGTGGTCATCACGCCGACCAGGGCTGGCCTGCCGGTGCGCCGCTCCGGCGACACTCTTTCCTTCCTCCAAAAACAGCCGGCGGGCAACTGGGTGCTGGTGCGCGATGCCAACATGCTGATGCCGGAGCCGGCGCCCGGGCCCGGCATTTGACGCCGGCGGCTGTAAGCCTTACTGCCCGCCTTGTAAAAACTGCGCGCCGCATGGCGTCTGTCAATGCGGCGCAGTAGGGCAATACCATCGGCACGGAAGTTGCGACCCCCGCCGGCTTCGCATCGCGGCAACCGGCGGAAATTCTCAAGTGCTGCCCGCTACATCGAGCGTGCCGGCCTGGCCGGCGATGCGCCTGTCTATCCCGATTCGATGAAAAGGAGCATCGCATGTCACTGAACCTATTCAGCGCGAAAGGCTGCCCGCTCGATCAGCAGCGTTTCACCTGGCGCGACATGGTCGGCAAGCCGATCAGCAAGCTCGACGATGATGCGTTTACGCGCGTGCGCATCATCCTGATGAACGGTATCGAAACCGATGCGCTGCGCTTCAAGCATATCGCCGCCCGCATGAACCGCGAACTGCGCCTGTCGCTGGCGCAAATCCGCCGCAGCGAGCACCATCAGCAAACCATGGTCAACTGGCTGCTGGGTTCCGACCATTCGCCGTTGGAAACGACGATCGCCTACGAGCAGGTCGCGATCGAAGTCACGGCCAGCATCGCGCAACTCGAACCCGATCCCTATTTTGCCCAGGTTTACCGCTTCGGCCTGCTGGAAGACTTCGATCACCTGTACCGTTACTCGGCGCTGCTCGACCGGCTCGAAGGCAAGGATGCCAACAACATCCTGCAGAGCTATACCGACATCCTGCCGGGACGCCCGACGGTCGACGAGCATCGCGCACCGCAGGACGATCTGCGCGAGCCCTATGACCGCAAGGCGGCCGCGCCGATCACCAAGCTCAATGCGCTCACGCTCACCGCCGGCGAATACCAGACGCACGACTACTACATGAACATCGGCCCGCAGTTCGCCGATCCGGTGGCGCGCCAGCTGTATGCGGAGATCGCGTCGATCGAGGAGCAGCACGTGACCCAGTACGGATCGCTGATCAATCCGGAAGAGTCGCTGCTGGAACAGTGGCTGCTGCACGAAGCGATGGAGGTCTACAACTACTACGGCTGCGTGCAGCAGGAGACCAACCCCCGCATCAAGGCGATCTGGGAGCGCTTCCTCGACTACGAGCTCGGCCACTTCCATCATGTCGCGGAACTGTTCAGGCAGCACGAGAAGCGCGACCCGGCAGAGCTGTTCCCGGGCGATCTGCCGGAGCCGATCCGGTACGCCAGCCAGCGCGACTTCGTGCGGCAGGTGCTGGCGCAGGAGGTCAACCTGCGCGCCAACGGCACCCAGTTCGTCGACAAGGGGCAGGAGAGCCAGGCCTCGATCGACTATCGCACCCATCTCAATTCCGACGGCTCGCCCAGCGAGACCGTGGCGGCCGGCTATATCTGGTCGCCCGGCACCGAGCTGAACCGCAAGGTCGCCGTCGCCGTATGACAGGAAAAGGAGCAGTCATGAAAGAGCAGACTCAAACCGGCATGAACCGCACCGGGCTGCAGATGTCTCCGTTCGATGCCGGCGCCATGCAGTCGCCGGTGCCGACATCGATGATGCCGGCCACGCCCGGCGACGACACCGCGCTGGCCGAGATGCGCAGCACCTATATCGCCAGTGCCGATCCGCTCGGCTCGGTGCCGATTCCGGGCACCCTCAAAGGCGCGATCACCACCGGCGTGTCGGCGTTGACCGGCAACCAGCCGCAGCTGTTGCTCGACAAGCTGGGCGAGCGGCTGGCCTTCGAGCGTACCGGCACGCGCCTGTACGACGCGCTGATCACCAAGTTCGAAGCGACGCAGGACGACTCGACCAGCATGACGCTGGCCGACCTGCAGCAGATCCGCCAGGACGAGGCGCGCCATTTCGCGATCATCGCCGAAGCGATCGAATCGATCGGCGGCGATCCGACTTCGCAGACGCCCTGTGCCGACCTGGTCGGCGTCGAATCGATCGGATTGATGCAGGCAGTCTCCGATCCGCGCACCACGATCGCGCAATCGCTGCATGCGATCCTGGTGGCCGAACTGGCGGACCAGGCCGGCTGGGAAATGCTGATCGCGCTGGCGCAGGACCAGAACCAGAGCGCGATGGTCACCGATTTCAAGGTCGCGCTCACGGAAGAGCGCACCCATCTGCAGCGCGTGCAGCAATGGCTGGAAGAGGCGACGATCGGCAAGGCGATTTCGGCCGGCGCCAGCATCGACGACATCAGCGACGCCAATCCGTCGCAGTTGCATTAGCCTTATGCCGGCTGGCCGTGCGCCGGCCGGTTCTTGCGCATATATATTGCATGATCAATAAGTTTTCCCGCCCGGCGCGCCCGCTCCGGTGCATTGCCGGAGTTTTATCGCGCCGGCGATAAAAAAGCACGGTCAGACGATAAAATAGAAGTTATTGCACAAACATCCAGATACAGCCCCCCACTGGCCTTTTCCCGACTCGTCCATGTCGACCCCGTCCGATTCCCTCCGTATTGACAAGTGGTTATGGGCTGCGCGCTTCTTCAAGACGCGCTCGCTCGCCACCGATGCGGTCGACGGCGGCAAGGTGCGTCTTAACGGCGAGCGCGTGAAACCGGCGCGCGGCGTGAAAGTCGGCGACACGCTCGACATCGACAACGGCTCGACCGAATGGGAAGTCGTGGTGCAGGGCCTGGCGGACAAGCGCGGCTCGGCATCCGTGGCGCAAACACTCTATACAGAAACTGAAGCAAGCATCGCCCGGCGGCAAGCCAAGGCAGAACAACGAAAATTTTTCAGGGAGCCCGGCGAGGCGATCAAGGGACGGCCAACCAAGCGTGACCGGCGGCAGATCGACAAGTCGTCATACTGATAAAAAAGCTACAAAAACCGGCAGGAATGCAGCTTCTTTGCTGTATATCAGCACTAGAATCGCCCCTCTAAGTTCTCGTTTGACATTTATACGGCGCTGGATAATAGTACGAGCGTTCGCTTCAGTGATACCGTGCGAATTTTGAAATCTTGATAGGGCACTACCGTGGCTACCAATTCGACTGACTCGCCAACCAAATTCATGCGTAAAGGTGAGCTTACTCGCGCTGCGATTCTTGATGTGGCACTTGATCTGGCCAGCCGTGACGGACTGGAAGGCTTGACCATTGGCCTGCTTGCAGACAAGATGAACATGAGCAAGTCGGGAGTATTTGCGCACTTCGGTTCACGCGAAGATTTGCAAATCGAAGTCGTCAAACTGTACCACCATCACTTCGAACAGGAGGTGTTCTATCCAAGCATGAAAGAGCCGCGCGGCTTGCCTCGTCTGCAGGCGATGTTTGCCCGCTGGGTCAAGCGTGTGTCGGTCGAAATCGCCTCCGGCTGCATTTATATCAGCGGCGCGGTGGAGTATGACGACCGTCCGGGCGCCATCCGCGAAGAACTCGCCGGCATGGTGCGCGCCTGGAAGAATGCGCTGCGGCGCTGCGTGGTACAGACCATCGAAATGGGGCATTTGTCCGAAGAGACGGACCCCGACCAGCTGGTCTTCGAGATGTACGGCCTGATCCTGGCCCTGCATCACGATGCACGATTCCTGAAGTTGCCCGGCAGCGTGAACCGCGCCGAAGTCGGGTTCGAACGTTTGATCGAAAGCTACCAGAACCCGCAGCCTGCCGGCAGTACCAAGGCAGCTGCAAAGAACCCCAAAACCGCTGCCAGAAAGTCAGCTTAATCCAATTAGCCGTCAGGAGAAAAACATGGGTCAATACGTCGCTCCATTGCGTGACATGCAGTTCGTGCTGCACGAGCTGCTCAAGGTGGAAGATGAGTTCAAACAATTGCCTGCGCACGCAGAGATTGACAAGGACATCATCAACCAGGTGCTGGAAGAGGGGGGCAAGTTCACGTCCCAGGTGCTGTTCCCGCTGAACCACTCGGGCGACCGCGAGGGCTGCACCCTCGACAAGGAAACCCATACCGTCAAGACGCCGACCGGCTTCAAGGAAGCCTACCAGCAGTACGTCGAGGCAGGCTGGCCCGCGCTGGCATGCGACCCGGAATACGGCGGCCAGGGCCTGCCGATCGTGGTCAACAACGCCTTCTACGAAATGCTGAACTCGTCCAACCAGGCGTGGACCATGTACCCGGGCCTGTCGCACGGCGCCTACGAGTGCCTGCATGCGCACGGCACGCCGGAGCAGAAGAAGCTGTACCTACCGAAGCTGGTCTCCGGCGAATGGACCGGCACCATGTGCCTGACCGAACCGCACTGCGGCACCGACCTGGGCCTGCTGCGCACCAAGGCCGAGCCGCAGGCTGACGGCTCCTACAAGATCACCGGCGGCAAGATCTTCATCTCCGCGGGCGAACATGAAATGTCGTCCAACATCATTCACCTGGTGCTGGCCCGTCTGCCGGACGCACCGTCGGGCACCAAGGGCATTTCCCTGTTCCTGGTGCCGAAGTTCATCCCGAACGCGGACGGCTCGCTGGGCCGGCGCAACAACATCTTCTGCGGCGCGATCGAAGAGAAGATGGGCATCCACGGCAACTCCACCTGCCAGATGAACCTGGACGGCGCGATCGGCTGGATGATCGGCGAACCGAACAAGGGCCTGAACGCGATGTTCGTGATGATGAACGCGGCCCGCCTGGGCGTCGGCATGCAGTCGCTCGGCCTGACCGAAGTCGCCTATCAGAACGCGGTCACCTACGCCAAGGACCGCCTGCAGATGCGCAGCCTGTCCGGCCCGAAGGCACCGGACAAGCCGGCCGACCCGATCATCGTGCATCCGGACGTGCGCCGCATGCTGCTGACCGCTCGCGCCTACGCCGAAGGCGGCCGCGCATTCTCCTCCTACGTCGCGCTGCAGATCGACAAGGAACTCAACCACCCGGACGAGCAGGTGCGCAAGGATGCGGCCGATGAGGTCGCGCTCCTGACCCCGATCATCAAGGCCTTCCTGACCGACAACGGCTGGATCGCGACCTCCGAGTGCATGCAGGTGTACGGCGGCCACGGCTTCATCTCCGAGTGGGGCATGGAGCAGTACGTGCGCGACGCCCGCATCAACATGATCTACGAAGGCACCAATACGATTCAATCGCTCGATTTGTTGGGCCGCAAGATCCTGATGGACAACGGTGCTAAGCTGCGCAAGTTCGGCGACAAGGTCAAGGCATTCGTCGAAGAGAACGGCACCAACGAAGCGCTGTCCGAGTTCATCACCCCGCTGGGCGACATCGGCGACAAGGTCGGCAAGCTGACCATGGAAATCGGCATGAAAGCCTTCCAGAACCAGGACGAAGTCGGCGCGGCCGCAGTGCCCTACCTGCGCGTCGTCGGCCACATGGTGTTCGCCTACTTCTTCGCGCAAATGGCGAAGATCGCGCTGGAGAAGCAGGATTCCGGCGACAGCTTCTACAAGGCGAAACTGGCCACCGCACGCTTCTACTTCTCGCGCCTGCTGCCGGAAACCGCGATGCTGATCCGTCAGGCACGCTCCGGCGCGGCGAACCTGATGGCGCTCGAAGCAGACCTGTTCTAAGAACAAAAAACAGCCACGGAGCTCCCAGAGGACTCGGTTTCGACTCCTCTCGGGCTCCGTCACCTCAACGGCAGCAAATAAAGGGTAAATCATGTCAAATTTCATCGTCAAAAAAGTCGCCGTGCTCGGCGCGGGCGTGATGGGTGCGCAGATTGCCGCTCATTGCGTGAATGCTAAAGTGCCTGTCGTGCTGTTCGACCTGCCGGCCAAGGAAGGCCCGAAGAACGGCATCGTGCTGCGCGCGATCGAAAACCTGAAGAAGCTCTCCCCGGCTCCGCTCGGCAACAAGGAAGACGCCGCGCTGATCCAGGTCGCCAACTACGAGGACGACCTCGAAGTGCTCAAAGGCTGCGACCTGATCATCGAAGCGATCGCCGAGCGCATGGACTGGAAACACGACCTGTACAAGAAGGTCGCGCCGCACATCGCCCCGAACGCGATCTTCGCCTCCAACACCTCCGGCCTGTCGATCACCGCGCTGTCCGACGGCTTCGACGCCGACCTGAAGGCGCGCTTCTGCGGCGTGCACTTCTTCAACCCGCCGCGCTACATGCACCTGGTCGAACTGATCCCGACCGTGTCCACCCGTGGCGAAATCCTCGACCAGCTCGAAGGCTTCCTGACCACCACCCTGGGCAAGGGCGTGGTGCGCGCCAAGGACACGCCGAACTTCGTCGCCAACCGCGTCGGCGTCTTCGGCATCCTGTCGACGATTTATGAAGCGGAAAAATTCGGCCTCGGCTTCGACGTGGTCGACGACCTCACCGGTTCCAAGCTGGGCCGCGCCAAGTCCGGCACCTTCCGCACCGCGGACGTGGTCGGCCTGGACACCATGGGCCATGTGATCAAGACCATGCAGGACAACCTGCCGAACGATCCGTTCGCCGCTGTCTACAAGACGCCCGCCGTGCTCGAAAAACTGGTCGCCGCAGGCGCGCTCGGCCAGAAGTCCGGCGCCGGCTTCTACAAGAAGGTCGGCAAGGAAATCATGCGTTTCGACGCGGCCAAGAACGACTATGTGCCGTCCGGCGCCAAGGCCGACGACATCATCGTGCGCATCCTGAAGGAAAAGGATCCGGCCAAGAAGATGAAGGCGCTGCGCGAATCGACCAATCCGCAAGGCCAGTTCCTGTGGGCGATCTTCCGCGACACCTTCCACTACATCGCGGTTCACCTCGAATCGATCGCCGACAACGCGCGCGATGTCGACTTCGCGATGCGCTGGGGCTTCGGCCAGAAGACCGGCCCGTTCGAGACCTGGCAGGCCGCCGGCTGGCAGCAGATCGCCCAGTGGGTGAAGGAAGACATCGATGCCGGCAAGGCGCTGTGCAATGCGCCGCTGCCGCAGTGGGTATTCGACGGCCGCACCGGCGTGCACACCGCCGAAGGCTCCTGGTCGCCGGAGAAGAAGACCTATGTGCCGCGTTCGAACCTGCCGGTCTACCAGCGCCAGGCGTTCCGCGCTCCGGTGCTGGGCGAAGGCGCCGCTGACGGCGCGACCGCCGGCACCACCGTGTTCGAAGACGATTCCGTGCGCATCTGGCACCAGAACGACGACGTGCTGATCCTGTCGTCCAAGACCAAGATGCACGTGATCGGGCCGGGCGTGGTTGCCGGCCTGCTCAAGGCGGTCGAAGAAGCCGAGAAGAACTACAAGGGCCTGGTGCTGTGGAATGCCGATGCGGCCGAAGGCGGCGCATTCTCCGCCGGCGCCGACCTGCAGGCCATGCTGCCGGCCTTCATGGCCGGCGGCGCCAAGGCGATCGATCCGGAAGTCTCCAAGCTGCAGAACGCATTCATGCGCCTGAAGTACGCCAACGTGCCGGTGGTGGCGGCTGTCGCCGGCCTGGCGCTGGGCGGCGGCTGCGAACTGATGCTGCATGCTGCCAAGCGCGTCGCGTCGATCGAGTCCTACATCGGCCTGGTCGAAGTGGGCGTGGGCCTGGTGCCGGCCGGCGGCGGCCTGAAGGAAGCGGCGCTGCGCGCGGCCAACGACGCCAAGGGCAACGACATCCTGCAATTCCTGAAGGTGTACTTCACCAACGCGGCCACCGCGAACGTGTCGAAGTCCGCGCTCGAAGCGCAGCAGATGGGCTACCTGAAGCAGACCGACACCATCGTGTTCAACGCCTACGAGCTGCTGCACGTGGCGAAGGTCGAGGCGCGCGCGCTGTTCGACGCCGGCTACCGCGCTCCGCTGCAGAAGCTGGTCCCGGTCACCGGCCGCTACGGCATGAACACCATCAAGGCGCAGCTGGTCAACATGCGCGACGGCGGCTTCATCTCCGCGCACGACTTCAAGCTGGGTTCCATGATTGCGGAAATCGTGTCCGGCGGCGACATCGAGCAGGGCAGCCTGGTGAGCGAACAGTGGCTGCTCGACCTGGAGCGCAAGGCCTTCGTGGAATTGCTGAACAATCCGAAGACGCAGGAACGCATCATGGGCATGATGCAGACCGGCAAACCCGTGCGTAACTAATCGCGCATTTAAACGGATACGGAGCATACAAAATGACCAAACAAATTCAAGAAGCCTACGTTGTCGCCGCAACCCGCACGCCGATCGGCAAGGCGCCGCGCGGCATGTTCAAGAACGTGCGTCCGGACGACCTGCTGGTGCGCGCCATCCAGTCCGCGGTCGCGCAAGTGCCGGGCCTGGATCCGAAACTGATCGAAGACGCGATCATCGGCTGCTCCTTCCCGGAAGCCGAGCAGGGCATGAACATGGCGCGTAACGCCGTGCTGCTGGCCGGCCTGCCGAACACCATCGGCGGCGTGACCATCAACCGCTACTGCGCTTCCGGCATCACCGCCGTGGCGATGGCGGCCGACCGCATCCGCGTCGGCGAAGCCGATGTGATGATCGCCGGCGGCGCCGAGTCGATGTCGATGGTGCCGATGATGGGCCATCATCCTTCGATCAACGGCAACGTGTTCAAGGACGAGAACGTGGGCCTGGCGTACGGCATGGGCCTGACCGCCGAGAAGGTGGCGCAGCAGTGGAAGATTTCGCGCGAAGAGCAGGATGCCTTCTCGCTCGAATCGCACCGCCGCGCGATCGCCGCTCAGCAGGCCGGCGAATTCACCGACGAGATGACTCCGGTCGAAATCGTCGAGAAATTCCCGAACCTGGCGACCGGCGAGATCGACATCAAGACCCGCACCGTCAATCTCGACGAAGGCCCGCGCAAGGACACCAGCATCGAAGGCCTGGCGAAGCTGAAGCCGGTGTTCGCCAACAAGGGCTCGGTCACCGCGGGCAACAGCTCGCAGACTTCCGACGGCGCCGGCGCGCTGATCCTGGTCTCCGAGAAGATCCTGAAGCAGTTCAACCTGACCCCGCTGGCACGTTTCGTATCGTTCTCGGTGCGCGGCGTTCCGCCGGAAATCATGGGCATCGGTCCGAAGGAAGCGATTCCGGCCGCCTGCCGTTCCGCCGGCATCACCCAGGACCAGATCGACTGGTTCGAGCTGAACGAGGCGTTCGCCGCGCAATCGCTGGCCGTGGTCAAGGACCTCGGCCTGGATCCGGCCAAGGTCAACCCGATGGGCGGCGCAATCGCTCTGGGCCACCCGCTGGGCGCGACCGGCGCGATCCGTTCCGCCACCGTGATCCACGCGCTGCGCCGCAAGAACCTGAAGTACGGCATGGTCACCATGTGCGTGGGCGCAGGCATGGGCGCGGCGGGCATCTTCGAACGCGTGTAACATAGCAGCGCATCACTAAGCTGAAAGCCGTACGGTGCGAGCCGTACGGCTTTTTTTACAGGAGGAGGGTTCATGGATATTCTGACCAACAAATCGAACGGTATTCTGACGATCGAATTCAATCGTCCGGAAAAGAAGAACGCGATCACCGCCGCGATGTACCAGAAGATGGCCGACGCGCTCAAGGAAGCGGAGGGCGATACCGCCGTGCGCGCGATTCTCATCACCGGCAAGCCCGAGGTATTCACCGCCGGGAACGATCTTGACGATTTCCTGAAGAATGAATCGGCCGAGGTCGGCGACCAGCCGGTGGCGCAGTTCATGCGCGCACTCAGTGCGGCGACCAAGCCGGTGGTGGCCGCGGTGGCCGGCAATGCGGTGGGCATCGGCACCACGCTGCTGATGCATTGCGACCTGGTGTATGCGGCGGACAACGCGAAGTTCGCGATGCCGTTCACCCAGCTCGGCCTGTGTCCGGAATTCGCCTCCAGCATGCTGTTCCCGCAGTTGGTCGGCTATCCGCGCGCAGCGGAAAAGCTGCTGCTCGGCGAAGCCTTCTCGGCCGAGGAAGCCTACGAGATGGGCATGGTCAGCCGGGTGCTGCCGGTAAACGACCTGCTGCCGTTCGCACAAGGACAGGCGGCCAAGCTGGCCGCGCTGCCGGCGGCTTCGCTGCGCATCACCAAGCGCCTGATGAAGGAAGGTCAGGCCGCGGCGGTCAATGCGCGCATGATGGAAGAAAACAAGCACTTCGGCGAGATGCTGATCGCGCCGGAAGCGAAAGAAGCCTTCACCGCCTTTTTTGAGAAGCGGCGTCCGGACTTCACGAAGTTTGCGTGAGAGGCGCTAGCCAAGGAAAGCGGCGCCGTTCCTCCAGCGCCGTCTGAAAAAACCTGCTGTTTATTTCAGCAGGTTTTTTTTCGCCGCGCATTTTTGCGCGCGCAAATTCTTGAAGAAATGAATGCGTGCAAGCCGCGCATGGGATGGCAGCGCGCAGCCGGCCGGAGCGGGCATTTCAGCGTGTGCCGCATGCAACGGCTTTTCCCATCCATCCATCTATCCATCCATCCCCCCATCGGCGCGAACTACCCGGGCCGACCGATTGTCAATTTGCTTCCAACCTCGCCGCTCAGGTTTGGCGCGGGCTTATTGCGCATTTTCACTGTTCTTGAAGTTCAAGAATCCTGGTGCGGCATTTCCCTTTCTAGGAGTCCTGCAATGAAAAAGAAACAGCTCTCATTGGTGATGGCGATGGTGATGGCCGCACTCGCCGGGTGCGGTGGAAGCAGCGGAACCGGTAATGCTGGTAGCGTGAGCAACAATTCCGGCGCGTCGCCTGCCGCGCTTGCCGGTCCGGCTGCGGGCAACAGCATGGGCAACAGCGTGGGCAACAGCGCGGGGAACGCTGCGGATGACGCCGCGCTGGCCAGCAGCCAGTTCCTGATGGAGGCATATCGGGATGGGCTGGCCGAAATTCAGTTGTCGCAGCGCGCATTGCAACAGTCTGCGAATGCGGACGTCAGGAATTTCGCGCAAAGAATGGTCGACGAGCACACACGCTTGAACGGGCAGATTGCGCAACTGGCGCAACGCAAGAACATCGCCTTGCCCACCGAGCTGACGGCCGAGCAGCAGGCGCTGGCCGCGCGCCTGTCCGCTCTGTCCGGCGATGAGTTCGATCGCGCCTATATGGCGGCGAATGTCGCCGCGCATGAGACGGATGTGACGGCGGCGCGGTTGCAGGCGACGGGAGGCGATGATCCGGATGTGAGCACGCTTGCGGATGCCGGCTTGCCGATCCTGAAAATCCATCTGGCGGTGGCGGAGGAAATCAACAGCCTGCTCGATCCCGCGGCTTTCCTCGCCGGCGCCTATCGTGACGGGCTGGCGGAAATTCAGGTGTCGCAGCTGGCCGTGCAAAAGGCAAGCAATGACGAGGTCAGGCGCTTCGCCCAGCGCATGATCGACGATCACACGCAGGCCAACAACCAGATTGCCGCCCTCGCCCAGCAAAAGGGGATTACCCTGCCGGACGCGCCGTCGCCGCAGCAGCAAGCCGTGGCGGATGAGCTCTCCAGACTGAGCGGCGCGGACTTCGACAAGGCCTACATGGATGAGAATGTCGTGATGCATGTGAAGGATGTGCGGCAGGCCCAGCAGCAGGCGGAGCGGGGACGCGATGCGCAGATCGCCGGCTTTGCCCGGCAGGTGTCGCCGACGCTGGTTTCGCATCTGGCTGCGGCCATCGATATCGACGGCCGCATCCAGGCGGATGCCCTGTTCAGGGCGTATCAGAATAGCAGGGCGCAGATCCAGTTCGCGCATCTCACCTTGCTGCAGGGCGCGAACGAGCAAGTCAAGGCCGTCGCGCAACAGACCTTGACGGAACAGAGCGCGGCGCTGGCGAAGATCAAGCAACAGGCTCAGCAACAGAGCGTTACCTTGTATTCCGGCATCGCACCCGAGCAGCTGCGATTGTTCATCGACCTGCTCGGCAAGTCCGGCAGCGATTTCGACCGCCAGTACACGGACATCAGCACGCAGCTCCAGGCCGAAGCCGCAGCACTGGCATCGGGACAGTCGCAAGGTGCGACGGATAACGGACTCGGCCGCTTCTGGCAGGATCTGCTGTCGACCTTGAACGACGAACTGGCAAGGGCAACGCGGAGCTAGGCGTCATGCCAACCATGGACGGCATGCAGCGATGGCCCGCGCGCCATCGCTGCATGTCGGCTGCATGTCGGCTGCATGCCGTACTGTCGGCAGCGCCGGCTTATCTTTTCTTCAGAAAGCGCGCCCACCATCCCCTCTTGGGCATCACGTTTTCCGCGGTTTTCGGTTTTTCCTGCCCGGCGGTTTTTTCCGGATGGTCGGCAGACAGGGACTCGACCTGCCTGTCGTATTCCAGGAACAGCACCTTGCTTTCCAGCGCCTTGATCACGTTGTCCTTGTCGGCCAGGCGCGCGCGCAATTCATTGGTGACCTGGTCTTTTACCTTGCGTAATTCCGCCTCCAGCGCGAGCGCGCGCTCCAGCGAACGGGTCCGCTCTTCCAGAATTGCAATGCGTGTTTTTTCCCGGGTACGGTCATCGGGGCTTTCATCCTCGCTCGGATGCAGGCGTCCATAGGTGCGCAGCAGTTCGGAAGTTTCGATCTGCGTTTCGCCCTCCGGCGTGACGGTCTTGCTCAGGCGCCCCTTTTCAATGTCGCGGTAGAGCGTCGAGCGGTTTCTGCGAACAAGTTTCGCAGCTTCAGTAATGGAAACCAGTGCCATATGACAGAAAGGAATTCTCGGTAGCGATGCATGCTCAATGCCGGAGCACGGCGCGCGCCGATGCCGGTGCGCCGTATTCCTTGACAACATTTGCGCCAAAAAATTCTGTCATGGCCGTGAAAGTCGGCAGAGAAGTTGAAATGCAGGAAATGTATTTCCTGCCTATTTCCGAGGCAATACATGGCAGGGGCCGGCCAATTGCCGGCTGCGCGTGCGGGCGGGCGAGGCGCTTGCCGAATGAGTTTCCCGCTTACTGCTGGCGCGTTGTCTGCGCGGCCTGCCGAATCGCTTCCAGCGTCGTGCCGGGCGTGATCAGGTTGGCGTCGTAGCGCAGTTCGATCAGGGCCGGCAGGCCGGTTTGCGCGATGTGCGCCTGCGCGCGTCGCAGCGCATCTCCAAATGCTTCTGTCGTTTCCACCGTTTCGCCGTGCGCGCCGTAGGCGCGCGCCAGCGCGGCGAAATCCGGGTTGTGCAACACGGTGCCGGACACGCGCGCCGGGTAGGTGCGTTCCTGGTGCATGCGGATGGTGCCGTACATGCCGTTGTTAAAAACGATGAACAGCACGCCGGCGCGGTATTGCACCGCGGTGGCCAGTTCCTGGCCGTTCATCAGGAAGTCGCCGTCGCCGGCGAAGTTGAGCACGGCGCGTTGCCGGCCTTGCCGTTGCTCGATGATTTTCGCGGCGACCGCCGCCGGCACGCCATAGCCCATCGCGCCCGAGGTCGGCGCGAGCTGGGTGCGCAGGCCGGCCGATTTGTCGCCGTAAAGCCAGAAGCGGTGCGCCCAGGTGGCGAAATTGCCGGCGCCATTCGTGAGGATCGTGTCGGCGGGAAGCGCCGCGCGCAGGGCCTGCACCACCTGCCACAGGTTCAGCGCGGCGCCGGTGTCGCGCAAGACCGGCGGCTCGGCCTGCCACGTGTCGAAGTCGGCGCGCGCGCCGGCCACGCTTTCCTGCCAGCGGGCGGAGTCGACCGGCGCCATTGCGGCCAAGGCGGCGGCGATCTGCGGCATGCCGCTGTTGATCATCAGGTCGGCCTGGTAGACGCGCCCCAGTTCCTCGATGCCGGCGTGAACGTGGACCAGCTTCTGGCGCGGGCGCGGGGCTTCCAGCAGCGTATAGCCGCCGGTGGTCATTTCGCCCAGGCGCGGGCCGACGGCGAGGATCAGGTCGGCATTCTTGATACGCTCCGCCAGCTTCGGGTTAATGCCGATGCCGACATCGCCGACGTAGTTCGGATGGCGGTTGTCGAACAGGTCCTGGAACCGGAAGGCGCAGGCGACCGGCAGCCGGTTGGCCTCGGCGAAGCGGCGCATATCCTCGCATGCCGCAAGGTCCCAGCCACCGCCGCCCAGCAGGACGAGCGGGCGCTGCGCCGCGCCGAGCAGGCCGCGCAGTCGTGCGATCTGCTCCACGGTGGGCGCGGCCTGCAGCGGCCGGTAGCGCCCGGTGTCGGCCGCCTCGGCGCAGGAGGTCAGCATGTCTTCCGGCAGCGCCAGCACGACCGGGCCGGGCCGGCCGCTGGTGGCGAGCTGGAAGGCGCGGGCGACGTATTCGGGAATGCGCTCGGCGCGGTCGATCTGCGCCACCCACTTGGCCATCTGGCCGAACATGCGGCGGTAGTCGATTTCCTGGAAGGCTTCGCGCTCGACGAAATCGTTGCCGACCTGGCCGATGAACAGGATCATCGGCGTCGAGTCCTGCTGCGCGGTGTGCACGCCGATCGACGCGTTGGTGGCGCCGGGCCCGCGCGTGACGAAGCAGATGCCGGGGCGCCCGGTCAGCTTGCCGTAGGCTTCGGCCATGAACGCGGCGCCGCCTTCCTGGCGGGTGACAACGAAGCCGATGGGGGCGTCGTGCAGCGCGTCGAGCACGGCGAGGTAGCTTTCGCCGGGCACGCCGAACGCGAGGTCGGCGCCGTGGATGTTCAATGCATCGACCAGGATCTGGCCGCCGGTGCGCGGATGTGCCATGGCGCTTTCACATGAGGCAAAAACGATAACGTAGCAGAAAAAGGAAGCGCCGCAAGCCGGCGGGCGCTACAATACGCGCCGAAGCAAGCCAGACAGCCGCCGGCCATCGCGAGATGGCGGGAGGAAGGTCCGGACTCCACAGAGCAGGGTGACGGCTAACGGCCGTACGCTGAAAGCCCGCCCGGCGCAAGCCGGCGGGTATAAGGCGAGGAATAGGGCCACAGAGACGAGTCCCGCGGACGCAAGTCCACGGGGGTGAAACGCGGTAACCTCCACCCGGAGCAATTCCAAATAGGCACGCATTGAGGCTGCTCGCGGAGCGTGCGGGTAGGAAGCTTGAGCCGTGGAGCAATCCACGGCCTAGAGGAATGGCTGTCATAGCGGGGCAACCTGCCGTAACAGAATCCGGCCTATCGGCTTGCTTCACACTTCTTTTTCGTTTCCCATTGCCAGCGGTCTGCCGCGAGCCTGTCCGCCACGAGTTGCTTGATTGAACTCAACGCGACGCATGCGCGGCTCAGTACACTTCCAACTCCAGAGCCTGTTGGCCGTGGGATGGACAACAGCACATCGCGCAGGATGACGGCCGGAAGACCAAGAACTCTGGCGGCCGCCATGTGGTATCAACTGGTGCTACCGGAATCGCCATCCCGCACGCTACCCTTCATCTCACGACCAACCGGCTCTCGCCAGGGAATGCGGCGGCATCAATAAAAAATCCCTGCCCGATTTTTCATCGGACAGGGATTTTTGTTATTGCTCGTGCGTTGATCAGCCGCCGAAGTAGGTGCCGTCAACACGCGGATTGCCGGCGGCCCGGACTGCTTCCTGGCGCACTTCGTCGCGCGACTTGGCGGAAGCGACATTGGTGAATTCCACGTATTCCTTGTTCTGGGCGACCGGCGCCTGCTGCAGCGCGGAACGCACTTCGGCGCGGGTCTTGGTCGACTGGAAGTCGTTGAAGTCGACGTATTCGGTATTGCCGGCGGCGAAGGCGGATGCGGCGGCGGAAAACACGGCAACGGCAGCGATCAATTGTTTGGCATTCATTTTCATTCTCCTAAGAAATTAAGTGTCTGACTCGGGGCGGTGATGGCGGACTTGCTCATCGGACCCGGCGTCGGTGAGTACGGATTGCGCTCATCGATGAAGCACAGTGTAGATATTGCTTGCTTCGCAAAAAAGAGGGTAATCGGAAAGACACCGTTTCTATTTTCGAAATAATTGATGCGTAAATAACGCCTCGGGAATCTTTGACCTGGGTCATTGGAACCGGATAACCGCGTGCCTATAGTGGTTATAACTTGCTGAATGGAAAGTCAAAGAGGCGTTCATGGAAATCTTCGAAGCCGACGTCGCGATCGTCGGCGCCGGTGGCGCCGGCCTGCGGGCAGCCATTGCGGTGGCCGAGCGGGATCCGGCGCTTAAGGTGGCGCTCGTTTCCAAGGTCTATCCGATGCGCAGCCATACGGTGGCCGCCGAAGGCGGATCGGCCGGCGTGGTGCAGTCGCACGACAGCCTGGAGCATCACTTCAACGACACGGTGACCGGCGGCGACTGGCTGTGTGAGCAGGACGTGGTCGAGTACTTCGTCGCCAACTGCACGCAGGAGATGGTGCAGCTGGAGCACTGGGGCTGCCCGTGGAGCCGCAAGGAAGACGGCCATGTGAACGTGCGCGCGTTCGGCGGCATGAAGATCGAGCGCACCTGGTTCGCGGCCGACAAGACCGGCTTCCACATGCTGCACACGCTGTTCCAGACCTCGATCAAGTACCCGTCGATTCAGCGCTTCGACGAATTCTTCTGCTGCGACCTGATCGTCGAGGACGGCCGCTGCCAGGGCGTGCTGGCGATTGAGATCGGCAGCAGCCGCTTCGTGCTGATCAAGGCCAAGGCGGTGATCATCGCCACCGGCGGCGCCGGCCGCGTGTTCCGGCAGAGCACCAACGGCGGCATCGTCACCGGCGACGGCATGGCGCTCGCGTACCGGCATGGCGTGCCGCTGCGCGACATGGAATTCGTGCAATACCATCCAACCGCGATGCCGGGCACCGGCCTGTTGTTTACCGAAGCCTGCCGCGGCGAGGGCGGCATCCTGGTCAACAAGGACGGCTATCGCTATCTGCAGGATTACGGCCTCGGCCCGCCCGATCCGTGGCCGCGCAAGAAGGCGATGGAGCTGGGGCCCCGCGATCGCCTGTCGCAAGCGTTCTGGCATGAAGACCGCAAGGGCCGCACCGTGGAAACGCCGCAGGGTTCGGCCGTGCTGCTCGACCTGCGCCACCTCGGCGAGAAGAAGCTGCGCGAACGCCTGCCGCTGATCTGCGAGCTGGCCGAGCGCTTCATGAACATCGACCCGGCGGTATCGCCGATTCCCGTGCGTCCGGCGATCCATTACACGATGGGCGGCATCGAGGTCAACGGCAGGACGGCGTCGCGCCTGACGGGACTGTACGCGGTGGGCGAGTGCTCCAGCGTCGGCATCCATGGCGCCAACCGCCTCGGCTCCAATTCGCTGGCGGAGCTGTGCGTGTTCGGCAAGGTGGCGGGCGACGAGGCGGCGCAATATGCGAGGAGCGTGTCGTTTTCCAGCGGCGGCGTGCTGGAAAGGCAGGCGCAGGCGTCGCGGCAACGCGCAGTAGATCTCGTCAAACGTGAAAACGGCAGCGAGCGCATCTCCGTGCTGCGCAAGGAAATGGCGCTGTCGATGGAACGTGGTTGCGGCATCTATCGGCTCGGCAGCGAGATGCAGGAGACCTGCGACAAGATCGACGAGCTGAAACTACGCTTTGGCAACGTGCGGGTGGACGACAAGTCGAGCGTGTGGAATACCGACTGGCTGCAGGCGATCGAACTCGGCTTCCAGCTCGATGTGGCGCAGGCGATGGCGTATTCGGCGTTGAACCGCAGGGAGTCGCGCGGCGCGCACCAGCGCCTGGACGGCTTTGGGCAGCGCGACGACGTCAACTTCCTGAAACACACGCTGGCCACCTATGCCGGCGCGGATGCGCCGCATATCGGCTACAGCGACGTGACGATCACGAAGTCGAAACCGGGGGTGCGCGCCTACGGCGCGGCCGGCGAGACGGCGCAGGAGTCCCATCATGCATGACACGCAAAAAACCATCGAGATCGAAGTGCTGCGCTACCGGCCGGAACAGGACAAGGAGCCGTTCTTCCAGACGTATGCCGTGCCGTTTTCCGACGACATGTCGGTGCTGCAGGGCCTGCAGTACATCAAGGACGAGCTCGACAGTACGCTGTCCTACCGCTGGTCCTGCCGCATGGCGATCTGCGGCAGCTGCGGCATGATGATCAATGGCGTGCCGAATCTGTCCTGCCACACCTTCCTGCGCGAGTTCTATCCGAACCGCGTGCGGGTCGAGCCGCTCGACCACTTCCCGATCGAGCGCGACCTGGTGGTGCGGGTGGATGACTTCATCGGCAAGCTGGAGAGCATCAAGCCCTACATCATCCCGAAGGAGCCGCGCGCGCTGGCGCAGGGCGAATACCTGCAGACGCCGGAGCAGCGCGACCGCTACGAGCAGTACAGCTCCTGCATCAACTGCATGCTGTGCTACGCGGCCTGCCCGCAGTACGGCCTCGACAGCGAGTTCATCGGGCCGGGCGTGCTGGCGCTGCTGCACCGCTACAACGCCGACTCGCGCGACGGCGCGCAGGAAGCGCGCATGGAGCTGGTGAATGCGGAAGAGGGAGTGTGGAACTGCACCGCGGTCGGCTACTGCTCCGAGGTGTGCCCGAAACATGTCGATCCCGCCAACGCGGTCAATCTCAACAAGATCCACAGCGCGAAGAGCTATTTCGCGAACCTCGTCCGTCCCAGGGGAGGCGTCAAATGAAGCGCAACCGACCTGACGCGCGCCGTCCGTACGTGCGGCCGATGGCCGGCTGGTGGCGCGCCAATCCGTTCTTCGTGCGCTACATGGCGCGCGAAGCGACCGCGCTGGCGGTGGCGGCCTACGCCTTCGTGCTGCTGGCCGGCCTGCTGTGCCTGGCCGGCGGCGAGTCGGCGTACAACCGCTGGCTGGCGGCGCTTGCGCATCCCTTGTCGGTCGTGCTGCATGTCGCGGCGATGGCGGCGCTGGCCTATCACACCTGGAGCTGGTTCGACATCATGCCCAAGACCATGCCGCCGCTGTTCGTGGGCGGCAAGCGCGTCGCCGGCGCGGCGATCACGCGCACCGGGCTGGCGGCGGCGGTTGCCGTGGCCCTGGTTGTGTTCCTGCTGGTGTGGAGTATGAAGCCATGAAGAAGCGATCCAACGCACCGATTTTCTGGGTCCTGTTCGGCGCCGGCGGCATGCTGTCCGCCCTGACCGGACCGGTGCTGGTCTTCATCACCGGCGTGGCGGTGCCGCTCGGCCTGCTGCTGCCGCATGAGACGATGAGCTATCCGCGCATGCTCGCCTTCGCGCACAGCATCGCCGGCAAACTGATCATCCTGGCGCTGATCGTGCTGTACCTGTGGCATGCGGCGCACCGGATTTTCAAGAGCCTGCACGATGTCGGCATTCGCCCGGGCCCGGCGTCCAAGGCGGCGTGCTACGGCACGGCGCTGGCCGGGACATTGCTGGCGGTGTACGGCGTGCTGTTTATCTAGTGACTGCCTGGGTACAATACAGAACCGCGGTGCAAGGCATATGGCGGTACTGCGGGAATGGAATAATTATGGGAGGAAGACGATGAAAACGACACGCAGAACGCTTCTTGGACTGGCCGTTGGCATGGCAATAGCGGAGGGCGCACTGGCGCAAGCCGACTGGAAGGCGCCAGACATCGATAAGCTGCCGAACGACAAGTACGGCCAGATGGTCAGGCAGGGCAAGCTGCTCATGGAGCAGACCTACAAGTACCTCGGGCCGGAAGCGAAGGATCCAGCCAAGCGCTACGCCGGCAACAACCTTGCGTGCGTGTCCTGCCATGTCGATTCCGGCACGCGCAAGTTCGGCAATCCCTGGGTTGGCACCTATGTCGGTTTTCCGCAATACCGCGGGCGCGAAGATGCGGTGTCGACCATCGAGGAGCGCATCAACGGCTGCATGGAGCGCAGCATGAACGGACGCAAACTGCCTCTTGACGGCGAAGACATGAAGGCGATGGTCACGTATCTTCATTTCCTGTCCACTGGCCGTGCCGTCGGCGAAAAGCTCGAAGGCTCCGGCGTGCTGCGTGTAAAAATGCTGGAACGTGCCGCCGATCCGGCCTTGGGCAAGCAGGTTTACATGACCTACTGTGTCGCCTGCCATGGCGAGAGCGGGCAGGGCATGCGCCGTGGGACGGCCGGCGATGGCGAGGGCTACCAGTTCCCGCCATTGTGGGGGCCGGACAGCTACAACAATGGTGCGGGCATGGCGCGCGTCATTCTGGCGGCTGGCTTCATTAAGGGCAATATGCCCAGCGGGACCACCCATGTCAATACGGTGCTGACCGATGAGCAGGCATTCGATGTCGCCGCTTACATCAATAGCCAACCCCGGCCGGTCAAGGCGAACCTGGAAGCCGACTTCCCGGCGCGCAAGAACAAGCCGATCGATTCCGCTTTCCCGCCCTACACCCCCGGCTTCTCGGCGGAGCAGCATAAATACGGCCCGTGGCAGCCGATCCAGCAGGCGCGGGACAAGGGCATTTATCCCCCCAAGTGATGCGGCCCAAGTGATGCGGCCCAAGTGATGTTGCCCAAGTGATGTTGCCCAAGTGATGCGACGAGCGCGGCAAGTCCGCGCTCGCCTCCGCTTGCAGGCGCAGGCCTTGGCTGCGGGGCTGCCGGGTTTTCAGGCGGCAGCTGTCGCCGGCTGCGGCATCGCGCCCGCGAACCACTGCAGCTTGTCGTGCAGCTGCGCCACTTCGCCGACGATGATCAGGCAGGGCGACTTGAACTTTTGCGCGGCGACGCGTTCGGCGATCGTCGCCAGCGTGCCTGTGGCCACGCGCTGGCGGCGCGTCGTTCCCTGTTCGACCACGGCCACCGGCGTGCTGGCGGCGCGGCCGTGTTCCACCAGCTTGCCGCTGATTTCCGGCAGCGCGCCCAGGCCCATGTAGATCACCACGGTCTGGCGCGGATGCGCGAGGATTTCCCAGTCCAGGTTCAGGCTGCCGTCCTTCAGGTGGCCGGTGGTGAACAGGCAGGATTGCGCATAGTCGCGATGCGTGAGCGGAATGCCGGTATAGCACGACACGCCGCTGGCTGCCGTAATGCCGGGCACCACTTCATAGGGGACATTTTCCGCGGCCAGCACTTCCAGCTCCTCGCCGCCGCGCCCGAAGATGAAGGGATCGCCGCCCTTGAGCCGGACCACCTGCTTTCCCTGTTGCGCCAGCCGCACCAGCAGCGCGTTGATTTCATGCTGCGGCAGCGTGTGATTGTTCTTCTGCTTGCCGACATAGACGAGTTCGGCGCCGGGGCGCGCCATATCGAGTATGCCTTGGCCGACCAGGTTGTCGTAGACCACCACGTCGGCGCCGGCGAGGAGGCGCGCCGCGCGCAGCGTCAGCAATTCGGGATCGCCCGGGCCGGCGCCGACCAGAAATACGGTGCCGGTACGCATGCGGGCTTTGTCCAGGTCCAGCGACTGCAGGAAGGGAGGGCGTTTGCTCATGATGGCACCTGGCATCCGGGATGGATTCCTGTTGTTTGGAATGGATCCCAATGTATAGGCTGCCAGTCCAAAAAAAATTGATGCGAGTTAAGGAATTCAAATTTGCAAAAGCGCACGCTAGCGGGCATCGAGCGGTAACGGTTCATCAGGCCGCTGACAGTATCCGGTTCGGTTCGAAGAAGTTCGAATCACACACGCAGTCGTCACCCTCATTACGGGAGAAATCATGACCATGAACACACCCTTCCTCAAGCCCATGGCAGCAATGCTGGCCGCATTGCCGCTTGCGTTAGGGGCAGCCTACGCCGAAGACCAGAAGCCGCATCAGGGGCCGGAGCTGAAATACCAGGCGGGTGCATCGCCGCTGGCCGGCGAGGAGATGCACCAGAATATCAACCCGAAGGCGCCGCCGATGACCAAGGCGGAGTTCGAGCGCGGCAAGCAGATCTACTTCGAACGCTGCGCCGGCTGCCACGGCGTGCTGCGCAAGGGCGCCACCGGCAAGCCGCTGACTCCGGACATCACGCTGGCCAAGGGCACCGATTACCTGAAGGTGTTCATCGCCTACGGTTCGCCGGCCGGCATGCCGAACTGGCAGACTTCGGGCGACCTGACCGAAAAAGAAGTCGACCTGATGGCGCGCTACATCCAGCAGGAGCCGCCGCAGCCGCCGGAATTCGGCCTGAAGGAAATGCAGTCGACCTGGAAGGAAATCATTCCGGTGTCGAAGCGCCCGACCAAGAAGATGAACAAGTACAACATCGCCAACATCTTCTCGACCACGCTGCGCGATTCCGGCGAAGTGGCGCTGATCGACGGCGACACCAAGAAGATCATCAACATCGTCAAGACCGGCTATGCGGTGCACATCTCGCGCCTGTCGGCATCCGGCCGCTACCTGTACGTGATCGGCCGCGATGCGCGCATCAACCTGATCGACCTGTGGATGGAAAAGCCGGACAACGTCGCCGAGATCAAGATCGGCCTGGAAGCGCGTTCGGTGGAAACCTCCAAGTACAAGGGCTTCGAAGACAAGTACGCGGTCGCCGGCTCCTACTGGCCGCCGCAGTTCGTGATGATGGAAGGCGAAACCCTCAAGCCCCTGAAGATCGTGTCCACCCGCGGCATGACGGTGGATAACGAGTACCATCCGGAGCCGCGCGTCGCCTCCATCGTGGCATCGCACTACAAACCGGAGTTCGTGATCAACGCCAAGGAAACCGGCAAGATCATGATGGTCAACTACGAGGACCTGAACAACCTGAAGATAACCACGCTCGACGCCGCCAAGTTCCTGCATGACGGGGGCTTCGATTCGACCGGCCGCTACTTCATGGTCGCCGCCAACGCATCGAACAAGATCGCGGTGGTCGACACCAAGGAAGACAAGCTGGCGGCGCTGGTGGATGTGGGCAAGACCCCGCACCCGGGGCGCGGCGCCAACTTCGTGCATCCGAAGTTCGGCCCGGTGTGGGCCACCAGCCACCTGGGCGACGAGTCGATTTCGCTGATCGGCACCGATCCGGTGAAGCACAAGGCGCAGGCATGGAAGGTGGTCGCGACGCTGAAGGGGCAGGGCGGCGGTTCGCTGTTCATCAAGACCCATCCGAAGTCGAGGAACCTGTGGGTCGACACGCCGCTGAACCCGGATGCGAAGGTCAGCCAGTCGGTCGCGGTGTATGACATCAACAACCTCGACAAGGGCTTCGAAGTGCTGCCGATCGCCGAGTGGGCCAACCTGGGCGAAGGCGCCAAGCGCGTCGTGCAGCCGGAGTACAACATGGCCGGCGACGAAGTCTGGTTCTCGGTGTGGAATGCCAAGGACAAGACCTCGGCGGTCGTGGTCGTGGATGACAAGACGCGCAAGCTGAAGACCGTGATCAAGGATCCGCGCCTGATCACGCCGACCGGCAAGTTCAACGTCAACAACACGCAGCACGACATCTATTAATCGTGCCGCAAAGGGGCGGGCCGCAAGGCCTGCCCCGGATTGGCAAACCTTCTACGGAAGAGCCGCAACATGAAACCTGCACCCTGTGCAAACACCAGCCGGGCACGACTGCCCGCGGCGCGGCGCTTCAATCGAATTTCTTCCCGCCGGATCGCGGCCATCTTCATTCTCGCCGGCGTCTGCGTTTCCGCATCGGCGTCGGAGCCGGACGGGACCATCACCGCCACACGCCGCAGCGAACTGATCACCCTGGTGCGCCAGGATTGCGGCTCCTGCCATGGGCTGACCTTGAAGGGCGGCCTCGGCCCGGCCCTGCTGCCGCAAACATTGCAGGACAAACCCGCATTCAGCCTGAAGGCCACCATCCTGCAGGGACGGCCGGGAACCGCCATGCCGCCGTGGCGGCAGTTCCTGAGCGAGGCCGAGGCCGACTGGATCGTCACGAATTTGCAGAAAGGATTCCCAAGTGATTAAGTCATCGCTTGCCATGCTCGCTGCGATGGCGGCGCTTGCCGGTTGCGCGGCGCCGGAATTGCGCGGCACCGGCGACCTCGGCGTGGTGATCGAACGCGCATCGGGCACGGTGCAGATCGTCGACACCACGCAGCTGAAATCGATCGCGAGCGTGCCCGGACTGGGCGACCTGTCGCACGCGTCGGTGGTGTATTCGCGCGACGGGCGCTATGCGTACGTGTTCGGGCGCGACGGCGGGCTGTCCAAGGTGGACCTGCTCAAGGGCGCGATCGAGCGCCGCATCCTGCAGGCCGGCAACAGCATCGGCGGCGCCGTGTCGCAGGACGGCAGCCTGATCGCCACGCAGAATTACACACCGGGCGGCGTCAAGGTCTTCAAGGCCGACACGCTGGAACTGCTGGCCGACATCCCGGCCGAGTACGGCAAGGAAGGGCAGCGCTCCAAGGTGGTCGGCCTGGCCGACGCGCCCGGCAACCGCTTCGTCTGGAGCCTGTTCGACGCCGGCGAGATCTGGGTCGGCGACTTCAGCAATCCGCGCGCGCCGCGCATCGACAAGTTCAGGAATGCCGGGCGCGAGCCCTACGACGGCATGGTGACGCCGGACGGGCGCTACTACCTGGCCGGCCTGTTCGGCGAGGACGGCATGGCGCTGCTCGACCTGTGGCATCCGGAAAAAGGGCTGCGGCGCATCCTCGACGGCTACGGCAAGGGCCAGGAAAAACTGCCGGTGTACAAGATGCCGCATCTGCGCGGCTGGGCCGTGGCCGGCAAGTATGCGTATGTGCCGGCCATCGGCCGCCACGAAGTGCTGGTGGTCGATACCGAGACCTGGAAGGAAGCCGGGCGCATCGCGGTGCTGGGCCAGCCGGTGTTCGTGATGGCGCGCCCGGACGGGCACCAGGTGTGGGTGAATTTCGCCTTTCCCGACAACGCGCATGTGCAGGTGATCGATGTCGAAACGCGCAGCGTGATCAAGCAGCTGGAGCCGGGCAAGGCCGTGCTGCACATGGAATTCACGCCGCGCGGCGAGTCGGTCTGGATCTCGGCGCGCGACGACAACCGGGTGGTGGTGTACGACACCGCCAGCTTCGCCGAGCGCGTGGTATTGCCGGCGGCTGCGCCCAGCGGCATTTTCTTCACGTCGCGCGCGGCGCGCACCGGCTTCTGAGGACGACGCGATGGACAACGGACTGACGCCCAACGAATTCAAGCTGGTCAACTCCTTCCAGCGCGGCTTTCCGCTGGTGCCGCGCCCCTTTGCCAGGCTGGCCGGCGAGCTCGGCATGGACGAGGCGACGGTGATCGGCACGCTCAAACGCCTGCAGGCAGCCGGCGTGGTGGGGCGCGTGGGCGCGGTATTCCGGCCCAATGCCATCGGCGCCAGCGCGCTGGCGGCGCTGTCGGTGCCGGCGCAGCGGCTGGACGAGGTGGCGCGCTACCTCAATGCGTTTGCCGAAGTCAATCACAACTACCTGCGCGAACATCGCTTCAACCTGTGGTTCGTGGTGACGGCGCCCTCGGTCTGGCGGCTGCGCGCGGTATTCAGGGAAATCCGGCAGCAATGCGATTGCGGAACGCTGCTGGTGCTGCCGATGCTGGAGGACTTCCACATCGACCTCGGATTCGACCTGGCGGCGGGGCCGGGAGGGCATGCCGGCGGCGCGCAGGAATCGGCGCGCGCCTTCAGGGCGCCCGCCGTGACGCTGCGCGGATCGGAAAAAATCCTGGTGGCCGCCCTGCAGGGCGGCTTGCCGCTGGTCGAACGCCCGTTTGCCTGCCTCGGCCTGTCCGAAAGCCAGGCGCTCGATACGATTTCGCAATGGCTGGAGCAGGGCGTGATCAAGCGCTTCGGCGTGATCGTGCGCCACCACGAGCTCGGCTATACCGCCAATGCGATGGTGGTGTGGGATGTGCCGGATGACGAGGTCAGCGCGGCGGGACGCCGCATCGCCGCCAGCGGCCGGGTCACGCTGTGCTACCGGCGCGCGCGGCAGCTGCCCGACTGGCGCTACAACCTGTTCTGCATGATCCACGGGAGGGACCGCGCCGCCGTGCAAGCCCAGGCCGACGCGCTGGCCGTGGCATGCGGGCTGGATGCCTACCCGCGCGACGTGCTGTTCAGCACCCGCCGCTTCAAGCAGCGCGGCGCGCATTACGCCGCATTATCCGAGGTCTGCCATGGACGAGATTGACCGCGCGATCATCAACACCTTGCAGGGCGACCTGCCGATCTGCGAACGGCCCTGGCAGCAAGCCGCGCAGCGCATCGGCATCGGCGAGGAGGAACTGCTGGCGCGCCTGTCCAGCCTGCTGGACAGGAAAGTGCTCACGCGCGTCGGCCCGCTGTTCCAGATCGAGCGCATGGGCGGCGCGTTCACGCTGGCGGCCCTGAGCGCGCCGGCGGACGAATACGAGCGGATCGCCGCCAAGGTCAACGCGCTGCCGGAAGTGGCGCACAACTATGCGCGCGACCATGCGCTCAACATGTGGTTCGTGCTGGCCACCGAAACGCCGGAGCAGATCGCCGCCGTCATCGAGCGAATTGAAACAGAGACCGGCTGCGAAGTCTTCAATTTCCCGAAGTCGCGCGAGTATTTCGTCGAGCTGAAGCTGCAGGTGGCCTCATGAGCGGGACGTACGACATCGATGCCGTCGACCGCGCGCTGATCGTCGCCACCCAGCAGGGATTGCCGCTGGTGGCGCGTCCCTACCATGCGATCGCGCAGCAACTGCACCTCGATCCGGAAGAGGTGATGGCGCGCATGCGCCGCCTGCTGGAGCTGGGCGTGATCCGGCGCATTGGCGTGGTGCCGAATCACTATGCGATCGGCTACCGCGCCAACGGCATGTCGGTATGGGACGTGCCGGACGACGTGATCGATGAACTGGGCGAGCGCGTCGGGCAGCTGGAATTCGTCAGCCACTGCTACCGCCGCCCGCGCCGCCTGCCGCACTGGCGCTACAACATGTTCGCGATGGTGCACGGCAGGACGCGCGACGAAGTGGAACAGAAGGTCGCGCGGATCGCCGAACTGCTGGGCGAACACGTGCGCGACCACCAGATCCTGTACAGCACACGGATTCTCAAGAAAACCGGCCTGCGCATTGGCAAAGATGCCGCAGGCGGGTAAAGGAAAAAGCCATGTTTCGCATTACCCAATACATGCAGGAAATCGCCAACCCGACGCCGCTCGGGCCGAAGCGCAACCCGCCCGGCCCGGTGGTGATCTGGAACCTGATCCGGCGTTGCAATCTCACCTGCAAGCACTGCTATTCGCTGTCGGCCGATACCGACTTCGCCGGCGAACTCTCCACCGAGGAAGTGTTCACCGTGATGGACGACCTGCGTGCCTTCCGCGTACCCGTGCTGATCCTGTCCGGCGGCGAGCCGCTGCTGCGCCCGGACATCTTCGACGTCGCCAGACGCGCCAAGGCGATGGGCTTCTATGTCGGCCTGTCGTCCAACGGCACCCTGATCGACCGCTCCAACATCGACAGGATCGCCGCAGTCGGCTTCGATTACGTCGGCATCAGCCTGGACGGCATCAAGGGCACGCACGACATGTTCCGCCGCAAGGAGGGCGCGTTCGACGCGTCGCTGGAAGGCGTGCGGCTGTGTCGCGACCTGGGCATCAAGGTCGGCGTGCGCTTCACGCTCACGCAAGGCAACGCGCACGACCTGCCGGCATTGCTCAAGCTGATCGACGACGAAGGCATCCACAAGTTCTACCTGTCGCACCTGAACTACGCCGGCCGCGGCAACACCAACCGCGCGCGCGACGCCTTCCTGGAAACCACGCGCAACGCGATGAACCTGCTGTTCGACACCTGCTGGGCCGATCTGCAGCGCGGCGCGGAAAAGGAGTTCGTGACCGGCAACAACGATGCCGACGGCGTCTTCCTGCTGCACTGGGTACGCAAGCACATGCCGGAGCGGGAAGCGCACCTGCGCGCCAAGCTGGCGCAATGGGGCGGCAATTCGTCCGGCGTCAACGTGGCCAACATCGACAACCTCGGCAACGTGCATCCGGACACGATGTGGTGGAACCATAACCTCGGCAACGTGCGCGAGCGCAAGTTCTCCGAAATCTGGAGGGATACCTCCGATCCGGTGATGGCCGGCCTCAAGGCCAGCCCGCGCCGCATCAAGGGACGCTGCGGCGAGTGCACCTACTTCGATGTCTGCGGCGGCAATACCCGCGTGCGCGCGCTGCAGCTGACCGGCGACCCCTGGCAGGAAGATCCGGCCTGCTACCTGACCGACGAAGAGATCGGCGTGTCGGGCGAGCGCGAAAGGGTGCAGCTGAAACCCTATTTCAAGATCCGGTCGGCGGAGGCGGTATGAGCTGGCGTGTTGTCCTGACCGCTGCGGCGGCATTGCTTTCGTTGCGTTATGGCGCCAGCTGGGCGGCACCGGATGCAAACGCGCTGTACCAGACCCACTGCGCGTCCTGCCACGGCGCCGACCGGCTCGGCGGCGCCGGGCCGGCGCTCTTGCCGGGCAACCTGGAGCGCCTGCGCCGGCCCGACGCGATCAAGACCATCAGCGACGGCCGCATGGCGACCCAGATGCCGGCGTTTTCCGGCAAGCTGAGCGCCGACGAAATCAAGCAGCTCGCCGAGCTGATCTATACGCCGCCGGCGGTGGCGCCGGTGTGGGGATTGGAGCAGATCCGCGCCTCGCACATCGAATATGCCAAGCCCGGCAGCCTGCCCGACAAGCCGGTGTTCGCCGCCGACCCGCTCAACCTGTTCGTGGTGGTCGAACTGGGCGACCACCATGCGACCATCTTCGACGGCGACAAGCTGGAGCCGATCACGCGCTTTCCGACGCGTTACGCCTTGCACGGCGGGCCGAAGTTCTCGCCCGACGGGCGTTACGTGTATTTCGCGTCGCGCGACGGCTGGATCGCCAAGTACGACATCTGGAACCTGAAGCTGGTGGCGGAAATCCGCGCCGGGATCAACACGCGCAACCTGGCGGTGTCGAGCGACGGCCGCTTTGCGATGGTGGCGAACTACCTGCCGCATACGCTGGTGGTGCTCGATACGCGCGACCTGTCGCCGGTCAAGGTGATTGACGTCAAGGATGAGAACGGCAAGTCGTCGCGCGTGTCGGCGGTCTACGATGCCGCGCCGCGCAAGAGCTTCGTCGCCGCGCTCAAGGACATTCCCGAGGTTTGGGAGCTGACCTACGACGAGCATGCCGCGCCGGTCTACAACGGCCTGGTGCACGACTACAAGATGGCCGAAGGGCTGGCCGTGCCGGGACCGTTTCCGGTGCGCCGCATCCAGCTCGACGATTATCTCGACGACTTCTTCTTCGATGCCGGCTACGACAACCTGATCGGCTCCTCGCGCGAGGGGCGCAGCCAGGTCGTCAATCTCAACGTGCGCCGCAAGATCGCCAGCATCGACCTGCCGGGCATGCCGCATCTCGGCTCCGGCATCACCTGGCAATACCAGGGCCATCCGGTGATGGCCACGCCCAACCTGAAGGAGGGCGAGGTCACCGTGATCGACATGAAGACCTGGCAGACCGTCAAGCACATCAAGACGCTGGGGCCGGGCTTCTTCATGCGCAGCCACGAGAACACGCCGTATGCCTGGGTCGACGTGTTCAACGGCAGCAAGGACCGCGACGTCATTCAGATCATCGACAAGCAAAAGCTCGAAGTCGTCGCCCAGCTGCGGCCCAGCCCCGGCAAGGTCGCCGCCCACACCGAATTCACCCGCGATGGCAAATATGCACTGGTCAGCATCTGGGAAAACGATGGCGAGCTGGTGATCTACGACGCGCAGACGCTGAAGGTGGTCAAGCGCATCCCGATGAAAAAGCCGTCCGGGAAATACAACGTGTACAACAAGATCACGCGCTCGGCCGGGACGAGTCACTGAGGGCCGCTGCCCGTCGCGCGGATATGCCTGAAACAGAACATCCCTCTCCGGAGGGCGGGAGAGGGGGATAACCGGGCACGTCCGGAGAAAGTTGATTCAAATCATGTTTTTTCGTTTCGGCAAAAACCATAATCTGCGGCGTCGACGCATCTTTTGATTGTTTGCCGGACGTGTAACCGCCGACCTTGAGGGCATTCAGTACGAGAGAGGAAAACATGGACCAGGCAAAAAAAGAAACAAAAGCCGACCTTTGGACACTGTCCTCGCTGCCGCGCTATGACGGCAGCGTTCTCGCGCATGAACATGCGCCGCCACGCGCCTACGCGGCCGTCCGCATGCCGCCGGCCGCCTGACACCGATTCGTGCACACCGCACATCCCCCTGTCATTCCATAACGCTTTTTATAACGGAGAAAAAAATGAGGACTTCCCAATCGACAAAAGATGTATTTGAAATATATAATTCATTTTAAATAGATGTTTTAGGGCGCAGCGGAAGACCGAGCATCCAACGCTGTCGTAGTTCACCCCGCAGGCGTCATTCGCGGACCATGTTGAAAGGAACCTAACCAAATGAGCTCAGCCTTCACCAAATCGACTGCCAGGAATATCTTCTATGGCGGCGCGGTGTTTTTCTTCCTGTTGTTTGTCGCCATGACATTCGACACGATGAATACGCTGCCCAAGCGCGACAACCGCGCCAATCTCACCGAGTCTGTCACGCGCGGCAAGCATATCTGGGAAACGCGCAACTGCATCGGCTGCCACACGCTGCTGGGCGAGGGCGCCTATTTCGCGCCGGAGCTGGGCAACGTCTATCAGCGCCGCGGCCCGGAATTCATCAAGGCCTGGATCAAGTCGCAGCCGACCAAGGTGCCGGGACGCCGCCAGATGCCGCAATTTAACCTGACCGATGCCGAGCTGGACGATCTGGTGAACTTCCTGAAGTACACCTCCGAGATCAATACCGCCAAGTGGCCGCCGAATATCGAGGGCTGATCACGATATCAAGACAAACGCAACCAGCGGAGAAACTATGCAATACAAATCACAGGCAGTCGCGAAGCCTTATTTCATCGCGGCGATCGGCCTCTTCCTCGGGCAGATCGTGTTCGGCCTCATCATGGGCCTGCAATATGTGGTCGGGGATTTCCTGTTCCCTGCGATCCCGTTCAACGTGGCGCGCATGGTGCACACCAACCTGCTGATCGTGTGGCTGCTGTTCGGCTTCATGGGCTCGGCCTACTACCTGATTCCGGAAGAGACGGAACGCGAACTGCACAGCCCGAAGCTGGCGATGGCGCTGTTCTGGATTTTCCTCGTCGCGGGCGCGCTGACCATCGTCGGCTACCTGGCCGTGCCGTATGCGTCGCTGGCCAAGCTGACCGGCAACGACCTGCTGGAGACCATGGGCCGCGAGTTCCTGGAACAGCCGCTGCCGACCAAGGTGGGTATCGTGATCGTCGCGCTGGGCTTCCTGTACAACATCTCGATGACCGTGCTGCGCGGCCGCAAGACCAGCATCAACCTGGTGCTGCTGGTCGGCCTGTGGGGCCTGGCGGTGTTCTTCCTGTTCTCGTTCTACAACCCGGGCAACCTGGTCAAGGACAAGTACTACTGGTGGTGGGTCGTGCACCTCTGGGTGGAAGGCGTGTGGGAACTGATCCTCGGCGCGTTGCTGGCCTTCGTGCTGGTCAAGGTGACCGGCGTCGACCGCGAAGTGATCGAGAAGTGGCTGTACGTGATCATCGCCATGTCGCTGATCTCCGGCCTGATCGGCACCGGCCACCACTACTACTGGATCGGCGCGCCGGAATACTGGCAATGGTGGGGCAGCGTGTTCTCCGCGCTTGAGCCGATTCCGTTCTTCATGATGACCGTGTTTGCGTTCAACATGGTGAACCGCCGCCGCCGCGAGCATCCGAACAAGGCTGCGATCCTGTGGGCGCTGGGCACCGGCGTGATGGCCTTCCTCGGCGCCGGCGTGTGGGGCTTCCTGCATACGCTCGCCCCGGTGAACTACTACACCCACGGCACCCAGATCACCGCTGCGCACGGCCACATGGCGTTCTACGGCGCGTATGCGATGGTGGTGCTGACCATGATCAGCTACGCCATGCCGGTGTTGCGCGGTCGCGCCGCCAACAGCCGCGGCGCGCAGCTGGTCGAGATGTGGTCGTTCTGGCTGATGACCATCTCCATCGTGCTGATCACCCTGTTCCTGACCGCCGCCGGCATCCTGCAAGTCTGGCTGCAGCGTGTCTCCAGCTCGCCGATGCCGTTCATGGCGACCCAGGACCAGCTGTCGCTGTTCTACTGGCTGCGTGAAGGCAGCGGTCTGATCTTCCTGACCGGCCTGCTGCTGTACATCGCCAGCTTCTTCATCAAGGGCAAAGATACGGCTGCGGCCTGATGCCTGAGGGCCCGCCCGGAGCCAACCGGGCGGGCCGATAAAAAATGAATACGACCAGTACTACCGCCGTCTTTCCTTCAGTGCCGCATGCGCAAAGCCGCGCCTTGCCCGGCGACCTCGCCATGTGGTGCTTTATCCTTGCCGAACTGCTGGTGTTCGGCATTTTTTTCCTCGCATATGCGTTTGCGCGTGCGCGCAACGTCGAGCTGTTCAACGCTTCCCAGCTTGCGCTGGACCGCGTGAGCGGCGCCATCAATACCGTCGTGCTGATCACCAGCAGCTATTTCGTGGTGCGCGCCACGCAGGCGATCGGCCATGGCGACGGCAGGCGCTGCGCGCGCTGGCTGTTCGCCGCGCTCGGCTGCGGCGGCATTTTCGTGGTCCTGAAGCTGATCGAATTCGCCGCCAAGGTCGAGGCGGGCATCACGATGTCGACCAATACCTTTTACATGTTCTACCTGGGGCTGGCCTTCTTCCATTTCATGCACGTGGTGCTCGGCATGGTGATCCTCGCCGCCGTCGCCATGAAGGCCTGGAAGGGCGGTTACAGCGCGCACGAACATGCCGGCGTCGAGACCGGCGCCGCCTACTGGCACATGGTCGACCTGGTGTGGATCGTGCTGTTCCCACTGATTTACGTATTGCACTGATCATGAGCACACACAAAGCCGCCACCCTGCAATGGATCGCGCTGCTGGCGCTGACCGCGCTGACCGTCAGCCTGGCCGAACTCGGCATGGCCGGCCGCGCCGTCATCATCCCGGTGCTGGCCGCCACGCTGGTCAAGGGCCGCATCGTGATCGACCGTTTCATGGCGCTGCAGGGCGTCGGCGGCCCGTGGCGCTGGCTGGTGCTGGGCTGGCTGGCCGTCGTCCTGGGGACGATCGCCTACACATTCCGCTAATCTGAATACGGAGAAACGACATGAACGACATCACCGCTCCCGGACTGCAGGCAGTGCTGGACATTCCGTTCTACCAGCCGGTCGGCAACGAATGCGCGCTGTTCGAGTATGCCTACCGCAACCGCCTGCCGCTGCTGATCAAGGGGCCGACCGGCTGCGGCAAGACGCGCTTCGTCGCCCACATGGCGGCGCGCCTGGCGCGCCCGCTGATCACGGTCGCCTGCCATGACGACCTGACCGCCGCCGACCTGGTCGGCCGCCACCTGATCGGCGACGGCCAGACCGTCTGGTCCGACGGGCCCTTGACGCGCGCGGTGCGCCAGGGCGGCATCTGCTACCTCGACGAAGTGGTGGAGGCGCGCAAGGACACCACCGTGGTGCTGCATCCGCTGACCGACGACCGCCGCATCCTGCCGATCGAACGCACCGGCGAGGAACTGCAGGCGCCGGACGAGTTCATGCTGGTGGTGTCGTACAACCCCGGCTACCAGAACCTCTTGAAAAGCCTGAAGCCGTCGACCCGCCAGCGTTTCGTCGCGATCAACTTCGGTTTCCCGCCGGCCGGGCTGGAGCAGAAGATCGTGATCGCCGAGACCGGCCTCGACGCGATGCGCGCGAAACAGCTGGTGACGCTGGCCGGGCACTTCCGCCAGCTCAAGGACCACGATCTCGAAGAAGCCGCATCGACCCGCCTGCTGGTCTATGCGGCCAGCCTGATGCAGTCCGGCTGCGATCCGGTCGACGCCTGCGAAGCCGCGCTGGTGGAGCCGCTGACCGACGACGCGGACACGTCCGCCGCCCTGCTGGAAGTGATCAAGGCGACGTTCGGGCGATGAAATCCGCCGCCGCACGAGAGCTGCCGCCGACCGGGCCTGTCGTCGCGCCCCATGTCGGCACCGGCAAGGCCGGCTGGCTGGGCGTGCCGGTGCAGCGCTGGCGCCAGATCACGCAGGCCGGGTTCTTCCTGCTGTTCATCTTCGCGCCGGTGTTCGACATCTTCCGGCTCGACCTGAACGTCAAGCATTTCATCTTCTTCGGCCTGGACTGGACGCTCGGGCTGGAAGACTTCGTCGCCGGGCGCGCCACGCCCGCGCAGGCGGCGCTGAACCTGGTGCTGCGCGGCTTTTTGCCGCTGGCCGGCATCGCCGGCACGCTGATTTACGTGAGCTGGAAGTGGGGCCGCCTGTACTGCGGCTGGCTGTGCCCGCATTTCTCGGTGGTCGAGACCATCAACCAGACGCTGCGCCGCGCCATCGGCAAGCAGAGCCTGTGGGACAAGAAGCGCATCCCGTCGCGCAACCCGGACGGCAGCGAAACCAGGCCCGACGCGATCTGGTGGTTCGCGGTGCTGCCGCTGGTGATCCTGTGCGCGATGCTGTGGGCGGTGGTGCTGCTGACCTATTTGCTGCCGCCGGCGGAAATCTACGGCAACCTGTGGCACGGCACGCCGACGCGCAACCAGACCATTTTCCTGACTGCGGCTTCCATCGCCTTCTTCGTCGAATTCATGTTCGCGCGCCACCTGTTCTGCCGCTATGCGTGCGCGGTCGGCCTGTTCCAGAGCCTGGCCTGGATGGCCAACGACAAGGCGATGGTGGTCGGCTTCAAGCGCGAGCGCGCCAAGGATTGCTCGACCTGCTTTTCGGCCTGCGACCACGTGTGCCCGATGCGGCTCAATCCGAGGAACGTCAAGCGCATGATGTTCGCCTGCGTGCAGTGCGGGCAATGCCTCGACGCCTGCGAAGACACGCAGGCGGAGAACCCGTCCGGCTCGCTGCTCAAGTGGGTGCACGACATCCGGGCCGAATCGGAAGCGGCATTCAATGTCGGCGAAGCGCGCCGGATTATGCTCAAGAGCGTGCCGGCAGAACAGAAGGAACACTGACATGGAAGAATTCGTCGGCGGCTTGTGGGACAAGCTGATCACGCGCACCGCCTATCGCGGCTACCCGAAGGAGCGCGTCGAACTGAAGGAGATGGAGCGCATCGCGCCGATCTTCTTCCGGGCCTTGGGCGGCGATGCGGGAATGAACATCCGGGCCGGCACCACCACCGCCCACGGCGCGCGCCGCAGCTGGCTGGAGCGCATCGCCGGCATCGGCGACCGGGTCGAGCTGGCATGGGCCGACGATGCGACCCTGCACCTGCCGCTGGCCATCGATGTCTATCCCGAACGCGCGCTCAACCGCGAACTGTATCTGTGGCTGATCGCGCTGGCCGCGCATGACGTCGCGCCCGAGGCGAGCTGGATCGTGCGCAATCAGCAGGCGACGCTGGCGACGCTGGAAGCGCTGCCGGGCATGGCGGAGCGTTACCGGCGCCTGGTCGAGGCGGAATGCGCGCGCCGTCCCGGTCCGGCCGCCCTGCCGGCGGCGGAAGCGGCCGCCGAAAACACGATTCGCGCCGCGCTGGCCGAGCCGGGAACGGTGAGCGATTTTGTTCCCGGCAAGAGCGAACCGGCTCCGGTGCTGCTCTGGCTGCATCCGGAGCCGCCGGCCGCGTCCGGCGAGCGGCGCCAAGCCGGGCAGGGAGAGCCGCAGCAACCGCAGGAGGGCGGCAAGGTCAGCAAGGATGCCGAGGCGCGCAAGCGCCGCGCGCAGGCGGCCGACATGCCCGAGAACAAGAGCCCGTTCATGCTGCTGTTCCGCGCCGAGAGCCTGTTTTCCTGGGCCGAATACGTGAAGGTGGACCGCGCGCTGGACGAGGACGACAACGACGACGCCGCCAGGGCCGCCAACGATCTGGACTTCCTCAGCGTCGCCAACGACGGCAAGACCACGTCCAGCCGCATCCGCTTCGACCTCGACCTGCCGGCGGAAGCCGACGACGACCTGGTGCTGGCCGACGGCATCCTGCTGCCGGAATGGGACTATCGCAAGCAGCAGTTGCAGCCCGCGCACTGCCGCCTGCAGATGCTGCTGGCGCGCGATGCGCAGCCGTGCGAGCTGCCGCTGCCGTTGCGCAGCACCGCCAGGCGCCTGCGCAACCAGTTCCAGGCCCTGGCGCCGCAGCGCGAGCGGCTGCGCGCGCAGGCTGCCGGCAGCGACCTCGACATGGACGCCTGCGTGCGCTTCGCGGCGGAGAAGGCCAGCGGCATGCCGGTCGGCGAACCGGGGCTGTACATCGACAGCCGCAACCAGTCGCGCGACCTGTCGTGCCTGCTGCTGGCGGACCTGTCGCTGTCGACCGACGCCTGGATCAACAATTCGGCGCGCGTGATCGACGTCATCCGCGACAGCCTGCTGCTGTTCGGCGAGGCGCTGTCGGCCACCGGCGACCGCTTCGCGCTGTACGGCTTTTCCTCGGTGCACCGCCAGAACGTGCGCTACCACCTGCTCAAGGGCTTCGACGAGCGCTACAACGGCGCTATCCGCGGGCGGCTGGCCGCGATCAAGCCGGGCTTCTACACCCGCATGGGCGCGGCGATCCGCCACTCGGCGGCGATCCTGTCGAAACAGAAATCGGCGCGCCGCCTGCTGCTGATCCTCACCGACGGCAAGCCGAACGACCTCGACAAGTACGAAGGCCGCTACGGCGTGGAAGACACGCGCGTGGCGATCCAGGAAGCGCGCCGCCTCGGCCTGACGCCGTTTTGCGTGACCATCGACGAACAGGCAGGCGACTACCTGCCGCACCTGTTCGGCGCCAGCGGCTACGTGGTGGTGCGCGATGCGGCGATGCTGCCGGAAGTCTTGCCGCGGCTGTATGTGCAGCTCACCGGGGCGCGCTGAGAGCCTGCCAGGCGAAATCGTAGGGCACTGCAGTAGTTGCGGCTGACCTATAACGCGCCAAAGTAATTGTGACTGGCGATTCGATGCCCCCAACGCCCTCCATTGCATATTCACGCGATGGAGGGCGTTTTTCAGTTGCGCCGATGTGGGGCGAATGGCTGGGAGTATTGCAATCCCAAGTGCGGCAAGCCCCGACCTTCATCGAGCGACGATACTCGGCGATCATTGCAACGGAATGCAAGCCAGCACGATCGGTCAAGAAACGATAACGTGATCACGTTGTGACCGCTGCGTGATTTTCAGCGAGCAGACTTCTCCTGGTGTCATTTCAGAACATGTCAGGAGTTGCCATGCATCGCCAACACTCATCCGACCGCGCTCGTTCGGAAACGATTCCCGTTGTGACCTCTCACGTTGCGCCTGACGCGTGCGATTCATTTGATGACGCAATTGGCCTGGAGGCTGAAGTTGCGTGCCTGCTCGACATTGAAGGTACGCTCGGCACTACCCTTGGCCTGGCTGAACTCGATTAAGAGGGGCGCGCTATGGGAAGACATACTATTCCGGTTCGAGCCGGCGTTGGCCTGCGGGCTCCGCATTACCACGCTGTCCTGGAAACCCTGCCGGACATCGGTTGGTTTGAGGTCCACAGCGAGAATTATTTCGGCCTGGGTGGCCAGCCACTGTATTTCCTCGAACAAGTGCGCAGCCATTACCCCATCAGCCTGCATGGCGTCGGCCTGTCGCTGGGATCGGCGGATCCGCTCGATGTCAAGCACCTGGCAAGGCTGAAGGCCCTTGTCGAACGCTTCGAGCCGGGGCTGGTGTCGGAGCACCTGTCCTGGGGCGCGATTGGGGGGCGGCATCTCAACGATCTGCTGCCGTTGCCTTACACGGAGGAGGCACTGGCAGTCGTCTGTGCTCATGTATCTCAGACGCAGGATTTTCTCGGTCGCCAAATCCTGATCGAGAACATTTCGAGCTACTTGCAGCTTGCCGGTTCGACCCGTGATGAACCGGCATTCATTGCCGAAGTGGCGAAACGTACCGGCTGCGGCATCCTGCTTGACGTCAATAACGTTTACGTCAGCAGCATCAACCTTGGCTTCGATCCCGTCGCTTACCTTCACGCCATTCCTGATCAACTGGTAGGCGAGATGCATCTTGCCGGTTTCGATCAGTCGGGAGATATCCTGATCGACACCCACGGCCGCAGCGTCGCCGCGCCGGTATGGGCACTTTACCGGCAGGCGCTGGAGCGGTTCGGGCCCGTGCCTACCTTGATTGAATGGGACACCGACCTGCCGCCGCTGCCCGTGCTGCTCGCCGAAGCAAAGATCGCGGACGCCTGCCTTGGAGAATGCCATGCCATCGCTGCATGAACTGCAGGCGGCCTTTGCCGCCGCCGTGCAATCCGGCGACAATGGCTTCCTGCCGATGGTTGTTGCGGGAGGTCCTCCGCAGGCGGAGCGCCTCGCCGTCTACCGCAATAATGCCCGGCACAACTTCCGTGAAGCGCTGAGGGCGGTCTATCCGGTAGTCGAGATGCTCGTCGGCAGCGAATTCTTTGCCGCTTGTGCCGATATTCATGCCGCGGCCCAACCGTCAACCAGCGGCGACATCCATGGTTACGGCGGCCGTTTCGGCGACTCCCTTGCAGGCTTCGCGCCCGCGGCAGGCTTGCCCTACCTGCCGGACATGGCCCGCCTGGAATGGGCCATGCACGAGGTTTTCCATGCTCCCGACGACGAAGTGCTGAACCTTGAAGGGCTACTCGATGCAGACATCGGTAGCCTTCGATTCCGATTGAACCGAAGCTGCCGGCTGTTGCGCTCGCCGTATCCGGTCGACCGGCTGTGGGCCTTGCATCAGCCCGGCGTGAGCTGGGACGACGGCTTTGACCTCTTTAGCGGGGGAGTAAGCATGCTGGTCAGGCGAGTGGACTATGAGGTCGCGGTGGAGCGGCTGGGCGAACCCGATTTTACGATGTTGAGTGAACTGGCATCGGGCGAAAAACTGGACACCGCTTTTGAGACTGCGCTTCGATGGGATGAGGGTTTTGACCTGGGGGCCTTCCTGGTGCGTTATGTCTCGTGCCTCGTGCGCGCGTAAAAAGCCTGCCCGGTGCTGTTTGGCGGCCGGACCGCTTCGTCACAAGAATTACTCGGGAGTCGCGAATACAGGCGACAGTTGCAAGAGCGTATCCCGTCGCCTTCAAGCTGAGGTTTACCCACAAATTTTGAGAGCGGCACCTATGCTCGCGACTCCTTGTAGAGTTCCTTCCCCCTCTCAGGGGGAAGGCTAGGATGGGGGTAGTGAGGTCGATTTTCGGACTGCGATGATTCACGTTCACCACCCCTCGCCGGGCGCCCCCATCCCAACCTTCCCCCTGAGAGGGGGAAGGAGCCCTGCAGCAGGTGGCTCGGGCGGAGGTACAAGTATCTGCCGAATCGTGGGGAGACCTCAGCCTTGAAGGTTCTTCGTCGCCATTATTTGCGACTCCTGAGTAACACTGGGCGATGACCCTTGCCGCTGACTTTTCTTGGTAACAGCCACCAATCCCTTCACAAGGCCTGCATATATCCGGTCATTGGCAACCACCGTCGCTTTTGGTGTTTCCTACCCGCTCTCCGAGCGATACATAGATTCCCCGGCACAGACGGCGCCGGCGGCCGGAAGGGCGCAAGCCCCGGAAAAGCTCAATACCGATTTCCAATGACTCCTGACACATGTCCAGGCGGGAGCCTTTCCAGGACCGCACCCGGCAACAAAACTACGGCGTGACCAAAACGTGATTTTCCGGCGATAGGGACGTGAAAGTCGGACTCCAGAATGGGAACCACGGATAGGCAATCACGCAGATCCGTTTCACCAAACCCTACTTAGGAGAATCCTCATGCAAACCGAACAGATCATCCGCAGCACCATCGCCGGACTCCTCGCACTTGGCGTTGCCGCCACTTCCACCCAGGCGCTGGCCGCCAAGGGCGACAACGAGAAATGCGCGGGAATCGCCAAGGCCGGCAAGAACGATTGCGGCACCAGCAAGAGTTCCTGCGCCGGCACGGTCAAGGCGGACCGTGACCCGGAGGCCTGGGTATTTGTGCCCAAGGGCACCTGCGAAAAAATCGCCGGCGCCACGGTCACCAACGAGGCCTACAACAAGCCGGGCGGCCTACAGGCGATGAACAAGTAACCCTCACCGGGACCGCCCGGCGACCCGCCGGGCAGGATCTGTCTTGCTCCCTCCAAAGGAAATCGATATGGATATCGCTGCCAACCACGCTGGCCAACCGCCAGCGGTTTCTCGCCGCCATGACGGCCCGCTGGTCAAGCTGTACGACCAGGCACTGCGTGTCGCCGAGTTTGTCACCCCGGTCCTGGATCTGGGCATCCGCCTGCTGGTCGCCAGTGTCTTCTTCCAGTCCGGCCTCACCAAGATCGCCAGCTGGGATGTGACCGTTGCCCTCTTCGAGAACGAATACGCGGTGCCTTTCCTGCCGCCCGAGCTCGCCGCCTACCTGGGGACCGCCATGGAACTCGGCATGCCGGTGCTGCTGCTGTTCGGCTTGGGAACCCGCTTCGCGGCACTGGCGCTTTTCGTCTTCAACATTATCGCCGTCATCTCCTACCCGGACCTGACCGAGGTCGGTCTCAAGGACCACCAATACTGGGGGCTGCTGCTGCTGGTGACGCTTCTGCATGGGCCGGGCAAGCTGTCAGTCGACTATCTGCTGGGTCGCCGCTTTCTGGGCGGTCGTGGGAGGGACTGACATCATGGCTGAAGAACGCAATATCGTTATCGTCGGCGGCGGCTTTGCAGGCACCACGCTGGCCGAGGCGCTGGTGCGCCGGCTGCCCGCGCCTTACCGGGTGGTCCTGGTCAGCCAGGAGAGCTATACCACCTTCAACCCCATGCTGGCCGAGGTGGTAGGCGCATCCGTCTTTCCGGAGCAGGTCATCGCGCCGATTCGGCAGATGGTCGGCGCGGCCCGGTTTGTCATGGCCCGCGTGAGCGACGTGGATTTCGAGGGACGGACCGTGCGCTGCGAAACCCTGGCCGGGGTCCGGAACATTCCTTACGAACATCTGGTCTTCGCCTTCGGGAGCCGGGCCAACCTGGCCCTGGTGCCCGGCATGGAGGAGCACGCGCTGCCCTTGAAGCTGGTGGGCGATGCCATGTTCATCCGCAACCGGGTGCTCCAGCGCCTTGCCCGGATCGAACTGGAAACCGATCCGGAACTGCGGCGGCGCCTCGGCCATTTCGTGGTGGTAGGGGGCGGCTTTTCAGGGGTGGAGGTGGCCGGCGAACTGGCCGACTTTCTCCGCAGCGCCCGCCGCTGGTATCCGCGGGTGGGCGACGGCGAACTCAAGGTAACCGTCCTGCAGGGCGCCGACCGGCTTCTGCTCGAACTGCCCGAGGCCTTGGGCAAGAGCGCCGCGAAATCCATGGAGGCACGCGGCATAGAGGTCAGGTTGATGGCGACGGCGGCCAGCGTGGACGCCGACGGCGTGACCCTGGCCGGCGGCGAAGTCATCCCGTCCGGCACGGTCATCTGCACCATCGGCACCAAGCCCAATCCGCTGGTCCAGGGCCTCGCCGTGTCGCATCAGCGCGGGCGCATCGAGACCCAGCCGGACATGGCCGTGCGCGGACTCCTGGGCGTCTGGGCCATCGGTGACTGTGCGCTGGTGCGCAACCAGCGGGATGGCTCCGCGTCGCCGCCGACCGCCCAGTTCGCGGTGGCCCAGGCCAGGCAACTGGCGGGAAACATCGTCCGCAGCGTGGCCGGACAGCCCACCCTGCCTTTCGCCTATTCCGCCAAGGGCATGATGGCCACCATCGGCCATATGAAGGGCGTTGCCGAACTCTTCGGACTGCGGCTGTCGGGACTGCCGGCGTGGCTGCTGTGGCGCGCCTACTACCTGTCGCGCATGCCGACCTTCGGCCGCAAGCTCCGCATCTTCGTCGAATGGACATGGAGCATGTTCTTCAAGGCCGACATCACCCATTTGCGCTTCACCCGTACCAGCGAGGCTGACGAACCAGCCGCGCCGCTACGCCAAACCCTGCACCACTGAGGAGAACAGCCATGCTTCGCAACAAATCCGCCATCATCACCGGCTCCACCAGCGGCATCGGCCTGGGCATCGCCCGGGCGCTGGCCGAAAACGGTGCCGACATCATGCTCAACGGTTTCGGCGATGCTGCCGAAATCGAGCAAGTCCGATCCGGCCTGGAGGCGCAATACAAGGTCCGCGTGCGCTACTCGGCGGCCGACATGAGCCAACCCCAGGCCATCCGCGATCTGGCGGGCCAGGCCCTTTCCGAATTCGGCAAGGTGGACATCGTCGTCAATAACGCCGGCATCCAGCACGTGGCGCCGATCGAGGAATTCCCCGAGTCGAAGTGGAACGCGATCCTGGCCATCAACCTGTCTTCGGCCTTCCACCTCATCAAGGCGGTGGTGCCGGCGATGAAGGAGCGCCGCTGGGGACGCATCATCAATGTCGCCTCCGCCCACGGGCTCACCGCCTCGCCCTACAAGGCCGCTTACGTGGCGGCCAAGCACGGCATGATCGGTCTTTCCAAGACCGTCGGCATCGAGCTGGCCGAATACGGCATCACCTGCAACACCATCTGCCCGGGCTATGTGAAGACGCCGCTGGTGGATAAACAGATCGCCGATCAGGCCAGGGCCCACGGCATTGCGCCGGAGGATGTGGTGCGCGATGTGCTGCTGGCGCACCAGGCGCGCAAGGAGTTCGTGCGGGTCGAGGAATTGGCGGCGCTGGCCGTTTTCCTGGCAAGCGAATCCGGCGCTTCCATGACCGCGACAGCCATCGCGATGGACGGCGGCTGGACCCAGCACTGAGGAGCCATGACCATGACCGCTAGAGATTTCTCGACGGCCACCGCGCCCGAGTGCATGGCATCGGAGACAAAGATCAAGCCGGTGGCCCTGGCCTTGCAAGGCGGGGGCGCCCACGGCGCCTTCGCCTGGGGCATCCTCGACCGGCTGCTGGAAGACGGGCGGCTGGAAGTGGAAGGGGTCAGCGCCACCTCGGCCGGTGCGATGAATGCGGCCGTGCTTGCGCACGGCCTGCTGCAGGGCGGCAGGGCAGGGGCGAGAGCCGCCCTGGCCAGCTTCTGGCGCGCTATCGGCCAGGCCGGGAAGATGTACAGCCCGTTCCGCCAGTTGCCCTGGGAAGGGCTTTTCGGCGGCGGCAGGCATACCCTCGACCACTCGCCCCTGTACTTCTGGACCGACTTCCTGCTGAGGGTGTTCTCGCCATACGAATTCAATCCCATGAACGTGAACCCCCTGCGCGACATTCTTGCCGACCAGGTCGATTTCGATGCCCTGCGCAAGAACTGCCCGATACGTCTCTACCTGTGCGCGACCAACGTCGAGACCGGCAAGGTCAGGGTGTTTTCAGGCCAGGACATCAGCATCGACGCCGTGCTGGCTTCCGCCTGCCTGCCTTTCCTGTTCCAGTCGGTGGAAATCGACGGCCAGTATTACTGGGATGGCGGCTATGTGGGCAACCCGGCGATCTATCCGCTCATCTACAACTGCGGAACCCGCGACGTGGTCATCGTGCATATCAATCCCATCGTGCGCCCGGGGGTTCCCACTCGTGCCTCCGACATCCTCAACCGCATCAACGAGATCAGCTTCAACTCCTCGCTGATGCGGGAAATGCGGGCCATCGCCTTCGTCACCTCGCTCCTCGGCGAGGGAAAGGTGGCTCCCGGCGAGATGAAACAGATGCTCATCCATTCCATCCGCAGCGACGCCGCCATGGCCGAGCTGGGCGTGTCCAGCAAGCTCAATTGCGACTGGAACTTCCTCCAGTACCTGCGCGACCGCGGCCGCGAGAAGGCTTCCCGCTGGCTGGATGCCACCTACGATTCCATCGGCCGGCAGTCGAGCATCGACATCCGCGCCGAATTCCTCTGACCTCCAATGGAGACCCACCCCATGAAAATCCACGACATTCTTCAGACCGCGTCGATGCCCATTGCCGGACCGAGCTATCCGAAAGGTCCATACCGCTTCGTCGACCGCGAGTACATGATCATCGGCTACGAGTCCGATCCCGACGCCATCCGCGAGGCGGTGCCCGAGCCTCTCATGCCCGACGGCAGCAACCAGGTGCTCTACGAATTCATCCGCATGCCGGATTCCACCGGATTTGGCGACTATACCGAGACCGGTGTGGTGATCCCGTGCCACTACCAGGGCCAGCCGGTGAATTTCGTGGCCCAGATGTACCTGGACTGCGAGCCGCCGATCTCGGCCGGCCGCGAGATCTGGGGCTTCCCGAAGAAGCTCGCCGACGTGGCGCTGAAGGTCGAGCGAGACACACTCACCGGACGCCTGGACTATGCCGGGCAGTCGGTGGCCTTCGCCAGCATGGCCTACAAGCACGAGAACGTCATTTGCGGCAACGGGCCGGTGTGCGATACGGCGCCCATCCTCGCCAAACTGACCAAGACCCAGGTCAATCTGAAACTCATCCCGGATGTGGACGGCACGCCGGCGATCGCCCAACTGGTGGCTTATAACCTCGCCGACGTACGGGTGAAGGGAGCGTGGCACAGCCCGGCGCGCCTGCATCTTATCCCCCACGTCAACGCTCCCGTGGCCGATCTCCCGGTGCGGCGCATCCTCGGGGGAACGCATTTCGTTGCCGACCTGACGCTGCCCTATGGCCGCGTGCTGTTTGACTACCTGCAGGAGGAAGCATGGCTCATCGACTCGGAAATTTCCTTGTCGTCAGCGGCGCAGCCAGCCTAGCCCTGCTGGCGGTACAGCATTACACCCACGCGCTGCCGGGCTCGCCCAAGGTCTTCGCCCAAGACAGGGAACGATGCTACGGGGTCGTCCGCGCCGGCAAGAACGATTGCGGTACCGCCCGGCATGCCTGTGCCGGGCGGGCGCAACGGGACGGCGACGCGGACGAGTGGGTAATGCTCCCTGCCGGCACCTGCCTGAAATTGGCGGGTGGCAGCAATCGGTTGCCGGGAGCTAAGGGCGACGGCAGTGATTGATCCGGCCGCGGTTTGTTATTCCCTCCCCTTCAAGGGGAGGGTTAGGGTGGGGATGGGTTTCGGCTGACGTTTCGAGGAAACCCATCCCCCTCCCAACCTCCCCCTTGAAGGGGGAGGAGCAAATAGGGCCAAACAAACCACGGCCGGATCAATAAAGCAGGAGAGCAAGATGAATAAGGTACTGGAAGCTTTACCGGCTTTCCGCACGGCGGCGAACCCGCAACCCCTGCTTCCCCAGCGGGTGCGCCGGGAATTCGAAAGCGAGCAGTACCGCAGTGAAATCCTGGTGACCACGGTGCAGCTGCTGCTGGCGGCGGTGCTGGCGCTACTGTACGCCGGCGCCCCGCCGGGCTTCTCTCCGGACGCCCCCATCGAGGCGGCGCCGCTCGGGCTCATCCTGTTTTCCCTTCTCGCCCTGGTACGGCTCTGGTTCACGCTGACGGGGCAACTTGGCCGCTGGCTTCTGGGGGCGACGGTGATCGGCGAGATGACGATCCTGCTCTTCGTCGTCTTCGCCCATCACCTCCAGTACGAGCAGCCGGCGCAGTTCTACTTGAAGAGCACGCAGTTCAACTATGTCTTTATTCTGATCGCTCTGCGCGCCCTGCGCTTCGAGCCGGTCTGGGTGGTGCTGTCGGGGACTACGGCAGCACTCGGCTGGCTGCTGCTCCTGGCCTATGCACTGGCAGCGGCGCCGGCCAACCCGGTGACGTGGGACTATGTGACGTCGCTGCGCTCCATCCAGATCCATTACGGCGCCGAGTTCGACCGGGTATTGGCAATTGTGATCGTCACCGGTGTCCTGGCGCTGGCGCTTTCGCGGGCCAGGAAACTGCTGGAAAAAGCCGTCAGCGGACAGCAGGCCATCGCCGATCTGTCGCTCTTTTTCGACGACTCCGTGGCGCGCCGCATCACCGCTTCGGAGGCAGAGCTCATGGCGGGGCAGGGCGACCTGCGGCGCGCCGCCATCCTATTCCTGGATATGCGGGGCTTCACCGAGGCCGCCAGCCGCCTCAAGCCGGATGAACTGATCAAGCTGCTCGGGGAATATCAGGCCTTTACTGTTCCTATCGTTCAGGCCCATGGCGGCTCCATCGACAAGTTCATGGGCGACGGCATCCTGGCGAGCTTTGGCGCCGTGATGCCGATGGCGGACTACGCCGCCAAGGCCTTGCGGGCGGTGGACGACATCATGCGAGCCGCCGACGATTGGCGGGCGCGCCGGCGCGAAGCCGGGCTTGTGGCGCCTGGTGTTGGCGCCGGACTGGCCACCGGGGAGGTGGTTTTCGGGATCATCGGGCAAGCGAAGCGCCTCGAATACACCGTCATCGGGGATGCCGTGAATCTTGCAGCCAAGCTGGAAAAGCACAACAAGACCGAGCAAACCCGTGGCCTCACAACCCGTGAGACGTATGAGCTCGCCTGCGCCCAAGGATATGGAGAGCACAAGCCGCTCCTGGCCGCACGCCGCGTCGGGGGCGTGGCGCAGCCGATAGACCTGGCCGTTCTCGGCTATCCGATGTTCAACGAGCTGGCTGCCGGCTAACCGATATTTGGATCACGCACCTTCAACCCAACGAGGCCGACACCATCATGCAGGAGATCAAGGCATGCTGCGGCAGTTACGCGCCACGACGGTTGTGCATCGGCGACAGCTTTGAGCTGTAAGGGGCAAGACCGGCGATGGAGGGCGGCACGGCGTCGCTCGATTGCCCATGTGCCAGCGTGTGGCGGGAGATGACGGATGGAGCTGGCAAGTGAAATACGAAGCGTGCGCCATGTCCCGGTTCGCTATGGACTTCCATGGTTCCGTCGTGCAGCTCGACGATGCGCCGGGCAATGGCGAGCCCCAGGCCGGCGCCGCCCGGGTGTCCGCTGGCCGCTCCATCGCCCCGGTAGAAGCGTTCGAACACGTGAGGTAGATCCTGGGGCTTGATGCCCTGGCCGGTGTCGGACACCTCGATGGTGGTCCCCGTGGCATGCGGAGCCATGTGGACGGAGACCTTGCCACCCGCCGGGGTGTGGTGCAGGGCATTTTCAATCAGATTTTCGAGCACGCGTTCGACCAGCCCGATATCGGCCAGGATCGGTGGTGCCGTCTCCGGGCAATTCGCCTCCAGCCGAATGCCTTTGTCTTCTGCTGCCGGCCGATACTTTTGCACGATGTCCTGGATCAATTCGTCAACGGGGAAGCTCTCCCGTTCGAGACTGACCTTTCCCGCATCGAGCTTGGCCAGATCGAAGAGTTCATCCACCAGCCGGGAGAGGCGCTCGCTCTGCTTGGTGGCAATCTCCAGGTAGGTACGTCGCTCTTCCGGCGTCAGGCTGGCTTGTTTCAAGAGCAGTGTTTCCAGGTAGCCGCGCAGGGCGGCCAAGGGCGTGCGCAGGTCATGGGACACATTGGCCAGGAGTTCGCGCTGCAGCTTGTCGCTTTCCCGGATGGCACGGACCTGTTCGCAGAGGCGCTCGGCCATCTGCCTGAACGTGTCCCCCAGGCGGCCGATCTCATCATCGCCCCCGAGGTCGGCATCGAGTCTGGTCTTGCCGGTGAAATCGCTTTCCTTGAAACGCTCCATCGCGCAAGCAAGCCGGGACAGGCGCCGGGTGAGGGTGTGGAAAAGCACCAGGGTGGACACGAGGGCGAAAACCGCGCCCGCTGCCAGGATCTCCAGGACGAACCTGGCGAAATGGTCGGCCGGCATGCGCTCCGCCGTCAGCGCGAGGACACCGGCCACGACGAGAAACAATCCAAGGAGGAGCGTCCCCAGCTTGCCGTAAAGGGTGCGGAACATGGCCAGCCTCAAGCGGAGTCGCGCAGGGTTTCGTTGAACTTGTAGCCGACCCCGCGCACTGTCTGGATGAAGCAAGGGTGGTCGGCGTCCGGCTCGATCTTGGCCCGCAGACGGTTGATGTGGGAATTGACGGTGTGCTCGTAGCCGCTGTGCTGATAGCCCCATACCTGGTCGAGGAGCTGGCTGCGGGTGTGCACCCGGCCCGGACTGCGGGCGAAATAGAGCAGGAGGTCGAACTCCTTGGCCGTCAGCTCCACTTCCCTTCCGTCCAGCGTCACCTTGCGCGTGTCAGGGGCGATGACAAGCGTTCCGGCCCGGATTTCCTGTGCCACCGTGGACGAAGCAAAAGCATCCATGCGCCGGAATATCGCCTTCACGCGTGCCAGCAGTTCGACGATGCTGAAGGGCTTTGTGAGGTAGTCGTCCGCCCCCATTTCCAGCCCGAGCACGCGCTCCAGTTCGGAAGAGCGGGAAGTCAGCATCAGCACGGGTGTGTAGAGATTCCCGGCACGCAGGCGCCGGCAGATTTCGAGACCATCCATGCCGGGCAGCATCACATCCAGGATCACCAGGTCGTAGCGGCCGCCTTGCGCTTCCCGCAGGCCCGTTGCACCGTCGCGGGCAAGCGCTACCTCGCAGTGCAGATCCTTGAGATGCAGCTCGACCAGGGCGGCGATATCCGCGTCATCCTCCACGATGAGCACCCGGCGGACCATGTCATGCTCCCATCTCACGCTCCCATCGCTACCGCGATCGGTTCGGGCTTGCCGATGCAATAGCCCTGGGCAAAATCCACCCCGACCGACTGCAGCTTCTGAAACGTTTCCTGATTTTCCACGAACTCCGCGACCGTCCGGATTCCCATCACATGTCCCACCCGGTTGATCGCCTCCACCATGGCGAAGTCCACCGGGTCGTGCGCCATGTTCTTGATGAAGGCGCCGTCGATCTTGAGGTAATGGACCGGCAGGTTCTTGAGATAGGCAAAAGACGACAGGCCGCTGCCAAAGTCATCCAGATAGAAATGGCAGCCCAGGGCGGCGAATTCCCGCATGAAGGCGGAGGCCCTGGCGAGATTGGCGATGGCTGCGGTTTCGGTGATTTCGAAACAAACGTTATCGGAACGCACATGGTGTTCCGCCATCTGCTCGCGGATGAAATCCGGGAAGGTCTCGTCGTTGAGGCTGGCTCCCGACAGGTTGATGGTGTACAGGCAGCTGCAGGGATGGCCGGGCGTTGCGGCGGCGTTCAATGAGCTGCCCTGGGAAGCGAAGAGGGCGCGAATGACCCAGCGGTCTACCGCGGGCATCAGGTCGTACTGCTCCGCAGCGAGGATGAAATGCTGTGGCGGCACGATGCTCCCGTCCGCGTTCTGCAGCCGCAGCAGCACCTCGTAGTGTCCCGTGTCCCCATTTTTCCGTGTCGGCATGATGGGTTGCCGATAGAGCCTGAAGCGGTTTTCCCGCAAGGCTTCGTTGATGCGCGCCACCCACTGCATCTGCGACCGCCGCCATGCCAGTTCCCGATCGCTTTCCTGGAACACGTGCACCCGATTGCGGCCCTTGCCCTTGGCGGCGTAACAGGCCTCGTCGGCGGCCGTGAGGAGATGCATGACCCCCTGGCTTTCCGCGGTGATGGGAACGAGGCCGATGCTGGCACCGATTTCGAAAAGCTTGTCCTCCCAGGCGAAGCGCATGCCGTTCAGGGCTTGCAGCAAGCCGCGGGCGAGCAGGAGCGCCTTTTCGGCATCGCAGTCGCCCAGCAGGATGCCGAACTCGTCGCCGCCCAGGCGGGCGAGGGTGTCTGCCGGCCGCATGCGGTCGTTCAGGAGCGCGGAGAGCTGGCGCAGCAACTCGTCGCCCGCCATGTGGCCGCAGGTATCGTTGACCACCTTGAATTGGTCGACGTCCAGGTAGAGCAGCGCGTGTTGCGCGCGGTCGCGCTTGGCTTCGGCCAGCAACTGGGTGAGACGCTTTTCGAACTCCAGGCGGTTGATGATCCCGGTGAGCGCATCGTGGTTGGCCTGCCAGGCCAGTTTGCGCGTGAGCTCCCGTTCGCGGCTGACGTCGCGGAAGACCAGCACCAGACCGGCCGGGCTGCCCGCGCGATCATGTATCGGCGCCGCCGAGTACTTCACCGGTATCTTGGCGCCGTCGCGACACAGAAGCAGCTGATCGTCGGCGGGCCGGAACGGCTTTCCTTTCTGGCAGAGCGCGATCCACTCCTGGGCCGGCTCACCGGCGTATTCGACCATGAGCCGAAAGACTTCCTGGATCGGACGTCCGCGCGCTTCCGCCAAGGTGAAGCCCGTCAGCTGCTCCGCCACCGGATTGAGAAAGTCCACTTGACCATTGACGTTGGCCGTCATTACCGCATCGCCGATCGAAGTCAGGGTGACCTGGGCCCGCTCCTTTTCGCTGTAGAGCGCGTCTTCGGCCCATTTGCGCTGCAGTTCGGTGGCGGCCTGGGCCGTGAATATCTTGAAGACCGCCGGCACCAGCACATCGTCGGTCATGGCTTCGTCATGGAGGAAGGCCAGATGGCCGATCACCCGCCCGGCCACGTCCTGGATCGGAATGCCGAGGTAGCTTTCCGCCCCGAGGGCCTTCTCGGCCGGGTAGTCGACCGCAACATGGCGCGGGCAATACTCGATCCTGCCTTCGTGGATCACGTGCTCGCAGGGGGTGCCCGCCAGGTCGTATTCCACGTTGTCGGCGAACTCGTTGCCCGACCAGAAAGCCAGGGTACGCACCCGGGTGGTGGGGAAATCGGCGCATTCGGTTATGAACGCATAGCGCACCTGCAGTGCGGCGGCGAAGTGGCGAACCAGGGAGCGGAAAAAGTCCTCGCGCACGCTGACCGAAGTGCCTTCCGCCACATGGATGAGGATTTCACCGGTGCGCTTGATGCGGGAAATGTCCGTATCGAGGCCCACCAGCCGATAGGGCTTGCCATTCGCATGACGGATGGCTGCGGCGCGGGTGAGGACCCAAATCCACTTGCCGTCCTTGGCGAGCAAGCGATGCTCGGTCTCGAAGCTGGCAGTGCGTCCCTCCAGGTGTTCCTGGAGCTTGTTCATGGACTGGACTTGATCATCCGGATGTATCCGTTTGCGCCACTCCTCGAAGTCACCGGCTATTTCAGAATCGCCATAGCCCAGCATGCTCTTCCAGCGAGGAGAGAATATCGCCTCCCGGTTTTTCAGGTTGCATTCCCACAAGCCGTCATTGGCGACACGCACTGCCAGCGCGTACCGTTCTTCGCTCTCCCGCAGCCGTTCCTCGGCCCGTTGGCGCTCCAGATTGGCATGGCGCAAGTCCGAATCATGCGTCCGCCAAGCTCCCTGTACTGCAGCCAGACTGCTCCGCAAGATGCCGATTTCATCCTGTGGGCCGGCCGTATCCAATTCGGGCAGGAGAACCTGGAAGCCACGGGCAAGGTTCGAAAGCGGGCGGCGCAGAAAAATCTCGATACCGAAGACGAGAGGCAGAAGCGCGGCCGCCATGCCAAAGAAAAAGACCAAAAAGAAAGACCGCGGGGCCCACGACACCATGGTTTCGGAAGCCGGCCGCCACGTCAGAGACAGGGCTACAGCGAGAGCAACAACCGCCACCGGCAACATGAGCTTCAGGCGCAGCGTCATAACTCTCCTTTGCAGAAAGGATCTGCTTGTGTTCCGCGGCGGATGCTGAAATCCGCGAGAAGACATAGATATTCAAGCCGCCATGGAGTTCAGCGCTGGTGGAGCATCTACTGTGCTATATCAGGGCAGACACTCGGGGCGGGAGAATAAGCATCTGAGGCTGGATAGTTGCAGGCGATTATGGCGGTTGGCTAATTGATGGCAAACCACCAATTTTCTGGCGCCACAAAACTGCGATCAGCCTCGTGCAGTCTCAAGCAACTTTATTTGCTGGGGCAGGCAGATCGTCTTCAAATCATACTTTTCGATGATTGTTTGCCGCGCATTCTTTCGTATTGGAACGAATCCAGGTGCATCCCGTAACGCCTCGATCACACGTCCCGCAATCTCTTGCGGTGAAAAGAAATCCACCAACAAGCCGTTTTCTCCGTCGCGGATGACTTCCTCCACCGGCGCGGTTTTCGATCCAAGTACCAAGCATTCTGCCGACATGGCTTCCAACATCGACCACGACAGGACGAATGGGTAGGTCAGGTAAACGTGCACCATCGATACTTGGAGTACCCGAAGGTAAATCGAGTATGGAACCTTGCCGAGGAAATGAATGCGCCTCAGGTCGAGAGAGGTGCCAAGTTCCTGCAGCAGTTGCCGCTTGAAAGTCTGTCCATCCGGCAGGCTGCTGCCGTAACTGACACTGTCCCCGCCGACGATGAGCACATGTGCGTTCGGACGTTGCCGCAACACTTCCGGCAAGCTGCGTATGAAACTTGGAAAGCCGCGATACGGCTCCAAATTGCGCGCAACATAGGTCACCACTTCATCCCCCGCGCGCAATTCGACATCACAACCCGGAAGCACAAGTCGTGCATTGGAATCAGAAATAACAGCAGCCGTATCAATGCCTTCGTGAATGACTTCCAGCATTGAGTGGTATCGCTGCGGATACACCGATTTCTGCCATGCGGTCGGACAGATACCAAAATCCACACTATCGAGACCCATAAGATTGCCGACATTCTTGGTGCGGATGCGCGGCCCGGTATCCATGGTCGCGGGATAGCCGGGATCGAAGCCGACATCGGCGCCGCTTGCACGGTAAAAGAATTCGAAATAGCCAATGAGTGGCGTATGCGGGAATACATCCTTTAGATACCAGATTTCGCCCCAGCCGTTGTGTCCGACGATCACATCCGGGATGAATCCCGATTTCTTCAAGCTAAGCGCCACACGTGCAACTGCCTGGGCATTCAGCACGTGCGCTTCGGCATCCCGCAAATAGCGATGCGTCTGTGCCCCCGGCTGACGCGCTGGTCGGTACACCACTTTCTTCACGCCGGGGAGGCTGGCTTCCTGGCGCTGTGTGATGAAAACGACGCGATTTTGTGGAGCGATAGCAAGCGCTTGGGCGAGATGCTTGAACTGCCCGGGGAAATTTTGGTGGATGAACAGGATCTTCATGAGGCACGACGGTATGTGCTCCCAACCACAAAGCCGAACGGGATCAATATGAGTTTCCGTACGGAGCCGGCAAAACAATACCTTTCATGCTGGATTTATCCCATCCCATAAATGGGGGATTGCTTCCTTATGGAAATCAATATATTTTTTGCAACATTTTATTTGTTAATTTTTTTGCAATCGGTGAATCAACACGAATCGCACGGGCATGAAGAATAAAGCAGTAAAACAAGGCGCATTTTTCTGGGCGATGCAAGGCTTATGTGCCCTGCATCGCAAGCCGTTTTCTCCTGCCCTCGCACAGCAGCAACTCGCGCCTCCTTATACCGTTGAGGCTCTGGCACGTGCTGCCGGGGCATGCGGATTCGATGCGAGGCTGCGCAAGCTCAAGGCCGCCAAGCTGGGCAAGGAATCGTTTCCCATCGTGGTTTGGCTGGCGCCGCGCCCGGAGCAAATATCTCAAGGCTCCTCCTCGCTTGATAGTCAGGTATTGGACAGCGCCACATCCTCGGAAGCTGTCCGATTGCAAACCGATCATGTCGCACCGGGCCTGCTGCTGCAGGCCGATGGCAATCACGTCCTGATCGTTGAACCCGAAGATCCGGCACCGCGCACCATCACGGTGGCCGAATTCAACGAACGCTACCTCGGTCATGCCATCAGAATTACGCCGAAGGACGATCCAGTTGGCGATCCCGACAGTGAATCCGCGATGCGCCAGGCAAGGCGGTTTGGCTTCCATTGGTTTGTTCCAGAACTGTTGAAGCACAAGAAACTGTGGCAGGAAGTCCTTCTCGCTTCGCTCGTGATCCAGCTCATCGCCCTGGCGACGCCGCTCTTTACCCAAACCATCATCGACAAGGTCGTCGTCCACCGCACCCAAAGCACGCTGATCGTCATCGCCATCGGCATGGCCGTGTTCATGGTGTTTTCCGCGGGGCTGTCCTGGCTGCGCCAATACCTGGTTCTGCACACTGGCAACCGTGTCGATGCCGTGTTAGGTTCATCCGTTTTCGAGCGTGTTTTCAAGCTGCCACCCCTGTATTTCCAGCACCGTCCTACCGGCGTGATCGCAGCCCGCCTGCACGGCGTGGAGACCATCCGCGAATTTGTCGCCAGTGCCGCAATTACGTTGGTGCTGGATCTGCCGTTCCTGCTGATCTTCGTGGCGATCATGTTCTACTACAGCGTCACTTTGACCCTGATCGCGCTGGCGGTCCTTGGCGTCATCGCCGGCGCAAGCCTCCTCGTGGCACCGATATTCCAGACCCGATTGCAAGAGCAGTTCCAGCTCGGCGCCCGCAATCAAGCCTTTCTCACCGAATACCTGGTCGGCCTGGAAACGGTGAAATCGCTGCAGCTCGAACCACAACTCAACAGCAAGTACAGCCACTACCTGGCCAGCTATCTGACCGCAGGATTCGCCACGAAGCAACTGGCCAACACCTACAACACCATCGCCAATTTGCTCGAACAAGGGCTGAGCTTGCTCATTCTGGCTATCGGCGCGTACATGGTCATGCATAGCACCGAATTCACGATTGGCATGCTGATCGCCTTCCAAATGTTTGCCGGCAAGCTGTCGCAACCGATGCTGCGCATGGTGGGCCTGTGGCAGCAATTCCAGCAAGCCAAGCTGTCGGTCTTGCGCCTGGGGGATTTGATGAACGCCCCGATGGAACCGTATTCGGTGATCCCAGCGCGCGACACGCAACGCCGTGGCGAAGTGCATATTCAGGATCTGGCATTCCGCTATGCCGAACACTTGCCGCTGGTCTACGAGGGGCTGTCGCTGCACATCCAGCCGGGCCAGACGATCGCCATCATGGGGCCGAGCGGCTGCGGCAAGAGTACGCTTGCCAAACTGCTGCAAGGCTTTTATCAACCGAGCGCTGGCCAGATCAAGATCGATGCCGTCGACATTCGCTACCTGTCGGCCAACGAACTCAGAAGCCATTTCGGCGTGGTGCCGCAAGAAACGACGTTGTTCTCCGGCACCATCTACGACAACCTGCAGATGGCCAGCCCGAATGCGACCTTCGAGCAAATCGTTGCCGCCTGCAAGATGGCGGAAGTCCATAGCGTGATCGAAGCATTACCTCAAGGCTATCAAACCGAGATTGGAGAGCGCGGTGCAGGCCTCTCAGGTGGCCAGAAGCAGCGCATCGCGATCGCCCGTGCCTTGCTCAAACGCCCGAACATCTTGATCTTCGACGAGGCGACTAGTGCACTGGATGGCCCGACTGCAGAGCACTTTGCGCACACGATCAACGCGTTGAAGGGCAAGGTCACGATGCTGTTCATTACCCATGGGCTGCCGAAGGGGTTGCAGGTCGATGCGATTTATCGCCTCGGCCCGCACGGCGCGCAACGCGTCGCACTGGCGTCGGCTCCGTCCGCAGTAAAGGATGCATAGACATGGCGACCGCAGAATCCACAACATCCATCCACAGTGAGGCCCCTGCGAATGTGCCGGCAAGTGCGAAGGTGGTGCAATTACGGCCTCCCTCCCGGTGGCATGACCCGCTGCGCCTGATCGAAGAGGAAGCGCCCAGCGAAACCGGGCGTGCCGTCTTGTGGGCAGTCTCGATACTGGTCCTCACGTTAATCGTCTGGGCGGCATTCGGTCAGCTCGACATCATTGCGGCGGCAGAAGGAAAGCTGGTTCCGCAAACCTTAGTCAAGATCGTGCAACCGGCCGAAGCGGGTGTGCTCAAGCAATTGCTGGTCAATGAAGGCGAAGCGGTCAAGGCCGGCCAGGTATTGGCACGGCTCGATACCACGCTCGCCAGTGCCGACAAAGCGGGTGTCAACAGCGACCTGGCAAGCCAGCAAATGCAGGCGCGCCGCATCACCGCCGAACTGAACGACCAGCCGATGTTGCCCAAAGCCGGTGACGATCCGAACCTGTATGCGCAGGTGCAGAGCCAGTATGCGGCGCACCGCAAGGCCTATCTCGATGGCCTCGACCAGGAAAAGGCGTTGCTTGCGAAAGCCGAATACGAACGCAAGAGCGCATCGGAAATTCTCATCAAGCTGGAACAGACACTCCCGACCTATAAGCGCTCCGCCGACGCCTACGCCAG
>OFCW01000029.1_pt1 | contig 66625 bp, 69 predicted proteins | sample 1520951 | NCBI WGS metagenome assembly OFCW01 (sample SAMEA4349680, study PRJEB24078) | microbial mat metagenome | biome: Terrestrial Biome; feature: Habitat; material: Microbial Mat | place: India | collected 2012-06-12 | depth 10 m | reverse complement strand
CCTGCGACATAAATTCAAGGAGTCTTTCGCCATCTCGGGCGCGCCTTTCTTTTGCCTACTTTTCTTTGGCAAGACAAAGAAAAGTAGGTCGTGCCCGGCAGGGTACGAGAGGAGGATGAACCACCAACATCAAATCCATTCCTCAAAAAAGCAAAAGCTCAAAACCCCACCGGACTAGGCACACTCCCTTCCTTCCCATAGTTCTTCCAAGCATCAGCAAGCTGCGCATGCAGTTCCTCATTCGAACTCGCCGCCATCCCCAGATTGCGCAGCAGCCCATCCTTCACGCCGTAAATCCACCCATGCACAGTCAGCGGCTGCCCGCGCTCCCACGCGTCCTGCACGATCGTCGTGAGGCACACGTTGTTGACCTGATGGATCACGTTCAACTCGCACAGCCGGTCGTGCTGATCCTGGTCGCGGACCACCGTGCCCAGATACGTTTCATGCTGTTCGGCCACATCCCGCACGTGACGAATCCAGTTGTCCGCCAGCCCGAAGCGTTGCTTCGTCAGCGCGGCCTTCACGCCTGAACAGCCGTAGTGGCCCACCACGGTGATGTGCCGGATCTTCAGCACCTCCACCGCAAACTGCAGCACCGACAGGCAGTTCAGGTCCGAGTGCACCACCACGTTGGCGATGTTGCGGTGGACGAACACCTCCCCCGGCGGCAGGCCGATGATCTGGTTGGCCGGTACGCGCGAATCCGAGCAGCCGATCCACAGGTATTCGGGGTTCTGCTGGTTGGCCAGGTTGGAGAAGAACGCCGGGTCTTCGGCGTTGACCCGCTCGACCCACTTGCGGTTGTTTTCGAACAGTTCCTTGATGCGATGTGGCATGGTTTGTTGTCTTGTTGAGAGAGTCAGGCGGCGCGTTGCAGCGTGCTGCTGTCCTGCGCGTCGCCGTCCGGTGCCTTGGCGCCGTAGCGGTTGACGAAGCGTTCGCTCGCGTCATACGCATAGAAGTCGTGTGTCTGGCCGGACAGCAGGCGGTCCTTGTATGCCTGCCACATGGCGGGGTCGAAGAAATCTGCGTGGTGCTTGAGGAACGCCTCGCGCACGCGCGGGTCGCCGAGCAGGAACGTGCGGTACGTCTCCGGAAAGATGTCGTGCGGGCCGACGCTGTACCAGACCTCGCCCGACATCTCTTCCTCTTCGTTGCGCGGCTGCGGCACGCGGCGGATGTTGCAGTCCGTCAGGTATTCGATCTCGTCGTAGTCGTAGAAGACCACGCGGCCGTGGCGCGTCACACCAAAGTTCTTGTACAGCATGTCGCCGGGGAAGATGTTCGCGGCGATCAGCTCCTTGATGGCGTTGCCGTATTCGATGATGCCGTGCTCGACCTGCGCATCCGTGCCTTCCTGCAGCCAGATGTTCAGCGGCGTCATGCGGCGCTCGATGTAGACGTGGCGGATGACGATCTCTTCGCTGCCATCGGCGGCGCGCTGGTACTCCACCATCGACGGCGCGTGCTTTTCCAGCTCCCTGATCAGCGCATCGTCAAAGCGCGAGAGCGGGAACGCCACGTCGGAATACTCCAGCGTATCGGCCATGCGCCCCACGCGGTCGTGCCGCTTGACGAGCTGGTACTTGCTCTTGATCAGCTCGCGCGTGGTCTCCTTGGGCGGCGGGAAGTAGTCCTTGATGACCTTGAAGACGTACGGGTACGACGGCAGCGTGAACACCAGCATCACGAGGCCCTTGATGCCGGGCGCGATGATGAACTTGTCCGACGAGTGCTGCAGGTGGTGCAGGAAGTCGCGATAGAACAGGTTCTTGCCCTGCTTCTGCAGGCCGAGGGAGGTATAGATCTCTGCGCGCGGCTTGCGCGGCATCAGGTCACGCAGGAAGGTCACGTAGGCGGACGGGATTTCCATGTCCACCATGAAATACGAGTGCGTGAACGAGAACAGGATCATCAGCTGCTCGGGCCGCAGCAGCACGGTGTCCAGGCGCAGCGAGCCGTCGGCATTGCGCATGATGGGCACCGCCAGCGGATACGTCTTGTCGCCGTTGATCACGCGTCCGATGATGTACGCCGCCGTGTTGCGGAAGAACAGCGACGACAGCACATGGATCTGGAAATTCGGCGCGATGCGGTAGTCGCCGAAATGCTCTTCCACCGCGCGGATCAGGTAGCCGATGTCGCGGCGCAGGTCTTCGAAAGGCGCCTCGAGCTGGAAGTTGTGCACGATGCGCTCGAAGCAGTCCCCCAGGCCCTCGCGCGAGCCGGGGTAGTAGGCGCGATAGGTCGGCTTGGTGGGCGATTCCTCGTTCTCGATGTACTCGGTCGAGATGGCCGGCCGCACGAAGATGAAATCGTTGTTGAAGTACGAACGGTGCAGGATGCGCGTGCACACCGAGTTGAAGAAGGTCTCGGCCAGTTCCGGCTGGTGATGGTTGGTCAGCAGGCCGATGTAGTGCAGCTTGATCTGGCGCCAGATTTCGTCGTCGATGTTCTCGGCGTCGTATTCGTCTTCCAGGATGACGGACGCTTCACGCACGCGCTCGTCGTAATACGCGATGCGGTCGCGCTGGAGCTGCTGCATCTGTGCCCAGTCCCCGCGTTCGAAGGCCGCCTTGGCCTGCACGCACACCTCCCGGAACAAGCGGTAGTGCTTGTCGAAGCCGTCGAGCATCGTGCGCGCGACGTCAAAGGCGATCTGCGACGAGAGGAGCTTGGGGAAATGGGACATGGCGTGCGCGAGCGGGTGGGGGGAGCCGAAGCAAGGTGTCGCGAGCTGCAACAACCTAGATTGTATGGGCTTCGCTGTCCTGCATTCGCTCCTTATCCGTTTTGCATAGGGCCTCTTGTGCCCTCCCGTCATCCCAGCCCGGGCTCGCCGCTCACATCGTCTCTGCGTACAGCTCGCGGCCGATCAGCATGCGGCGGATTTCCGACGTGCCGGCGCCGATCTCGTAAAGTTTCGCGTCGCGCCACAGGCGGCCGGTCGGGAACTCGTTGATGTAGCCGTTGCCGCCCAGGATCTGGATCGCTTCGCCGGCCATCCAGGTGGCCTTCTCGGCGGTGTAGAGGATCACGCCGGCGCAGTCCTTGCGCACCTGTCGCACGTGGTCGCGGCCCAGCGAATCGAGGTTCTTGCCGACCGTGTACAGGTACGCACGGCACGCCTGCAGCGTGGTGTACATGTCGGCCATCTTGCCCTGGATGAGCTGGAATTCGCCGATGCTCTGGCCGAACTGCTTGCGGTCGTGGATGTACGGCGTGACCACGTCCATGCAGGCCTGCATGATCCCGATCGGGCCGCCGGAGAGCACCGCGCGCTCATAATCCAAGCCGCTCATCAGCACCTTGGTGCCGCCGTTTTCCTGGCCGAGGATGTTTTCGGCCGGCACTTCGACGTTGTCGAAGACGAGTTCGCCCGTGTGCGAGCCGCGCATGCCGAGCTTGTCGAGCTTCTGCGCCACCGAGAAGCCCTTCATGCCCTTCTCGACGATGAACGCCGTCATGCCGCGCGCACCCAGTTCGGGTTCCGTCTTGGCGTAGACGACGAGCACGTCGCAGTCGGGGCCGTTGGTGATCCACATCTTGGTGCCGTTGAGCACGTAGCGGTCGCCTTTGCGCTCCGCGCGCAGCTTCATGCTCACGACGTCGGAGCCGGCATTCGGCTCGCTCATCGCCAGGGCGCCGATCCACTCGCCGGAAACCAGCTTGGGCAAGTACCTGGCCTTCTGCGCCGGGGTGCCGTTGCGGTGAATCTGGTTCACGCACAGGTTCGAGTGCGCGCCATACGACAGGCCCACCGATGCCGACGCCCGGCTGATTTCTTCCATGGCGATCATGTGCGCGAGATAGCCCATGTTCGCGCCGCCGTATTCCTCGGCCACCGTGATGCCGAGGACACCCAGCTCGCCCATCTTGCGCCACGCGTCCATCGGAAACTGGTCGGTGCGGTCGATTTCCTCCGCACGCGGCGCCAGCTCGGCCTGCGCCCAGTCGCGCACGGCCGAACGCAGCATCTCGATGTCTTCGCCCAAGTCGAATTTCAGGCCGGGCAGTTCAATCATGGTCGTCTCCTTGGGCGCGTGCATGGAGTCAGGCCGCGCGTGTCTCTGGGTGGTGATCTGGCGTTGTGCGGTCCGCGCCGCTTGTGACGGGCGCACCCTGCCGGGAGGGTGTTGCAGGATGCTGCGTATTGTATTGACGTTTACGTAAACGTCAAATACGTAAGATACCGGATCACGCGGCCTTGCGTCGCCTGGGCGGCCTGGTATGGCCGGCCTGGGCGCTCTCCAGCAGGCGGCGGCATTGGCGCTCGTGCTGGTCGATCTCGGCCAACTGGGCGTTGAGGTCTTCCAACTGCTGCGTGAGCACGGCGCGATGCTGCGCGAGCGACGCCAGAAAGCGCTCCAGCTGCGGCACCGTATCGCGCGGCGATTCGTACAGGTCGAGGATTTCCTTGATCTCGCCCAGCGACAGGCCGAGCCGCTTGCCGCGCAAGGTCAGCTTCAGGCGCGTGCGCTCGCGCGCCGAATACACCCGGCGGCGTCCGCCCGGGCCCTGGCGGTCGGGCGCCAGCAGGCCCTGGTCCTCGTAGAAGCGGATGGCGCGTGGCGTGATGTCGAATTCGCGGGCGAGGTCCGTGATGGTGTAGCGGGTGTCGGCAGCGTCGCTGGCATCGACCGATTCGAGATCGGCGCCAAGCTCGGCGGCGGCAGACGGAGTGGAGGCGGACATACAGCAGAGGGCGGTGTGATGGGGCGTGCGCCGGGCAAGCCGCTTAAGTTTTCGCTTAAGATGGAGGACCGACGGCGAATTGACGTTAACGTTAGCGTCAATGGCGCCAAACCGCAATCACGACAGACCGCCCGACCCAAGGCGGCGACCGAGGCCACCCACCCATGAACGCGCTCGAACACCAACTCGACTACCCGTTTGGCGACACGCTGCCCGAAGGCGGCACGCGCTTTGAGGTCGCGCCTGGCATCTACTGGCTGCGCATGCCGCTGCCCTTCGCACTCGATCACATCAACCTCTGGCTGCTGCGCGATCGGCAGGACGGGCAGGATGGCTGGACGATCGTCGATTGCGGCATCAACCACGAAGCGATTCGCGGGTACTGGGAAACGATCTTCGCGAACCACCTCGATGGCCTGCCGGTGTTGCGCGTGCTGGTCACCCACTGCCATCCGGATCACGTCGGCCTGTCGACCTGGCTATGCGAGGGCGGCGACCACAACCGCTGGAACGTGCGCCTGTGGATGAGCCTGGGCGATTACGCCTTCGCGCGCATGCTCGTCGGCGGCACCGGCGCATCGAATGCCGGCGGCGAATTTGCCGCGCGCCACTTCGAGCGCCACGGCCTCACCGACGCCGACGCGATCGAACGCATCCGCAATCGCAAGGATTACTACAGCACCCTGGTGCCCGGCGTGCCCGGCCAGTACCGCCGCCTGATGGACGGCGACGTCGTCACCATCGGCGCGCACGGCTGGCGCGTCATCACCGGCTTCGGCCATGCGCCCGAGCACGTCGCGCTCTATAGCCAAGACGCCAACGTGCTCATCTCCGGCGACATGGTCCTGCCGCGCATCTCCACCAACGTGAGCGTGTTCGACCTCGAGCCCGAGGCCGATCCGCTGACGCTGTATCTCGATTCGCTCGGCAAATACGAGCCGCTGCCCGCCGATGTGCTGATCCTGCCGTCGCACGGGCGGCCGTTCCGCGGGCTGCACACGCGCATCCGCCAACTGCGCGATCACCATGCCGATCGCCTGGCCGACACGCTGGCGGCCTGCCGCCGCGCGCCGCAATCCGCGCGCGACATCGTCAACGTCATCTTCAAGCGCCAGTTCGACGTGCACCAGATGACCTTCGCGATGGGCGAGGCGCTTGCCCACCTGCATGCGCTGTGGCATCAAGGCGAACTGGTGCGCGAAACCGGCGCCGACGGTATCGTTCGGTTCCACGCAGCAAGCTGACCCAACATCCGGAGCTCCCATGGCTGAGCAGCACGACGTTCTCGACGACAGCGCCGTCGTATTGCCGTTTCCCGCGCAGACCCCCACGGCGCCGTACTACGCGGTGATCTTCGCTTCCACGCGCACCGACGGCGACACCGGCTACGGCGCGATGGCCGACCGCATGGTGGAGCTGGCGCGCAACATGCCCGGCTTCCTCGGCATCGAATCTGTACGCGACGAAGCGGCGACCGCGCAGGGGCGGCCCGGCATCACGGTGTCGTACTGGTCGTCGCTCGAGGCGATTCGCGAGTGGAAGAACCAGAGCGACCACCTGGCTGCGCAGAAACTAGGGCGCGAGCAATGGTACGCGTCGTATCACCTGCGCATTGCCAAGGTGGAGTACGACTACGGGTTCGTGCGATAGGGCGTCGCGTCGGCCGACAAGAAACCCGCCAACCGGCGGGTTTTTTTCAGCGCAGCGCCTTCGCGAACTCGCCCAGGTATCGCGCGCCTTCGATGGCCTTGCTGCCGTACCACGACACCATCTCGCCATCCACGAGATAGACCGGCTTGCCGATCTGCTTTTCCAGCGCGTCGACATGCTCTTCGGTAAAGCTGTAAGGCTCGGTGGAGAGCAGCACGCAGTCGATGTTGCGCACGACGTCGCTGCTCCAGCGGAAGGTCGGATAGCGCGTGTCGGGCCGGTTCGGGCGGGCGCAATCGCCGCTCTTCTCGATGCCGCATTGCACGGGCGCGACATCTTCCGGCCACGTGTGGAAATTGACCAGCTTGAGCATGCGCGAGATGTAGGTGTCGCGCGACACCGTCATCCATGGGTCCTGCCAGATGGCGTACAGCACGCGGCGCGGCAGGAAATGACGGCCGCGCAGGGCGTCGAGCTCCTGCACGAGCGCGTCGGAGAGCTTCTGCGCCTGCGCCTCGCGGTGGAAGATGCCACCCAGCAGCTGGTACAGCGCGAGGTTGTCCTCCGGCGCACACGGATGCGTGACGACGATGTCCGGGATGAACTCGCGCAGCTTGTCGACGGTCGGGCGCGTGTTTTCGTCGATGTTGACGATGACGTGCGTGGGTGCCAGCTCGCGGAGGCGGTCCAGCTTGACGGTCTTGGTGCCGCCCACCTTGGGCACGTTGCGCACGGCTTCGCGCGGGTGGATGCAGAAGCCGGTGCGGGCGACGAGTTGGTCGCCGAGGCCGAGCGAGAACAGCAGGTCGGTGATCGAGGGCACCAGGCTCGCGATGCGCGGCGTGGTGTCGACCGGTACATGCGCAACCCCTAGCGCGTCGGTAAACATCATCAGGAAATCTCGGGTTTGCGAGGCTTGCGCGGGGCGCGCGCAAAGGCCACGTCGTAGAGCCAGTTCGGGAGGACGTGCAGCAGCCGGGCGACGATGCCCATCTGCCATGGCAGCACGGTGAAACGCACGCCGCGATGGATCGCATGCACCGCCTTCTGCGCAAAGCGGTCTGCGGGCATCAGGAACGGCATCGGATACGGATTGTGTTCCGTCATCGGCGTACGGATGTAGCCGGGCGCGATCGTCACGACCCGGAGGCCGCGCCGGCCGAACTCCACGCGCAGGCTCTCCATCAGTTTGATGACGGCCGACTTGGAAGCGCTGTACGCGGCCGCGCCCGGCAGGCCGCGTACGCCGGCTACGCTGGCAACGCCCACCAGCGTGCCACCGGACCGCCCGGGCCTTGCGCGCGCAAGCATGGGTTGGACGAATGGCTGGAACGTGTTCAGCACGCCCATCCAGTTGGTGTCCATGACGGCCGCAAAGGCGTTCAGGTCGCCGGCCTCGCGCAGGTCGGTGCCGACCGAGATGCCGGCGTTGGCGATCACCACATCAGGCACGCCGGCCGTTGCGATGAAGGCTTGCGCCGCGTCGCGCATCGATTCGGCGCTGCGCACGTCGGCGGCATAGCAATGGCAGTGGCTTTGAATGTTCGCCGGCAGCGTGTGCACGAAATCCTGGAGCGCGTCGATGCGCCGGGCCACGAGGCCAAGCGTGGCGCCCTGGGCGGCGTACTGGCGTGCCAGCGCCTGCCCGATGCCGCTGGACGCGCCGGTGATGAAAACGGTCTGGCTCATGTCGATGTCCTGGTGGAAAAGCGGCTGGCGTACAAAAAACGCCCGCACAGCGGCGGGCGTCGGCCAAGCGGTAGCGCCGCGGCATGCCGGGCGCGGTGCGCCATTACATCTTGCCGGCCCGGATCTGCTGGACGAGATAGTCGAGCGTTTGCACGGTCTTCACGTAGCCGCCGGCTTCGTCGGGCGACACCACGTACTTGCCCTGCACCACGACGGTCGGCACGCCCTGGATGCGGTATTGCTCGGTCAACTGGTTGGCGCGCGACACATTGGAGCTCACGCTGAAGGAGTTGTAGGCATCCATGAAGGCCTTGCGGTCGAGGCCTTCCTTGGCCGCAAAGTCGCCGACGGTCTTGTCCTGCTCGTCCTTGGTGCCGCGGATGTTGAGGCGGTCCGCGCCGTGGATGGCGTCAAACACGCGCGCGTGCATTGACATGCCCTTGCTGCTCTTGGCCTGCAGCTTGCCCATCGCCTCGAGCGCGTAATAGATGCGCGAGTACGGGACGAGGCGCGCGTCGTTGTTGAATGCGACGGGTACGTGCTTGATCACCACGTCCTTGCCTTGCTTGGCGCTCCAGGCTTCCCACGTGTTTTCAAAGTGGTTGCAGTGCGGGCACCAGTAGCCGAAGAACTCGGTCACCTCGATCTTGCCTGCCGGCACCGGCTGTGCAGGCTGGAGCACTTGATAGTCCTTGCCGGCCACGGGCTCGGCTTGCGCCGGGGCAGTCATCAACAGGCCGGCGCCGGTGGCCAGCGCAATCAGGAAAGCAGCGATTTTATTCATGGTGGATGGAAGTAGAGCGTAGGACGACCGGAAATCGGAACCTCAGGCTTCTGACTTGCGGCAGCCCTGCGGGTTCAGGAGGCTGCGCGATTTCCTGTCACTGGCGGGCGAAGCGGATGACCGACGATTCCACGCCCGAGGACTGCAGACGGCCGCGCACGGCGGTCATCTCGTCCAGCGAGTTGAACGGGCCCAGGCGCACGCGATACATGGTGGTGCCGTTCACTTCACGCTGGGTCACCTTGGCTTCAAAGCCCTGCATGGCCAGGTTGCCCTTCTGGCGCTCGGCATCCTCGGCCGACTTGTAAGCGCCGACCTGCAGGAAGTAGCCGGTCTTGGCGGCATCCTGGCGGGCGATTTCGGCAATCGGGTCGGCCACCGGCTTTTCAGGCGGTGTGGCAGTCTTGGGCGGCCTGGCGGCCGGCGTGCTGGCCGGTTGCGTGGCCGTACCGGGCTGTGGCTGGGCCGGGCGGATGGTGATGCCCGGCGGCGGGTTGTTCGCCTCCGGGGCCTGGTCGACAGGTTTGGCCGGCACGCGGCTCCACAGCGGTGCGTTCGGATCGGCCGGCTGCGTACCGCTGGCTTGCGGAGCGGTTTGGGCCGGCGCCGGCAGCGGGGCCACCACATTGCCCGGTTCGCTCGGCTTGGGCTGCGCCCCATTGCGCGCCACGAACGGGACCGGCGCCTTGGTGATGTAGACCGCCACCACCACGGCGATCGCCAAACCGACGATCAGTCCCAGCACCAGACCCAGAAACGTGCCGCCCCACTGCGAGCGGCCACGGGAAGATTGCGTATTGCGTGCCATGTCGATCCTTCTGAATGGACCCGATTATAAGAGCGCCGTGTTGCGCGCTGCCGTGCGCCTGGACAAGTGCGCGGCGCGATGCGTTCGCTTACATCTTCTGTGGAGCCGAGACGCCGATGACCGCCAGGCCGTTGCGCAGCACCTGGCGCGTGGCGGCGAGCAGCGCCAGGCGGGCGCGCTTGATGGCCTCGTCGTCCACCAGCACGCGGTCGGCGTTGTAGAACGCGTGGAAGTCGCCCGCCAGATCCCGCAGGTAGAAGGCCACGGCGTGCGGGGCCAGTTCGCGGGCGGCGTCGGCCAGCATGTCGGGGAAGGCTGCCAGGCGCTGCACCAGGGCGATGGCCTGCGGGCTGGCGTCGGGGCCGGTCACCGGGGTCAGGTCGGCGCCGTTGAGCGAAGCGGGGTCCATGCCGGCACGCTCGAACACCGAGCAGATGCGCGCGTGGGCGTACTGGACGTAGTACACCGGGTTCTCGTCGCTCTGCTTGAGCGCGAGGTCGACATCGAAGACGAATTCGGTATCGGCCTTGCGCGACAGCAGGAAGAAGCGCACGGCGTCGCGCCCGCGCGTGAAGCGGGCCGGCCAGTTCGGATCGCCGGCTTCCACGCAGGCGCGGATGGTATCCACGCCGGCTTCGGATTCCGCATCGCCGTTGGACCATTCGATCAGGTCGCGCACGGTCACGTACGAGCCGGCGCGCTTGGAGATCTTCACCTCGGCGCCGTCCTTCATCACCGTGACCATCTTGTGCAGGACGTAGTCGGGGTAGCCCTTCGGGATGCCGATGTTCAGGCCCTGCAGGCCGGCGCGCACGCGGGCGATGGTGCCGTGGTGGTCGCTGCCCTGCACGTTGATGACCTGCTTGAAGCCGCGCGCCCACTTGGTGGTGTGGTACGCCACGTCCGGCACGAAGTAGGTGTAGGCGCCGTCGGACTTGCGCATGACGCGGTCCTTGTCGTCGCCGTCGTCGGTGGTGCGCAGCCACAGCGCGCCTTCCTGCTCGTACGTCTTGCCGGCGGCGATCAGCGCGTCGACGGTCTGCTGCACCTTGCCCTCGGTATAGAGCGACGACTCCAGGTAGTACCGGTCGAACTTCACGCCGAAGGCCTGCAGGTCGATGTCCTGCTCGTTGCGCAGGTACGTGACGGCAAAGCGGCGGATGGCTTCGAGGTCTTCGACGTCGCCGGCGCCGGTCACCGGTTCGCCGTCGGAGGCGCGCACGGTCTTGCCAGCGAGGTAATCGGCGGCGATGTCGGCGATGTAATCGCCGTTGTAAGCGGCTTCGGGCCAGTTGGCGTCGCCCGGCTTGAAGCCGCGCGCGCGGGCCTGCACCGAGACGGCCAGGTTGTGGATCTGCACGCCCGCGTCGTTGTAGTAGAACTCGCGGTGGACCTTGTGGCCCTGCCAGTCGAGCAGGCTGGCGAGCGCATCGCCCAGCGCGGCCTGCCGGCCGTGGCCCACGTGCAGCGGGCCGGTCGGGTTGGCCGAGACGAACTCCACCAGCACCGGCGCGCCGTCATGCGTGTTCGCGGCGCCATAGCGGTCGCCTTCTGCGAAGACGGCGGCAATCACGTCGGCACGCGCGGCGGGCGACAGGCGCAGGTTGATGAAGCCGGGGCCGGCGATTTCCACGGCCGAAACGAGGCGCTGGCCGCGGGCATCGGCGCGGATGGCGTCGGCAATGCCGCTGGCCAGTTCGCGCGGGTTCTTGCCCAGCGGCTTGGCCAGTTGCAGCGCGACGTTGCAGGCGATGTCGCCATGCGCCGCCTGCTTGGGGCGCTCCAGGACGATCTCCGGTCGGGCTTGGCCTTCGGGCAGCAGGGAGCCGACGGCGTCGGACAGCAGTTGGGCGATCGTCTGTTTATGGGAGGGCAGCATAGGAAAACCATGGCGCCGGCAGTGCTGAAACAGGTTGAAATCCCGTTCTGGCGCGGCCAGTTGCGTTGTTCGGGGAAAAGTACGAAATTTTATCAGGTGAGCCGCGGTCTCAGAGGTATCCGAGGGGCACCTGCCTCCCGCCGTGGCAATCTGCGGCACCCATGACCCAACCAAGGGAACCAAGAAATCATGATCACCTTTACCTCGCACGCTTCGCAAAAGTTCTCCATGCAGAAGGATCTCGCCATGGTGCTGCTGGGCGTGATCGGCAAGACGCTGGGTGAGCGCGGCGTCATCACGCCCGAAGAGATGCCGCACGCCATCGAACGCCTCAAGCGCGCCATCAAGGACGACACGCACCACGCGCACATCCAGGTGGCCGAGCTGGCCGCCAATGAAGAGGGCGACGGCGAGGAAGAGCCGCCGCACCTCGGCCAGCGCGCCTATCCGCTGCTGCACATGCTGGAGGAATCGCAGAAGGAAGGCGCGAACGTGCTCTGGGGCGTCTGAGCGCGGACCGGGCGGCTGACGTTGCGCAGCGAGGGGTCGTCAGACGCTCAAAAAAATGCCCGGCCACCGCCGAAGGTGGTCCGGGCATCCGGCCACGCGGGCCGGGAGCGGGGAGGGGGCTGACGCGTTGCGCCGGTATCTCGTCTTACTGCGTCTGCGTGCCGGCCTGGGGCAGCATGTCGGCGAGTTCGTCGGCATGCTCTTCCTCCACGGCCAGGATCTCTTCCAGCACGCGCCGCGTGGTCGGGTCGCGGTCGCCGATGTAGCGGATCATCTCGAGGTAGCTGTCGATGGCGATCCGCTCGGCCACCAGATTCTCCTTGATCATGTCGACCAGGCCATCGGCTTCCACGTATTCCGAATGGCTGCGCGTGGACAGGCCTTCCGGGTTGAAGTTCGGCTCGCCGCCCAGCTGCACGATGCGTGCGGCGATCTTGTCGGCGTGTTGCTGCTCTTCGGTGGCGTGCACCATGAATTCTTCGGCGATGGGCTCGGCGTTGATGCCCTTGGCCATGAAGTGGTGGCGCCGGTAGCGCAGCACGCAGATCAGCTCCGTCGCCAGCGCTTCATTGAGCAGCCGGAGCACCGTCTCACGGTCGGCCTTGTAGTCGCCGGTCACGGCGCCGTCCTGGATGTGCTTGCGGGCACGTTCGCGCAGCGCCTTGATATCGATGAGAAACGGGCTGTCTGCAGCGTTGGTTTGGGTCATGCGGATACTCCTGCAGGGTCTCGGAAAAGGGCGTCTTGCGTCTCCGGTGTGCCGGCTTATTCGTCGGCACCGCGCCGGCCGCCGCTGGCGAGCGCCAGGGCCAGGCCGATCACTGCGCCGACCGCCACGGCGACCCCCACCGACCGGAACGGCGCCGAGGCGATGGTGTCTTCAGTGCGGTCCAGGGCCCAGTCCATGGTTTCGCGCGCCTGATGGGCGCGATCGTTGGCCGCGCGGCGCAACTGCTCGGCGCGCGCCTGGATGGCGTTGCGCGCCCTCCTGGCCTCCGTGCCGCCTTCGTCGGTCAGTGTCTGGATGGCGTCTTCAAGGGAGCGCAGCAGTTTTTGCACGTCCTGCACGGCGGGGTTGGCGGCATGGCGGGCGTCGTCGATGGCGTCGCCGGCGCTGCTCAGGGCCCGGTGTGCACGTTCGTTGACGTCATCGACTCGGCTGCGTACGCGTTGGCTGGCAAAAAGAGACATGGCGGGATTCCTCGGTCATGGCGCCGCGGGAGGCAGGCACCGCGGCGCGGGGGTCATTGGGCGTTCGCTTTCGTGAAGAAAGACAGGGCGTCTGCCACACTGGCTAGCAAGACATGGACCCGACGCCACGCTAGTCCACGGCCTTGAAGACGGTCAGGCCCAGGATGAGGAACAGCACGAACAGCACCACGAAAATGAAGAACAGGACCTTGGCGATACTCGCCGCGCCTGCGGCGATGCCGGTAAAGCCCAGCACGCCGGCCACCACGGAAATGATGGCGAAGATCAGAGCCCATTTCAGCATGTCGTTGCCTCCGGATCAGGTTGAAATACAGGCCGCTGCGCGAGGTGGTGCAGCGAGCCTGTGCTGCGGTGTAGTCCCACGCACGCCGCGTGCCTGGGCCGGGTGTGCCCCAAGTGCCGTGCGGGGTGCCCACGGAGTATCATGCCCCCTACCAAAAACACATATGCAACGCGCGCCGCGTCGGGCGGCCTGACGCGTTCCACACGGGTCTGCAGACATGCGGTCATCCTTGCGCTCCACCCTGCTGCTTGCCGGCGGCATTCTGCTCACGCTCGGGGTGCTCATTGCCTCGGAGACGGGCAACGTCCGCCTCAGCCAGGGCTACCGGCAGGTGATTCAGTCGCAGCAGGCGGAAACCGCCATCAACGAACTGCTGGCCGAGCTGGTCAACGCCGAAGCCGGGCAGCGCGGCTTCCTCCTTACGGGCAAGGACGAATACCTCGACCCTTACAACAAGGCCATCCCGCACATCCATGCGCTGATGGCCGAGATCCGCGACCACTACGCCAACGACCCCGACGCGCTCAAGCTGTTTTCAGAGACGGCGCTGCAGGTCAGCCGCAAGCTCACTGAAATGGAGCTCACGCTGATCTACGGCAAGCGCGATCTGGAGGTGGCGCTCGACCTCGTGCGCACCGACTTCGGCAAGGCGTCGATGGAAGCCGTGCGCCAGGGGCTGGACCGCCTGCGCCAGCGGGAGATCGCCACGGTGGCCCGCAGCCTCGAACATGCCGAGCGCGACCTGGCGCTTTCGCGCTATGGCATTGCGCTCATCACGGCGGTCAACATCATCCTGCTGGTCGTGCTTGGCATGCAGCACGCCAAGCGCCTCGCCGCCACCGAGCAGGAGCGCGACAAGGCCGAGGAAGAAAGTCAGAAGCTCGACCGCATGGTGCGCGAGCGCACGCGCCAGTTGTCCGATCTGGCCGCGCACCTGCAGCGCGTGACCGAAGACGAGAAGACGCGCCTGGCGCGCGAGCTGCACGACGAACTGGGGGCGATCCTCACCGCGACCAAGATGGACCTCCACTGGCTGCGTTCACGCATCCATGCCAGCGAGCCGGCAGTGAGCGAAAAAATTACGCGCGTGATGGCGCATGTGGATCAGGGCATTCAGATCAAGCGCCGCCTGATCGAAGATCTGCGCCCGACCATCCTGCTGAACCTGGGCCTGGCCGAAGCGTTGACCCAGCTCACCCAGGACGTCGGCACGCGCAACGGCTGGCATACCGAGGTTAGCCTCCCCGACGAGATGCCGCAGCTGACCGACGACGCAGCCATCGCGCTGTATCGCATCGTGCAGGAATCGCTCACGAACGCGTCCAAGTATGCGCATGCGACCACCGTGTCGGTGGCGCTCGATGCCAGCGAGGATGGCGTGCGCCTGCGCGTGCGCGACAACGGCCGCGGTTTTCCTGCCGACATCGAGCGCAGGCGCATGGTCGGCCATCACGGCCTGCTCGGGATGGAGCAGCGCGCCATCGCGCTGGGCGGTACGCTTACGATCGATTCGATGCCCGGTGGCGGCGTCACGATCATCGTTGAGCTGCCCTCCAACGATGCCGTTCTTGTCCACCCGGACGCCAGCGGTCTACAGGCCTTGCCCGGCGGCGCGGCGCCGGCATGATGCGGCCCGGCCGCCCAATGAAAAAGCCCCGTCGTGGGGCTTTTGTCGTGTTGCGCGGCGCAGGCGGCTACATCTTCTGCTTGGTGTTGTCGGCGGCATTCTCCAGCTTCTGACCGCCAGTCTGGATGTCCTTGCCGGCGCCCGCCATGGTGTTGCAGCCGGCCAGGAAAACGCACGTCAGCGCAAGTGCGGCACACAGGGTCTTCATCGAACGCTCCTTGGGGTGAGAAACCGTGGAAAGCGGCATGGGCCTGGGCGACTGGGCGATGCGCGCCAACAGGTCCGCAGGCGCACCCCCTACGCGTGAGGGGAGTGCTGTGCAGGCTGGTGGCGTGGCCGCGCCACACCCGCGCGTTCTTCGATGACCTCGAACACCTTGTCGAGCTCGAGCGATTTATCGAAGAAGTAATTGGCGCCCGCTTCGAGGCAGCGCTGCCGGTAGGTCGGGACCTGGGCGTGGTTGGTGTAGACGATGCGCACGCTCGGCGAGGCCTGGTCGCGCAGCGTCTGCAGGACTTTGAATCCGTTGCCCTGCCGCAGCTGCAGGTCGACGATGACGACATCGTAGTGACCCTGCGCGAGCAGGCGCAGCGCCAAATCTTCCGTGTCTGCCCACTCGACCGTCGCTACGAAGGCGGAGGCCTTGAGGTATTCGAGCACCATGCCGCGAAGCACGGGGGAATCCTCGATCAGAAGGACGCGCAGGCCACGGGTGGAGAGGGTGACGGCTTGATCCAGCATGCGTTGATGGTAGCCAGCGGGCGCACCGGGTGGTATCAGGCGTTGTCCTACATGCCAGCAAGCTTTGCGGGGTGGCGGGCGGTTCGGACGCCGCGCCCGGTGTCACTCGACCAGGCCGTTCTTGATCGCGTAGTAGGTCAGATCGGCATTTGATTTCATGCCCATCTTTTCGAGAATCCGCGTGCGGTAGGTGCTGACCGTCTTGACGCTGAGGAACAGCTCTTCGGCGATGACGGACACCGACTGCCCCCGCGCGAGCTTGCAGAAGATCTGGAATTCGCGCTTGGACAGCGTCTGGTGCAACGGCTGGTCGGTCGGTTTTTCCAGGCCGCCGATGAGCAGTTCGGCCACCGTCGGGCTGACATAGCGCCGCCCCTGCGAGACCGTGCGGATGGCCTTGACGAGCTCGTCCGGCGCGCTTTCCTTGGTCAGGTAGCCCGATGCACCAGCGCGGATCAGGTTGATCGCGTACTGATCTTCCGGAAAAGTCGAGAGGATCAGCACCGGAAGATCCGGATGGCGCTGGCGCACCAGCTTGAGCGTATCGATGCCGTTGCGGTCGGGCATGGAGATATCCAGCACCACGACGTCGAAGGCGCCGGTGCGGAGTTGCTCCATCACCTCTTCCCCGCTGGCCGCTTCCCCCGCGACTTCGATGTCCCGCTCTTCGGACAGGAACTGCCGAAGGCCGGCACGGACGATTTCGTGATCGTCCGCAATCAGGACGCGAATCATGCTGCTCCTTATGGACGGCGCGGCCGGCGGACTGCCCGCGTGCTCACGCCGCACTTGTTGGTTCGATACGACAGCAATTGTATCGGACTGTGGCGTGAAACCGGACTCCCCCATGCCGACGGGCTGGAGGGGTGTGGTCTGCGTTTCCATAAAAGGCCTCTGGATGTGCATGAATCGCAACATGCGATGTGCCCCATAGGGGAGCAATCAACGTGCCCGCGGCCGCAGAGCCAAAGAAAACGGGGCGGAGAAATCCGCCCCGTTGTGGCTCTGGGTGCGCCGTGGGGCACCCGACGCCCCGCCGACCGCTGTTACTTGGTTTGCGCGGCGGCACCGCCGTTCACGCTGGCGTCGACGTTGGTGTTGCCGGCGAGATCAGCCTTGGCGTCCTTGGCCGTCTTGGCTGCCGACTTCTCGGTCTTGTTCACCGACTTGCCGACCTTGTCGGTCGTCTTGTCCAGCGCGGCTTCCGACTTGGCCTTGTGTTCGTGGGCGGCCTTGGCGCCGTGCTCGGCCTTGCTGTTCAGCTGGGTCTTGGCCGATTCGGTGTCCAGCTTGGCGCCTGCGTCGGCCTTCAGGCCCGTGCCGACGTTGGCCTGGACCGGAGCGACGGCGGCCGTGCCGTTGGCTTGCGCACCTGCGCCCACCGACGGGGTTTGCGCGTTGGCGTAAGCGGAGGCAGCAGCGATGGCGATGGCGGACAGGGAGATCAGCAGCTTGTTCATGGAGAGGCTCCTTTGATTCTGAACGGCCACGCGAGGGATTCGTCGCGGCATCACTCTGTGCGTCGAGTGAATGGGTTCAGTGTAAGGAGCCCTTCCGGTTACGACTGTTAGGGGGTGTAAGCCTTTGTAATGAGAGCATCACCCCTCTTGAAGCACCATCAACGCCAACGCCGGCAAGGGTTTGCAGGCGTAAGACACGGTGCGGCGCACACCATGTCTTAAACGTCTTGTCACAGATTCAGAGATTCGGGGCCAGGGCGCGTTCGACAAAGGCGCGGTCTTCGCCGCTGCGCGCCGCCATATCGTCCACTTGGTCCTGCCCGATCTTCCCGATCGTGAAGTACGTGCTCTCCGGGTGCGACAGGTAGAAGCCCGACACCGATGCGGCCGGCGTCATGGCCAGTGCGTCGGTCAGGCCCATGCCGATCTCCTGCGCGTCGAGCACACGGAACATGTCGCGCTTGACGGTGTGCTCGGGGCAGGCCGGATAGCCCGGCGCCGGGCGGATGCCCTTGTATTCCTCGCGGATGAGCGCGTCGTTGTCGAGCGCTTCGTCCGGCGCGTAGCCCCACAGGTCGCGGCGCACGCGCGCGTGCAGGCATTCGGCAAAGGCTTCGGCAAAGCGGTCGGCCAGGGCCTTGAGCATGATCGCGCTGTAGTCGTCGTTGTCGGCTTCAAAAGCGGCTTCACGCTTTTGCACCCCGATGCCGCCCGTGACGGCAAACAGGCCGATGTAGTCGGCGATGCCGGTGTCCTTGGGTGCGATGAAATCGGCCAGGCAGCGGTTCGGGCGCATCACGCCGTCGATGATCGGGCGCTCGCTCTGCTGGCGGATGTTGCGCCAGGTCAGCGCGACTTCCGAGCGCGATTCGTCGGTGTAGATCTCGATGTCGTCGTCGTTGACGGTGTTCGCGGGCAGCAGCGCGATCACGCCGTTGGCCGTGAGCCAGCGCCCGGCGACCAGGCGCGCGAGCATGCTCTTGCCATCGGAAAACACCTTGCGGGCCGATTCCCCGACGATCTCGTCGTTGAGGATGTCGGGGAACTTGCCGGCCAGGTCCCACGTCTGGAAGAACGGGCCCCAGTCGATGTACTGGGCGAGCTCGTTGAGGTCGTAGTTGCGGAACACGCGGCGGCCGATGAACTTGGGCTTGGGCGGCGTGTAGTGGCTCCAGTCGATCTTCGTCTTGTTGGCGCGCGCGGCGGCCAGCGACACCATCGGCGTGGCCTTCTTGTTGGCGTGCTGCGTGCGGATGCGGTCGTAATCGGCCCGCAGTTCTTCGAGATAGCGCGCGGCGCCGTCATCCGACAACAGGCTCGACGCCACGCTCACCGAGCGCGAGGCGTCCGGCACATAAACCACCGGGCCTTCGTAGTTCGGAGCGATCTTCACGGCGGTGTGCACGCGGCTCGTCGTTGCACCGCCGATCAGCAGCGGAATCTTCCTCACGCGGAAATACTCGTCGCGCTGCATTTCCGAGGCCACGTAGGCCATCTCTTCCAGCGACGGCGTGATCAGGCCCGACAGGCCGATGATGTCCGCGCCTTCCACCTTCGCCTTCGCGAGGATCTCATTGCACGGGACCATCACGCCCATGTTCACGACCTCGAAGTTGTTGCACTGGAGCACGACGGTGACGATGTTCTTGCCGATGTCATGCACGTCGCCCTTGACCGTGGCGATGACGATCTTGCCGCGCGAGCGCACGTCGCCGCCGGCGGCGGCGATCTGGCGCTTCTCTTCCTCGATGAACGGGATGAGGTGGGCCACGGCCTGCTTCATCACGCGGGCGGATTTCACCACCTGCGGCAGGAACATCTTGCCGGCGCCGAAGAGGTCGCCCACGATATTCATGCCGTCCATCAGCGGGCCCTCGATCACCTGGATCGGGCGGCCGCCCTCGGCGGCAATCTTCTGGCGCACTTCCTCGGTGTCTTCGACCACGTAGTCGGTGATGCCGTGCACGAGCGCGTGGGCAAGGCGCTTCTCGACCGGCTCGAGGCGCCATGCGAGGTTCTCTTCGCGCTTCGTGCCGCCGCCCTTGTAGCGGTCGGCAATCTCGAGCAGGCGGTCGGTCGCGTCAGGCCGGCGGTTGAGCACCACGTCTTCCACGCGCTCGCGCAGCTCGGGGTCGAGATTCTCGTACACGCCGAGTTGGCCCGCGTTGACGATGCCCATGTCCATGCCCGCCTGAATCGCGTGGTACAGGAACACGGTGTGGATGGCCTCGCGCACCACGTCGTTGCCGCGGAATGAGAACGACACGTTCGATACGCCGCCGCTGACCTTCGCGTACGGCAGGTTCTGCTTGATCCAGCGTGTGGCCTCGATGAAGTCCACCGCGTAGTTGTTGTGCTCTTCGATGCCGGTGGCGACCGCAAAGATGTTCGGGTCGAAGATGATGTCTTCCGGCGGGAAGCCGACCACGTTCACGAGGAAGTCGTAGCTGCGCTTGCAGATCTCGGTCTTGCGCTGGAACGTGTCGGCCTGGCCCTGCTCATCGAAGGCCATGACGACCGCGGCGGCGCCGTAACGCTTGATGAGCTTGGCGTGGTGCGCAAAGGCGTCTTCGCCTTCCTTGAGCGAGATCGAGTTGACGATCGCCTTGCCCTGCACGCACTTCAGGCCCGCCTCGATCACCTCCCACTTGGACGAGTCGATCATGATCGGCACGCGCGCGATGTCGGGCTCCGAGGCGATCAGGTTCAGGAAACGCACCATCGCCGCCTTGGAGTCGAGCATCGCCTCGTCCATGTTGACGTCGATGATCTGTGCGCCGTTTTCGACCTGCTGGCGGGCCACGGCCAGCGCCTCGTCGAACTGGCTGTTGAGGATCATGCGCGCGAACGCCTTGGACCCGGTGACGTTGGTGCGCTCGCCGACGTTGACGAACAGCGTACCCTCGCCAATGTTGAACGGTTCGAGGCCGGAGAGGCGCATGGGATGGTCGGTCATGATGGTGCGGGGTTCGGTCAGGCGGGGGCGTGTTCGCCCAGCTTCAACAGGTTGCCGTGCGGGTCGATCACGTAGAGCTCTTTCATGCCCCACGGCCGCACCGCCGGCGGCGCGAGCGAAAGCCCGCGCGCGGTGAATTCTTCAAACAGCGCCTGCGTGTTCGGCACGCGCAGGTAGCAGGAGGTGTTCTCGGCGATGCGGCGGTCGTCGCACAGCCAGAAATGGAGTTCGGCGCCGTCGCGCTGCACGATCAGGTAGTCCGGCGCCAGCAGCCTTTGCGCAAAGCCGAGCCGCTCCGTGTAGAAGCGGGCAGACTCCTGCAGGTCCAGCGAGGCCAGCACGGGGATGGTGCTGTCGATGCGCGCGGTCATGGCGGTCTCAGGCGGCTTCCTTGTACTGGCCCGGCCATGCGCGCGGCTTGCGGCTCGCGACGCGTTCGGCAATCGCCTTGATGTGTTCGGGCGTGGTGCCGCAGCAGCCGCCCACCAGGTTCACCAGGCCGGCCGCGGCAAACTCGTCGACCAGGCTCGATGTGACGTCGGGCGTTTCATCGAAGCCCGTGTCGCTCATCGGGTTGGGCAGGCCCGCGTTGGGGTAGCACGAGACGGCCGTGTCGCAGATCTTCGCCAGCTCGGCGATGTACGGGCGCATCAGCGCCGCGCCCAGCGCGCAGTTCAGGCCGAAGGTGATCGGCTTGGCGTGGCGCAGGCTGTTCCAGAACGCTTCTACCGTCTGGCCCGAGAGGATCCGGCCCGAGGCGTCGGTCACCGTGCCGGAGATCATCACGGGCACGCGCTCGCCGGTGTCCTCGAACAGCTGATCGATGGCAAACAGCGCCGCCTTGGCGTTGAGCGTGTCGAAGATCGTTTCGACCAGGAACACGTCGGCGCCGCCCTCGAGCAGCGCCTTGCCCTGTTCGTAATACGCATCGCGCAGCTGGTCGAAGTTGACGTTGCGCGCGCCGGGGTCGTTCACGTCGGGCGAGATGCTGGCCGTCTTGGGCGTCGGGCCGAACGCGCCGGCCACAAAGCGCGGCTTCTCGGGCGTGCTGTACTTGTCGCAGGCCTCGCGCGCCAGGCGGGCGGCCACGACGTTCATTTCGTAGGCCAGATCCGCCATCTTGTAGTCTTCCTGCGCGATGCTGGTGGCGCCGAAGGTGTTGGTCTCGATCAGGTCTGCGCCGGCGGCCAGGTATTGCTCGTGAATCTCGCGGATGACCTCGGGGCGGGTGAGCAGCAGCAGCTCGTTGTTGCCCTTCACGTCGATGGGGTGGTCGGCAAAGCGCTCGCCGCGGTATTGCGCCTCGGTCAGCTTGTAGCGCTGGATCATGGTCCCCATCGCGCCGTCCAGGATCAGGATGCGCTCGCGCAGCAGCGCGGGCAGGGTGGCGGCACGGGTATAGGGCAGGGGCGCAATGGTGGACGCGGACATGGGGGGACTCCGGGGTGCGTCGGCCGGCAATGGTTGAAAAGTTGCGGCCAAAGACCGATTTTACCAGTCGCATCAATGACTTGCCGGCGGTGTGGGCAATCGCGCTCCTATAATCGACATCACGCCGTCTTCCCGTCCTGATCGCCACCATGCAACTGCTTGACCCCACCGACGCCCATGCCTTCCTGCAGCGCACGCCCGCCGCGCTGTTCATCGACTGCCGCAGTGAAATGGAGCACCTGTTCGTGGGCCATCCGGCCGGCGCGCACCATGTGTCGTGGAACGATGGGCCGCACTGGGAGGTGAACCCCGAGTTCGTGCCCACCGTGCGCAAGCTTTCCGGCCACGGCTTTGACCGGCCGATCGTGCTGATCTGCCGCAGCGGCAACCGTTCAGCGGCCGCCGCGCGTGCGCTGGAAGAGGCGGGGTTCAGCGACGTCTACGTCGTGCGCCACGGCTTTGAAGGCGACCTCGATGCCACGCGCCATCGCAACACGCTCAATGGCTGGCGCCATGCCGGGCTGCCGTGGGAGCAGTGCTAGAGAGAAACTATCGCTGCGATAGTCGATGCACGCATGAAAAAACGCCCGGCAGCGCCAAGCTCCGGGCGTTTTTCTGGAAGGCGTCACGCGGGCGGGCGGCCCGCACCGGCGGTTCAGTGCATCGTGACCGGCTGCGTCATCACGGTGTCGAACTTGCCCAGGAAGTCGTCGACCTCCTCGACCGTCGGCTCGCTCGCGATGAGCTTTTTCACGTCCTCGCGGAAATGCTCGGCCAGCTCGCCGCCGAGGAAGATTTCACGCTTGAGGTTTTTGTCCACGATCTCGTAGCCGCCTGCGGAAAGCATGGCGTGCTGGCCATCGGCACCGAATTCGACAACACAGTAGTTGTCACTGTTGTAGATCATTTGCATGGTGCACCTCCGAGGCGTCAATCGTCTTGCTGTTGTGGGGACTGCTCTACTGCTGCACCGGGTAGATGGGGCCCGTGGCCATGACTTCAAGAGCCGATCCACTCCCACCCATGATCGTGCCGCCCATCTGTCCCTTGGGCTTCATGATCGGCCACAAAGTTCGCAAATGCGAGGCGAAATGTGTGACGTGCGTCGTGATCGCGTAACCAGATCTTTCCGCGCCTGCATCGAACGCTGCAGGCCACCGTCGTCCATATGGCGGGTGGCCGGCGCCCGGTGTGGGGGGCGCCCGCAGTGATCGACACGGCAAACGGGACTTACGGCGTGTCGCATTGACTCTCGCATCCCGCGTGCCCGAGGAACTCATCCAGAGCGGTGAGGAAGGCCTCCTCCTGTTCGACGGGGGCAAGATGGGCCGCGTGGGACATCACTTTCAAGCGCGCGTTCGGGATGTGCGTTGCGATCTCGCGCGCGACTTCGACCGGTGCGCCGGTGTCCTGGTCGCCGGTCATGACGAGGGTGGGGCAGGCAATGCGCTCTAGCGAGCCGCGCGTGTCCAGCGCCTTGATGGCCAGGCAGGCGCCCACGTAGCCGTGCGGCGGTGTGGCGCGCAACAGCGCCCGGATGCGTTCGACCGCGTCCGGATGGGCCTCGCGAAACGGTGTGGTGAGCCAGCGCTGGATGGTGGGCTCGACAATGCCGCTCATGCCATGGGCTTCCACCTGGCCGATGCGCTCGTCCCACATGGCGTGCGCAGAGACCGGCGTGTAGCAGACGGTGTCGCACAGCGTGAGCGAGAGCAGCCGCTGCGGGTGCCGCACGCCGAGGATCTGGCCGACCATGCCGCCCATCGACAGGCCGACGAAATGCACCTGCGCAATCGACAGCGCGTCGAGCAGCCCGGCCACGTCGTCGGCCATCTGGAAGAGGGTGTAGGCGCCGTGCGGGGCGCTGGTCTTGCCGTGGCCGCGCGCGTCGTAGCGCAGCACCCGATGGCGATCGGACAGGCGCGCAGCGATGTCGTCCCACAATCGGTGGTCCACGCCGAGCGCGTGCGCCAGCACGACCCAGGAGCCGTCCGTGCCGTCGATGCGGTAATGGATGTCGATGCCGTTGGCGCGCACGGCACCCCAGTCGGAGCGGGCGGTTGGTGACACGGTCATCCTCCTTCCTGCGATTGGTAGACCAGATCGAACTGCATGCCGTTGGGCTCGGTCTGGCGCAGGCGCACCGGCAGCCAGCCACGCTCGGCCGCGAGCCAGATTTCGACGCGCCGCTTGTCGTCGGCCCGGCGCGGCAGTCGTATGAAGTGCTGTGCACGAATCGTGCCGTTTGGCGTGTCGACAGTGTCTTCGCCCACATGCTGCACGCGGGCGAACTCCACGCTGTCTGTATCCGCGATGGGGATGTCGAGCGTGAGCCCGGGGCTCGACATCCGTTCCGGATTGCCGCGCGCCAGGCCTGTCAGCTGCAGGAAGACACTGAAGCGATCCTGCGTGCCCTCCGGGAGGGGCAGCACGGCCGGCGTGCGCGTAAAAGTGACGGTGGGTGCGCTCTGCGTGCCCGAGGTGGCTGCGTTGGGATCGGGGTAATGGAACGTTGTCACGTCGGGCTGTCGGCGGCCGCGCACCTCTTCATAGCGCATGGGGGCCAGACCGTACGGGCCGGCTGCGCCGGTGCTTCGGAAGGCGAGCGCGCCAAAGAACAGCGGCAACGGAATTTCGACGGAGAGCGTGTAAGTTTTGCCATCGGTCGTCCACCGGATCAGCCCGTCTTCGTTGCGTACGCCGTTGACGTACGTGGCGTAGCGCAGGGTCGTCGATGGCGGCAGGGAGAAGCCGGCGCCGCCTGGTGCAGCCCCCGCGCCGGGATCCTCTGCGCCGAGGTCCTTCACCATCCCGGTATTGCCCGACGCCTGGGCCCCGAGGAAGTCCGACGAGTCTGTGTCGGAGAGGTCCGACCCGGTCGGGGCGGGCCTGGGCGCGGCTATCGGCTCGCGCGCGGGCGGGGTCGGGGCCGGCGGCGGCCGGCGCGGTGCGGGCCGTTGCGCTGCGGCAGGCGCGGGGGAAGGTGGCTTCACCGGCTCGGGCTGCAGCAACAGGGCCGGGATGATCTGCTCCTGTGCCGGCGGCCACGTCACCTCATGGCTGCGCGCGATCCAGAGGACCGCGATGCCGTGCAGCACAAGCACGGCGAGCAGCACGAGCGCGAGCCGGCGAGAGCGGCGTCGGCGGGTCTGCGTACGGTCGGTATTCAACGCTTCAGGCGGGGGCGGCAACGTATCCAAGATCGGCGGAAAGCTGTTGTGCGGCCAGCCGCAAGCGCCGCTCCAGCGGCCCGCTCCAACTGGTGTCGAACGTGCTTTGCGCGCCCAGGGCAATCAGGACGAGGCACAGCTGGGCATTCGCATCGAACACCGGCAGCGACATCGCGTTGATGCCCGGCAGCACGCCGCCATGAATGCGCGCGGCGCCATGTGCGCGCACTTCTGCGCAGATGGCGTCGTACGCCTCGAGCGTGCGCGGCAGCTCCGGATCGGCCTCGCGCGCGGCGGCCCGTTCCAGCTCGCGCTGGATGAACGGCAGCGTCTGCGCGCGGGGCAGGTAAGCGCCGAACACGCGGCCGGTGGCCGAATTGAGCATCGGCATGACGTCGCCCAGGCGCAGGCTGACGGTGACCGGGTGGCTGGCTTCTTCCCAATGGACGATGGCCGGCCCCAGGTTGCCCCACACGGCAAGGCCGACGGTGTGGTCGATCTCGTCGCGCAGCGCGGCGGCGGCGGGGCGTGCGCGACGCATCGGGTCTTGCCGGTTCAGGCTCACCAGGCCCATTTCGAGCGCGAAGGGGCCGAGGTCATAACGGCCTTCGGGCGTTTGCGTGACCAGGCCCAGGCGCGCAAAGCTCACCAGGTAGCGGTGCGCCTTGGCGGGGTTCATGGGGGCGGCGCGCGCCAGGTCGCGCAGCATCATCGGGCCGTTGGTGTGCGTGAGCACCTCCAGCAGCCGGAAGCCGACTTCGATGGACTGGATGCCCGAGCGCGCGGGCGCATCCGGTTCGCCATCGGCATCAGGCTCCAGGTCGAGGTCGGTGTCGGCGGGCAGCGTCGGCATGGTCGGGCGTGATGGGTCGGTTCAGCCCAGTTTAGCCGATGCTGGTGTAGCATCCGCGCAGCTTTTCTCTGCACAGACGCCCATGAAACTCGCCACCCTCAAGGATGGCTCGCGCGACGGCCAGCTCGCCGTGGTCTCGCGCGACCTGAAGACCGCTCACTTCGCCACGCACATCGCCGGCACGCTGCAGCGCGTGCTGGACGACTGGGCCTTTTACGCGCCGCAACTGCAGGAACTCTACGCGCAGCTCAACGCGGGCCGCGCGCGCCACCCGTTTGCATTCGACCCCGCCAACTGCATGGCGCCGCTGCCGCGCGCGTACCAGTGGGCCGACGGCTCGGCCTACGTGAACCATGTCGAACTCGTGCGCAAGGCGCGCGGCGCCGAGATGCCACCTGAGTTCTGGACCGACCCGCTGATGTACCAGGGCGGCTCCGATGACCTGGCCGGCCCGCACGACCCCATCGTCTGCCGCAGCGAGGCGTTCGGTATCGACTTCGAGGCCGAGGTGGCCGTCATCACCGGCGACGTGCCGATGGGCGCCGACCCGGCCGCCGCCGGCGAGGCCATCCGCCTGATCGTGCTGGCCAACGATGTGTCGCTGCGCAACCTGATCCCGGCGGAGCTCGCCAAGGGGTTCGGCTTCTTCCAGAGCAAGCCCGCGACGGCGTTTTCGCCCGTGGCGGTGACGCCCGACGAACTCGGCGACGCCTGGCGCGAGCGCAAGGTCCACCTGCCGATGACGGTGCACTGGAACAACAGGAAGGTCGGCCAGCCCGATTGCGGCACCGACATGGTGTTCGACTTTGGCCAGTTGATCGCGCACATCTGCAAGACGCGCAACGTGCGCGCGGGCAGCATCGTCGGCTCGGGCACGATCTCGAACGTGGACCGCAGCAAGGGGTACTGCTGCATCGCCGAGAAGCGCATGCTGGAGACGATCGAAGGGGGCGCACCCACGACCGAATTCATGCGCTACGGCGATACGGTCAAGATCGAGATGTTCGACGCGAACGGCGTGTCGATCTTCGGGGCGATCGACCAGGAGGTCATCGCGCCAGGCACGCAGGCGTAAGCCTTAAGCCGATTCGGGGGCGGCTTTCGCGCGGCGCCCGCGCTTGGCCGGCGCGGAGCCGGTCGTCAAGGCCTGGCCGTGGTAACCGAGGCGCAACGACAAGGCCCGCCCTGCCTCGCGCAGCAGCCGCGAGGGGGCGCCTTCCAGGCTGGAATCGAACACGCTGGACAGCCCCAGCGCCGTAATGGCGCCGGCCAGCTTGCCCTGTGAATCGAGCACCGGCACCGCCACCGAATCGATGCCGTGCACGAGCGTCCCGGCGATCCGCGCCACGCCCTCGTGCCGCACCGTCTGCCAGCGTGCGCGGCAGTTCAGCCAGTCGGTCAGCCCCGCCTTGCCGGCGCCCGGGCCGCGCAGTTCGCGGTCGATGAGCGGGACGATCTGGATTTCCGGCACCCACGCGGCGCAGGCCTGGCCCGTGGCGGAATTCAGCAGCGGCATGACCGAGCCCACCCGCACGTTCACGGTCACGGGGCGGCCGCCGTCTTCCCAGCGCACGATCACGGGGCCGCGGTTCGTCCACACCGACAGGAACACGCTTTCGTTCAGCCGCTCGGCCAGCTTGGGCAGCAGGTTGCTGCCTTCACGCACGAAATCCACGTCGGACAGCGCCGACAGCCCCACCTGCAGCGCCTGCGTGCCGAGCCGGTAGCGGGCGGAGGCGGAATCCTGCTCCACGAAACCCATGCGCTCGAGCGAGACCAGGTAGCGGTGCACCTTCGCGCGCGGCATGCCGAGCTGCCGGCCGAGTTCAGATACGGCATGCGCGCCGCCGGTGCGCGCCATCGCCGAGAGCACCGTCAGCGCAATTTCGGCGGACTGGATGCCGGCGCTGGCGCGTTCGGGCGCGGCGTCTTCCACGGGCGGTTCGTCGGGCGGCAGGCTGTCTTCGATGGCCATCTTGAAGTCTCGGATGTCGCTTTATAAGATACGCGTTACGCAAAAAGATACAAATCGGCGCGGCGGCCTGCGCGCTGAAAGGACCAGGAGACGCCATGAAGCTGTCGATCTTTTCCGTGCAGGACCACTATCCGGACCGGCATCGCAGTCTGCCGCAACTCTACGCAGACGTCATCGGCCAGGCCCGCCACGCAGAGTCGCTCGGCTACGACACCTTCTGGGTGGCCGAGCACCACTTTCACGAGTACGGCGCGGTACCGAACCCGGCGGTCTTTCTCTCGCACCTGGCCGCGCAGACGCAGCGGCTGCGTCTGGGCACCGCCATTTCGATCCTGACGTTTCATCATCCGGCCACGGTGGCCGAGAACTATGCGATGGTCGACGTGCTGTCGGGCGGGCGGCTGTCGCTCGGCGTGGGCTCGGGATACCTGAAGCACGAGTTCGAGGGCTACGACGTCGACCCCGCCGTCAAGCGCGAGCGGTTTGACGAGGCCCTGATGCTGGTGGAGCGGCTGCTCTGCGGCGAGCGCGTGCATCACGAAGGCCAGTTCCACACGCTGCGCGACGTGCGCCTCAATGTGCTGCCGGTGCAGGCCCGCGTGCCGATCCACGTGGCGATCCTGCGGCGCGAGGTGGCGTATCACATCGGCCGGCAGGGGCGGCGCATGCTGTTCGTGCCATACGCGTCGGTGGAGCGCTTCGAAGACATCCGCACGTTGATGGACGACTACCGCCGCGGCCTGGCCGAGGCCGGCATCGCCGATGCGCGCGGCATGGCGGCGGTCGCCCTGCACACGCACGTCGGGCCTACGGAAGCTGCCGTGCGCGCCACCGCGGCCGATGCGTTCGACCTCTACGTCGCCACGCGGCTCTATGCACGCCGGCAGACCTATGACGACGTGCTCGCCAGCGGCCTGTCGCTGTTCGGCACGCCCGATGCGGTGGCCGACAAGCTCGCGCGCTTGTCCGACATGGGCGTCGATCACGTGATGGCGCTGCACAACTTCGGGCTGATGCCGCAGACAGCCGTGCTCGAATCGATGCGCGCGCTGATGGAGGACGCATTGCCGCGCGCCGGCATCGCGGCGCTGGCCGCCTGAACGCCAGCTGCCCGGGCTGGCCCGCATCGCCAAACCGCTGCAAAACCGCTACGCTCTTCGCCAAACCACGGGAGACACCCATGCAGCGACAGGTTGGCGTACTGGTTGGTCTGGCTTTGCTGTCTTGCACCGCGCTGGCGGATATCCGCATCGGCGTGACGGTTTCGGCGACGGGCCCCCAAGCTTCGCTGGGCCTGCCCGAAAAGAACGCCACCACACTGTGGCCACGCGAGATCGGCGGCGAGAAGGTCGACGTGATCGTGCTGGATGACGCGTCCGACACCACGCGCGCCGTCACCAACACGCGCAAGCTGATGAGCGAATCCAACGTCGACGTGATCGTCGGCTCGTCCACCACGCCCAATACGCTGGCGATGATCGATGCGGCGGCCGAGGGCAGGACACCGGTCATCTCGTTGGCCTCGTCCGCCCGGCTGGTCGAGCCGATGGATGCGCGGCGCCGCTGGGTCTTCAAGACGCCGCATTCCGATTCGCACATGGCGTCGCTCATTGCCGAGCACGCCGCCGCGCACGGCGTGAAGACCATCGCGTACATCGGTTTTGCCAACGCGCTGGGCGAGGCGTTTCTGGCCGAGGTGCAGCGCTTTGCCGACCTCAAGCACATCCGCGTGACCGATACCGAGCGCTTCTCGCCCACCGACAACAGCGTGACGGCGCAGGTGCTGCACCTGCTGGCCGGCAAGCCCGATGCGGTGGTGATCGGCGCTTCCGGCACACCCGCCGCTTTGCCGGCCCGCGCGCTGGCCGAGCGCGGCTACACCGGTAAGATCTACTTCAACCACGGCGTCTCGAACAACGATTTCGTCAAGCTGTGCGGCAAGGACTGCGAAGGCGCGTACGTGCCGACCGGGCCCGTGATGGTCGCCGCCGAACTGCCGGATGCCGACCCGGCCAGGAAGCAGGCGCTGGATTTCGCACGCCGTTACGAAGCCGCGTTCGGCAAGGGCAGCGTGTCGATCTTTGCCGCGTACACGGGTGACATCGGCCTGCTGCTGCAGCGCGCCGTGCCCGTGGCGCTCAAGCGCGCCAAGCCGGGCACGCCGGCTTTCCGCGAGGCCCTGCGCGACGCGCTGGAACAGGTGCGCGACCTGCCGACCAGCACCGGCGTCGTCAACATGAGCCCGCAAGACCACGTGGGCCTCGACCAGCGTGCCCGCGTGATGGCGCAGATCCGCCGCGGCCAATGGCACCTGGCCGATCGTCCGAACTGACGATGCCGCGCTTGCCGCGTTGCGCGCGCGAGCGCATCCGCTATGCTTGATCCACACACGCCGATCTCATGACCTCTCTCGCTCCCCGCTTTGCGCGCTACCAGGCGCTCACGCTCGTCCAGCACGGCCCCATCCTCGAGATCGTGATGGGCGCGGCACAGTCGGCCAACCGCAAGCTGTCGACCGCTGACGCCGGCCTGCACCGTGAACTGGCCGAGATCTGGCGCGACGTGTCGGCCGAGCCCTCCGTGCGCGTGGCGCTCATCCGCGGTGAAGGGCTGGGCTTCTCCGCCGGCGGCGACCTTCACCTCGTCGAGCAGATGGCCGAAGACTTCGACGTGCGCACGCGCGTCTGGCACGAAGCGCGCGACCTCGTCTACAACGTCATCAACTGCGACAAGCCCATTGTCAGCGCCATGCACGGACCGGCGGTGGGTGCGGGCCTCGTGGCCGGCTTGCTGGCCGATATTTCCGTCGCCGCCAGGGACGCACGCATCGTGGACGGCCACACCCGCCTGGGCGTGGCGGCGGGCGACCATGCGGCGATCGTGTGGCCGCTGCTGTGCGGCATGGCGAAGGCCAAGTACTACCTGCTGCTGTGCGAATCCCTCAGTGGGGAGGAGGCCGAGCGCATCGGCCTGGTGTCGCTGGCGGTGGACCAGGCGGACCTCGTCAACCGCGCCTTCGAGATCGCGGAGCGCCTGGCCGCCGGTTCGCAGACGGCCATCCGCTGGACCAAGTACGCGCTGAACAACTGGCTGCGCCTGGCCGGCCCGAGTTTTGATACGTCGCTGGCGCTGGAATTCATGGGGTTTGCAGGCCCTGATGTGCGCGAAGGCATTGCGAGCCTGCGCCAGAAGCGTCCACCCACGTTTGATGCGACCTGACACCGATTTCGTAGGAGACACCATGTTCACCCAGATGCCCAACTTTGCCGAAGGCGGTTTCGAATTCCTGCGCAAGCTCTGGGGGGGCGGCTTTGCCGGCATGCCCGGTGCCGGGATGCCCAACATGGCGAGCTTCGCGGCGCCGCCGATGGATCTGGAGGAGCTCGACAAGCGCATTCACGATCTGCGCGCGGTGGAAAGCTGGCTGCAGCTGAATGCGAGCCTGCTGCGCACCGCGATCCAGGGCCTGGAGGTGCAGCGGGCTACGCTGGTTGCGCTGCAGACCTTCGGCGCCGCGCTGTCACCGGAAGCCATGAAGAGCGCGTTCGATGGCTTGACCCCGGCTGCATCGCCGCCGGACGGCGAGCCCAAGCCGACCTGGCCGCACACCGCCGCCACCGCCAAGCCCGCGCAGCCTGAGGCCCCCGCGCCTGAAGACAAGGCCGGAGCCGAGGCGGAAGCCCAAGCCGAAGACACCGACGACGATCAGGCCGAAGCCCGCGCGCAGAGCGCCCGCTCGGCCGAGCATGCCCAGGCCGCGGCACGTGCCGCCGCCGCGGCTCTGGATCCGTCGCCCTGGTGGAACATGCTGCAGCAGCAGTTCAACCAGATCGCCAGCTCCGCGGCTGCGGCCATGCCGATGCCGCAACACTTGATGCCGGGCTTCCCGGGCGGCTTCCCGGGGTTCGGCGGCGCACCCGGCGCGGAAGGGCTCGATACGGCGCCGGAAGACATCGAAGCGCCGTCGGCACCGGCCAAATCGAAGCAGGCGGGCAGCAAGCCGGCGCCGAGGTCGGAGGCCAAGGCGCCCGCGGGCAAGGCGGCAAAGCCGGCTGGCAAAACCGCCGCCAAGAAGGCTCCGGCGAAGGCCGCACCGCGCAAGCCGGCCAACGGCAATTCCTGATCGATGCCGATGTCGCAAGACTGCACCGCGCTCCTGATGATGGGCGGCGGCGCGCGCGCGGCCTATCAGGTGGGCGTGCTGCGCGGGATCGCCGCACTGGCGCGCGAGTACGCGCCCGGCGTGGCCCGCACTCCGTTCGACATCATCTGCGGGACTTCGGCAGGCGCCATCAACAGCCTCGGCCTGGCCCGTGGCGCGCAGGATTTCACGCAGGCCGCGGAAGCGCTCACGCAACTGTGGGGCAACCTGCATGCCGACCGCGTGTATCGCACCGACGTCGGCCGCGTGGGCTCGAGCGGCGCACGCTGGCTCACCGCGCTGGCCTTCGGCTGGATGACGGGCCGCACGCCGCGCGCGCTGTTCGACAACACGCCGCTGCGCGAGCTGCTCGACGCGCAGCACGACGGCCGGCAGGTGCAGGCTGCGTTCGAGGCCGGAGCGCTGCGGGCGCTGGCCATCACGGCGCTGTCGTACACGACGGGGCGCCACGTCACGTTCTATCAGTCTCCGCACGTGGTATTGCCGTGGCGGCGCTCGCAGCGCATTGCGGTCGCGGACCAGATCGGCGTGGCACACATGCTGGCGTCTTCGAGCATCCCGTTCGTGTTTCCGGCCGAGCCGGTGCAGATCGAGGGCAACGATGAATGGTTCGGTGACGGCACGATGCGGCAGATGTCGCCGCTGAGTCCGGCGATCCATCTTGGGGCGAGTCGCATCCTGGTAGTGGGGGCCGCATCGCGTTCGCAGCCGGGGTGGTACGACACGGTCCCGGCGTCTGGCTATCCGTCGCTTGCGCAGATCGCGGGGCAGGCGCTGGCGAGCATCTTCCTCGATGGACTGTCGGCCGACATCGAACGGCTGCAGCACATCAACGCGATGGTCAGCCGCAACCCCGAGATTGCCGACGCGCGCGACGGCTGGCGCAAGATCGAGGTGCTGGTGATGGCGCCGTCCGAGCGCATCGAGTTGATTGCCTTGCGCCACGTGCAGCGCCTGCCGGGCACGGTGCGCGCGCTGCTCAAGCCGCTGGGCGGCACGGAGGCCCGCGGCGCGGCGTTCGCCAGCTACCTGCTGTTCGAGCCCGAGTTCACGCAGGAGCTGATCGCCCTCGGCGAGCGCGACGTGCAGGCGCGCCGCGACGAGCTTGCCGCGTTTCTCTACGGCGCGATGCCCGACACCATGCGAGCGGCGTGATCAGCGCGATGCGCGTGCCGGTTCGGCGAGCAGCGCCTCGATGCGTTTGACGAGGGTCGGGTCGGTCGGCTCAACGCTGCTCGGGAACACGGCGGCCACGCGGCCGTTGCGGTCCAGCAGATATTTGTGGAAATTCCATTTGGGCGGCTGACCCGTCTGCGCCGCCAGCCATGTGTATAGCGGCGACACCCCTGCGCCCACGACGGCGGTCTTGGAAAACATCGGGAATTTCACGCCGTACGTGTTGTAGCAAAAATCGGCGATCTGCTTGCTGTTGCCGGGTTCCTGCTGGAAGTCGTTGGACGGAAAGCCGAGCACGGTCAGCCCTTTGTCGCGGTACCTCGCATACAGCGCTTCCAGCCCTTCGTACTGGTGCGTGTAGCCGCAGTAGCTTGCGGTGTTGACGACCAGCACCACGCGTCCGGCGTACTGGCAGAGGTCTTGGCGGGCGTCGTCCTGCAGCCGGTTGACGCGAAAGTTCAGGCTGGCCGGGCAGGCCGGTGCCGGGTCTTGCGCCGTGGCCGCAGCCGGGGCGGCGTGGCCCGTGCGCGGCAGCAGCAGCGCAATGACGCCGATCGCAATGATGATGGCGATCATCAGCAGCTGGTGCCGGCTCAGCACGCCGGCCATATGCCGCTGCAGGTGACGTCGGCGTGCTGGAACGATGGCGGAATACAACATCTCAGGCCTCCGAAAGCGGCAGTGCGTCGATTGTCTTCAGTCTAGGGTATAACGCCCCGGGGCCGCGGCGGCGGCCGGGCTTCCTATACTGAAGACCTCGCCGGCACCGACCGGCCCGCCCCACACAGGACGACGGCAGCGCATCGTCGATCACATCGCGGCACGCCGCGGGACAGTCGCGCGAAGCGCACGGCGCGCTAAGGGGGTCGCCAAGCCACGCCGCATGCGTGGACGGGCAGGCCTGTTGTGACAAGGAAACGGGCAGACGCAGAACTTTGCTCCGGCAAGCACGAAAAACCGGGGCAGGTCAAGCATGTCTGCTAGAATCCGCCTGCAAATTCAAAGGCTTACCATGCTCTATCCCGAATTGTTCAAGTCGTTGGAAGCGGTCCGCTGGAATATGGAAAAGGATATTCCGTGGGACCAGTTCGACGCGTCGCTGCTGACCGACGCGCAAGCGCAGACCATCAAGATGAACGCCATCACCGAGTGGTCTGCACTGCCCGCCACCGAGATGTTCCTGCGCGACAACCGCCACGACTCCGATTTCTCGGCGTTCATGAGCGTGTGGTTCTTTGAGGAGCAGAAGCACTCGCTGGTGCTGATGGAGTACCTGCGCCGCTTCCGCCCCGAACTCGTGCCGACCGAGGAAGAGCTGCACAACGTGCGCTTCGAATTCGACCCGGCCCCGCCGCTGGAAACGCTGATGTTGCACTTCTGCGGCGAGATCCGCCTGAACCACTGGTACCGCCGCGCGTCCGAATGGCACACCGAGCCGGTCATCAAGGCCATCTACAGGACGCTCTCGCAGGATGAGGCTCGCCACGGCGGCGCGTACCTGCGCTACATGAAGAAGTACCTCACGCAATTTGGCGACAACGCGCGCAGCGCATTCGCCAAGATCGGCGTGCTGATGGCCTCGGCCCGCCGCACGGAAAAGCCGCTGCACCCGACCAACCTGCACGTGAACAAGGCGCTGTTCCCGCAGGACACCGTGCAGTCGCGTCTGCCGAACCCCGACTGGCTGGAGCACTGGCTCGACGAGCAGATCAAGTTCGACGCCGGCTGGGAAAAGAAGGTCATCGAGCGCATCCTGCACAACATGGGCCTGCTGTTCGAGCGCACCTTCGAGACCGTGCAGGATCTGAACCGCTACCGCAAGGAACTGAACGCGCGCCTGCTCGGCTCGACCGAACAAGCGGCCTGATCCTTGCCATTGGCAGCCAGCGGCCCATCGATGCGATGGGCCGTTTTGTTTTCCTCTCCGATTTCGCTCTCGCCATGACCGCTCGCCAGCCCGCGCCCGCCTTTGAACAGAAGATCTGCGACCCCGCCGATGTGGAAGCTCGCGTGGCGGGGCTGCCGCGCCCGCTCGTGTTCACCAATGGCGTGTTCGACATCCTGCATCGCGGGCACGCGACATATCTGGCGCAGGCGCGCGCCCTGGGAGCGTCGCTGGTGGTAGGCGTCAATACCGATGCGTCCGTGCGCATGCTCGGCAAGGGCGACGACCGCCCGCTCAACACGCAGGACGACCGCCTGGCCGTGCTGGCCGCACTCGAATCGGTGAGCCTGGTGGTGCTGTTTGCCGAGCGCACGCCGGTCGAGCTCATCCGCCGCGTACGCCCGGACATCTACGTCAAGGGCGGCGACTACGACATCGATGCGCTGGAAGAAACGCGCGTGGTACGCGGCTGGGGCGGGACGGCGCTGGCGATCCCGTTCGAGCATGATCGCTCCACGACGGCGCTGCTCAAGCGCGTGCGCGCAACGTCCTGAGCCCTCAGCGCGACGCCGTCACCGACGCGCAGGCGCGCAGGTCTTCGGCGCCCAGCGTCTTCTTCAGGTTCGCCAGCTCGGCCGCCACACTGGATGCGGCATCGGCGGTGGCCGTCACGCGCAGCGAGGCCGGTGCGCCAAGCCGCCGGGTTTGCGTCACCACCGCGGTGCGCACGTCCTTGGCGCGCAGTTCGTCCAGCAGTTGCTGCGCCCGCTCCCTGTCGCGGAACAGCCCCAGCGACACCACAAACGTATTGCCTTCCTGCACGATGGCGGAGTCCGTCACGTTGCGGCGCTTGAGCTCGGCGATCTTGCGCTCGGCGTCTTCGCGCGTGTCGCGCGCCGGCATGTGAACCCACCAGCGGTTGTCTTCCTGGCGCGTGATGCGCTCCACCTGCACGCCCGCCATTGGCCTGAGCTGATCGAGGCCGCGCGTGGCCTGTGCGTCGGTCAGGCCGATGAGTTCGGTGCAACTGCCGGCGGTGTCCGCAGCGGCCACGGCCGTACGTTCGATGCTGGCTTGTGCACCCGATGCGGCGGGTGCCGATGCCGCGGGCGCCGATTTGGGTACGCCTGACGACGATGCCGGTGCCGGCTCGAGAATGCGGATGTCTTCGGTGCGGATCTGGCGGCGCATGCGCTCGGGTTCGCGCTCGCTCTCGAACCAGGCCTGCGAGACGTCCGGCCCGAACACGCCGGTGTTGGCTGCCAGCAGAACGCCGTTGACGAGCAGCAGGAGCAGCAGGGCGAGGCGAAGCGTCATGGTGCGTACGGACGGGGATTCAGGCGGTGGTTCGGAATGCAGGAACACGGCGACGGCAACAACGGCAAGACAACGGGGACAGGGCGGCCGTTCATGCCAGTGTTGCCGCGCCCTCCCGGTTCGCGCGCGCCAGCACCTGCAGGCCAAGCAGCACGAGATTATCGTGCATCTGAAACGGCATGCGCAGATGCGGCGCCAGTGCGGCACGGGCGCCGCCGCTCAGCACGCAGCGTGCCGGGCCGGGGTACTGGACCTGCAGCGCCTGCCACGTCTGCGCGATCGCGCCCGCCTGCGCCGTCACGCAGCCCAGCGCGATGGCGTCCTGCGTGTTGTCGCCCCAGGGCGGCGCGACCACGTCGCTGGCGCTCAGATAGCCGACATCGACTTCCGGCAACTGCGCGGTATTGCGCGAGAGCGCGCGCATCATCAGGGTGAGGCCGGGCAAGATCAGGCCACCCGCAAACAGCCCGTCGGGCGTGACGACGTCGAGCGTGGTGGCGGTGCCGGCCGTGACCAGCAGCAAGGCTGTGTCGGGCCACAGGTGGCGCGCCCCGACCGCTCCCACCCAACGATCGGTGCCGAGTTGCGTGGGCTCGCGATAGCCGTTGCGCAAACCGGCGGCGGCATCCTCCGATGCGGCAATGCGTACGCGCGCGCCATCGAAGACGCGGGCGATGCGCGCCGTGAGCGCATCACGCAGCGCCGGGCCGGCCACGGCGCTGATCCATACCTCGGGCGGGGCGACTCCGGAGGTGTGGCAGTCGCGCCAATCCTCCACCAGTTCGGCCAGTTGATCGTGCGCACGCGCGCCGGCGTGCTGCCATGGCGTGCCGCCTGGCTCTTCGGGCAGCGCATCGACGCCGCTGGCGATCCACGCCCACTTGATGCGCGTGTTGCCCGCGTCGATCAGCAGCAACGGACGCGCGGCCGCAGGAGGCGTCTTCAGGCGCGTCATGGCTGCGCGTCCTCGGCGGCGCGCAGCGACACTTCGCCACTATGGATCCATTGCACCCGGCCGCCGGATTCGATGGCGAGCCGCCCATGCGCATCGATCCCATGTGCCACGCCTTCGAGCACGACGGCGCCGTCCTGCCACAGACGCACGCGCTGGCCGGCAAAGGCGTCGCGCGCAGCAAACGGCGCCACGAAGGGCGCCAGCCCCAGCGCGCCAAACCGCTGCAGGTGCTCACCCAGCGACGTGAGCAGCGCCGAGAACACCGCGTTCGGTTCGGGCGCGTCCACCAGTTCTTCGACGCCCGAAAGGCCCCGGCCCAGCTCGGTTTCCAGCACGTGTGGCCGCTCCAGGTTCAGGCCGATGCCGATGACGGCCCAGGTCTGGCCCGGCGCGCAGCGGACGGTCTCGACGAGGATGCCGGCCAGCTTGCGCCCGGCAATCTGCACGTCGTTGGGCCATTTGAGCGCGAGGGCCTGCGCGCTGCCGCCGTGGGCTTCGGCATATGCCGCCACGGCGTCGGCAACGGCCACGCCCACGGCCAGGCTCAGACCGCCGAGCTGCGCCGGCTCGCCGGCAAAGGCGCATGCGACGGAAAAGGTCAGGCCGTGGTCGCCGCTCCACGGACGGCCCTGGCGGCCGCGGCCGGCGGTCTGGTGCTGGGCTGCCAGCACGCGCGCGCCTGCGAGCGGCGCGAGCCCGGCCTGCGCCGCATGCCCGGGCCAGGCCGCATCGCGCACGGCGGCCATCAGGTCGGCGTTGGTCGAACCGGTGGAATCGACCACGTCGATGGCCCAGGCAGCCGCGGGCCCGGTGGGCCGGATGTGTTCGCGTGACAGGCGCCAGCGCGCAGAAGGTTCGGCAAGAGACATGAACAGAGCAGGCGATCAGGTTTTTGCGCAGGAATGCGGGCATTGTACGAGCGCGGCCTCCAAACCGGGGCCCAGCGCTTGCTACAGGCGGCGCGCACGCCGCACAGTGGCCCAGAGTGTGACAGTACCGGGCGGCGCGTTGGCTACAATTCGACCGATACCCGGCATCACCGCTTACGGAGACCCGTTTGATCACCTGCCGTACACCTCAGATCGAGGTACGTGTCGTCGATGGCCGGTCCGTCGCCTTTCTGTCCGGCGACTGGACCACACTTGCCCTGGCCGAGCGTGCCGGCGTGCGCGGTGCGCGCCAGCAGATCCGCGCCGGTTTGGACAACGCAAACGCCTGGTGCCTGACCGAGGTGGGCCGCATCGACCACTTTGGCGCCCAGTTGCTCTGGCGTGCCTGGGGCAACCGCTGGCCCGAGCATCTCGACGCCCGCCCCGACCAGCGGCGCATGATCGACCGCGTGGCCAAGCTTGACCCGGGCGGCTGGAAGAAGCGCCTGGCCCCGCGCATCAACCCGGTGGCGATCCTGGGCGCCGGCATGCTCGACTTCTTCAGCCACGCGCGCGACGGCATCGCCATGGTCGGTCAGCTGGTGTTCGATTTCGGCCGCTTGCTGCGGGCGCCGCATCGCGGCCCATGGCGGGAGATTTCCGCCAACATCTACAGCACCGGCTACAAGGCGCTGGGCATCACCGCGCTGGTCGGCTTCCTGATCGGCATCGTGCTGAGCTACCTGTCGGCCAACCAGCTGCGCGTGTTCGGGGCGAGCATCTTCATCGTCAACATCCTTGGGATGGCGATCATCCGCGAGCTTGGCCCGGTGCTGGCGGCCATCCTGGTGGCGGGACGGTCGGGCTCGGCCATCACGGCGCAGATCGGCGTGATGCGCGTGACCGAAGAGCTCGACGCGATGCGCGTGATGGGCATCTCGCATGGTTTCCGGCTCATCCTGCCCAAGGTGATCGCGTTGGCGATCGCCATGCCGCTGCTGGTGGCCTGGACGGACCTGCTGGCCCTGGGTGGCGGCATCCTGGCGGCCAGGTTCCAGCTCGACATCAGCCCCGCCTATTTCATTACGTCGCTGCCCGACGCGGTGCCGGTGGCGAACCTCTGGCTCGGCATCGGCAAGGGCGTGGTGTTCGGCATGCTGATCGCGCTGGTGGCGTGCCACTTCGGCCTGCGCATCGAGCCGAACACGCAGAGCCTGGGCGAGGGCACGACCACCTCGGTGGTGGTGTCGATCACGATCGTGATCCTGGCCGACGCCGTGTTCGCCATCCTCTTCAAGGACGTGGGCTTATGACGCGGCCACGCCATTCGCACGGCGAGCATGCCGGGGCGCCATCGCAGCCGATCACGCCGGCACGCGAACGCGTGATCGAGGTGCGCAACGTCACCAAGCGATACGACAACGTCACGGTGCTCGACAACATCGACCTGGACGTCTTCCGCGGCGAGGTGCTCTCGATCGTGGGCGGCTCGGGCAGCGGCAAGACCACGCTGCTGCGCCAGGTCGTGGGGCTCGAGAAGCCGACTTCGGGCACGATCCACATCTTTGGCGAGGAGCTGACGTGCCAGGTCGGCAACGACCTGCAGTCGATGCGCAACCGCTGGGGCATGCAGTTCCAGCACGGCGCGCTGTTCTCTGCGCTGTCCGTGATCGACAACGTGGCCCTGCCGATGCGCGAGCTGCGTACGCTGCCCGATGCGTTCGTCACGCGCGTGGCGATGCTCAAGCTGCAGATGGTGGGGCTCAAGGCCAGCGACGCCGACAAGATGCCGTCGGACCTGTCGGGCGGCATGATCAAGCGCGTGGCGCTGGCGCGGGCGCTGTCGCTGGAGCCGGAGCTGGTGTTCCTTGACGAGCCGACTGCCGGGCTGGACCCGCGCGCCTCGGACGATTACGTGGCGCTCATCCGTGAGCTGCGTCGCGAGCTGGGGCTGACGGTGGTGATGGTCACGCACGACCTGGACACGCTGGTGGCGCTGTCCGACCGCATCGCGGTGCTGGCCGACCGCAAGGTGCTGGCCGCCCAGCCCATCGAGCAGATCATTCAGATCGACCATCCGTTCATCAAGGAGTACTTCCTGGGTGAGCGGGGCAAGCGGGCGCTGATGGCGCTGGGCCCGCAGATGACCGAAGCGGTGGCTGCCGCCACGCTTGCCGTGCAGGAGGATTGATGGAAAACAAAGCCCACGCATTTCTGGCCGGGCTGTTCACGATCGGGTTGGCGATCTTCGTGGCGCTGGCCGTGATGTGGTTCAACCGCGACCAGACCGTACGCGTGCCGTACGACCTGGTGACGCGCTCGACCGTCAACGGGCTGAACCCGCAGGCCGCGGTCAAGTATCGCGGCCTGGACGTCGGCAAGGTCGACACCATCCGGTTCGACGACAAGGTCCCCGGGCAGATCGTGGTGCGCGTGCTGGTCGACAAGGATGCGCCCATCACGACCACCACCTATGGCCGCCTGGCCTACCAGGGCGTGACGGGCCTGGCCTACGTGCAGCTCGATGACCGCGGCTACGACAACAGCGGCCACGCACCCAGCCCGACGCATCTGGCAACGTCTGACAAGAACCCCGCGCGCATCCGCATGGAAGCGGGCTTCCTCGATGAACTCGACAAGCGCGGCGACCAGATGCTCTCCAAGCTCGATCAGACGCTGAATTCGCTGTCGATCCTGTTCGACGATGAACATCGGCAGCAGATCACGGCGTCGCTGCAATCGTTCCAGTCCACCATGGACAGCTACAAGGCACTGGCCCAGCGGGCCGAGCCGACGGTGCGCAAGCTGCCGAAGATCGCCGACAACCTCGATGCCACGCTGCTGGCAACGCGCAGGCTGACCCAATCGCTGTCCGATCCGAAGGGGCCGCTGATGGGCACGCTGGCCGGCGCGGGTGCGGATCTGTCGGCGGCCACGCAGTCGATGCAGTCTGCCGCCAACGTGCTGACCTACGAAACGCTGCCGCAGCTCAATGGTTTCGCGCGCGAAGCCCGTCAGGCCGTGCGCGGTTTCGATCATGCCGTGTCGGATTTCAATGCCCGGCCGCAAAGCGTGCTGTTCGGCCCTGCGCCCGGCGTGCCGGGGCCGGGTGAGACCGGCTTCACCGCACCGGCCGCCCGCGTTCCGGCCCAGCCCTGAGGAGTGTTCATGCTGACGTTGCCTGCTGTATTGCGCCGTGCGATGCCCGCGGCCGCCCTGATGGCGCTGTCGCTGCTTGGCGCGTGCTCCAGCACGCCCGCAGGCCCGACCGCCCTGTACGACTTCGGGCTCGCCCCCACCGCCTCGGCCGGTGCCCGCCTGCCGAACGCGCTGCGTGTGGCCGAGGTGGCCGGCCCCGGGTGGATGGACGGCAACGCCATCTACTACCGCCTGGCGTATGCCCAAAGCCAGCGCACCGATGCGTACGCCAACAGCCGCTGGCTGGAGTCGCCCGTGAACCTCTTCGACGCCCGCTTGCGCAACGCGGCGGCCGCACGCGGGCAGGTGGTCGGCTATCCGACGCCGGACGTGCCGACGCTGCGTGTCGAGCTGGTCGATTTTTCGCAGGTGTTCGATCGACCCGATGCGAGCCGTGGCGTGGTGCGTCTGCGGGCGACGGTGTCGCTGGCGCGCACGGTGATCGGCCAGCGCGTCGTCCAGGCCGAGGCACCCGCACCGAGCGCCAACGCCGCCGGCGGGGTGGCGGCGCTCACGCAGGCGTCCGACAAGGCCATCGGCGAAGTGCTCGACTGGGTGGCAGGTCTGCCGCTGCCGGCCGGTTCTTCGGCCGCTTCGGGCGGCATGGGCACGCACCGGCGCTAAGCTATCGGCCGGATGGGAACCCTCCGTGATGTGCGGTATCGGACGCTATCATGGGCGGCTTCTCCGGGGCACGTCCGCTTCTCTTCTCCAGACTGCAGCTTCCTTCGGTGACGGACCTCCACGCGCAACCTAACCCTCAGGCCCCGCATCGCCATTCGCCGCTCGCGCGGGCGGGGCTGGGATGGTTCGTGCTGCTGGTGGTCTACGCCAGCCTCTATCCGTTTGCCGGATGGACGGACACCGGCGTGTCGCCATTCGCCTTTCTCAGCGCGCCGCTGCCGCGCTACAACACGGGCTTCGACCTGCTCACCAACGTCTGGGGCTACATGCCGCTGGGCATGCTGACCGTGCTGGCGGTGCATCCGCGCATCACCGGCTGGCGGGCGGTGTTGCTGGCCCTGCTGGCGGGGCTGCTGCTGTCGGCCGCGATGGAGGCCATCCAGACGTATCTGCCCACGCGCATTTCGTCGAACGTCGATCTGGCGACCAACACGGTCGGCGCATGGCTGGGCGGCATGGTCATGGCGCCGTTCTCGGCGCGCCTGATCGACCGGGGCGGGCTGCGGCGCCTGCGCCGGCGCTGGTTTGAGCCGCACGCGACGTTGGCGATCCTGCTGCTGCTCGTGTGGCCGTTCGCGCAGATCTTCCCGCAGGAATTCCTGTTCAGCATGGGCGGCGTGATCCGCAGCATCCTGCTCGACCCGTCGCCGGATGGCTTCATGGTGAGCCTCGTCAACGGCTGGTTTCCCGAGCTCTTCGACTGGCAGGACAGGCTGCAGGCCCACCCGGAAGCGCTGCAGCGGCAGGAATTGCTGGAGGCGCTCATCACGGCGTGCAGCTGGATCGGCACGGGCCTGCTGGCGACGGTGGCCATGCGGCGCGATGCGCCCGTGCTCCGTCTGCTGGCGGCGCTGCTGGGCGCGGCGCTCCTGGTGAAGGCGGGGGCGACCGTGCTCCAGTTCCCGCTGGGCGGGGCCTGGGATTGGCTCTCGTCCGGCGCGCGCTTCGGGCTGGTCGTGGGCTCACTCGTGCTGGTGCTGCTGGTGCGCCTGCCGCGCTGGCTGCGCGGCGCGCTCGCCATGACGCTGCTGATCGCTCTGATTATCCTGTCCAACGTTCTGCCGCCGAGCCCGTATTCGTGGGTCTCCGCGCAGGCGTGGCGGCTCGGGCGCTTCGTCCATTTCAACAGCCTGTCGCAGTGGATCGGCTGGCTGTGGCCGTTCCTGGGGCTCGGCTATCTTGCATGGCGCGCCGAGCAGGCGCAGATCGAGCGGCGTGCCAGTCGGCGTCCCGACTGAGCACTCACCCGTTCGGACGGCGCCTTGGCCGCCGTCATGCAGCCGACACGATTCCTTTCTACCTTAGCGCCTGTTGAGCGACGGGCGTGCGCTGCATGCGCAGACCGTCCCGTGTCATCAGGAGGTCATCCGTGTCTGCCAGCCGCGTTGCCGATCGCCCGTTGCGCCGCACCGCATGCCTGACGGCTGCGGCGCTTGCGCTGAGCGGCTGCGATGCCGATCCGCACGTGCCGGCCATCGTGCGCGCACCGGCCCCAGCGCCGGCACCGCCTGCGGCTTCGGCGCAGCCCATGGCTGCACCGAATGGCCTGGCACCGCCCGTCCTGCACACCGTCGACTGAACGTCGTCCGCGCATTCAGCCGCCGCTGCACCGTGTTGTTCCCCCAACCCCCCAGCACAGACACCAGGTAGAGAACATGACCTCCAAGAGCCGCCGTGGTTTTCTCCGCTCCGCCGCCCAACTCGCTGCCGCGTCCGCTGCGATGGGAGCCGTACCGCAGGGCATCCGCCAGGCGCTGGCGATACCGGCCCACAACGCGCATCGCAGCATCCAGGACGTGCAGCACATCGTGATCCTGATGCAGGAGAATCGCTCGTTCGACCACTACTTCGGCACGCTGCGCGGCGTGCGCGGGTACGGCGATACGCGCACGATCACGCTGCCCAGCGGCAAGAGCGTATGGCATCAGCCGCTGGCCGGCGGGGCGGGCGAGGTCCTGCCGTTCCGGCCGGGCGCGCCGGATCTCGGCATGCAGTTCCTGCAGGACCTGCCGCACGGCTGGAACGACACGCACGGCGCGGTCAACGGCGGCCGCTACGACGGCTGGGTGCCGCACAAGGGCACGACGACGATGGCGTATCTCACGCGCCAGGACATCCCGTTCCACTACGCGCTGGCCGACGCCTTCACCATCTGCGATGCCTACCACTGCTCCACGCCCACCTCGACCGACCCGAACCGCTACTACATGTGGACGGGCTACGTCGGCAACGACGGCGCGGGCGGCGGCCCCGTGATCGACAACGCGGAAGTCGGCTACGGCTGGTCGACGTATCCGGAGGTGCTCGAAGCTGCCGGCATCTCGTGGAAGATCTACCAGGACATCGGCACGGGCCTCGACGCAGCGGGCTCGTGGGGCTGGACGAGCGACCCCTACATCGGCAACTACGGCGACAACTCGCTGCTGTACTTCAAGCAATACCAGAACGCGCAGCCCGGCAACCCGCTGTACGACAAGGCCCGCACCGGCACCAACGTGTCGGCCGGCGACGGCTACTTCGACATCCTCAAGCGCGACGTGCAGAACGGCACGCTGCCGCAAGTCTCGTGGATTGCCGCGCCGGAGGCGTTCTCCGAGCACCCGAACTGGCCGGCCAACTACGGCGCGTGGTACATCGATCAGGTCCTGCAGATCCTGACGTCCAACCCCGAGGTGTGGAGCAAGACGGCGCTGTTCATCACGTACGACGAGAACGATGGCTTCTTCGACCACCTCGTGCCGCCTTTCGCGGCATCGGGCGGCAACGGTCTGTCGACGGTCGACACCACGGGCGAGTATTTCCCGGGTAATGCCAAGTACGGCGCGGGCAGCTACGGCCTGGGCCAGCGCGTGCCGATGCTCGTCGTGTCGCCGTGGTCCAAGGGCGGCTTCGTCTGCTCGGAAACGTTCGACCATACGTCGATCATCCGCTTCATCGAGCAGCGTTTCGCGCGCACGCACGGTGTCAGGTCACCGAACATCTCGAAGTGGCGCCGTGCGGTCTGCGGCGATCTCACATCGGCGTTCAACTTCGCCACGCCCAATGACGTGGTTCCCGCGCTGCCGAGCACCGCTGCCTACGCCCCCAAGGATCGCCAGCGTCATCCCGATTACGTCCCGCTGCCGCCGCTGGTGCAGGCCGTGCCCAAGCAGGAGCGGGGCGTGCGCCCGGCGCGCGCGCTGCCGTATGAACTCTTCGTGCGCGGCCGCCAGGATGAGGCGGCGGGCAAGTTCCAGCTCGACTTCGTCAACACCGGCGACGTGGGCGCGGCGTTCCTCGTCTACACCGCGGGCAGCGTAGATGCGCCGCGCACGTACACAGTGGAGGCCGGTAAGCGCCTGTCGGACAAGCTGCCCGTGGCGGCGGGCGGCGCGTATGACTTCACGGTGCACGGCCCGAACGGCTTCCTGCGCCGCTTTGTCGGCAGGCTCGCCTTGTCAGGCCTGCTGCGTCCGCACGGTCGCGCACTGGAGGTCAAGGAGGGCTACGACGTGGCCAACGGCAATCTGCAACTGCGCCTCATCAACCACGGCCGCACGTCCACGGTGTTCACGGTGAAGAGCGCCTATACCGGCGAGGCCGTGCAACGTGAAGTGCGCGGCAGCGACGATGCGTCGCTGTACCTGGACCTGCGCAGCCAGCACGCGTGGTACGACGTCACAGTCACGGCCAGCACCGATGCCGGCTTCGAGCGCCGCCTTGCCGGCCACGTCGAGACGGGCCGCGCCAGCGCATCCGACCCGGCACTGGGCGCCTGAGCCGCGCGCAAGGAGACGGCGGGTTCACCGGCCCGGGCATCGAAGCCGCCCAATGGACGCCGCGCCATCGTGCGCGGCTTTTCTTTGCCTGAAAGCGGGGAGCGCCAAAGGACGTCCCAGGCGAGGGGGCTCGGTGTGGCATCGCCAGACCGTCTGTGTACATGTGACGGCACATTGACGTTGCGGCGATCAATTGTTGGTTATTGGGGAACAGTCTTTTCTTCGAATGATCATTTATTCGTATCAGACAACGATCTATTCTGGTCTCAAGCGCAACGAACCCAGCGCAACCGAACATCAAGACAAAGGAACCGATCATGAACGCCAATCTCGCAACCGCATTCTCCCGTCGCAGCCTGCTGGCCCTCGTGGCTATGGTGTCTGCCTCTGCCGCGCTGCTGTCGGCTCACCCGGCAGCTGCCGCCGTGCAGGGCAGCGCAGATCCGTACACGCAAGGCGCCGTCGCCAAGTACGACGTCTACACGCAGGGCGCTGACCGGCAGGCCGACACCTATGGCTACCTGTCGTGGAAGAACGACCGCTTCGATCCGTACACCCAGGGCGCCGCTGGTAAGGCCGATGCATACACCGACGGCGCACTGGCCAAGGCAGACCCGTACACCGATGGCGCTGCCGGCAAGTTCGACGTCTACACGCAAGGCGCCGACCGCCAGGCTGACACCTACGGCTACCTCTCGTGGAAGAACGACCGCTTCGACCCCTACACACAAGGTGCCGCAGGCAAGGCTGACCCGTACACCGACGGCGCCATCGCGAAGGCCAACCCGTACACGGACGGTGCCGACCGCCAGGCCGACACCTACGGCTACCTCTCGTGGAACGGCGATGCCTCGTATCCGAAGGACGCCGCTTCGCAAGCCTGATCGGGCCGCGCCAAAGCAAAAGGGCCTTGGGTTCTACCCCAAGGCCCTTTTTGTTTCCACGGCGCTCCGGCTGTAATCAGACCACGCCGGCCTCGTGCGCCTGCTGGTCGGCGTGGTACGAACTGCGCACCATTGCACCGACTGCGGCGTGGGTGAAGCCCATTTCGTACGCCTTCTCTTCGAACATCTTGAAGGTGTCCGGGTGCACGTAGCGCAACACCGGCAGATGGTGGCCCGACGGCGCCAGATACTGGCCGATGGTCAGCATGTCGATGTCGTGCTCGCGCATGTCGCGCATGACTTCGAGGATTTCCTCATCGGTTTCGCCCAGACCGACCATCAGGCCCGACTTGGTCGGCACATTCGGGTTGCGGGCCTTGAAGTCCTTCAGCAGCTTGAGCGAGTGCGCGTAGTCGGCGCCCGGGCGGGCCTGCTTGTACAGGCGCGGCACGGTTTCGAGGTTGTGGTTCATCACGTCCGGCGGGCAGGTCTGGAGGATGTCCAGCGCCTTCTCCAGGCGGCCGCGGAAGTCCGGCACCAGCACCTCGATGCGCGTGCCCGGCGACAGCTCGCGCGTGCGCGAGATGCAGTCGACGTAATGCTGCGCACCGCCGTCACGCAGGTCGTCGCGGTCGACGCTGGTGATGACGACGTAGTTGAGCTTGAGCTGCGCGATGGTCCTGGCCAGGTTCTCCGGCTCGTTCACATCGAGCGGGTCCGGGCGGCCGTGGCCCACATCGCAGAACGGGCAGCGGCGCGTGCACTTGTCGCCCATGATCATGAACGTGGCGGTGCCCTTGCCGAAGCACTCGCCGATGTTCGGGCAGCTGGCCTCTTCGCACACCGTCACGAGGTTGTTGGCGCGCAGGATGTCCTTGATTTCGTAGAACCGCGAGTTGCCCGTCGCCGCGCGCACGCGAATCCACTCCGGCTTCTTCAGCTTCTCGGCCGGCACGATCTTGATGGGAATGCGCGCGGTCTTGTCGAGAGACTTCTGCTTGGCCGTCGCGTCGTACGGCTTGTTCGTCAGGGCGGGAGCGGCAGCGCTCTCGGTATGGGCGGCGGCTGCGCCGGTGGCGGAATCGGTCATCGTGTTCTCCGCACGAGCCTGGGGCGCGTGCATGTCGGTACGGCGTGCCGGCTGCTAGGCGATAGCGGCTTCGGCGGATTGCGCTTGCGCGCGTTGCTGCAGTTGCGCGACCAGGGCGTTGGCCAGTTCGCGGGAAACGGGTTGCCAGTCGTCCGCACTGAGCGCACGTCCGGATGGGTCACGGGCGCCGGCGGTCACCATGTCGACGGTCTCGAGGCCGGCATAGCCACACGGATTGATCTGCGTGAAGGGCGAGAGGTCCATCGCGAGGTTCAGGCTCACGCCGTGGTAGCTGCAGCCGTTGCGGATCTTCAACCCCAGCGCGGCGATCTTCGCCCCCCGGTGCGGCCCGTCCGACAGGTAGATGCCGGGGGCGCCAGCCTTGCGTTCGGAGGCGACATTATACGTGGCGAGCGTGTCGATGACGGCCGCCTCGATGGCGTCGACGAGCGCCTTCACGAAGAGCCCGCGGCGGCGCAGATCAAGCAGGAGATAGGCGACGACTTGGCCGGGGCCGTGATAAGTGATCTGGCCGCCACGGTCGACTTTCACCAGGGGGATGTTGCCCGGGGCCAACAGATGTGCCGGGTCGCCGGCCAGCCCGAGCGTGAACACCGGCGGGTGCTCGACCAGCCAGATGGTGTCGGGGGTGTCGGGTCCGCGCTGCGCGGTGAACGTCTGCATCGCGTCGAAGCAGGTGGCGTAGTCCTGCAAACCGCGTTCGACGATGTCAATCGGAATCATGTCGCGAAGTGTAGCGCAGGGCCGCCGACGTCGCCCGGCGCCTTTGCCGCAGTCGCTTGCAGGGTCTGGCAAAAAAAACGATGCCGGCGCGATGGGAGGCATCGGCGCCGGCATCGGGCTTTTGCGGCGCGCCGCAAAAGGAGGCTGAAACAGATTCGCGCTTCTGCGCGCCGGTCAGGCCGCCACGACGGGGGTATCGGCGTGCTCGTTCCAGCCGAGCGCGGCGAGCGTGTGGCGCCAGCCGTCGGCGAGGTGCCACGGTTTGCGCGGCATGTGGCCATCGGCGGCTTCCACGGCCAGCGCCACGGGGCCGCGGGCCTTCGGGTCCACCGAGACGACGATTTCCTCGCCGCGCTTCACGGCGACGCTGCCGCCCGCGTGCAGCCATTCATCGCCGGCCTTGTTCTCGTGTGTGATCCAGACGTCGCGTCCGTGGGCTTGCTCGACGCGCAGGTTCTGGTTGGCAGGCATGCGCAATGCCACCACTTCGCCGGGCTGCAGGGTGAATACAATTTTTGTTAGTACAGCTTTCATGATCGGCTCCTTCACGGCATCGGGATGGGCCTTGCCGTGAAAGGAAGTCTAGGCGCTTGGTTGCCTGGTAACAAACGATATATATTGCGCTTCTTGATAGTGCTGTTCACATAAGACGCCACGAAAAACCGGAGGGAAATGATGACGGAGACCCGCGAACCGATGCGCCTGCCTTCACTCGGGGCGTTAAGGGTGTTCGAGGCGGCGGCCCGCTATGAGAGCTTCTCGCGCGCGGCGACGGAGCTGTTCGTCACGCACGGTGCGGTCAGCCACCAGATGCGCACGCTGGAGGAAGAACTGGGGGTGCCGCTGTTCGAGCGGCGCGGCAAGCGCGTCACGCTCACACATGCCGGCCGCGCCTATGCCGAGCGGGTGCGCGAGGCTCTGGACCAGATTGCCCAGGCGACGCATCAGCTGCGCGCGGGCAACCGCGACAACCGACTGGCGATCAGCACCATGCCGTCGTTCGCCGCGCGGTGGCTGACACCGCACATCGGCACGTTCATCGAGAAGCATCCCGAACTCGAGGTGGAGCTGTTCTCGAGTCCGGCGCTGGTCGACTTTGCCCGCGAAGAGGTGGACGTGGCGCTGCGCATGGGCTCGGGCAACTATCCGGGGCTGTATGTCGAAAAGCTGCTCGACGACGTGTTCTTTCCGGTCTGCAGCCCGTCGTTCAACGGCGGGCGCCTGCCGCGCACGTTGGCCGAGATGGCGGGGATGACGCTGCTGCGCAGCGAGGGCGAGGCGTGGAAGCCATGGTTCGACGCGGCCGGCATGGAAGGCTTCGTGGAGCCGCGCGGCGGCTTGATGTTCCAGGATTCGTCGCTGCTGCTGCAGGCGACGGCTGCCGGCCAGGGCATTGCGCTGATCCGCCCGACGCTGGCCTTCAACGATCTGATGACCGGCCGCGTGGTGCGCCTGTTCGAGACGACGATCCCGTGCCCGTGGAATTACTACTTCGTCTGTCCGCACAGCGCGCTGCAGACACCGAAGATGCAGGCGTTTCGCGCCTGGCTGCTGCCCGAGATCGCGGCGTTCAAGCTCAAGCTCGAGCGATTGATGGCCGACAACAGCGTTTGCCTCGGGCACGTGGCCAAGGGGTGATGCCGCCTCGGCGCGCCATGCAAAAACGCCCCGGCAGGACCGGGGCGTTTTCCTCGCGATGCGCGAGCGCGCTTCAGAGCACGATCTTGACCATCGGATGGCTCGTCAGTGCCTGGTAGAGCGCGTCGAGCTGTTCGCGGCTGGTCGCGCGCACGATGACGGTCAGGCCCAGGTAGTTGCCGCTCGAGGACGGCCGCTTTTCCAGGCGCCCCTCGTGAAACTCGGGATCATGCTGGCGGACCACCTCGATGATGGTCGCGGCAAAGTCGTCGTGCATGGGCCCCATCACCTTGATGGGGAAGTCGCTCGGGTATTCGATGAGCGATTGTTCGGGCGGGATGTGGCCCGGCGGGGTGGAGTTCGAAGAGGTCATGTCGAAGTAAATGGGGTCGATTACTTCTTTTTAAACCACAGCTTGACCGTGTCGATGGCACGGCCGATGAAGCCGGCCTCGGGCACGCCATCGAGCGCGACCACCGGGAATTCCGACACCACGGTCGAGCCGTCCATCACCTTGACCGTGCCGAGCTGCTGGCCTTGCGCGATCGGGGCGACCAGCGGGTCCTTACGCTCGAGCACCGGCTTGAGGCGGCTGCCGGCGCCCTTGGGTACGGTGATCCACTTGTCTTCCAGCACGCCCAGCTTCACGCTCTTGGCCTGGCCCTTGTACACGTCGGGCGTCTGCAGCGCTTCCTTGGCCGGGTACAGGCGCACGGTGTCGAAGAACTGATAGCCGTAGTTCAGGACCTTCAGGCTTTCCTGCGTGCGGACCGCGTCGCTCTTGGTGCCGATGATGACCGACAGCAGGCGGCGGCTCGCGCCCGGCACATCGGGCAGCGGGCGGTTGGCCGATGTGACGAGGCAGTAGCCGGCCGACTTGGTGTGGCCCGTCTTGCCGCCATCGACGGTCGGGTCCAGCCACAGCAGGCGGTTGCGGTTGGGCTGCTTGATGTTGTTATAGGTGAAATCCTTCTGCGAATAGAACTTGTAGTCCTGCGGGAAGTTCTTGATCAGCGACGCGGTCAGGATCGACAGATCACGTGCGGTGGAATAGTGGTTCGGGTCGGGCAGGCCCGCGGCATTCATGAAGTGCGTGTTCTTCATGCCCAGGCGTTCGGCTTCGCGATTCATCAGCATCACGAAGTTGGTCTCGGTGCCGCCCACGGCTTCGGCGAGCACGAGCGCGGCGTCGTTGCCCGACTGCACGATCAACCCCTGCGTCAGGTCGCGCACCGACACGGGCTTGCCCGGCTCCAGGAACATGCGCGATTCGTCGGTCTTGACGCTGCGCACGGTCTCGGTGGGCGTGATCATCTGGTCGTACTTGAGCTTGCCGTCGCGCACGGCCTCGAACACGAGATACGCCGTCATCAGCTTGGTGAGCGAGGCGGGCTCGATGCGCTCGTCCATGTTCGCGCCGCCGAGCACCTGGCCGCTCGTCACGTCGGTCAGCATCCATGCGCGCGCGGCGACCTGCGGCGCGGGCACGGGCTGCGCGGCTGCCGGCAGCGCCGTGACGAGCACTGCCGCGGCCACGGCGGTGACAGCGGCGGAGTGGAGGGCGGAAGCGGTGAAACGGGTCTGCATGTCGGGTCCTGCGGTCTGCTTGGGTTCAATGACGCCACGCGCCGGGGGAGGCGCGGCATCCGGAAAATCGAAAAGGGAACGTTACGGCCGTGGCGCCCATGCGCCGGTAATGAGCTGCTTGATCAGATGCAGCTTGCGGTGGAAGAAGTGATCGGCGCCCGGGATGACGATGACCGGCAGCTCTTGCGGCCGCGCCCAGTTCAGCACGTCGATGAGCGGCACGGTGTCGTCCTGTTCGCCGTGGATGATGATGGTGTCGGCCGGCACCGGCGCGACATCCCAGCGGGAAGTGGCGGTGCCCACCAGCGCCAGGCGCTCGGCGGGCGTGCCGGCTTCGGCCAAGCGGCGCGCCACGTGCGAGACGACAAAGCTGCCGAATGAGAAGCCGCCCATCGCGAGCGGCAGCGTGGCCACGTCGGCCGACCATTGCGTTTGCGTGCGCATCCAGTCGAGCACGGCCAGCATGTCGTCCTGTTCGCCGATGCCGTTGTCGTGCGCGCCCTCGGTCTTGCCCACGCCGCGGAAGTTCAGCCGCACCGTCACGTAGCCGAGGCTGACAAAGGTGCGGGCGAGCGTCTGCGCGACCTTGTTGTCCTTGGTGCCGCCAAACAGCGGATGCGGATGGCCCACCAGGGCGAGGCCGCGCGGCGCACCCTCCGGTTGGTCGATGGACAGGTCGATCTGCCCGACCGGACCAGGGATCAGGCGTTCTTGGGTATGCACGTTCATGGGAATGCGGGTCGCGTCAGGCTCAGGCGGGGCGATCGACCATCAGGCGCTCGACCGGTTTGCCTTCGATCAGATGGCTCTGGATGATCTCGTCGATGTCTTCCTTGTCGACAAAGGTGTACCAGACGGCCTCGGGGTAGACCACCATGACCGGACCGAGTTCGCAGCGGTCCAGGCAGCCGGCCTTGTTGATGCGCACGCGGCCTTCGCCGTTGATGCCAAGCTCCTTGCAGCGCTTCTTGGCGTATTCCTGCATGGCCTTGGCGCCGAAGTCGGCGCAGCAGCGCGAGCCATCCTCGCGTTCGTTCAGGCAGAAGAAGACGTGGTGCTTGTAGTGGCTGCTCATGGGCGACTGCGCGGGCGGTGATGATGGCGCGCGGGCAGGGCGTGGAAGAGTCCAGGCGCCGCGCACACATGTGGATTTGCGTAACGAGCCGGCATTATACGGCCCCGGCCCGGCGTCCCAGCGCCATGTGAGCGGGCGGTGCTGCGTCGCAACACGTTTTCCGGATGTCTGGACGGGGCTGTGCGCGGATTCCGGGATTGACGACGCATGAGCCGGGTGCCATCGTAGTCACACCCAGCCGGCACAAGGGTTGGCGCGGCGTCGACACGGAAATTTCACATTGGCATAGCCCTTGCAATAAGGAGCGACCTGCCACGGGAGCCGCCGGAAACATCGGCGTAGCGAGGCAGGAGAGAGACCACATCAGGGCGGGTCGGACCGGGCGAGCAACCGAGCGCACGGCCGGTCTGTGACACTCGAGGAAGACATGAAAAAACCGTTCTACAAAATCCTGTACGTACAGGTGCTGGCGGCTATCGTCATCGGCGTTCTGCTCGGCCATTACTCGCCCGCGCTCGCCGTGAAGATGAAGCCGCTGGGCGATGGCTTCATCCAGCTCATCAAGATGGTGATCGGGCCGATCATCTTCTGTACGGTCGTCTCCGGCATTGCCGGCATGCGCGACATGAAGAAGGTGGGCCGCGTGGGCGGCAAGGCGCTGATCTACTTTGAGATCGTCTCGACCTTTGCGCTGGTGATCGGTCTGGCCGCGGGCCACATCTTCAACCCGGGCGCGGGCTTCAACGTCGATGTCAACACCATCGATGCCAAGGCCGTGGCGCAGTACGCCGCCAAGGCGCAGTCGGCCAGCACGGTGGACTTCCTGCTCAACATCATCCCGAGCACGGTAGTGGATGCGTTTGCCAAGGGCGACATCCTGCAGATCCTGCTGATCGCGCTGCTGTTCGGCGGTGCGCTGTCCGCCATGGGCGAGCGCGCGCAGATCGTGACCGACTTCATCGACCAGATCGCGCACGTGTTCTTCCGCATCGTGCACGTCATCACCCGCGTGGCCCCGATCGGCGCGTTCGGCGCGATGGCGTTCACCATCGGCAAGTACGGCGTGGTGTCGCTGGTGCCGCTGCTCAAGCTGATCGGCACGTTCTACCTGACGGCCGTCATCTTCGTGGTGGTGGTGCTGGGCATCATCGCGCGGCTCACGGGTTTCAGCATCTTCCGCTTCGTTGCGTACATCAAGGAAGAGCTGCTGATCGTGCTGGGTACGAGCTCGTCGGAATCCGCGCTGCCGCACCTGATGGAAAAGATGGAGAAGCTGGGCTGCTCGAAGTCGGTGGTGGGCCTGGTGGTGCCGACCGGCTATTCGTTCAACCTGGATGGCACGAACATCTACATGACGATGGCGGTGATCTTCATCTCGCAGGCGCTGAACATCGAGCTGACCTGGACGCAGCAACTGACCATCTTGGCGGTGGCGATGCTGACCTCCAAGGGCGCTTCGGGCATCACCGGTGCAGGCTTCATCACGCTGGCCGCCACGCTGGCGGTGGTGCCGACGATTCCGGTGGCGGGCATGGTGCTGATCCTCGGTATCGACCGCTTCATGAGCGAGTGCCGCGCGCTGACCAACATCACCGGCAACGGTGTGGCCTGCGTGGTGATCTCGGCCTGGGAGCGCGAACTCGATCGCGCCAAGCTGGCCCGTGTGCTGTCGGGCGACCGCAGCGACGAAGGCGTGCCGGCCACGCCGGCGGCCTGATCGCTCGCCACGGGGACTGCCTGCGGGCGCCCCCGACTGAAAGCGTATGATTGCGGGGCCTGTCCTTCCAGACGGCCCCGCTTCCATTTGGAGCGCCTCGTGACACGCACGACGGCCGGCGCGGCAGCGGAAGACATGGCGACAGTGTCCGCCCAGCTCCCGCCGATGTCCGATCCCGATTTCTCGTTCACCAGCGCCCCCGGCTCCCGACGCGGGTTCTGGTGGCTGGTAGCGCTCGCGCTCGTGGTGGTGATGGCGCTGGTGTGCGCGACCACCTTTGTGGTGACGTGGAACCGCGGCCTGGCACAAGCGCAGCAGGCCGCCGGCGGCCGGGTCGACCGCTACGCTGCCAACCTCAAGAGCACGCTCGACCGCTACGAATACCTGCCGGCGCTGGTGGCGCTGCATCCGTTCATCCACGATCTGCTGGCCGATCCGACGCCGGCCAACGTCGACCGCGCGAACCGCTATCTGCGCGAAGTCAACGACCGCGCGCACGCGACCGCCACGTACGTGATCGACCCCAGCGGCAAGGCGCTGGCCGCATCGAACTACAACCAGCCCGACAGCTTCGTGGGCGCCGAATATCTGTTCCGGCCGTATTTCCAGCAGGCGGTGGCGGGCCATGTCGGCCGGTTTTACGGCATTGGCATCACCCGCGAGGAGCCGGGGTATTACATCTCGCAGCCGGTCATGCAGGACGGCCGCGTGATCGGCGTGACCGTGGTCAAGCTCAACCTCGAATGGTTCGGGCGCGCGAGCCACGATGCCTCCGAACCGGTGATGGTGGCTGACGAGAACGGCGTGATCTTCCTGTCGTCCGTGCCGGCGTGGCAGTACCACACCGTCGAGCCGCTCACGCCCACGCTGCAGGCGCAGCTGAAGGCCACGCGCCAGTATTTCCGCAAAGAGATCAAGCCGCTGCCGCTGCAACCTGAGGCGCCGGGTTTCCTGAGGCTGACGGGGCAGTTGCCCGAAGGCGCCGAGCTCATCCGCATCGGGGAGCGCGCGAATGCGACGCGCTATCTGCAGGTCTCGCGCGACCTTGTCGAGCCCGACTGGACGCTGATGTACCTCACGCCCGTGGACCCGGTGATGAGCGCCGCGCGCAGCGCCACCGTGGCCGCTGCCTTCGCCTTCGCGTTTGCGTGCCTGCTGCTGTTCTACTGGCGCCAGCGTCGCCTGCGCATGATGGAAATGCTGCGCAGCCGCCGCCTGCTGGAAGCCGCCTACGACCAGCTCGAGCGTCGCGTCGAAGACCGCACGGCCGATCTGATGGCCACCAACGAGCAGCTGCAGCACGAGATCGTGGACCGCACGCGCGCCGAGGCCGAACTGCGCGCCACGCAGGATGAGCTCGTGCAGGCCAGCAAGCTCGCGGCCCTCGGCCAGATGGCCGCCGGCATCACGCACGAGCTGAACCAGCCGCTGGCGGCGCTGCGCACGTTCTCCGACAACACGCGCATCCTGCTCGAGCGTGGGCAGCACGCCGCCGCGACCGACAACCTGCAGGCCATTGCCGACCTGACCGAGCGCATGGGCAAGATCACCGCGCAGCTCAAGCTGTTCGCGGGCCGCACGCGCCGCAAGGTGGGGGATGTGCAGGTGCGCGTGGCGCTCGATCACACCCTGGCGCTGCTGCGTCCGCGCCTGAGCGACGTCGCGGTGGAGCTGCATTGGCGCATCCCCGAAGCGCAAGCGGTGGTGCGCGCCGATGAACTGAAGCTCGAGCAAGTGCTCATCAACCTCGTCGGCAACGCGCTCGACGCGATCGGCGCCAACGAACCGGCCTGCCCGGGCCGCATCGACATCGACGTCGGGCCTGCCGAGGGCGCGCCGTCACAGCTGAGTATTGCGGTGCGCGACAACGGCCCGGGCATTCCGCCTGACGCCATGCCGCACCTGTTCGAGCCGTTCTTCACCACCAAGGAGATCGGCCAGGGGCTGGGCCTGGGCCTGGCCATCTCGACGAGCATCGCGCGCGACTTTGGCGGTTCGTTGTCGGCCACGAATGTGCCCGGCGGGGGCGCGCAATTTACGCTGACACTGGTACGCGCCGAGATCGCCTGCGCGGCATCCACCTGATTTTTTCTTGCGAACACGACCCATGTCCGAAGGCTTGACCGTTCTGTTCATCGAAGACGACCCGCCTGTGCGCCAGGCCACCGCGCAGAGCCTGGAGCTGGCCGGCTTCAACGTGCAGGCGTTTGGCAGCGCCGAAGAGGCCGTGGGCAAGATCGACGCGAACTTCCCCGGCGTGGTCGTGAGCGACCTGCGCCTGCCGGGCGCCAGCGGCCTCGATGTGCTTGCGCACTGCCAGTCGTTTGGGACGGGGATCCCCGTGGTGCTCGTCACCGGCCACGGCGACATCACCATGGCCGTGCAGGCCATGCGAGACGGCGCCTTCGACTTCATTGAAAAGCCGTTCCCCGCCGAGCGCCTGACCGAGACCGTGCGCCGCGCCGTCGAGCGCCGTGCGCTGGAGCTGGAAAACCGCGCGCTGCGCCGCGAACTGGCGGGCCCCGCAGCGGGCACGCGCATCATCGGGCGCTCGCCTGCCATGGGCGCGGTGCGCGCGCTGATCGAAAACGTGGCGGCGACCGACGCGCCGGTGCTCATCAACGGCGAAACCGGCACGGGCAAGGAGCTCGTCGCCCGCAGCCTGCACATGCTGTCGCCGCGCCATGACAAGCCCTTCATCGCGCTGAACTGCGGTGCCGTGCCGGAGCAGATTTTCGAAAGCGAGATGTTCGGCCACGAAGCCGGCGCCTTCACCGGCGCGGGCAAGCGGCGCATCGGCAAGCTCGAGCACGCCTCGGGCGGCACGCTGTTCCTCGATGAAATCGAGAGCATGCCGATCGCGCTGCAAGTCAAGCTGCTGCGGGTGTTGCAGGAAGGCGCGCTGGAACGCCTGGGGTCGAACACGTCGGTGCGCATCGACGTACGCATCGTGGCAGCCGCCAAGGGCGACATGGAAGCGCTGATCGAAGCGGGCGGCTTCCGGCGCGACCTGTACTACCGCCTGAACGTGGTGGCCATCGACCTGCCGCCGCTGCGCGAGCGCCGCGAAGACATCATCCCGCTGTTCGAGCACTTCCTTCTCGAAGCCGCGGTGCGCTACCAGCGTCCGCTGCCGATGCTGGCCGAACGCCAGCGCCATGAGCTCATGCAATCGAACTGGCCCGGCAACGTGCGCGAACTGCGCAATGCGGCGGACCGGCTCGTGCTCGGCGTCGGCCGCACACCCGTGGTGACCGATGCATCGGAAGACGGCATGCCGCTCAAGGAGCGCGTCGAGCGCTACGAGCGCACGGTGATTGCCGAGACGCTGGCGCGCACCGGCGGGTCGGTGCACCAGGCGGCGGATATCCTGCAGGTCGGCCGCGCGACGCTGTACGACAAGATCAAGCGCTACGGCCTCTGAACGGCGTCGCAGAAAAGAAAACGTCCCGGGCGTTTTTGCTGTGCGCTGACGGCTCAGGCCTGCTTGGCCAGCGTCTGCTTGAGCAGCGCATCGAACGACGACCATTCCGGCTCGCCGACGTAGCGCTTGAGGATGCGCCCGTCGCGGTCGACGAGGAAGGTAGTCGGCGTGAGCTGCACGTCGCCAAAGGCCTTGGCCGCAGAGCCGTCGGCGTCCATCGCGACCTTGAACGGCAACTGGCGCGTCTGGCTGAAGTTCATCACGTACATCGGCGCGTCGTAGCTCATTGCGACGGCCACGTATTCCAGGCCCTCGCCCTTGTACTTGTTGTACGCCTGGACCATGTTGGGCATTTCCTTGACGCACGTGGCGCAGCTGGTCGCCCAGAAATTGACCAGGTAGACCTTGCCCTTGAGGTCTTGCGTGGACAGCTTCTGCCCATCGAGCAGCGTGAACGTGGCGGCAGGGACCTGCTGCGACGGCGAGAATGCACGCCAGCCGAACCAGCCGGCGACGGCCAGCGCGAGCAAGGCAACGGGCAGCAGCCAGCGACGGCCACCGGAAGCGGCGGGCGCGGCATGGGCGGAGGAGGTCAGGGGCGAGGCCATGTTGGCAACGGCTCCGGAATCAGTCACAGACGGCTATTGTAGGCCCGGCGCGCGTGCGCCGCATGCCGGCTGCGACAATCCGTGCATTGCGGTTCCTGCGTCACTTTTCTGCAGCGAGCGCTGCCTCATACAGGGCGAGGTCGGCGGCCGAAAAGCAGCAGAACGTGATCGCATCGAGGCCGGCGCCATGCTCCCGCGCGGTGCGCACGGCAATCGGCGCGGCCAATTCGGGGGGAAATCCGTACACGCCCGTGCTGATGCACGGAAATGCCAGGGTGCGCACCTCATGACGGCGGGCGAGTTCGAGGCTGTTGCGATAGCACGCCGCCAGCAGTTCGGCTTCCTGCCGGCTGCCACCGTGCCAGACCGGCCCGACGGTATGAATGACGTATCGCGCGGGCAGGCGAAAGCCTGGCGTGATCTTGGCTTCACCGGTACGGCAGCCGTGCAGCGCGCGGCACGCTTCGAGCAGTTCGGGCCCGGCTGCGCGATGAATGGCCCCGTCGACACCGCCGCCGCCCAGCAATGTGCTGTTGGCGGCATTCACGATGGCATCGCAGTCCAGGGTCGTGATGTCGGCGCGGACGGCAATGAGGCGGGGACTGGGCATGGCAGGCATCCGGAAGCGGGCGGGCGTCTCTGTCCGATAATAGTCCGCTCCAAAAGACGCAGAACGACGAAGGAGGCGATGTGACCATCACGGCAAAGGCGGTGAGGATGGGTTTGGGTACCGCGCTGTGTGCGCTGCTGATGGCCTGCTCGCCCAAGTACGACTGGCGCACCGTGCATTCCAGCGAGGGCGCCTACGCGGTGGACTACCCCGCCAGGCCCACGACCGACGCCCGCCCCGTTGCCGTCAACGGCCAACGGCTGCCGATGACGATGCAGGCCGCCAGCATCGAGGGCACGCTGTTCGCCATTGGCGTGGTCGAATTGCCAGCGGACGACCCGGTCTGGCGCCAGCACGCCGTGGAGGCGCTGCGCAGTGGGCTCGCAGCCAACCTGAAGGGCCGCGTGGAGGTGCGCGACATCGCCGTGAAGACAGCCGCGCAACCGCCGCTGTCATTGCCGGCGGTCGAGTTGATCGCGCAGGGCGCCGGCGGTGATGACCCCGCCCCGCGCCGCCTGACTGCGCGCGTGGTCGCCACCGGCAAGCGCGCGTACCAGGCCGTGGTGCTCGAATCGGGCGACGCCGCGCGCGATGCGCGCCAACAGGAACAGGTCGACCAGTTCCTGGCGAGCTTCCACCCGTATTAGCGGGCCCAAGCGAGCTGCCGCACGCCGGTGCACAATCGTCGTTCTCGTCCATACCAACATCACGGGGAACCACCATGACGTTGCAAGTCTGGCTGGCCTTTTTGCTGGCCTCCTGGGTGATTGCCATTTCACCAGGCTCGGGCGCGATCCTGAGCATGACCCACGGCTTGACGCATGGCGTGCGCCGGACGTCGGTCACCATTGCCGGGCTCGAGGTCGGCCTCGTGGTGATCCTGTTCATTGCCGGAGCCGGGCTCGGCGCGCTGCTGGTGGCGTCGGAGCATGCCTTTACGGCCATCAAGATCATCGGCGCGCTGTACCTGATTTACCTGGGCATCGTGCAATGGCGCACGCCCATCCAGATCGGCAAGCCGGCGGACGGCGAAGCGGTGCGGCGGGCGGGCAGCGGGATGCGGCGCTTCCTGGCGGGGCTGCTGACCAATCTGACGAACCCGAAGGGCATCCTTTTCATGGTGGCGGTGCTGCCGCAGTTCATCGATCCGGCCCGGCCGCTGTTGGCGCAGCTCGGCATCCTGGCGGTGACGATGGTGTTCGTCGACCTGATCGTCATGCACGGTTATGCGCTGCTTGCCTCGCGTGCGCAGCGCCTGTTCCGCAACCCGCGTGCGCTGCGTTGGCAGAGCCGCTTCTTTGGCGGCATGTTGATGAGCATCGGTGCGGCGCTGTTCTTCGTGAAGCGGCAGACGGCCTGACGCGCACCATGACAGCCGGATCGCCTTAGTCTGCCTTCACCCCGCGGCGATACTGGATCGCCTCGCCCACGTGGCCTGCGTCGATCTGCTCGTCGCCTGTGAGATCGGCGATGGTGCGGGCGAGCTTCAGCACCCGGGCGTACGCGCGGGCAGACCACGAAAAGCGTGTCATCGCATGCCGCAGCAGGCCGTCTGCTGCATCGGTGCGAGCGCAGTAGAGGTCGATCTCATGGCCGGCCAGTAGCGCATTGCGTTTGCCCTGCCGCGCAAGCTGCCGGGCATGGGCGGCCGACACGCGCTGGGCCACACTCGCGGTCGGCTCGCCGGGCGGGCCATCGAGCAGTTCTTCCTGCGATGGCGTCGGCACCTCGATCTGCACGTCGATGCGATCGAGCAGCGGCCCGGAAATGCGTGCCTGGTACCGCTCGACCTGATCGGGCGTGCAGCGGCACGCGCGCAACGGATGCCCGCGGTAGCCGCACGGGCACGGGTTCATCGCGGCAATCAGCTGGAAGCTGGCAGGGAAGTCGGTCTGATGCGCCGCGCGCGAGATCGTGATGTGGCCGGTCTCCAGCGGCTCGCGCAGGACTTCGAGCACGCGGCGCTCGAACTCGGGCAGCTCGTCGAGGAACAACACGCCCTGGTGGGCCAGCGAGATCTCGCCCGGCCTCGGCGTGTTGCCGCCGCCGACCATCGCCACCGCCGAGGCGGTGTGATGCGGCGCGCGGAATGGCCGGACCTTCCAGCGTTTGGCGTCGAAGCCGCGCGTGGTCAGGCTCATCACGGCGGCGGCGGAGAGCGCTTCATCGTCGCTCATGTCCGGCAGCAGGCCGGGAAAGCGCTGCGCGAGCATCGACTTGCCCGTGCCCGGCGGGCCGATCATCAGCATCGAATGGCCGCCCGCTGCAGCGACCTCCAGCGCACGGCGGGCCTGCGGCTGGCCGCGTACGTCGGCGAGGTCTGGGTAGCGCACATCGACATCCACAGCGGCCGGCACGGCTGGCACCAGCTTGCGGTCCGGCGCGCTCAGGTGGTCGCACACCTCGATGAGCGTGCGCGCAGGCAGCACCTTGGTGCCGCGCACGAGTGCGGCTTCAGCAGCGTTTTCGGCAGGCAGCACGAAGGCGCGGGCAAGCGGCGCCTCGCCGTCAGCCGCGGCGGGGTGGCGTGACAGCGCATACGCCATCGCCAAGGCGCCTCGGATCGGCCGCAGGTCGCCAGACAGCGACAGCTCGCCCGCAAACTCGTGCGCATCGAGGTGCGTGTGCGGAATCTGCCGGCTCGCGGCGAGGATGCCCAGCGCGATTGCCAGGTCGAAGCGGCCGGATTCCTTGGGGAGGTCCGCCGGCGCGAGGTTGACGGTGATGCGACGCGCCGGAAACTCGAAGCGACTGTTCTGGATGGCTGCGCGCACCCGATCCTTGCTTTCCTTCACCTCCGTGTCGGGCAGGCCGACGATGGTGAACGACGGCAACCCGTTGGCCAGGTGCACCTCCACCGAAACGGCCGGTGCATCAATGCCCGACAGCGCGCGCGAGCGCAGAACGGCGAGGCTCATCGCGCCGCCCTCCGGCAGAGATCACGGGCGTGGTGCGGGACAGAACATCGAAACATGGCGTGACGGTGTGCGACGTAAGACGAGCCCGTCACTGTGCCAGCCGGCCCGTGCCGCCGTATCGCAATGCATCCAAATTTGACGATCGGGGCGCATAAAAAAACCGGAGCCTCGGCTCCGGTTCGGTTTGTTGGCAGATCGGCATCAGGGGAACGCTGGCATAGCCGTGTCCTCCCCGCTGAAGTGGCCCTCGGGATGCGTCTTCTGCAGCAGCGCGCGCACTTCGGGCACGCGCGAGCGCGGCACATCAACCATCAGCAGGATCTGCCCATCCTCCACCGCTTGCCTGAACGGCTTGAGCCGGCTGTTGGGCACGGAGCTGCCGATCATGCTGGAAGCCCAAGCGCCGAACAGCGCGCCAACCACCGTGGTGATGCCCACCATGCCCCACTGCGGCCCCTCGCCGATGATCGGGAAGAGCGCGGCCACCACGCCCGCCAGCACGCCCGCACCACCGCCCACCACCAGCCCATTCTGGGTGGCGTGGACAATGTCGGAGGTCTGAAGCAGGTTGGCCTCATGCAGGCCGGTGAGGTCGGCGCCTTCGCGGGCGACAAAATGGATGTGGCGCTCGGTGATGCGCGCCAGCAGCAGGTCGTTCATCACGCGCCGGGCGCTGGCCACGTCCGGCAATAGAAAATAAAGGCGATGCTGCATGATCTTTCTCCTCAAGCGTCAGCCTTACAGGAGTTCTAGATCAGTTCGCCAGCCGCAACAAGGCGGTTTTCGCTGTGCGCCGCAACAGGGTGAGCCTGCGGGCACAGCGGCGCGCCGCAGGCGCGCTTGGCGCACCACCGGCCGGGCCCCAGCGGTTCACTGGTCGGCAGGCGCGGTCGACTTGAGTTGCGCTTCGAGCGCCGCCACGCGGGTTTCCAGTTCTTCGAGGCGGGCACGTGTGCGTGCCAGCACCTGTGACTGGATGTCGAACTCTTCGCGCGTGACCAGATCGAGCTTGGAAAAGCCCTGCGTCATCATCGCGCGCACGTTCTTTTCGATGTCGGCGGCCGGCGAATTGCGCAGCGCCTCGTTCACGCGGTTCTGAAAGTCGGTAAAGAGGTCGGTGGGTTTCATGTTGGATGCTCCGTGGATCGTGCTGGCTGCGCCAAGCCGGTGCATGCACCGCGACTGTGCGGAAGACATGCTGTGCCGTGGTGCGAAAGCCCGGGTCTGGCGCCTGGTTTTGGGGTCGCCGGCCTGGATGGTACCGGGTGTGCGCCCTGAACGGCACACCGCCCAGCAAATCTCGCTGCGATGCGGCATCGGCGTGGCCGGCCAAACGGGGACAGAGCCAGTCCCTGCCGCCCGGAACCGCGCTTGCGGGCGCGTCGCACAGGACTGAAATCACTCTATCACATGGCTTTTATCGCGCCATGTCCGCAAGCGGCCTGATGGGCTGAACCCGCCTGGGAGGCGCATCGGCGGGGAGCGCTCCCCCCGTCGGCGGACCCGTCCCCGATTTCCCTGCGCCCGCATGTCGCCATTCGTGGTGGCGCTTCGCGCCACCGCTCGGCCCATCCGCCCTGCTCAACATGGCATGACAGTTGCAGAACCGGTGCGATTTTTTTTCCATTGCCGTTGCGACTTTCTAAAGGGGGAGAGCCGTCATGAAGACGTTTGCTTATGCAGCCAGTCTGGTGCTGCTGACCGGTGCCGCTGCCGGTGTGTGCCAATCCGCCGTGGCCCAGACCGCTCCGGCGGCCGATGCTCCGGCTGCCGCGCCGGCGCCGGCCGCGCTGACGGCCAACGTCACGCTGGCCAGCCAATACCGCTACCGCGGCATCATGCAGACCAACAACAAGCCTGCCATCCAGGGCGGCTTCGACTACGCGATCCCCGGCGGCGTGCTGCCCGAGGGCTTCTACGTCGGCAACTGGAACTCGTCGATCAGCTGGCTGAGCGATTCGAATTCGAACGTCTCCGCGCCGATCGAGATGGACTTCTACGCCGGCTACAAGACCGAGATCATCAAGGACGTGCCCATCGATGTGGGCGTGCTGCAGTACTACTACCCGGGCAGCTACCCGAGCGACTACACCCGCCCGCACACCACCGAAGGCTACGCGCAGATCGGCTACGGGCCGGTCACGTTCAAGTATTCGCATGCGTTCTCGAACCTGTTCGGTACGCCCGATTCGCACCACAGCCAGTACTTCGATCTGTCGGGCAACTTCGATACCGGCTTCTGGGGCCTGACGCTGAACCTGCACGTCGGCTACCAGCAGGTGCCGCACCAGACCGTGCGCGCTTCGTACGCCGACTGGAAGGTCGGCGTGACGAAGGACTTTGGCGGCGGCTGGGCGGCCTCGCTGGCCTACATCGACACGAATGCGTCGCGCGCGTTCTATACCAACACACGCGGCAACTACATGGGCAAGGCCACGGCCTTGCTGTCGATCACCAAGACTTTCCAATAACGATGCGTGGCGGCGCCTCCGGGTGCCGCTGTCCGAGGAGGAATCCAGCATGAAACTCATCATGGCCATCATCAAGCCGTTCAAGCTCGACGAGGTCCGGGAGGCGCTGTCCGAGGTAGGGGTCTCGGGCATCACCGTGACGGAGGTCAAGGGCTTCGGACGCCAGAAGGGCCACACCGAGCTTTACCGCGGCGCCGAGTACATCGTCGACTTCCTGCCCAAGGTGAAGATCGAAGTGGCCGTACCCGACGACGTGCTGGAGCGCGCCGTCGAGGCCATCGAAAAATCGGCCCGCACCGGCAAGATCGGCGACGGCAAGATCTTTGTGGCCGACGTCGAACAAGTCATCCGCATCCGCACCGGCGAGACCGGTGGCGACGCGCTGTAAGCCCCCATCTGCCAAGGAAGAGGTCAAAACATGAAAACCTGGTTCACTCGATTCCTGACGGCTGGGGCCGTTGTCGCGGTGCTTGCGGGCGCCGTGAGCTCGGCACCGGCCGCTGCGCAGGACAAGCCTGCCGCAGAAGCCTCGGCACCGGCCGCGGCTGCCGCCCCCGCTGCAGCATCCCAGGCCGCAGCGCCGGCGCCCGCCGCCCCCTCTGCCGCTGCCGCACCGGCTGCCGCTTCGGCGCCGGCGGCTGCCGCGCCTGTGCCCAACAAGGGCGATACCGCGTGGCTGCTGGTCTCCACCGCTTTCGTCATCCTCATGACGCTGCCGGGCCTGGCTCTGTTCTACGGCGGCCTAGTGCGCAAGAAAAACATGCTCTCGGTGCTGATGCAGTGCATGGGCATCTTCTCGCTGGTCATCATCCTGTGGGCGCTCTACGGCTACAGCTTTGCCTTCACGGAAGGCAACGCGTTCTTCGGCGGGCTCGATCGCCTGTTCCTGAAGGGGCTGACGCCGGACTCAGTGGCCGCTACCTTCAGCAAGGGCGTGGTGGTGCCGGAGTACGCGTACTTCGCATTCCAGGGTGCCTTTGCGGCGATCACCTGCGCGCTGATCATCGGCGCCTTCGCCGAGCGTGCGAAGTTCTCGGCCGTGCTGCTGTTCGTGGTGCTGTGGTTCACCTTCAGCTACCTGCCGATCGCGCACATGGTGTGGTTCTGGCCGGGCCCGGACGGCTTCACCGATGCCAAGGCGGCTGAGGTGATGACGGCCAAGTCGGGCTGGCTGTTCCAGAAGGGCGCGCTCGATTTTGCCGGCGGTACCGTCGTGCATATCAACGCCGCCGTGGCAGGCCTGGTGGGTGCCTTCCTGTTCGGCAAGCGCATCGGCTTCGGCCGTGAGGCGCTCAAGCCGCACAGCCTGACGCTGACCATGGTGGGTGCCTCGCTGCTGTGGTTCGGCTGGTTCGGATTCAACGCCGGTTCGGCCCTGGAAGCCAACGGCAGCGCCGCCCTGGCTTTCGTCAACACGCTGCTGGCCACCGCCGCTGCCGTGCTGTCGTGGAGCTTCGGCGAATGGTTCGGCAAGAGCAAGCCGTCGATGCTGGGTGCTGCTTCGGGCGCCGTGGCGGGCCTGGTCGCCATCACTCCGGCCGCTGGCTTTGTCGGCCCCATGGGCTCGATCGTGCTGGGCCTCATCGCCGGCCTGCTGTGCCTGTGGGGCGTGAATGGCCTCAAGCGCATGCTGGGCATGGATGACACGCTCGACGTCTTCGGCGTGCACGGGGTGGGTGGCATCCTCGGCGCGCTGCTGACCGGCGTGTTCGCCGCGCCGAGCCTGGGCGGCACCGGCATCTACGACTACGTTGCCAACAAGGTGGCCGATGATTACTCGATCGGCGGCCAGTTGTGGATCCAGCTACAGGGCGTGCTGACCACCGTCATCTGGTCGGGCGTGGTGGCCTTCATCGCCTACAAGATCGTGGACGTCATCGTCGGCCTGCGCGTGCCGGAAGAGGAAGAGCGCGAAGGCCTGGACATCACGTCTCACGGCGAAACGGCTTACGAAGACTGACCGTCCGCGCATCTCCAGAAGACCCGGCCATGTGCCGGGTCTTCCTCATTGCAGCGCGCTCTACACCACTGGACGGGGGCTTTGAGCCGTTCCCGGGCCGGCGCGTCCTTAATTCCGATGTAAAAAACCTTCAATTGCCTGTCGTTATGCGCGCGCTTACATTGCAGAC
>OFCW01000028.1_pt1 | contig 67676 bp, 77 predicted proteins | sample 1520951 | NCBI WGS metagenome assembly OFCW01 (sample SAMEA4349680, study PRJEB24078) | microbial mat metagenome | biome: Terrestrial Biome; feature: Habitat; material: Microbial Mat | place: India | collected 2012-06-12 | depth 10 m | reverse complement strand
CCGCCAGGATCAGCCCCAGCTCATAGAGCAGCCACAGCGGCACCGCCAGCAGCAACTGCGACATCACATCCGGCGGCGTGACAACCGCCGCAATGATGAACGCTCCCACCACCACATACGGCCGCGCCTGGCGCAGCTTCTCCAGGCTGACGATGCCGAAGCGCACGAGCACCATCACCACCACCGGCACCTCGAAGGTGATACCGAAGGCGAGGAACGTGGTCATCGCAAAGCTCAGGTACTTGTCGATGTCGGTCGACATCTCGGCCCCGAGCGGCGCGTTGTAGTGCGCCATCACCTTGAACACCGTCGGGAAGACGAGGAAATACGCAAACGCCACACCGCACAGGAACAGCACGTAGCTGCTCACCACCAGCGGCATGATCATGCGCTTCTCGTGCGCATACAGCCCCGGCGCCACGAAGCGCCAGACCTGGTACAGCACCCATGGCAGTGCGATGAGGAAGGCAGCCAGCAGCGTCACCTTCATCGGCACGAAGAACGAGCCGGTGACGTCGGTCACGATCATGTGGCCATTCTTGGGGAGCGCCTGGATGAGCGGCCGGGAAAACAGGTTGAAGATGTCCGGCGCCCAGTAGACGAGCCCGAGAAAGATCAGCAGGACACCGGCACCGGCCTTGACGATGCGCTCGCGCAGTTCGACCAGGTGCGAGATGAAGGTTTCCTGCGCGCCGTCCTCGGGCGACTCTTGCGGATCGAGCGGAGCGGCACTCATGTCGGGTGGGAAGGGGATGCGGTCAGGGCGCACATGCCGGCGCCCGGAGGATCATTCGAAGAAAGAGCGCGCACGCGATTGCGCGGCGACGATGGGCGGGCGATGACGCTTGACGCGGGCCGCCCCCGATTGCGCCCACATGCGCACGCCCTGCTTCTGGCGGTACCACTTGGGCATCGAGAGCTGCTTGTTGCGCCAGCTGTTGCGGCCGTTGCGCGACTTGGCCGGTGCGGGCCGCCAATCGGGCGCCGAGGTGGCCGTCTGCTGCAATGCCGGATCGCCGAGCGCCTCATTCAGGCGCTCGTTGATCTCGCTCGTGTGTTTGCTGACCTCTTGGTGGATGGTCTGCTCGACATTGCGTGCGGCCTGTTCGAACTCGGTGCGCATCTTGCGCAGTTCCTCGAGTTCGATTTCGCGGCTGACTTCGGCCTTCACGTCGGCGATGTAGCGCTGTGCGCGGCCAAGCAGGGCGCCAGCGGTCCGCGCCACCTTGGGCAAACGCTCCGGGCCGATGACGACGAGCGCCACCGCGCCAATCAACGCCAGCTTGGAGATGCCGAGATCGATCATCGGTCAGCGCAGCCGTGCTCAGCCTTGCTTGGACTTGTCGCGCGCCTCGACGTCGATCGTCGTCGAGTCATGCAACTCGCGCGGCGGCTGGCCGGCGGTCTGCTGCGGGGCGGCGGGCTTGTCGTCCGCGGCGCCTTCGCGCATGCCGTCCTTGAAGCCCTTCACGGCGCTGCCCAGGTCCGAACCGATGTTGCGCAGCTTCTTCGTGCCGAACACCATCATGATGATCACCAGCACGATCAGCCAGTGCCAAATGCTAAAGGAACCCATGTCCTACTCCCACGTGAAATACCGCAAGTGGCGCCGCAGCGGTGGCAGCGCCATTGGTTGATGTTACTGGTTGGCGTACATCGGCTTGCTGTCGTTCAGATACAGCCAGCCCTTCACAATACGATACAGCATCCAGATGCCCAGAACCCAAAGCACCGCAAAGCCGATGAACGCGAGGGGAATGAGCACCACGCCAACCAAACCCCACAATACGCACCACCAGAACGAACGGATCTGCCACCGGAAGTGCGATTCGTACAGCGTACCGCGCACATCATCGCGCTTGACGTAGTCGATGATGATGGCGATCAGCGCGGTGACGCCGCCGGTCAGCCAGAATATGGCGTAGAGGGCATACAGGATATGCGTCAGGCGCTGCAGTCCGGCCAGACGCTCCGCGTCGTCCGTCACCACCATTGCCGCTCCGTACTTGTCCACGCTGCCTCCCTGCGACGATTCGCCACCGTAGTCAGTCACCCGCTACCTTATTCGCCCACCGCGTCCCGCGCCTGCGACTTGCGCAATGCCTTTTCCTCCAGGCCCGAGAGCCCTTCCCGGCGCGCGAGTTCATTGACGACGTCCTCCGGCGTCAGGTCAAAGTGCGACAGCAGCACCATGGTGTGGAACCAGAGGTCGGCCACTTCGTAGACGACCTTGGCGCGCGCGTCATCGGTCATGCCGGCAGCGCGGGCGTCCTTGGCGGCCATGACGGTCTCGGTGGCCTCTTCGCCGATCTTCTTGAGGATGGCGTCGTCGCCCTTGTTGAACAGGCGGGCGATGTAGCTTTTCTCGGGGTTGCCCCCATTGGCGAGCTTGCGCGATTCGAGCACCTCGCCCAGTCGGCGCAGCGTGTCACTCATGGTGGTGGCCGGTCTTGCCGGCGTAGATGTCGTCAGGATGCTTCAGCACGGGTTCGACCGTGTGCCAGTCGCCGTCTTCCGCGCTGCCCTCGAACTTCTGGAAGAAGCACGCGTGGCGCCCGGTATGGCAGGCGATGCCGCCAATCTGGGTGACACGCAACAGGACCACGTCTTCATCGCAGTCGAGGCGGATTTCGTGCACCTTCTGGATGTGGCCGGATTCCTCGCCCTTGTGCCACAGGCGCTTGCGCGAGCGCGACCAGAACACCGCCTCGCCCGTTTCGACAGTCTTCTGCAGCGCCTCGCGGTTCATGAAGGCGAACATCAGCACATCGTTGCTGCCCTGCTCCTGCACGATCACCGGTACCAGGCCGTTATCGTCCCAGCGGACCTTGTTGAGCCACTTCTTGGTCATGATCCGATCCGTACAGGAATGCCCTTTTCCGCCATGAACTGCTTGGCCTGGCCAACGGTGTATTCACCATAATGGAAGATGCTGGCCGCCAGCACCGCGTCGGCGTGGCCTTGCTGGATGCCGTCGGCGAGGTGCTGCAGGTTGCCGACGCCGCCGGAGGCGATGACCGGCACCGGCACGGCATCGGACACGGCACGCGTGAGTTCGAGGTCGAAGCCGGCCTTCGTGCCGTCGCGGTCCATGCTGGTCAGCAGGATTTCCCCCGCGCCGCGCTGCGCCATTTCGCGCGCCCATGCCACGGCATCCAGCCCCGTGCTCCTGCGGCCGCCATGCGTGAACACCTCCCAACGCGGCGTTTCGCCTTCGGCAGACACCTTCTTGGCGTCAATCGCCACGACGATGCACTGCGCACCGTGGCGGGCGCTGGCGTCCGACACGAGCTGCGGATTCGCCACCGCCGAGGAATTCATGCTGATCTTGTCCGCACCGGCATTGAGCAGGCGACGCACATCTTCGAGCGCACGCACGCCGCCGCCGACCGTCAGCGGAATGAAGACCTGCGAGGCCACGGCCTCGATGATGCCCAGCATCAGGTCGCGCCCGTCGGACGTGGCCGTGATGTCGAGGAAGGTGATTTCGTCGGCGCCCTGCTCGTCGTAGCGGCGCGCGATTTCAACGGGGTCGCCCGCGTCGCGCAACTCGACGAAGTTGACGCCCTTGACCACCCGGCCGTTGGTCACGTCCAGGCAGGGGATGATTCGTTTGGCTAGCATGATGAGTCGGGCGCCACAGCACCCGTTGCGCGCGGCTTATGCCGCGCCGAGTTTGTCCGCGAGGGCTTGCGCTTCCTTGAAGTTCAGGTCGCCCGAATAGATGGCGCGGCCGCAGATCACGCCCTCCACGCCATGCTCTTCGACCGCGCACAGGTGGTCGATGTCCTTCAGGTTGGACAGACCGCCGCTGGCGATCACGGGAATGGTGACCGACTGCGCCAGCTTGACGGTGGCATCGATATTGATCCCCTGCAGCATGCCGTCGCGGCCGATGTCGGTGTAGATGATCGCTTCGACGCCGTAGTCCTCGTATTTCTTGGCGAGGTCTGCGACTTCGTGGCCGGTCAGCTTGCTCCAGCCGTCCGTCGCCACCTTGCCGTCCTTGGCATCGAGCCCGACGATGATGTGCCCGCCGAATGCGGTGCAGGCATCCTGCAGGAAGCCCGGGTTCTTGACGGCCGCCGTACCGATGATGACGTACGACAGGCCGTCGTCGAGCCAGCGCTCGATGGTATTGAGGTCGCGGATGCCGCCGCCGAGCTGTACCGGAATCTCGTCACCGACCTCGGCGATGATGGCCTTGATGGCGGCCTCGTTGCGCGGCTTGCCCACGAAGGCGCCGTTCAGATCGACAAGGTGCAGCCGGCGGGCGCCCTGCTCGACCCAATGCCGCGCCATGGCGGCCGGGTCTTCCGAGAACACGGTGGCTTGGTCCATATCGCCTTGCTTGAGGCGCACACACTGACCGTCCTTCAGGTCGATGGCCGGGATGAGCAGCATAGTCGTAACGACAAAGTTGAGGGGGTGGAGGTAAACGGGGTTCGGTTGCAGCAACGACGATAGCGAGGCCGACTCACGGGTTCCAGTGCACGAAATTCCGGTAGATCTGCAGGCCGGCCTGCGCACTTTTTTCCGGGTGAAACTGTGTGGCAAAAATATTATCCCGGGCGATGGCGCAGGTAAACCGCACGCCGTATTCGGTCTCTCCAACCGACTCTTCGGCGTTTTCGGGCTGCGCGTAGTAGCTGTGCACGAAATAGAAATAAGCTTGATCGGGCACACTTTCCCAGAGGGCGTGGGCACGACTCTGGTGCACGCGGTTCCAGCCCATCTGCGGCACCTTGTACCGCGAACCATCCGGCTGCAACTGCCCGTCGAGATCGAACCGGATCACGTCGCCCTTGATCAGGCCGAGACCGGGCGTGTATTGCTCGCCGACGCGCGCTTCGGTGCTGCGCTCGAGCAGCATCTGCTCGCCCACGCACACGCCCAGCATCGGCTTGGTGCGGGAAGCCTCCAGCACGGCGTCGCGCAGTCCGGATTGGTCAAACGCAGCCATGCAGTCGGGCATGGCACCCTGCCCCGGCAGCACCACGCGGTCTGCCGCGCGGATTTCGTCGGCTTGCGCACTGATGCGCACATCCGCCTCGGGAGCCACGGCCATGAGGGCCTGCGCCACGGAGCGCAGATTGCCCATGCCGTAATCGACGATTGCGATCTTAGTCATGACTTCACTCAAGCCCGAAGGACGGGCAACAGGGTTTTCAGCCCATCAACGATAAATTCCACCGCCAGCGCCGCCAGGATCAGGCCCATCAGCCGCGTGCCGACATTGATGCCGGTGCGGCCAATCACGCGCGCGATGGGCTCGGCGGCGCGCAACACGATCCAGACCACGACCGCGATCGCCGCGCCCACGCCCACCAGGAGAAACAGCTCCCACCAGTGCCGGGTCTTGCCCGCATAGACGATCACGGTGCTGATCGAGCCCGGGCCCGTGAGCAGCGGAATCGCCAGCGGCACGACCGCGATGCTGGCCTTGGCGCCGGCCTCATCTTCTTCTTCGGGCGTGGCCTTGGTGCGGCTCGTCTGCGCATTGAGCATGTTCAGCGCGATCATGAGCATGATGATCCCGCCGCCCACCTGCAGTGAACCGACCGAGAACCCGAAAAAGCTGATGATCTGCTCGCCCAGCAAGGCCGACAGGCCGATCACGATGGCCACGGAAATCGCCGCGACCTGGATCGTGCGCTGCTTTTCTTCGTCGGTCTGGCTCTCCGTCAGGCTGATGAAGAACGGGATCGCGCCGATCGGGTTGATCAGCGCGAGCAGCGAGAAAAAACTCTTGGTGAGATCCATCGGATCGGCGGCCGGTTTTGGATTCGGGTAGGCGCGGCCAGGCCGACGCAGTGATTTACAGGGCGCCCTTGGTCGACGGAATCGTGCCGGCTGCGCGCGGATCGATCTCGACCGCCATGCGCAGCGCGCGGCCAAAGGCCTTGAAGACAGTCTCGATCTGGTGGTGCGCGTTGACGCCGCGCAGGTTGTCGATATGCAGCGTCACGCCGGCATGGTTGACGAACCCGCGGAAGAATTCGATGGACAGGTCCACGTCAAAATTGCCGACGCGCGCGCGCGTGAACGGCACGTGGAACTCCAGGCCCGGACGGCCGGAGAAATCGATGACCACGCGCGACAGGGCTTCGTCCAGCGGCACGTAGCTGTGGCCGTAGCGCACGATGCCCTTTTTGTCGCCGATGGCCTTGGCGACGGCCTGGCCCAGCGTGATGCCGACGTCTTCCACGGTGTGGTGATCGTCGATATGGGTGTCGCCGGTGGCCGAGATGTCCAGGTCGACCATGCCGTGACGGGCGATCTGGTCGAGCATGTGGTCGAGGAAGGGGACGCCGGTGTTCAGCGTCTGCTTGCCCGTGCCGTCCAAATCAAGGGCGACGCGGATCTGCGTTTCGGAGGTGTTGCGAGTGACCTCGGCACGGCGGCTCATGGGGCTTCCTGCAGCGATGCGGCAAACGCATCGAGAAATTGCGCGTTTTCTTCGGGATTGCTGACCGTCACGCGCAGACAGTTGGCCAGCAATGGGTGCATTTTACTGACGTTTTTGATGAGAATCCGCCGATCGAGCAGCCGATTGAACAGCCCTGCGGCATCCGGTACGCGCAGCAGGATGAAATTGGCCGCGCTCGGGAACACCGTCACGCCTGGCTGCGCAGACAACGCTTCCATCAGGCGGCTGCGCTCGGCGCGCAGGGTCGCTGCCTGGGCATCGAGCACATCGACGTGGTCGAGTACGAACTGGGCTGTGGCCTCGGTCAGCACATTCACGTTATAGGGCGGCCGCACCTTGTCCAGTTCGGCAATCCACTTGGCGTGCCCCGCCACATAGCCGAGGCGGATACCGGCCAGGCCGAGCTTGGACACCGTGCGCATGACCAGCACGTGGTCGAAGTCCGTCAGGCGCGGCATCCAGCTGTGCTGCGCGAACGGCTGGTACGCCTCGTCGACGACGACCAGGCTCTGGCATACCGGACCGCGTGCAGCGCGGATGATGGCGTCCATGTCGGCGGCATCGAACAGGTTGCCGGTCGGGTTGTTCGGATAGGCCAGGTAGATGACCGCGGGCTGGTGCTCGGCCATGGCGGCCAGCATCGCTTCGCGGTCCAGCGTGAGGTCGCCCCTGAGCGGTACGCCGACAAAGTTCAGACCCAGCAGCTGTGCCGACATTGCATACATCACGAACCCCGGCACCGGTGCCAGCACGGTCGCGCCCGGCTTGGCCGCGGCAATGGCGATCAGGCTGATGATCTCGTCCGAACCGTTGCCGAGCAGCACTTCGGCGCCGGCCGGCACGTGCATCACGCGCTTGAGCTGCGCCTTGAGCGCATCGGCCGTGGGCACGGGGTACCGGTTGAGCGCCACGTCTGCGAGGCGCTTGCCGAGCGCTTCGCGCAGCATCGCCGGCAGGTGGTACGGGTTCTCCATTGCGTCCAGCTTGACCATGCCGGTCGCGTCGGGCACGTGATACGCGCCCATGGCGCGAACGTCGTCGCGCACGATGCGGGCGAGCAGATCATCAAGGGTGGGCTGGGCTGGAGCGGTGGCGGTCATGGTGAGGCGTCGGATGTTATTCGGATGCGGCGCGTTGCAAGCGGTATTCGGCGCTGCGGGCATGCGCCTGCAGGCCCTCGCCGTAGGCCAGCTCGGCAGCGATCTCCCCCAGCATCTGCGCACCGGCCTCGCTGACCTCGATCAGGCTCGAGCGCTTGATGAAGTCGTACACGCCCAGCGGCGACGAGAAGCGCGCCGTGCGCGAGGTCGGCAGCACGTGGTTCGGCCCCGCGCAGTAATCCCCCAGCGATTCGCTCGTGTACTTGCCGAGGAACATCGCCCCGGCGTGGCGGATGCGCTCGGCCCACTGGCGCGGGTTCTCGGCGGAGATCTCCAGATGCTCGGGCGCGATGTCGTTGGCGATGTCGCACGCCTCTTCCATGTCGCGCACCTTGATGAGCGCACCACGGCCCGACAGCGACTGGGCAATCACGCTCCGGCGCGGCATGTCTTCGAGCTGGCGGGTGATGCTGGCCTCCACCTGCGCGATGAACTCAGCGCTCGGGCACAGCAGGATCGACTGCGCGAGCTCGTCGTGCTCGGCCTGGGAAAACAGGTCCATCGCCACCCAATCCGGTTCGGTCGTGCCATCGCAGATCACGAGGATTTCCGACGGGCCGGCGATCATGTCGATGCCCACGGTGCCGAACACGCGGCGCTTGGCGGCCGCCACGTACGCGTTGCCAGGGCCGACGATCTTGTCGACGGCGGGGACGGTCTCCGTACCGTAAGCGAGCGCCCCCACGGCCTGCGCGCCGCCGATGGTGAAGACGCGGTCCACGCCAGCGATGCAGGCCGCGGCCAGAACGAGGTCATTGCGCACGCCGCCCGGCGTCGGCACCACCATGATGATTTCCTTGACGCCAGCCACGCGTGCCGGGATCGCGTTCATCAGCACCGACGACGGATACGCAGCCTTGCCGCCCGGCACGTAGATGCCCACGCGATCCAGCGGCGTGACCTTCTGGCCGAGCACCGTGCCATCGGCTTCGGCATATTCCCAGCTGTGCGTGCCGCACTCGAGCTTCTGCTTCTCGTGGTAGGCGCGCACGCGAGCAGCCGCGGCTTCCAGGGCGGCGCGGCGCTTGGGTTCCAGGCCGTCCAGCGCGGCCTGCAGCACGGTGGGCGACAGTTCCAGCGCCGCCAGGCTCTCGGCTTCGATGCGGTCGAAGCGGCGCGTGGCATCCAGCACGGCGGCGTCGCCGCGCGCCTTCACGTCGGCCAGGATCTGCGCCGCGGCGCGGTCGATGGCTTCGTCTTCGCTCGCCTCGAAGGCGAGTACCTGGCGCAGTTGCGCCGCGAATCCGGCGTCGGCCGAATCCAGCTTACGGATGGTCAGGCTCATGCGGGTTCCCCAACGCGCTCGCCCTGGGCGGAGGCGCGGTCAAAAGCGTCGAGGATCGGCGCCAGCCGCTCGCGCTTCAACTTCAGCGCAGCCTGGTTGACGACGAGCCGGGACGAGATCTGCACGATCTCCTCCACCTCGACGAGGTTGTTCGCGCGCAGCGTGCCGCCCGTGCTGACCAGGTCGACGATGGCGTCGGCCAGGCCCACCAGCGGGCCCAGCTCCATCGAGCCATACAGCTTGATCAGGTCGACGTGCACGCCCTTCTTGGCGAAGTGCTCGCGCGCGGTATTCAGATACTTCGTCGCCACGGCCAGGCGCGCCCCCTGGCGCACCGCATTGGCGTAATCGAAGCCCTTGGGCACCGCCACCGACATGCGGCAGCGGGCGATGTTCAGATCGATGGGCGCATACAGGCCCGCCATCCCGTGCTCCATCAGCACGTCGCGGCCGGCCACGCCGAAATCTGCGGCACCGTACTGGACATACGTCGGCACGTCGGAGGCCCGGACGATGATCACGCGCAGCGCCGGGTCCGACGTCGGCAGGATCAGCTTGCGCGAGGTTTCCGGGTCTTCGGTCACCTCGATGCCGGCCGCCTTCAGCAGCGGCAGCGTCTCTTCAAAGATGCGCCCCTTGGAGAGCGCCAGCGTGAGCTGGTTGGAAGCGGACTGGAATGCGTTCATGGCGGGCTTAACCCTGGATACGGCGGATCTTGGCGCCAACGGCGGAGAGCTTGTCTTCGATGCGGTCGTAGCCACGATCGAGGTGATAGATGCGATCGACCAGCGTCTCGCCCTGCGCCACCAGGCCGGCAATCACCAGGCTCGCGGAGGCACGCAGGTCGGTCGCCATGACGGTCGCGCCCGACAGTTGCTCGACGCCGGTCACCACCGCCGTCTTGCCCTCGATGACGATGTTGGCGCCCAGGCGGTTGAGCTCCTGCACGTGCATGAAGCGGTTCTCGAAGATGGTCTCCGTCACCGTCGCCGAACCTTCGGCAATGGCGTTGAGCATCATGAACTGCGCCTGCATGTCGGTCGGAAACGCCGGGTACTCGGACGTGCGGAAGCTCACGGCCTTCGGGCGGCCGGTCATCTGCACGCGGATCCAGTCCTCCCCGGTGGTGAGCGTCACGCCCGCCTCGCGCAGCTTGTCGAGCACCGCATCGAGGATGCCTGGCGGCACGTCGCGCAGCGTCACGTCACCGCCGGCGGCGGCCACGGCGCACAGGAAGGTGCCGGCCTCGATGCGGTCGGCGATCACGGTGTGCTGCGCACCGCGCAGCGCTTCGACACCTTGAATCACCAGGCGATCGGTGCCGATGCCCTCGATGCGCGCACCCATCTTCACCAGCAGGTTGGCAAGGTCGGTCACCTCGGGCTCGCGTGCGGCATTTTCCAGCACGGTTTCGCCATCGGCCAGTGCGGCGGCCATCAGTAGGTTTTCAGTGCCCGTGACCGTCACCATGTCGGTGACGATGCGCGCGCCGCGCAGGCGCTTGGCGCCGTTGGCCAGCTTGGCTTCGATGTAGCCGTGCTCGATGACGATCTCGGCCCCCATCTGCTGCAGGCCCTTGATGTGCTGATCGACCGGACGCGCCCCGATGCCGCAGCCGCCCGGCAGCGACACACGTGCGTGGCCGAAGCGGGCCAGGAGCGGCCCCAGCACCAGGATCGAGGCGCGCATGGTCTTCACGAGATCGTACGGGGCTTCCGGCGTGTGGATGGCGCCCGCGTCGAGCGTCACGTCGTGGCCGTTCTGCGTGCCTTCGACGCCCATCTGCCGGAGCAGCTTGAGCATCGTGCGCACGTCCTGCAGGTTGGGCACGTTGTGCAGCACCAGCGGCTCGGGCGTCAGCAGCGCAGCACACATGATGGGCAGCGCAGCGTTCTTGGCGCCGGAGACACGGATTTCGCCCGACAGCGGGCCATTGCCTTCGATCAGCAGTTTGTCCATGAGCGAGACGTCTCGTCGTGCGGGGCGCTCTGCGAGCGCGGAATCGGGAACAGCAGCGGAAACAGCAGCGGAATCGGGATCAGCGACAACAGCCGTGGGATCGAGCTCGGCCATCAGGATTTCCACTCCGCCGGCGTCAGCGTCTTCATGGACAACGCATGGATTTCCGCACGCATGCGGTCGCCCAGCGCTGCGTACACGAGCTGATGGCGCTGGATCAGACGCTTGCCTTCAAACTGCGCGCTGACAATGGTGGCAAAGAAATGCTGCCCGTCGCCCTCGACTTCGAGGTGCTCGCACGGCAGGCCGGTTTGGATGTACTGCTTGACTTGTTCGGGTGTGGGCAACATGGCCGTCCCTTCTCCTGCAAAACGTTAGGGTGAGCGTCGTTCGTTTTGTTATCGACGCGTCAATGGCGCAGCTTGTAGCCCGTGCGCAGCATGTGCAGGGCAATCCCCCCCACCACGACCAGCGCGATCAGCATCACGCCGAGGCTCGTCGCCACCGGCACGTCGGACACGCCGAAGAAGCCGTAGCGGAAGCCGTCGATCATGTAGAAGAACGGGTTGGCGTGGGACACCGCCTGCCAGAACGGCGGCAGCGAATGAATCGAGTAGAACACGCCCGCCAGGAAGGTGGCCGGCACGATCAGAAAGTTCTGGAATGCCGCGAGCTGGTCGAACTTCTCGGCCCAGATGCCGGCAATCAGTCCGAGCGTGCCGAGCACCGCCGCGCCCAGCACGGCAAACACGATGATCCACAGCGGTTGCGCGAAGTGCAGGTGCGCAAACCACGTCGTCACCAGCAACACGCCCGCGCCCACGGCCAGGCCACGGATGACGGACGCACACACGTACGCGCCGAACATCTCCCAGTGCGAGAGCGGCGGCAGCATGATGAACACGAGATTGCCGGTGATCTTCGACTGGATGAGCGACGACGAGCTGTTCGCAAACGCGTTCTGCAGCACGCTCATCATCACCAGGCCCGGCACCAGGAAGGCGGTGTAGCTCAGCTGGTCGAACACCTTGACCCGGTCTTCCAGCACGTGGCCGAAGATCAGCAGATACAGCAGCGCGGTCAGCACCGGCGCGGCCACGGTCTGGAAGCTCACCTTCCAGAAGCGCAGCACCTCCTTGTACAGCAGCGTGCGGAAGCCGACCCAGCGGCCCGGCAGGCTTTCGGGGATGGCGTTCATGCGGCGGGCTCCAGCGCGGTTTCGGGTGTTTGCGGCACGGCAGGGATACCACCCTCGCGGCGCATGATCTGTACAAACACGTCTTCGAGGTCGGCCTTGGCGATTTCCATGTCGTCGATCTCGCAGCCTGCCTGACGGCAGGTGGAGAGGATCTGCTCGACCTCGCCGTAGCCCGACAGGCGCAAGCGCACGCCGCGCTCGCCATGGTTGCCGGGCAGGCGCAGGCCTCCGAGCGAAGCCGGCAGCGCACCGCGCGAGAAGCTGAGCACCAGTTGCAGACCGGCAAATTGCGACAGCAGATTGGCCGTGCGATCGAGCGCCACCACCTCGCCAAACTTGAGCATGGCAATGCGGTCGCACAGGGACTCGGCCTCTTCGAGATAGTGCGTAGTCAGCACGACCGTGTGGCCTTCCCGGTTCAGGCGCGAGATGAACTTCCACAGCGTCTGGCGCAGTTCGACGTCCACGCCGGCGGTGGGCTCGTCCAGCACGATGACAGGCGGACGGTGCACCAATGCCTGCGCCACCAGCACGCGGCGCTTCATGCCGCCCGAAAGCGCACGCATGTTGGCGTCGGCCTTGCTGGTGAGGTCCAGGTTGGCCATGACCTCGTCGATCCAGTCGTCGTTCTTGGTCAGGCCGAAATAGCCCGACTGCAGGCGCAGCGTCTCGCGCACCGTGAAGAACGGGTCGAACACCAGTTCCTGCGGTACCACACCGAGCTTGCGGCGCGCCGTGCGGTAGTCGGAGACGACGTCGTGACCGAGCACCCGCACGCTTCCGGAGTCCGCGCGATTCAGCCCGGCGAGGATGGAGATCAGCGTGGTCTTGCCCGCGCCGTTGGGGCCAAGCAGGCCGAAAAACTCGCCCTGCTCGACAGACAGGCTCACGCCCTTGAGCGCTTGCAACGATTTGTAGCGCTTGCGGACGTCAGCGATTTCGATGGCTTTCATGGCCGACAAAGTGAACTACCCTGCGCATATCCGGCTCGCAGGTCGACGTGGCGACCGCGGCCCGGGTGCCACACGCGGCGGCGGCAGAGCGACAAACCCAGAATTATAGGGGAACTGCACCAAGAGACTGCGGCGCGGCAAACGGCGCCGGCCGGATGCCCGGAACGCACGCGGCGCCCGGCGCGGAGCGCGGCATCGCGATGTCGGGTGGCGGGAATGACCCCGCGCCTCGCACCGGACGCCGCCTCAATGTCGTACGTGAGGGTGGGTTGCGGCTGCCGGCGCCATCGCCAGCAGGGATTCGACGCCGTAGAGCGTCGCAAGATTGGAAAGCGCTTCCGGCGCGCCTGCGATATCGAGCGCGATGCCGTGCGCCCGGGCCGTCCGCTGCCAGGACAGCAGGACCGCCACGGCGGAGGAGTCGACCTGCGACAGCCCCGCGCAGTCGATACGCAGGGCTGCCATGCCGGCCTCGCGCGCCCGGCCGAGCTGCGCCTCGCCCTCGCACAGAACGCGCGGCGCTTCGCGATGGGTCAGCGGGCCGGACAAGGTCAACATGGTCGAAGTCAGAAAAAGAAACAGCGGCCAGACTTGACCGCTGCGTCGATTCTACCGGAAGGCCGCTTACTTCGCCGGGCGCTTTTCGAGCTGCGCGTTGCGCTCGTTCAGGAAGCTGACCAGCCCGGCAACGCCGCCGCGCTTGCTGATGACGTCGGCAAACTGGTTCTTGTACGTCTCCGACAGCCACAGGCCGCTGATGTTGATGTCGTAGACCTTCCAGCCATTGGCGGTCTTCTCGAGGCGATAGTCCAGGGCGACCGGCTCGCCGTTGTTGTTCACGGTCGAACGGACCACCACGTCGGTGTCGTCGGCCGCGGCGCGGAACGGCTTGTACGTGACCGTCTGGTTCTTCACGTTCGACAGCGCGCCCGCGTAGGTGCGGATCAGCAGGGTCTTGAAGCCCTCCTGAATCTGCTGCTGCTGCTCCGGCGTCGCCTGGTTCCAGAACCGGCCCATGGCGATCTGCGTCGTGCGCTTGAAGTCGGCACGCGGCACGATCTTGTCGTCCACGAGTTGGAAGACCTTGGCCATGTTGCCGCTGCGCAGCTCCGGGTCATTCTTGATGGTGGTCAGCACGTCGTCCACGGCGGCTTTGACGGTGGCCTGGGCGTCCGCTTCCTGGGCATGGACAGGTGCGGCAGCCACGGCTGCCGTCAGCGTGAGGCCGGCAAACACGGAGCGGAGAACTTTCTTCAACATAGTCGCGTCCTTCTGATGTGATCTTGGTTTCGCCTGCAGCGTCGTCGCTGCGCTTGTGCTGGCCGTTAGAACAGGCGGCCTCCAGCCGAGTTCGCGCTGCACCGGCGGGTTTTACGGCTTGTCACCATTGAGGCGACATTGTTACGAAGGCCGCCGTCAGCGGCGGAAAATCGGCCAATTGGGGGTGAGGCGCCGCGACGGCGATACCGTCCCGCTGCCGCCCCCCTGCGCGTCGCCATCGGCCTTCGCGCCCTCGCCGTCTTCAGGCAGATTGCCGTCGTAGATCAGGTAACGCCGGCGCTGCAGATACGCATCGCGCATGAAGGTGTACTTATCCACGGCGGCGTCCTCGAGCACGTTGCTGGCGCCCAGCAGGCTGGCGCGCACGTCGACCACCCGCAGCGCGGCCAGCGAATACGTCACCGTGCCGTCGAAGTAAGTGAGGGGATCCAGTTGCCAGTCGACCAGGAACCCCGCCGTATCGCGCACGGTGCTCGGGCCCAGCAGTGGCCACACGATGTACGGACCGGCCGGCACGCCCCACACGCCAAGCGTCTGGCCGAAGTCTTCCTTGTGTTTGGGCAGGCCGGCGTCCGAGGCGATGTCGATCAGGCCGCCCAGGCCGAACACGGTGTTGATGGCCACGCGCATGGTGTCTTCCAGCGCAGCCGTGCCCTTGAACTGCAGCAGGTTGTTGACGGCCGAGTAGACGTCGCCCGCGTTCGAGAAGAAATTCGACACGGCCGTACGCGCCGGGGACGGCACCACGTCAACGTACGTTTGCGCGACCGGCTTCAGTACGCCCTTGTCGAAGTCTTCGTTGATGCGGAAGACCTCGCGGTTGAACGGCTCGATCGGGTCGGCCGGATTGGCGTTCGGGCCGGTGGCACAGCCCGCCAGCAAGGCGGTGCCGGCCGCCACGGCCAGCGCAAGACTGCGCAGCGTGCGGATGGATGTTGTTGTTTTCATGGTTTATTGACTCCCAGTGCCCCCGGCGGGCTTGGTGCCGCCTGCCCCTGCATCGGCCGCCTTGCTGTAGAGGAACTGGCTGATGAGGTTCTCGAGCACCACGGCCGACTGCGTCATGGTGATCTTGTTGCCATTGGCGAGCATCGCCGAGTCGCCACCGGGCTCGATCCCGATGTACTGCTCGCCGAGCAGCCCCGAGGTCAGAATCTTGGCCGAGCTGTCCTTCGGAAACTGGTAGCGCTGGTCCATGTCGAGCACGGCGACAGCCTGGTAGCTCTTGTCGTCGAACAGGATCTGCGACACGCGGCCGACCACCACACCCGCGCTCTTGACCGGGGCCCGCACCTTCAGGCCGCCGATGTTGTCGAACGATGCTTTCACCTGATAAGTCTTGGCAAACGAGAACGCGCTCATGTTGCCGGCCTTGAGCGCCAGGAACAGCAGCGCCACGATGCCTACCAGCACAAACAGTCCGACCCAGAAATCGAGGAGGCTCTTACGCATGATCTTTTTCTCTTTGAACGGCCGCCATGTGGCGGCGGCTTAGCTGAACATCAGCGCCGTCAGCACGAAGTCCAGCGCCAGCACGGCCAGCGACGCGATCACCACCGTCCGCGTGGTCGCACGCGACACGCCCTCGGGCGTCGCCTTGGCCTCGTAGCCCTGGAACAGCGCGATGAAGGTCACGGCCACGCCGAACACCACACTCTTGATGACGCCGTTGAGCACGTCGTCCACCACATCCACGCCGGCCTGCATCTGCGACCAGAACGCGCCGGCATCCACGCCGATCAGGCCCACGCCGACAAAGTATCCACCCAGAATGCCGACCGCGCTGAAGATCGCAGCCAGCAGCGGCATGGCAATGAACCCGGCCCAGAAACGCGGCGCCAGCACACGGGCCAGCGGGTCCACGGCCATCATTTCCATGGCGATCAGCTGCTCGCCGGCTTTCATGAGGCCGATTTCGGCCGTGAGCGACGTACCGGCCCGGCCGGCAAACAGCAGCGCCGTCACCACGGGGCCCAGTTCGCGCACCAGCGACAGCGCCACCAGTAAGCCCAGGGCCTGCTCGGAGCCATAGCGATTCAGCGTGTAATAGCCCTGCAATCCCAGCACGAAGCCGACGAAGAGGCCCGATACCGCAATGATGATGAACGAATCGTTGCCGATGAAGCGCAGTTGCTCGATCACCAGGCGCGGGCGGCGCAGCACGTCGCCGGATGCGGCGAACATGGCCAGCAGCATGCGGGCGCCGTAGCCGAGACGACTGATCAGCGTGCGGACGAGAAAGCCGATGGTCGAGATCATCGCCCACCTCCGTTCGCCGCATCCTGGCCGAGGCCGAAATCGTCAGCCAGCGGCACCCCCGGGTAGTGGAACGGCACCGGGCCGTCGGCCTGGCCGTGCACGAACTGGCGCACGAACGGGTCCGTCGAGGCGGTCAGCTCGGCCGGCGTGCCCTCGGCGGCAATGCCGCCGTTGGCGATGAAGTAGACGTAGTCCGCAATATGGAACGTTTCCTGCACATCGTGCGAGACGATGATGCTCGTTGCGCCCAGGGCGTCGTTCAGCTTGCGGATGAGCGAGGCGGTCAGGCCCAGCGAGATCGGATCAAGCCCGGCGAACGGCTCGTCGTAGAGGATGATCGACGGGTCCAGCGCGATCGCGCGGGCCAGCGCCACGCGCCGGGCCATGCCGCCGGAAATCTGGGCGGGCATGAGGTCGCGCGCGCCGCGCAGGCCGACGGCGTTGAGCTTCATCAGCACGAGATCGCGGATGAGGGGCTCGGGCAGCTTGGTGTGTTCGCGCAGCGGAAATGCCACATTGTCGAACACGGACATATCGGTAAACAGCGCCCCGAACTGGAACAGCATGCCCATCTGGCGGCGCACGGCGTACAGCGCAGGCTTGTCCAATGCGCCGATGTCCTGGCCGAGCACGCGCACGGTGCCCGCCGCTGCGCCGACCTGCCCGCCGATCAATCGCAGGATCGTGGTCTTGCCGCAACCTGAGCCGCCCATGACAGCCACCACGCTGCCCTTGGGCACGCGCATGCACAGGCCGGACAGGATGCGCCGCTCGCCTGGCTGGTAGGCGAAATCGACCTGATCGAGTTCGACAACGGCGTTGGGAGTCTGGCTGGACACGGATATTGTCGGCTGAGGGCTCGGCGGATTGGCGGCTTTGGCTCGCCGCATCTTGTTCTCTTGGTGCCGCGCTGGCTTGCGACGCGGCCCGCCATTATAGGTGGAAACCCGCGTAGCCCGTCAGTCACGCCATGCTTACCGACAGTTTGTGTGGCTTGCGTGCCGCGCTCGCTGCGCTGGCCTTGCAGGTGGCTGAGGGCGCACTGTCGGCGCAGGCCGATTCCTTTGCGTTCATTCGCCGCTGTCGAGTCGCAGATCGGCGTGCCGGATCACCGCCTGCCAGTGGGCGGCGTCGCTGCGCACGGTCTGGGTAAAAGTGTCCGGCCCGTCCCATTCCGGCTCGAAGCCGCCAGCGCGCAGTGTCGCGCCCACGTCTACCGAACGGACCGCGCGGCGCAGTTCGGCCGCGGCCCGCACGGCAAGCAGCCGCGGCGTGCGCGCCGGCATGAAGGCGCCGATCCATGCACTGCGGTCGAACCCCGCCAAGCCGCCCTCGCGCAACGTCGGGACGGCGGGCGCAAACCGCGACCGCACGCCGCCCGTCACGCCCACCAGCCGCAGTTGCCCACTGGCGGCTGCCGCCGCCACGCTCGGATAGCACGCAAAGCAGGCCGCCATCCGCCCTGCGAGGACTTGCTGGACGAGCCCCGCCTCGCCGCGGACGGCCACATGCGGCGCGTGAAAGGCGTAGTCCCGGACAAACTGCTCGGCAACGAGGTGGGACCACGTGCCAAGCACGTCCGACCCGCAATTGACGGTGACGGTTTCAGCACGCGCCCGTGCCAGGAGATCGGTGATGGTGTGGATCGGCAACCGCGCGTCGACCGCCAGGAACAACGGCAGCGCCGCCACCATCGCCACGGGCTGGAAGTCGCGCAGCGGATCATAGGACGCCGCTTCAAGCGCAGGCTGGGCGACAAACGTCGTCTGCTGAAGCAGCAGGGTGTGGCCGTCCGACGGGGCACGGGCCACCGCCTCGCCGGCCGCCATGCCATTGGCGGCGGGCCGGTCTTCCACACCGACGGGGCGGCCGACCTGCTGCTGCAACTGCGCGGCCAACGCCCGCGCCAGCGCATCAAACGCGCTGCCCTCGGCTGACGGCACCACGAAACGCAGCGACTGAGACGGATAGCCCTGCAGCAACGCATGGGCGGGCAACGCCAGCGACGCCGACAGCGCAGCGAGCGACGCCACGACGCACCGCCGCCGCGCATCGGGCGCTTCGGAAACAGTGACGGACGCATGGCGGGCGCGCATTCGCATCGAAGAAGACGGGGCCGGGGAAATTGCATTCTAGAAATCAGCGCGTCCGCCCTGCACCCATGTAAACCATGTCGATGTAAACCATGAAGCCGCCGACCGCCAAAGAAAAAGGCCCGCCAAGGCGAGCCTTGGGGGCCTGGGGTCAGCCGGTCGAACCGCGTGGTCAGCGCGGCAGTTCCGAGTGCCCCATGAGGAACGCGTCCACCGAGCGCGCAGCCTGCCGGCCTTCGCGGATGGCCCACACGACCAGCGACTGGCCACGGCGCACGTCACCGGCGGCAAACACCTTCGGCACGTTGGTCGCGTAGGCGTTGTCGCCTTCGGTGGAGGCGCGTGCGTTGTTGCGCGCATCCTTGGTCACGCCGAAGGCGTCCAGCACGCCGCCGACCGGGTTGGTAAAGCCCATCGCCAGCAGCACGAGGTCGGCCTTGAGCGTAAACTCGCTGCCTTCGATCTCGCTCATCTTGCCGTCCTTCCATTCGAGGCGGACTGCCTTGAGGGACGTCACGCGGCCGTTCTCGCCGATGAGCTCCTTGGTGGCGACCGACCAGTCGCGCTCGCAACCCTCGTCGTGCGACGACGACGTGCGCAGCTTGATCGGCCAGTACGGCCACACCAGCGGCTTGTTCTCTTCTTCGGGCGGGCGCGGCAGCAGCTCGAACTGCGTGACCGACGCGGCGCCATGGCGGTTGGACGTGCCCACGCAGTCCGAACCCGTATCGCCGCCGCCGATCACGATGACGTGCTTGCCATCCGCGCGGATCGGGTTCGGCGCGTCGCCGGCCACCTCCTTGTTCTGCGGGATCAGGAATTCCAGGGCGTAGTGCACGCCATCCAGATCACGGCCCGGCACCGGCAGATCGCGCGGCACTTCCGAACCGCCCGTCAGCACGACGGCGTCGAACTGCTTGAGGATGTCGTCGGCGGAGATCATCTCGCGCGCGTCGTTGCAGATGCCTGCCGGAACCGTCTTGTCGCCGACGATGACGCCGGTGCGGAACGTCACGCCCTCGGCTTCCATCTGCTGCATGCGGCGGTCGATGTGCGCCTTCTCCAGCTTGAAGTCGGGGATGCCGTAGCGCAGCAGGCCGCCGATGCGGTCGTTCTTTTCGAACACCGTCACGTCATGGCCGGCGCGCGCCAGTTGCTGCGCAGCGGCCAGGCCGGCGGGGCCCGAGCCGACCACGGCGACGGTCTTGCCGGTCTTGTGCTTCGGCACCTGCGGCGCCACCCAGCCCTCTTCCCAGGCCTTGTCGATGATGGCGTGCTCGATCGACTTGATGCCGACCGGCAGCTCGTTGATGCCCAGCGTGCAGGCCGCCTCGCACGGTGCCGGGCAGATGCGGCCCGTGAACTCGGGGAAGTTGTTGGTCGAGTGCAGCACCTCGATCGCCGTCTTCCAGTCCTGGCGGTACACCAGGTCGTTGAAGTCCGGGATGATGTTGTTGACCGGGCAGCCGTTGTTGCAGAACGGGATGCCGCAGTCCATGCAGCGCGCGCCCTGGATCTTGGCTTCGTTGTCCGCCAGTGCGAACACGAACTCCTTGTAATGCTTCACGCGCGCTTCGGGCGCTTCGTATGCCTCGTTCTGGCGGGGAAATTCGAGAAAACCGGTCGCCTTGCCCATGGTGTCCTTCCTGACCCGATGCACGCGTGCATCGGATCGTCGTATCAGTTGCGTTGTATTCGGTGGCGGCGGACGGCGGATCACCGAAGATCCGTCATCCGCCTGGTCGCTGGATCAGGCTCAAGCCGCGATTTGCTCGCGACCGGCTTCCTGTTCGCGTTCGTACATCTCGGCCAGCGCGCGCTTGTACTCGGTCGGGAAGACCTTGACGAAGCGGCGGCGTGCGTTGGTCCAGTCGGCCAGCAGTTCCTTGGCGCGCTCGGAGCCGGTGTAGCGGAAGTGCTTTTCCACCAGCGCCTTGAGGAGCTGCTCGTCGAGCACGCGCTCGCCACCGACCTTGTGCCAGGTCGCAGGCGTGTGCGCCTTCTCCTGGTCTGCCGCCGACAGTACGGATTCCAGCGCGACCTGCGCCGTGTTGCAGCGCTTGTCGAACAGGCCGTCCTCGTCATAGACGTAGGCCACGCCACCGGACATGCCCGCCGCAAAGTTGCGGCCGGTCGCGCCCAGCACGACGACAGTGCCGCCGGTCATGTACTCGCAGCCGTGATCGCCCGTGCCCTCCACCACCGTGGTGGCGCCGGAGTTGCGCACGGCGAAGCGTTCGCCGGCCACGCCGTTGAAGAAGGCTTCGCCGGCCAGCGCGCCGTACAGCACCGTGTTGCCGACGATGATGTTCGACGTCGGCTCACCGCGGAATTCGTGCGGCGGGCGCACGATCACACGACCGCCCGACAGGCCCTTGCCGACGTAGTCGTTGGCGTCGCCCACAAGGTCCAGCGTGATGCCGTGGGCCAGGAAGGCGCCAAACGACTGGCCCGCCGTCCCCTGCATCTGGATGTGGATCGAATCGTCCGGCAGGCCTTCATGGCCGTAGCGCTTGGCCACCTCGCCCGACAGCATCGCGCCCACGGTGCGGTTGACGTTGCGCACCGGCTGGATGAACGACACACGTTCGCCCTTCTCCAGCGCAGCCTTGGCCTTCTCGATGAGCTGGTGATCCAGCGCACGATCGAGACCGTGGTCCTGCACGTCAACCTGGTAGCACGGCTCGCCTTCCTTCTTCGCCGGCTGATAGAAGATGCGCGTGAAGTCCAGGCCGCGCGCTTTCCAATGTTCGATGCCGGCCTTCGTGTCGAGCAGGTCGGCGCGGCCGATCAGCTCGTTGAAGGTGCGGATGCCCAGCTGCGCCATGATCTCGCGCACTTCTTCAGCAACGAAGAAGAAGTAGTTCACCACGTGCTCGGGCTTGCCCGAGAACTTCTTGCGCAGCACCGGATCCTGCGTCGCCACGCCCACCGGGCACGTGTTCAGGTGGCACTTGCGCATCATGATGCAGCCCTCGACCACCAGCGGCGCGGTCGCGAAGCCGAATTCATCCGCGCCCAGCAGCGCCCCGATCACGACGTCGCGGCCGGTCTTCATCTGGCCGTCCGCCTGCACGCGGATGCGGTTGCGCAGGCCGTTGAGCATCAGCGTCTGCTGCGTCTCGGCCAGGCCCAGCTCCCACGGCGTGCCGGCGTGCTTGATCGACGACCACGGCGAAGCGCCCGTGCCGCCGTCATGGCCGGCGATCACCACGTGGTCGGCCTTGGCCTTGGCGACACCTGCGGCCACCGTGCCCACGCCGACTTCCGAAACGAGCTTGACCGACACGTCCGCGCGCGGGTTCACGTTCTTCAGGTCGTGGATCAACTGCGCCAGGTCTTCGATGGAGTAGATGTCGTGGTGCGGCGGGGGCGAGATCAGGCCCACGCCCGGCACCGAGTAACGCAGCTTGCCGATGTAGTCCGTCACCTTGTGGCCGGGCAACTGACCACCCTCGCCGGGCTTGGCACCTTGGGCCATCTTGATCTGGATCTGATCGGCAGACGCCAGGTACTCGGCCGTCACGCCAAAGCGGCCCGAGGCCACCTGCTTGATCTTCGAGCGCAGCGAATCGCCTTCCTGCAGTTCGAGATCGCGCTCGACCACTTCGCGGCCGATCACGTCCGACAGCTTGGTGCCCTGCTTGATCGGGATGCCGCGCAGCTCGTTGCGGTAACGGCGCTCGTCTTCACCGCCCTCGCCCGTGTTCGACTTGCCGCCGATGCGGTTCATCGCCACGGCCAGCGTGGTATGCGCCTCGGTCGAGATCGAGCCGAGCGACATCGCGCCGGTGGCAAAGCGCTTGACGATCTCCTTGGCCGGCTCGACTTCTTCCAGCGGAATCGCGCGCGCCGGGTCCACCTTGAACTCGAACAGGCCGCGCAGTGTCATGTGGCGCTTGCTCTGGTCGTTGATGAGGTTCGCGTATTCCTTGTACGTCTGGTACGAATTCGCGCGGGTGGCGTGCTGCAGCTTGGCGATCGAATCCGGCGTCCACATGTGCTCTTCGCCGCGGATGCGGAAGGCGTATTCGCCGCCGGCGTCGAGCATGTTGGCCAGGACCGGCGCATCGCCAAAGGCGTCATGGTGCAGGCGCAGCGCTTCTTCGGCCACTTCGAAGATGCCGATGCCGCCCACGTTGGATGCCGTGCCGTGGAAGTACTTGTCCACCAGCTCGCGCGACAGGCCGATCGCCTCGAAGATCTGTGCACCGGTGTACGACATGTACGTCGAGATGCCCATCTTGGACATCACCTTCTGCAGGCCCTTGCCGATCGCCTTGATGAAGTTGTAGATCGCTTTGTCGGCGGTCAGGCCCAGGCCCGGGGCGAGCTCGGCCAGCGTTTCCATCGCGAGGTACGGATGCACGGCTTCGGCGCCGTAGCCGGCCAACAGCGCAAAGTGATGCACTTCGCGGGCCGAACCCGTCTCGACCACCAGACCGGTGCTCGTGCGCAGGCCCTTCTCCACCAGGTGATGGTGGATGGCCGACGTGGCGAGCAACGCCGGAATCGCGACCTGCTTTTCGTCCACGCCGCGGTCCGACACGATCAGGATGTTGTAGCCCGACTTGACCGCATCGACGGCTTCGGCGCACAGCGAGGCCAGGCGTGCTTCGATGCCTTCCTTGCCCCACGCGACCGGGTAGCAGATGTCCAGCTCGTAAGCCATGAACTTGCCGCCGGTGTAGTGCTCGATGTTGCGGATCTTCGCCATGTCCTTGAAGTCCAGCACGGGCTGGCTCACTTCAAGACGCATCGGCGGGTTGATGTTGTTCAGCTCGAGCAGGTTCGGCTTCGGCCCGATGAACGAGACGAGCGACATCACCACGTTTTCGCGGATGGGGTCGATCGGCGGGTTCGTGACCTGCGCGAACAGTTGCTTGAAGTAGTTGTAGAGCGTCTTGTTCTTGGAGGACAGCACGGCCAGCGGGCTGTCGTTGCCCATGGAGCCGGCGGCTTCTTCACCGTTGGCGGCCATCGGGGCCATCAGGAACTTGACGTCTTCCTGCGTGTAGGCGAAGGCCTGCTGGCGATCCAGCAGCTTGGCAGCCGGCTTGGTTTCGGCCGCCACGTCTTCCGGCTTGGCTTCCAGCTCGTCGAGCTTGATGCGCACGGCATCGATCCAGCTCTTGTACGGCTTGGCATTGGCCAGGTTGTCCTTGAGCTCTTTGTCGTCGATGATGCGGCCCTGCTCCATGTCGATCAGGAACATCTTGCCCGGCTGCAGGCGCCACTTCTTGACGATGCGGGACTCGGGAATCGGCAGCACGCCGGCTTCGGACGCCATCACGACCATGTCGTCGTCGGTGACGTAATAGCGCGCCGGACGCAAGCCGTTACGGTCGAGCGTTGCACCGATCTGGCGGCCGTCGGTAAAGCAGATGGCGGCGGGGCCGTCCCACGGCTCCATCATTGCAGCGTGGTATTCGTAGAAGGCGCGACGGTTGTCGTCCATCAGCGTGTGCTGTTCCCACGCTTCCGGAATCATCATCATCATCGCCTGGGCCAGCGGATAGCCGGCCATCGTCAGCAGTTCGAGACAGTTGTCGAACGATGCCGTGTCGGATTGGCCCGGATAGATCAGCGGCCACAGCTTCGGCAGATCATCGCCCAGCACCGGCGACGAGATGCCGCCCGTACGCGCGTTGATCCAGTTGACGTTGCCCTTGACGGTGTTGATTTCGCCGTTGTGCGCGACCATGCGGTACGGGTGCGCCAGTTCCCATGCAGGGAACGTGTTGGTCGAGAAACGCTGGTGCACCAGCGCCAGCGCCGACACCGTGCGCGGGTCTGCCAGGTCCTGGTAGTAGCGGCCGACCTGTTCGCACAGAAGCAGGCCCTTGTAGACGATCGTGCGCGCCGACATCGACGGCACGAAGTATTCCTTGCCGTGCTTGAGCTTGAGCGCCTGGATGGCGTGGCTGGCGGTCTTGCGAATCACGTACAGCTTCCGCTCCAGCGCATCGGTGGTCATGATGTCGCGGCCGCGCCCGATGAAGATCTGGCGGATCACCGGCTCGGTCTTCTGCACCGTGGGCGACATCGGCATGGTCTTGTCGACCGGCACGTCGCGCCAACCCAGCACGACCTGGCCTTCCAGACGCACGGTGCGCTCAAGTTCCTGTTCGCAGGCGAGGCGCGAGGCATGTTCCTTCGGCAGGAAGATCATGCCGACGCCGTATTCGCCGGCCGGCGGCAGGTTGATGCCCTGCTTGGCCATCTCTTCGCGGAAGAACTGATCGGGAATCTGCAGCAGGATGCCTGCCCCGTCGCCCATCAGGGGGTCGGCACCGACAGCGCCCCGGTGGTCGAGGTTGTGCAGGATGCGCAGCCCTTGCTGGACGATCTCGTGGCTTTTCTTGCCCTTGATGTGCGCGACGAAGCCGACGCCGCAAGCGTCGTGTTCATTGGTCGGGTCGTACAGACCCTGGGCCGACGGCGCCGAAGGCGCGATGGGGAAGGAGTGTTGTTCCACGGCGTTCTTCCGATGTTATCGGTGCAGCTCGCCGTAGGCGGCCCTCTCGATGGTGCGGATGCGGGCAGAACAGCCAATGGCGCGCCGCACCATGAATGCGGGGTGAAACGAATATAAAAGAGCGGTCCGTAACACGCAAAAGGTTTTAAATGGGGTCGGATTAAATTAATAAATGCACACATGCGGTGCAGTCAAAAAAATGGGGACAGATAAAATTCGTGCACACGACTGTGCGCCCCATGCCCCGCGCCTATCGCGCCGACGTCGTGTCTTCCGCCTCCGGCTCGGCGGCCTGTCGGGGCGGTCTCCCCTTGGGCAGCGGCGCGACACGGCGCCCTCCGGTGCGCGCCAACGTAGCGAGAAAAGCATCGCTGCCGAGCGGCCAGCCGCTGTGCACGTGTTGACGGATCTTCGGGAGCTGATCCGAACCCAGCCCCTCGTGCCACAGGGTCCGATAGCGCGACTGGCGCTCGAACGGTGTATTCCCAAGCCGCCAGTAGCAGTAGTGATCGCTCACCCACGGAATCGATTGAATGCCGACATGGTGTCGATACGTGCTCCACCGGTCTTCTTCCGGTGTGGCAACGAACCCGCCGCGTACGGCGTTCGATTCCACATACAACAGCATGGGCAGCACCCATTCGGCCGGATCCAGCACGGTGGACCGGAAACGCCCCTCCCATAAAGTGCCGCTGCGCTGGGCCGCTGCATTGAAGTAGCGGGTATAGCGCCGCCCCACCGCCTGCAGCGTGCGCGACAGACTCTCTGCCACCTTGGGCGTTCCGACCAGGTGCACGTGATTCGGCATCAGCGCGAAGGCGTGGATTGCGAAATCGTGCTCGCGGGCGGCCATGCGAAGCGTGTCGAGGTAGAAGGCGTAGTCGTCGTCGCCGCGAAAGACGAGCTGGCGGTTGTTGCCGCGTTGCAACACGTGTACGGGCACATCGACCGGACTGAGACGAGGCAGGCGGGCCATGGGAAGAGCCGGAGGAGAAAACGCGTATCGTAGCGCCGCCCGCATGAACCTGTCCCCACTTTTTTGCTCGCAAACGCTTGCTACTGAACCGCTCACGAATTTGCGCACCGTCAAACCGGCTCGCGGTCCACAGGCGTGCGGCTGCGTCGACTTGATCGCGCGCAAATCGCGCAGGCAACCTCCCCGCGAGACTGGCACCCATCACATCACGAAACGATTGGAGGGAGCGATTCATGGCCTGCGTCCGCCTAGCCGCTGTTGTTGCCACCGCCGGGTTGCTGGCCGGCAGCCTGAGCTCAACCGCGCTTGCACAAAGCACCGACTTGCCGCCAGCCGCCGGCAACTGGATGGTGCGCCTGCGCGCTGTCAACCTGACCGCGGCCAACAAGTCCGACCCCGTGCCGGCGCTCGCCATTCCGGCAGATGCGATCCAGATCAACAACAAGGTGCTGCCGGAACTGGACGTCTCGTACTTCTTCACGCCGAATGTGGCAGCCGAGCTGATCCTGACGTATCCGCAACAGCATGACGTGACGGTCATGCAAAGCGCGCTCGGCGGCCCGACCAAGATCGGCAGCTTCCGCCATCTGCCGCCAATCCTGACGCTGCAGTATCACTTCACGCCCGCGTCGCGCTTCAAGCCGTATGTGGGCGCGGGCATCAACTACACGCGCATCTCAAACGTCGACCTTCACGTTCCGGGCGTCGGCAACTTGGACATGAGCAGGAACAGCATCGGCCCTGCGCTGCAGGTGGGTTTCGACTATCGCCTGACCGAGCGCCTGTACTTCAACGTCGACCTGAAGAGGACATGGATCAGCGCCGACGTGAAGCTGGCCGGGCAGACGATCAGCAAGGTGAAGGTCGACCCCTGGCTGCTGGGCATCGGGCTGGGGTATCGGTTCTGAGGGAGGCGGTCAGCGAACAGACACTGTCCTGATCGACTTTTCCGGCGTGCCGCAGGGGCCGTCGACGGCGGGGGCGCTCGTCGGCGGTGGTTGGCGCGTTGGGCCCGGCATGCGTTGGGGCGGCCGGGCTATTTTTTTGCTTGCTTTTTCAGCGCGACGGGCGCTCAACGCCCGCCCGATGCCGGCCTCACACCGCATCCACCGCAAAGATGCGGCGATGCTCCTTGATGGCGTAACGGTCCGTCATCCCGGCGATGTAGTGCGCGATCCAGCGCGGCTGCTCTTCGGGCTGGTCCTTGGCTTGGTACTGCGGCGGCAGCAGGCGCGGGTCATCCAGGAAGGCGCCAAACAGGTCTTCGATGATGCGGCGCGCCTTCGCGGCCATGCGCATCACGAGATAGTGGCGGTACAGATTGTCGAACAGGAAGCGCTTGAGCACGCGCGCCTGTTCACGCATCGGTTCGGAAAACGCCACCAGTGCGGGGGCTGCGCGGACGTCGTCGATGCTCTGCGGTCCGGCCGCCGCGATGGCCGCGCGCGTGGTGGCAATGAGATCGACGATCAGCGCGTTGATGATGCGGCGGATCGTCTCGTTGATGAGGCGCCGGCCGCCGACGTCGGGAAACGCCGCCTCCGCTTCGCGCCGATGGACGGTCCACAGCGGCACATCCTCGAGTTGCTCCAGCGTGATCAGCCCCGAGCGCAGGCCGTCGTCGATATCGTGGTTGTTGTAGGCCACCTCATCGGCGAGGTTGGCAAGCTGTGCCTCGAGCGAGGGCTGCTGCCCTTGGAGGAACCGCCGCCCCAGATCGCCGAGCGTGGCCGCATTGTTGCGCGAGCAATGCTTGAGGATGCCCTCGCGCGTCTCGAACGTCAGGTTCAGGCCGTCAAAGCCGCCGTAGCGCTCTTCCAGCCGGTCCACCACCAGCAGGCTCTGCAGGTTGTGCTCGAAACCGCCGTACGGCTTCATGCAATCGTTGAGCGCATCCTGGCCTGCGTGGCCGAACGGCGTGTGGCCCAGGTCGTGCGCGAGCGAGATGGCCTCCACCAGGTCTTCGTTCAGCCGCAGGCTGCGCGCGATCGACCGGGCGATCTGCGCCACCTCAAGGCTGTGCGTCAGGCGCGTGCGAAACAGGTCGCCCTCGTGGTTGACGAAGACCTGTGTCTTGTATTCGAGCCGCCGGAAGGCCGTGCTGTGGATGATGCGGTCGCGATCGCGCTGGAACTCGGTGCGCGAGGTGGACGGCGGTTCGGCGTGCACGCGGCCGCGCGACTGCGCCGCATGCGCGGCGTAGGGAGCGAGATGGCCTTCCAGGTCGAACGGCGCGGGCGGCATATCGAGGCGATCGTTCATCGGGCCATCGCTTGCGGCATCAGGCGACCGGCGCCTCGGTCGGCGGCCGCAGCACCGCATGCTGCAGCGTGGCGCGCAGATCGGCATCGGGTACCGTGGTGACGAACGCCTGGCCGAGCTTGCGCAGCAGTACGAACTTGATCTCGCCGGCTTCGGCCTTCTTGTCGACGCGCATCAGGTCGATGAAGCGTTCGAGGCCCAGGTCCGGCGCCACGGTGGGCAGGTTGGCCGCACGCGTCAGCGCGGTGATGCGGTTGCGCGTGTCGACGTCGATGAAGCCAAGGCGATGCGACAGGTCGGCCGCCATCACCATGCCGCAGCCGACGGCCTCGCCGTGCAGCCATTCGCCGTAACCCAGGCCGGCCTCGATGGCGTGGCCGAAGGTGTGGCCGAAGTTGAGGATGGCGCGCAGGCCCGATTCACGCTCGTCCTGTGCCACGACCGCAGCCTTGATGCGCACCGAGCCGCGCACGGCTTCGGCCATCAACGCCGCATCGCAGGCGTTGAGGCCGGCGATGTTCCGTTCGATCCAGGCGAAGTAGTCGGCATCGGCAATCGCACCGTGCTTGATGACCTCGGCCATGCCGGCGGCCAGCTCGCGCGGCGGCAACGTGCGCAGCGTGTCGATGTCGGCAAGCACCGCCTGCGGCTGGTGGAATGCGCCGATCATGTTCTTGCCCAGCGGGTGGTTGATGCCCGTCTTGCCGCCCACCGACGAATCGACCTGCGAGAGCAGCGTCGTCGGCACCTGGATGAAGGGCACGCCGCGCATGTAGCAGGCGGCGGCAAAGCCGGTCATGTCGCCGATCACGCCGCCACCCAGCGCGACCAGCGTGGTCTTGCGGTCGGCGCCCGAGGCGAGCAGCGCATCGAAGATGCGATTCAGCGTTTCCCACTTCTTGAACGACTCGCCATCGGGCAGCACAACGGTGTCGACGGCCTTGCCGAGGGAGCGGACGGCCGCCTCGACCTTGGCCGCGTACAGTGGCGCCACCGTTTCGTTGGTGACGATCACGGCACGCGCGCCGCGAATGTGGGGGGCAAACAACTCGGCCTGGGCCAGCAGCCCCGACCCGATATGGATCGGATAGGCGCGATCACCAAGGTCGACATCAAGGGTAATCATGACGAGCGGGAGACTTGCGACGGAATGGGGGAACCCGCAGGCGGCGCGACGATGCCGGCCATCTCGAGTTGCATCAGGACCATATTAACAAGCTGGGCGACAGTGGGCTTGCCGGTCTCGATGACGAAGTGCGCCACCTCGCGGTAGAGCGGATCGCGAACCGCATGCAGCTCTTCCAGCCTGGCACGCGGGTTTTCGGTCTGCAGCAGCGGGCGGTTCTTGTCGTGGCGCGTACGCAGATACAGATCGTGCGGATTCGCCCGCAGGTAGATGACCGTGCCGCGCTCGCGCAGGAACGCCCGGTTTTCCGGCCGCAACACTGCGCCGCCGCCGGTGGCCACCACCACCCCCTGGCGCGATGTGAGCTCGTCGATCATGTGCGTCTCGCGGTTGCGGAAGCCGACTTCGCCTTCGTGCTCGAAAATCACCGGCACGCGCACCCCGCAGCGCGCCTCGATCTCATGATCCGAATCGAAGAACGGCAGATCCAGCCGGCGAGCCACGGCGCGCCCGACCGTAGTCTTGCCCGCGCCCATCAGGCCGACGAAAAAAACGTTGGAAACAGACAAAATCGCGCGAAATCAGGAAGTTGTGCCTGATTGTAGTGGCATTTGCCCGCCCTCCCGCACAAACCCGGCTGCAGAACACAAAAAAGCCCGGCGCTCCACGAGGGACGCCGGGCTCCGAGGTCGCACACCCCGCCGCTGTGCTACTTCAGCGACAGCTGGTCGGACAGCACCCGCGGCGTCAGGAAGACGAGCAGCTCGGTGCGGTTATTGATCTTGTTGGTGCTCTTGAACAGGTTGCCCACCACCGGGATGTCGCCCAGCAGCGGCACCTTGTTCACGTCGGTCCGCTCGTTCTGCGTGTAGATGCCGCCGATCACCACCGTACCGCCGTTCTCGACCAGCACCTGCGTCTGCACGTGCTTGGTGTCGATGGCGAAGCCGTTGGTGGTCTGGATGCCGACGCTGTCCTTGTTGACGTCCACATCCAGAAAGACGTTGCCGTCCGGCGTGATCTTGGGCGTGACCTCCAGCTTCAGGTTGGCCTTCTTGAACGACACCGACGTGGCGCCCGAAGACGTCGCCTGCTGGTACGGGATCTCGGTACCCTGCTCGATCAGCGCCTTGATGTTGTCGGCGGTCACTACGCGCGGGCTCGAGATGATCTTGCCTCGGCCATCGGCTTCCAGCGCGGACAGCTCGAGCGCCAGGAAGCGATTCGCGCCGGCATTGAACAGACTCACCGCCAAACTTGCGGCATTCACGCCGTTAATGCCGTTGGCCGGGAAGCTGATCGCCGGACTGTTGTCCCATTTGGCGTTTTCCGTAATCGGCGACAGCACGTTGGTGTACGAGTTGCCCACGCCGGAACCATTCGTCCGGTTCATGAAGCCCAGCTTGGCGCCCAGGTTGCGGCTGAACGTGTCGTCGGCCTCGACGATGCGTGCCTCGATCATCACCTGGCGCACCGGGATGTCGATCTTCTGGATGAAGGCCTGCACCTCTTCCAGCTTGCTCGGGATGTCGGAAACAAAGAGCTGGTTCGTGCGCAGATCGGCGGTCAGCGAGCCGCGCTTGGACAGGACGCGAGACGTTGCGGCCCCGCCGGCCGCGCCGCCGGCGCCACCAGCAGCGCCGGCGCCCAGCAGCATGTTGCGCACGTCGCCCGCGCTCTGGTAGTTCAGGCGGAACACCTGGCTGCGCAGCGGCTCCAGTTCGGTCACCTGCTGCTGCGACTCGAGTTCGGCCTTCTCTTTCGTGGCCAGCTCACCGCGCGGCGCGACCCACAGCACGTTGCCGTTGCGGCGCGAAGCCAGGCCCTTGGAGTCGAGCACGATCTGCAGGGCCTGATCCCATGGCACGTCCTTCAGCCGCAGGGACAAGGTGCCCGTGACGCTGTCGCTCGTGACGATGTTCAGGTTGGTGAAGTCGGCAAAGACCTGCAGCAGCGAGCGCACGTCGATGTTCTGGAAGTTCAGCGACAGGCGCTCACCGCGGTAGCCCGGGCCGGCGATCAGCTTGTTCGGGTCTTCCTTGGTCGGGCGCACTTCGACCACGAACTGCGTGTCGGTCTGGTACGAGCTGTACTGCCAGTTGCCGCGCGGCTCGATGATCAGACGTGCGCCGGTGCCGTTGTCGGTCGCGCGCATGGCCTGCACGGGCGTACCGAAGTCGCTCACGTCGTAACGGCGGCGCAGCGATTGCGGCAGCGTGGCGCCCACGAAGTCGACCACGAGATTCTGGCCCTGCTGAGCAATGTTGATCGCCGAGTTGGCCGTCGACAGGTCAACGACCACGCGGCCCGCCTGGTCTTCGCCGCGACGGAAATCGACGTTGCGCACGGCCGGACGCTCGGCGCCCGCCGTGGGCGGCGGTGCAGAGAACGTCGGCGCCGGCGCGGCCGAGGCCACGGGCGCGGCCTCCAGCGTCAGCACATACTGGTTGCCGCGCACTTCCGACTTGTACTGAGTCTGGCGCACCAGATCGAGCACCACGCGCGTGCGATCGCCGATCTGCACCACGTTGGCCGAGCGCAGCAGCTTGCCGCCATATTGGTAGTTGGCACGGCCCTGTGCGAAACCGGCGCCAAAGAAATCGATGGCGATGCGCGCAGGCTGCTGCGTGCTGAACTCGACCGGCTTCTGCGCCGGCGCGCTCTTGAGCGTGATCGTCACGACGGTGGATTCACCGGCCGTGGCCTGCTCCACCTTCTCGATCGCATTGGCGGCGGCGGCCGCAGCCGGCGCGGCCTGCTGAGCAGCGGCCTGGCCCGCCATGAAAACCCAGCACAGCGCAAGCCATGCCACCGCGCCCCCCCGGGCCACTCGGGCAGCCTGGGACAGGCCGCCCTTCACGAGACGCATCGTCATTGCGCGCCCTCCTGAACTTTCAGGGTCGTCATTTTTTCTTTCCATTCGGTCGTGCCTTCGCGCACCAGCTCACGCAGGGTGAGTTCCTGGTCTCCGATGCGGACGATGCGACCATAGTTTTGTCCGATGTACTGCCCCACATGCACGTGCTGCGTCTTGTCCCCGACAGACAGGACACCTTCCGTCTCGCCATTGCGCTTCATCGTGCCGAGCAGCTTGAAGGCCTCCAGCGGATAGTCTTCCAGCGGCTCGCGACGTCGATTCGGTTCCGGCGATTCGTTCTGGGCTCGCGACAGTTCCGCCACCTTCTGCACGCTGAACGGGTCAGTCTGCCTGGTGGTGGTGTATTCGCGCGGCGCGTAAGGCTTGGGCTGCGGCAGGGGCGGCACCGTGGTGCTGACCTGCTGGCGGGCCTGCTGCATCCATTGCTGCAGCTCCTCGTCTTCACTCGCGCCGCACGCCGTCAGCACGACGGCCAGGCACAGCGGCGACAGGCGCACGAGGTGTGACATGCGGCGGCGGGTCATGGCGTGGCCCTTCATTTGGCGCCCCCCTTGGCGGCAGCAGCAGCCTTGCGTTGCGCGGCCTGCTCGTCGGCGTCGAGCGCACGGTAGGCCTGGGCACGGGCATCCATCACCATGCCACCGTCCTTGGTACCCGTCAGGGAGATGTTCTGCAGCGTGACGATCCGCGACAGCGCGGCCACATCGGCGGCAAACAGCGCCATGTCGTGATAGCGCCCGTTGACCTTCACGGAGATGGGAATCTCTGCGTAGTACGGCTTCACCACCGCGGCGGCCGGACGGAACAGGTCGAACGTCAGCCCGCGGGCGATGCCGGCATGGTTGACGTCGGCCAGCAGCGCGTCCATCTCGGTCTTGTTCGGCAATTGCAGCTCGAGCTTGGCAACGCGCTGCTCCACCTCGGCCTTCTGCTTGCGCAGCGCCTCGAGGTTCACCACCTGCGCGAGCTTGCTCTGGTAAGCGCTCTTGAGCGCCTCCTGCTCGGTGCGCTTCGCATCGCGCTCGTCAAACTTGCCGTTCCAGTACAGCTGCCAGCCCAACCCGATCACGAGTACGGCGGCCAGAATCATGAACAGGATGCGCGGCGCGGTCGGCCAGGTTTCCGGCTCGTTCAGGTTCAGGCCGCGGAACTGGCTGACCAGTTCTTCCAGGGAAACATCGGTCGTGAGCGCCATGGTCATTTCCTCGCCGCTGCACCGGCCGCACCCGGCTTGGCCGACGCTGCGGGCTCGGCCTTCCACTGGAAGCGGATCGTGAAGTTGAACAGGCGGCGCTGCTCCTTCAGGTTGTTCGTCATCGTGGTGGCGACCGACTCGCCCAGCTCCGCATGATCGAGCCAGGGCACGCCGCCCAGGTTGCGCAGCAGGTCCGAGACGCGCTCGTTCGATTGCGCAATGCCGGAAACGGTGTAGAGATCGCCCTCCTGCTTGAGCGAGGTCAGGTAGATGCCATCCGGCACCTGACGCACCAGTTCCTCGAGCAACTGCACGGGGCGGTTGCGTTCGTTCTGCAGGCTTTCCACGGCCTGCTGGCGCTGCAGCAGATCGTCGATGTCCTTCTTCAGCGTGTTGACCTCGGCGATCTGCTTGTCCATCTCGGCATTCTTCTGCGTGAGAATGTCGTTGATGCGCTGGGCCTCTTCAGTCTGGTGATCGATCACCATGCCGCCCGCCAACACCACCACGGCGCCTGCAGCGGCCGCTGCGGCCAGGCTAATGAAGACTTTCTTGCGCTTGCCGGCACGCCGCTCGGCGTGATACGGCAGCAGGTTGACGCTCGGGAGCGCGCTCGCCACATTGGCGCTTTCGTTGGCCATCGCGCCTCCTTATTGCAGCCCGCGCAGGGCCAGGCCCGCGCTGACGATGTACGCCGGAAGATCACGCTGCAGATAGCGCGCGTTGACGTTCTTGGCCGCGCCCATGTTGGCGAACGGATTGGCCAGCGTCGTATTGATCTGCGTCTGTTGCTGAATGGCCGTCTGCACGCCGAGCAGCGATGCATGGCCGCCCGAGAGCACGATCTCATCCACGCGGCCGACGCTGGAGGTCGACAGGAAGTTCTGGATCGTCTGGCTGACTTCCATCGCCAGCGTCTCCAGCGATGGCTTGAGCAGCTGGCTGCGGTATTCGTCGGGCAGCGTGTTCTTGCGCTTCTTGACCTCGGCCTTGAGCAGGTCGAGCGAGAACAGGCGCGAGATGCTCTGCGTGAGCTGGTCGCCCGAGCCCGACAGCGGCTGCTCGTACAGCTCCTTCCAGCCCTGGTAGAACAACGCATGCGAGCGAGCGCCGCCCAGATGGAACATCGCCACCACGGGCATGTCGCGCATCTCGGTCTCGGTAGCGTCCGGCTTGACGGCAAGCATGTGCGTCATGGCGCGCTGGATGGCGTTCTCTTCCACATCCATGACGATGGGCTTGAGGCCGGCCATCTCGGCGGCCGTCACGCGCTCCGTCACGCGTTCCGACACCGTGGCCGTCACGCGCACGCCGATGCCGCCCTCGGTTTCGGACGGGCCGATCACCACATAGTCGAAATTGACGTTCTGCGAGGGCGGAAACAGCCGGTTGGCTTCGCTCTCGACCTGCACGAAGAGTTCGTCTTCGGTCAGGTTGTCAGGCAGGCTGACGGTCTGCGATTCCGTCAGGCTCGACGGAATGGCCAGCACGGCATCCTTGCTGCGGATGCCCGCCTTGGCGATGGCACGCTTGAGCGCATTGCCAACCGCATCGATGTTGACCAGATTGCCGTCGGCGACGGCGCTGCGTTCAACCAGCTCGCTGGCGCACTTTTCGAGACGGAAATCTCCCTGTTTGCCGTTGGCGGACAACTCCACCACCTTGACGCTGGAAGACCCGATATCAATCCCGACGATATTGCGGCGCAGCAGGCCGGACAACAAACCCCGTCGCACAGAGACACCCCACCGTTTATAGTTTTTTGAACCCTGGCGCCCGCTGCAAATCCAACGTGCGCCAAAGCCTGCTTAGATTTGCTGCTGGATTCTCACAAAATCCTTTAGATCAGGCAAACGCTCCGGCGGCCCGCCGCGCATTTCGCAGGCACCGGTTCGCAAAGCGTTGTCAAAACCCCACGGTCGGGGGGATACCCCTTTCGCCTGACTTGATTTCCGCTTCGCCTACTTCTAACGGCGGATTCTTCACGGCCTTGAATCCGGGTACGCCGGGCGCACAAACGGCGCGTTACCGGTGCCTGCCGCGCCGCACAAGTGCTGTCCGGGGCGCCGGCGTGACAGGCGTTACGTGCTGTTACGCCCAGGCGTCCGGGGCCCGCGGGGCGCGACGATATAATCGCCGCCACGCTGACAGACACCCCTCGTAATGGCTACTGCCCAAACCAACCCTGCTTCGCCCAAGCCGCCCAAGGCCCGCCGCCCGCTGTGGGCACGCCTGCTGCTCTGGATGTTCGGCCTGTTCGTTGCCATGGGCATCGTCGGGGCGCTGCTGTTGGGCTATGCCCTGCTCGTTGCTGCGCCTAACCTCCCGTCGCTTGACGCCATCACCGATTACCGCCCGAAGATTCCGCTGCGGGTCTACACCGCCGACAACGTCCTCATCGGCGAGTTCGGTGAAGAGCGCCGAAGCTTCGTGCCGATCTCCCAGATGCCCGACGTGATGAAGCGCGCGGTGCTCGCCATCGAAGACGACCGCTTCTATGAACACGGGGGCGTAGACTTCATCGGCGTGCTGCGCGCGGGCCTGGCCAACCTGCACGGCGGGCTCTCGCAGGGCGCGTCGACGATCACCATGCAGGTGGCGCGCAACTTCTTCCTCTCGAGCGAGAAGACGTATACGCGCAAGATCTACGAGATGCTGCTGGCGTACAAGATCGAGGCGAGCCTCTCGAAGGATCAGATCCTCGAGCTGTACATGAACCAGATCTACCTGGGCCAGCGCGCATACGGTTTTGCCAGCGCCGAGCAGATCTACTTCGGCAAGAACATCAAGGACATCACCCTGGCCGAAGCGGCCATGCTGGCCGGCCTGCCGAAGGCGCCGTCGGCGTACAACCCGGTGGTTAACCCCAAGCGCGCCAAGATCCGCCAGGAGTACATCCTGCAGCGCATGCGCGACCTGCACTACATCACTCCGGAGCAGTACGACCAGGCCATCCACGAACAGCTGCCGGTGCGCAGCGAAGGCCATGAGTTCGACGTGCACGCCGAATACGTGGCCGAGATGGTGCGCCAGCTCATGTACGCGCAGTACCGCGAAGAGACCTACACGCGCGGCCTGAACGTCTACACCACGATCCGCAAGGGCGATCAGGAAGTGGCCTACCAATCGGTGCGGCGCGGCATTCTCGATTACGAACGCCGCCACGGCTACCGCGGCCCCGAGGCGTTCATCGACCTGCCCACCGATCCTGAAGAGCGCGAGCAGGCCATCGACGATGCGCTGCTCGACCACCCGAACAGCGACGATCTGCAGTCGGCCGTGGTGGTGAGCGTGTCACCCAAGCTCGTGCGTGCCACCATGCTGACCGGTGAGACGATCGACGTGTCTGGCGACGGCCTGCGGTTTGCGCAGGCGGCGTTGTCGAACAACGCGCAGCCGAAGATCAAGCTGCGCCCGGGCGCGGTGATCCGCGTGATCCAGGATGCCAAGACGCAGAAGTGGTCGATCACGCAGCTGCCGGAAGTGGCGTCGGGCTTCATTTCGCTGGACCCGCAAACCGGCGCGATCTATTCGATGGTCGGCGGCTTCGATTTCAACCGCAGCAAGTTCAACCACGTCACGCAGGCCTGGCGTCAGCCGGGTTCGAGCTTCAAGCCGTTCATCTACTCGGCAGCGGTGGACAAGGGCTTCTCGCCGTCCACGGTGATCAACGACGCACCGCTGTCGATCCCGACCGGCGACACCGGTGGCCAGGTCTGGGAGCCGAAGAACTACGGCGGCGGCTACGATGGCCCGATGACCATGCGCCGCGCGCTGCAGAAGTCGAAGAACCTGGTGTCGGTGCGGATCCTGCGTGCGATCGGCACGCAGTATGCGCAGCAGTACATCACCCGCTTCGGCTTCGAGGCCGACAAGCACCCGGCCTACCTGCCGATGGCCCTCGGTGCCGGCTCGGTGACGATGCTGCAGATGGCCGGCGCGTATTCGGTGTTCGCCAACGGCGGCTACCGCGTGAACCCGTACATCATCGACCGCGTGGAGGACGCACGCGGCACGGTCATCCAGCAGGCGCACCCGATGACGGCCGGCAAGGACGCCGTGCGCGTGATCGACCCGCGCAATGACTTCATCATGGATTCGTTGCTGCGCAGCGTCGTGTCGAGCGGCACGGGCTATCAGGCCAAGCTCAAGCTCGGCCGCAACGACATGGCGGGCAAGACCGGGACGACGAACGACTCGTTCGACGCCTGGTTCTGCGGCTACACGCCCAAGCTGGTCGGCGTGTCGTGGATGGGCTACGACAACCCGCGCAGCCTGGGCGACCGTGAAACGGGCGGCGGCCTGGCCCTGCCGATCTGGATCAACTACATGAGCTACGCGCTCAAGGGCCAGCCCGAGATGGACCGCCAGCCGCCGGAAGGCGTCGTGCAGATGGCCGGCGACTGGGCCTACGAGGAATACGCCAACGGCCAGGGCATCGCCTCGGTCGGCCTGGGCGACGCATTGCCGGGGACGCAGGCACCGGGCGGCGACCAGCCGCAATCCCAACAGCCGGGCATCAACCTGGCGCCGACGCCGGAGCAGGAGAAGCAACGCATCCTCGATATGTTCCGCGGCAACTGAATCCGTCCGCCACGAAAAAGCCGCCCTTCTGGGCGGCTTTTCTTTTGCGAGGATCGAAGATGCGCAGTGCTTACCTGGCGGCCAGCGTCACATCGACCTCGCATTGCTGGCTCACGTAGCGCGACAGTGCGACGTACAGGTCTTCACCACTGCGCGTGTCGACCCAGCGGCCATCGTTGCGACGGAAGTGAAAGCCGCCCGCACGCGCCGCCACCCACAACTCCTGCATCGGTGCCTGGCTGTTGATGATGATCTTCGAGCCGTCGTCGAACGCGAGCGTCAGCACGTTGCCTTCGCGGGTGACGTCGATGTCGGCATCCGCCTCATCGGCGGCGCTCTCGACAAGGCTTTCGATGTGGTCCAGCTCGGCCTTGGCCAGCGCCAGGAACTCCGATTCGCTCAGGGGGGGCATGCTACACTCCAAAATCTTGCGCGGCGGCTGTTCCGGCGCCGCTGGGCGCCCCGCCTCTTGTGATTCCGACCGCCGCAAGGCCGCAGCCTTGGGGCTCTTTCCGCACCATCTCCGATGATACGAACCGCCGCCATTGTAGCCACTGTCGGCCTGACCCTGACGGCCGCAGGCCTATCCGGCTGTGGGATCCGTGGTCCGCTGTACATGCCGAAGGTGCCACCCGCGCAGACGGCCCCGCAAACCCCCGACCCGGGCATCGCCGGCCCCAACGCGGTGCCGCAGCCGCCCGTGCCGGGGGCCAAACCCGCCGACGCGGCCAGCGCCGTGCCTGCAAACCGCTGACCCCGCATCCTCGCTCAACCGGCGCTGCTGCCCGCAACGGCGCCACCCTCGTTGCCCATCCATGTCCGAGTCCCTGATCCGCCAGGCTGGCGTCCTGATGATCGAAGGCGTCGCGCTCGACGCGATTGCCGCCCAGTTTGGCACGCCTACCTACGTGTATTCGCGCGCCGCGCTCACCGCCAACTACCGCGCGTACGCCGCGGCCTGCGAGGGCCGCAATGCCCACGTGCAGTACGCGATGAAGGCGAACTCGAACCTGGCCGTGCTGCAGGTGTTCGCTCAGCTCGGCGCCGGTTTCGACATCGTCTCGTCGGGCGAACTCAAGCGCGTGCTGGCCGCCGGTGCACCGGCATCGAAGGTCGTGTTCTCGGGCGTGGGCAAGAGCGCGGACGAAATGCGCTTCGCGCTGGAAGCCGGCGTAGCCTGCTTCAACGTCGAATCCATTCCAGAGCTGCACCGCCTGAACGACGTAGCCGGCTCGATGGGCAAGGCCGCGCCCGTGTCGCTGCGCATCAACCCGGACGTGGACGCCAAGACGCACCCGTACATCTCGACGGGCCTGAAGGGGAACAAGTTTGGCGTGGCCTTCGACGAGGTGCTGCCGACGTACCGCGCCGCCGCGGCCATGCCGAACCTGCGCGTCGTCGGCATCGACTGCCACATCGGCTCGCAGATCACCGAGGTCTCGCCGTACCTCGATGCGCTGGACAAGGTGCTCGACGTGGTGGCCAAACTCGACGCCGACGGCATCCGCCTGTCGCACATCGACGTGGGCGGCGGTCTGGGCATCACCTACACCGATGAGACGCCGCCGGACATCACCGCGTTTGCCCGCACGCTGCTCGACCGCATCGAGCAGCGCGGCTTTGGCGACCGCACCGTGCTGTTCGAGCCCGGCCGCTCTCTGGTGGGCAATGCCGGCCTGCTGCTCACGCGCGTCGAATACCTCAAGCCCGGCGCGAGCAAGAACTTCTGCATCGTCGATGCGGCCATGAACGACCTTGCCCGCCCGGCGATGTACGAGGCGTATCACCACATCGTGCCGGTGCGCGAAGGCGAAAGCGCGCCCGTCATGTACGACGTGGTTGGCCCGGTCTGCGAATCGGGCGACTGGCTGGGCCGCGACCGGTCGCTGGCCGTGCAGTCGGGCGACCTGCTGGCCGTCCTGTCGGCCGGCGCGTACGGCTTCACGATGAGCTCAAACTACAACACGCGCAATCGCGCCGCAGAGGTGATCGTCGATGGCGACAAGGTGCACCTGGTGCGCGAGCGCGAGCGCTTTGAAGACCTGATCCGCGGCGAGCATCTGCTGCCGGCATAAGCCAGCGTCATCGCACAAAAAAGCCGCGAACATCCGCGGCTTTTTTCACGTGCGTTGCATGCGGCTCAATCGCGCGCCGGCATCGTGCGCGGCATGGCGCTCTGCCGCGACCCACGCCACGCCCACCACAGGCGCAACCCCAAGACCACGGCCATCACCGCGGCGTAGATCGACACCTCGGCAAAGTCGTTCTTGCCCGCCTTGTGCCACCAGTAATGCAGGATGCCGAGCACGCCCGTCGCATACACCAGCCGGTGCAGCCACTGCCAGCGCTTGCCGCCGAGCCGGCGGACCATGGCGTTGGTCGACGTGGCCGCGAGCGGGATCATCAGCACGAAGGCGGTAAAGCCGACGGTGATGAACGGCCGCTTGCCGATGTCCTTGAGCATCGATGCCGGATCGAGCCCGCGGTCGACCACCAGCCAGATCAGGAAGTGCAGCGTGCCGTAGAAGAACGTGTAAAGCCCCAGCATGCGGCGCAGGCGGATCAGCCAGTTCATGCCTGTCAGCCGGCGCAGCGGTGTGACGGCCAGCGTGCAGCACAGCAGCACCAGCGTCCATGTGCCGGTCGACCGCGTGACGAACTCCAGCGGGTTCGGCCCGAACTGGTCGGTCGCGCCCAGGAAGACGATGCGCAGAAACGGCACAAGCGCGGCCAGCCACACGGCGATCTTCACCACGCGCAGCGACCTGGGCGACAGCATGGACGGCAAATGCATCATCGCTGCCTCAGAAGTTCTTGCGAAGATCCATGCCGGCATACAGCGGCGCGACCTGATCGTAGCCGTTGAACATCAGCGTCTTGCGCTTGGGCGCGAACAGGCCGCCGAAGCCGCCCTTGTCTTCGCCGATGCGGCGCTCGGTGGCCTGGCTCCATCGCGGATGGTCCACGGTCGGGTTCACGTTGGAATAAAAGCCATACTCGTTGGCCGCGGCGATGTTCCAGCTGGTGGGCGGCTGCTTGTCGACAAAGCGGATCTTGACGATGGACTTGGCGCTCTTGAAGCCGTACTTCCACGGCACGATCACGCGCACCGGCGCGCCGTTCTGGTTAGGCAGCACCTGGCCGTAGAGACCGAAGGTCAGCAACGTCAGCGGGTGCATGGCCTCGTCCAGGCGCAGGCCTTCGCTGTACGGCCATTCCAGCACCGGGCTGCCGATGCCGGGCATCTGCCGCTTGTCGGCCAGCGAGATGAACTGGATGTACTTGGCGCTGCCCTGCGGCTCCACGCGCTTGATGAGTTCGGCCAGCGGAAAGCCGACCCAAGGAATCACCATCGACCACCCTTCGACACAGCGCAGGCGGTAGACGCGCTCCTCCATCGGGGCGAATTTCGTCAGGTCGTCCAGATCGTACGTCTTGGGCGTCTTCACCAGGCCCTCCACGCTGACCTGCCACGGGCGCGGGCGCAGCGTGCCGGCATAGCGCGCCGGGTCGGATTTGTCCGTTCCGAATTCGTAGAAGTTGTTGTACGTCGTAACCTCGTCGTAGGGCGTGGGCTTTTCGACGGTGGTGTAGGCGGGGTTCGGCTTGGCCGGCAGTTTGGCCAGCGGAGGATTGGCCGCGAAGGCCTCGCGCGATGTCCAGGGCGCCAGCGCTGCGCCCGCGGCGCCCATGGCTGCGGCGGCCAGGATGCGCCGCCGCTGCTCGAAGATAGGCTGCGGCGTGATTTCGCTGGCGGGAATGTCATCGCCGCGCAGCCAGCGATCGGTCTTGATCAGCATGATGGGTCCTCGTTATGCGGGGAGGCTCGCCCTCCCTGTCCGTTGGTCGTGCGCCTGCCGCCGACCTGACAGCGCATCGCAAAAAAAACTGCACTATTTCCTGCCGCCCGTCGGCCCGGTGAACTCGCTGTACTGCCGGTAGACCGCCTGTGCCACCTCCAGCAGTTGCGTGCGCGCGAGCGGGCCCGAGACCGCAAACCCCAGGCCGTGATCCGCCCAGTAGAACGCCATGGGGGGCGGATGATCCACGGCCGGCTGAAGCGCCCGCAGCACACGGTTGTCCGGGGGGAGGGTTTCGAGCCGGAAGCCGGTGTCGCGATTGTTCGGCATGCGCCGCAACTGCACGGAAATGCGCACCCCGCCCGGCCCTTCGTACATCAGCATGGCGGTGGGCGCATCCGCCACCACCGTCTGGCGGCCGCCGATGAGGCGGTAGCCCAACGAGGTGAGGTCGGGAATGTGCAGCTGCGCATCGAGCCGCCGTGAGAGCCACGTGACGAGATGCGCTTCTTCGTCGGCGGGCACCTCCACCACGTGTTTCGACTCGGGGGAAAAGACAACGTGCGACACCAGCGCGTCGTTGGCGAAACGCTGCATCGGCACGGTGACTTCCGCAACACCCCGACTGAACCAGCCCGCTGCGGCCCCGATGGTCATGCATGCCACGCCGAGGGCCAACGTGCTCCATCCACGCAGTGCGCCAAAGCCCGCAGTGGGCTGCCGCCGTGCCGCAGCCTGTATCGCGGCCGGAATCCGCCGCGGCGGCACGGGTTCGTTGAGCAGCGGGTCAAGCGCGCGATGGAGGTCGGCGTTCATCGCCCGCCACCGCGCCACCTCTGCGGCGGCGTCCGCATGGGCGGCCAGATACGCCTCCACCGCGGCGCGGCGTGTGGCCGGCAAGCGCCCGTCTGCGTAGGCGTGGAGTTCGTCGATGTGAATGTCGGCAGACATGGCTCGCCTCACTTCACACGGTGCAGCGCAGCGCCGCCACCCGCCGGCTGGGATGCCGCAGGGGTGCCGTCGAGTGCCACGCGCATGCGCTCGCGCGCCCGCGACAGGCGCGACATCACCGTACCCACTGGTACACCGAGCACGTCGGCAGCTTCCTTGTAGGCGAACTGCTCCAACCCGACGAGCAGCAGTACAGCACGCTGCTCTTCCGGCAAGGTGGCCAGCGCGCGCAGCAGATCGCGGCGCAGGCCCGGGTTGTCGTCGACGGCAATATCGGGCGGCGCGTCGGTCAGCTCGATCCGATCCGGCCGGCGCACGGCGTTCAGGTGCAAGCGATGCATGATGGTCAGCAACCACGCGAATAGGCCGTCGCTCTCGTCCGTGGCACCCAGCCGGGGACGCAACTGGAAGCGCCACCGATAACGCCAGGCGCGCTCCAGCGTGTCCTGGACGAGGTCATCGGCGCGGCTTGCCTCGCCGGCCAGGCCGCGCGCATGACGGCGCAGGCGCGGCGTCAGCGCGATCAGGCGGCCGGCGAGGTCGGTCATGGGCGCGCAGCCGGCAGACGATTACGGCTTGGCGACGTGCCAGACGTTCAGGACGCCGTCTCCGGTCTGGTCGCCGGGCATCTTGTCCTTGGCAAACAGATAGAGCGGCTTGCCGCGGTAGGCCCACTGCTGCTTGCCGTCGTCGCGGGTGACGATGGTGTAGTCGCCGGAGGGCTTGTCCGCGCTGTTGGCGGCCAGCGGCGGCCAGTTGTTGGCGCAGTTGCCGTTGCAGGCGCTCTTGCCGGCCGTGGTGTCGCGGTCGAACGTGTAGAGCGTCATGCCATGCTCGTCGGTGAGCGTGCCGTTGGTCACCTTGACGGCGGTCGGCGTGGAGGACGCTCCCATGCCCATGCTGGCGCAACCCGCCAGACCAAGCGCGGAAAGCGACACGAGCATCACTGCACCGGCGAAGGCCATGCGCGGACGGAACCATGCGGGGAAAGTTGCGGACTGGCTCATCTTGTTCTCCTTGGTGGAGGGGCGCCGGAAAGGGGACAACCGAGGCGCCCTCACAGAGCAGTAAACACGCCAGGCGCGTCCTTATTCCAGTCCGCTGAGGATTTTTCGTGGCTTACAGCTCGCCGTAGCTGTGCAGGCCCGACAGGAACATGTTGACCCCCAGGAAGGCGAACGTCGTGACGAGCAGGCCAATCAGCGCCCACCACGCCGCCATGCGGCCGCGCAGGCCCTTCATCAGCCGCATGTGCAGCCACGCGGCGTAGTTCAGCCACACGATCAGCGCCCACGTCTCCTTCGGATCCCAGCTCCAGTATCCGCCCCACGCATCGGCAGCCCACAGCGCGCCCAGGATCGTGGCAATGGTGAAGAACGCGAAGCCCACGGTGATGGCCTTGTACATCACGTCGTCCAGCACCTCCAGCGAGGGCAGGCGATCGAGCAGGATGCCGTGCTCCTTGAGCAGGTACGCGGAACCGACCATGGCCGCCAAGGCAAACGTGCCATAGCCGATGAAATTGGCGGGCACGTGGATCTTCATCCACCAGCTCTGCAGCGCCGGCACCAGCGGTTGGATCTCCTGCGCGCCGCGCGACACGGTGTACCAGAGCAGGAAGCCCACCGCGGCCGACACCACGAGCATCACGAACGGCCCGAGCGCGCGCGTCTTGTAGCGCTGCTCGTAATACAGATAGAACAGCGAGGTGATCAGCGTGAAGAGGATGAACACCTCATACAGGTTCGAGATCGGGATGTGGCCGATATCCGCACCCACCAGATACGACTCATACCAGCGCACCAGCATGCCCGTCAGGCCGAGCACCACCGCCGCCCAGCACAGCTTGCTGCCGATGGCGCCGCCGGCTTCCCAACGCAGCACGAGCCCGGCCCAGAAGAACAGCGTCGAGAGGAAGATCAGCGCGCTCATCCATAAGATGGCCGACTGGCTGGCGAGGAAATACTTGAGGAAGAAGGCGTGGTCGGCGCGCGCAAGCTCAGGGCCATTGGCGCCGCTGTACTGTGAGATGCCGAATAGCGCCAGCACCGCGATGCCGATCATCAAGGCACGCACCGGCTTCCACGTCCAGCCCAGCCATGCGAATGCGGGGACGGCAGCGGCGAGGATTCCACGCTCGTAGCCATCCATATAGTTGCCGTAGCGCGAGAAGGCGTAGCCGGCGCCGGCAGCCAGCAGCACCGCGAACAGCCAGTCGAACCAGCCCAGGCGGCGAAAATACGACGGCCGCTGCAACGCACCAAGATCGGCGCTCGCCACGGAGGTTTGGGGAGGAGTGGTCGCTTCCATCGCCTGCTCACTTCGTTGGTTTGGACTCGGCATCCGCTGCACTGGCGGCGCCGCTTGGGTCCGCCATGCCGGCAGCGGCGCGGACATCGTGCTTGAGGCGCTCGAACTCGCGGTCGAAGTCGAGTGTGCGGCGCGTGGTCGACATGGCCGTCAACACATGTGCGCCAGAGGTGGTATCGCCGGGTTGCGGCCGAATCCACAGCCACCAGCGGCGCTCTCGTACGTAGAACATCGAGAACACGCCCAGCACCAGCAGCAACGACCCAAGATACACGATGTTCTTGCCCGGCGCACGCGTGAGCTGGAACACGCTGGCCTGCACCTGCTGGAAGTCGGCGAGCTGCAGATAGACAGGCGCACCATAGAACACGCTGTCCGACAGCGCGTTGATGGCGCTCTGCAGCCACTGGCTGCTCGCCGCGTCGACCGCCGGTGCGGCCTGGCCGGCCTGGGCCCGCGCGAGGTGCCACAGTTCCCACATCGAGCTGTTGATGATCTTCATCAGGACGTCGGCGGCCTTCTCGCGCTCCGCTTCCGGGACGGACTTCTGCAGAAAGGTGGCGACCGCAGCGAAACCGCCCTGCGCCTGCGGGGCATCGCCCTTCGCATCGGGGGCGCCCGCGAACAGGTCGAGGGCGCGCCGGGCGCTTTCCGTCAGCTGCCTGCGCAGCTCTGCACGGTCCTCGCCGGGCATGGACAGCAGTGCGAACCGGCGCGCCGCCTCTGCGCGCATCGCCGGAGTCTGCAGCGCGGCGCGCAGGCGCATCCAGTCGTTCACGGTGCCCTGGGCGTCGGCGGGAATGCGCAGGTAGCGGAACGGCTCGTCGGGCTGCGTGCGCACGCCGGCGAGAAACACGGATTGCCCGTCCAGCGTAACGGGCAGCATGTAATTGCTGAACTCGCGCGCCTGGCCGTTCGCGTCGCGCAGCTTGTACTGCACCGACGGACCGACATTGCGCAGGCCACGCTCGCGCGTGGTCCGGGTGGCGTTGCCGAGTTCGGCCCGCAAGCCTCCGGCATCGCCGCCGCGCTTGCCTACGCCGCGTGCGTCGGGCTTGCCGGAGGCGTCGGTCACGGTCTCGATGTTCATCAGCCGGAAATCGGTGAACTCCACCGTGTAGTCCGTACCGTGGCCGCTGAGCCGCGCGTTCTCGCCCACGGTGCCCGACATGGCGAAGGTCTTGTCTTCCGCCCCGCGCATCGGAAAGCCTGTGAGCTTGAGCTTGGAGCCGCCGTCCTCGAAGCTCGACTGATAGATCGCCACGCCGTCATACACGAACGGCTTGTTCACCTCGACGCGTGCGTCCGTCTGCTTGCCGGTGCGGCGGTCCGTCACGACGATGTCGCTGGCGAACAGCTTCGGCATGCCGGTCGAGTAATGCTCGACGGTGAACTTCTTGAGCGTGATGGTGAACGGCAGGTCCTGGATGAGCGCCCCGTCGCCAATGTTCAGGATCGCCGTGCCGACCGTTGCTCCTTCCGGCACAAAGGCGTTGCCCCGGAAGCCCGGGTTGGCGGTGCTCAGGCGATGCTCCGGGCCGATCTCGCTGATGACCGCATTGCCCTTGATCGGCGATTTGCCGCCAAACCACATCTGCAGGCGGATCATCATGTCGCCGTCGAGCAGCCCGCCCACGCAGATGATGACGATGGCCGCATGCGCCAGGATGTAGCCGATCTTGTTGCCCGCGCCGGCCTTGGCGGTGATGAGCGTCGCGCCGCCGTCGCGTGCAAACGCCCGGATGCGGAACCCGCGGTTCTGCGCGAGTGCTGCAAGGCGGGCCGTTACGGTGGCCGCATCGGCCGGCGCGTCGAATTCGTCCTTGTGATGGAACGCGCGCAGGCTGCCTTCACGCACGTTCTCGCGCCAGGCGCGCATGTCGGCGAGCATCTTCGGCGCATTGCGCACGATGCACAGCGACGTCGACACCACCAGGAACGCCAGGATCAGCAGGAACCACCACGCGCTGTAGACCGTCGGCAGCGACAGCGAACGGAACACGTCGGCCCAGAACGGCCCGAACTGGTTGACGTAGTTCGGATAGGGCTCGTTCTGCTTGAGCACCGTGCCGATCACGCTGGCAATGGCGATCACCGTCAGCAGGCTGATGGCAAAGCGCATCGACGACAGCAACTCGACCGTCTCGCGCAGCGCGCGGCGGCGGGTGCGGATCTGAACGCCGGAGGTGGAGGCAGAAGACATGCGGGACAACGCTATTCAGAAACGAAAACAGGGTGGCGATGCCAGGCGCATTGCCACCCTGTTTTTCTTATGGATTGTGCGACCGTCAATTGACGGCCGGGTGCGACAGATTAGCGCAGGCCGGCAATGTAATCCGCCACGGCCTTGATCTGCTCGGCCGTCATGCGGCTGGCTAGGTCGTGCATCTGCACGCTGTTCTTGCGCGTGCCGTTCTGGAACGCCACCAGCTGGGCCTCGGTGTATTCGGCGAACTGGCCAGCGATGCGTGGGTACTGCGCCGGGATGCCGGCGCCGGTCGGGCCGTGGCAGCCCGCGCACGCTGCGATGCCGCGCTTGGCATCGCCGCCGCGATACAGCTTCTGGCCCAGTTCGATGGTGTCCTTGTTCTTGGCCGAGCCGGGCTTCCAGGCGGCCTGCTTGCCCAGGTAGGCACCGATGTCCTTCATATCCTGCTCGGAGAGCGCACTCGCGTAGAGCGACATGACCGGCTGGTTGCGCTCGGTCTTGGCCTTGAAATCCTTGAGCTGCTTTTCGATGTATTCGGCGTGCTGACCGGCCAGCTTCGGGTTGACGTTCATCGCGCTGTTGCCGCCGGCGCCGTGGCAGCTGGTACAGGCCGGCACGCCGTTGGCCGGGATACCGGTATTGAAGAGCGTCTCGCCGCGGGCGGCGTCAGCCTTGGCGACTTTCTGCTCGGCAGCGTAGGCCACGGAAAAGGCCGATGCCAGGGACAGCGCTGCGACAGCAACAACGTTCGCGATGCGGTTCATTCGCACACCTTGTTTAGATTGTTTTCGAATGCTGCGTGCGCCGCCTAATGCCACACACTTCGGCCCGACCCTGCGGCGCGCGGCATCCCCTTCTCCTCTTGCCAGATCGGCACATGAAAACGGACCGGCCCGGGCCTCGGGGCGGTCCTGCGACGGATCTGGCGGGGACGTCCGTAAACCGGCGTATTGTACAATAACCCTTCTGCAATGCGACCTAGCGGCGCAGCATCTACGCAGTTTCAACACCGCAGTCTACAAGGTTCGCCGCGCATGTCGCTCCTCCATCAAGCCCGTTTCTTTACCACCGTCAATCATCTGCGCGATCTTCCGCCAACGGCCGTGCCGGAGGTGGCGTTTGCGGGCCGCTCGAACGCGGGCAAGTCCACCGCGATCAACATCCTGTGCAACCAGAAGCGGCTGGCGTTCTCGAGCAAGACGCCCGGCCGCACGCAGCACATCAATTATTTCTCGGTCATGCCGGCCAAGGCGGAAGACCCGCTCGGCTTCCTCGTCGACCTGCCGGGCTATGGTTATGCCGAGGTGCCGGGCGAAGCGAAGTCGCACTGGGAACACCTGCTCGGCGACTACGTCCAGACCCGCCCGCAACTTGCCGGCCTGGTCATCATGATGGACGCACGCCGGCCCTTCACCGACCTCGATTGCCAGATGGTCGAGTGGTTCCTGCCGACGGGCAAGCCGATCCACGTGCTGCTCACCAAGGCGGACAAGCTGACCAACAACGATGCCTCACGCTCGCTGATGGGGGCGCGCAAGGTACTGAAGGATTATCAGGCGCAGACCGACGGCGATGTATCGCTGACGGTGCAGCTGTTCTCGAGCCTGAAGCGCCGCGGCATCGAAGAAGCGCAGCGAATTGTCGCAGGCTGGCTGTGCCTGCCCGAAGCCTCCGAGCCCGTGCCGCCGGCCACGAAGGCAAAAAAAACCCCGTCGCCAGACGCGCAACGGGGATAACGACCCCATCGAGCCATCGATGGGAACCCGCGTCAGGGAGGAGCCGCGGGGGACGCTGCATCAGCGTCGCTGGCGCATTGTCCGTGCGTAAGAGGGATAATCGCCAAGAAAGTTTTCAAAGTTCACAGTGTGTTCTTAGAGTCTGCTGACATGATTTCGAGCTTCCCCGACCATCGTCCGCGCCGCATGCGCCGCGACGATTTCTCCCGCCGCATGATGCGCGAGTCGCGCCTCACACCCGACGATCTGATCTACCCTGTGTTCATCCTTGAAGGCAGCAACGTACGCCAGGCCGTGCCGTCCATGCCGGGCGTCGAGCGGGTGTCGATCGATGTGCTGATGGGCGTCGCCGAGCAGTGCGTGCAACTGGGCATTCCGGTGCTCGCGCTGTTCCCGGTCATCGAACCGTCGCTCAAGACGCCGGACGGCATCGAGGCGACCAACGCAGACGGCCTGATCCCGCGCGCCGTGAAGGCGCTCAAGGCGCGCTTTCCCGAGCTAGGCATCCTGACCGACGTGGCGCTCGACCCGTACACGAGCCACGGCCAGGACGGCGTGCTCGATGACAACGGCTACGTGCTCAACGAAGAGACGGTGGAAATCCTCACGCGCCAGGCGCTGGTGCAGGCTGAAGCCGGCGTGGACATCGTCGCTCCGTCAGACATGATGGACGGCCGCATCGGTGCGATCCGCCTGGCGCTGGAGCACGACAACCACATCTACACGCGCATCATGGCGTACGCCGCCAAGTACGCATCGGCGTTCTACGGCCCGTTCCGGGATGCCGTGGGTTCGGCCGCGAACCTGGGCAAGGGCAACAAGATGACCTACCAGATGGATCCGGCCAATTCGGACGAGGCGCTGCGCGAAGTGGCGCTCGACATCGCCGAGGGCGCCGATATGGTAATGGTCAAGCCCGGCATGCCGTATCTCGACATCGTGCGCCGCGTGAAGGACGAATTCCGCTTCCCGACGTACGTGTACCAGGTCAGCGGGGAATACGCGATGCTGAAAGCCGCCGCGCAGAACGGCTGGCTGGATCACGACAAGGTCGTGCTGGAATCACTGCTGGCGTTCAAGCGTGCCGGCGCAAACGGCATCCTGACGTACTTCGCACTGGACGCCGCCCGTCTGCTGCGAGCCTGATGATCAGGTGGAAGGTTTCGCCGCCTGTGCCGTGCCGAGTGCGCGGCGCAGGCTGGCGAGGAACGTGTCGGCACGCTGAAAGCCGATCACCCGGGCTTGTACCTCGCTGCCGCGCACATCAAAGAAGACGGTCCCCGGCGGGCCGAACAGGCCAAAGCGCTTGAGCAGTGCTTGGTCATCTGCAGTGTTGGCCGTGACGTCCGCCTGCAGCAACACCACCTCGGCGAGCGCCGCGCGCACCCGCGCATCGGTGAACGTCAGGTGCTCCATCTCCTTGCAACTCACGCACCAGTCGGCGTAGAAGTCGAGCATCACAGGTTTGCCGGCTGCACTGGCGTTGCGCACTTCGGCATCGAGCTCGGTCACGCTCTTCACGCGCTTGAAGGTCAACGCCGGTGCGTTCGTCATCGCCGAGGTGCGCAGCACGCCCGCCAACGGCTGCAGCGGATCGCGCCCGCCTGCGGCCACGCCCAACAGCTGTGCCACGCCGGCCAGCGCCAGCACCATGCCGATCACCTTGCCCAGGCGTTGCAGGTTGCCGGCGCCGTCGGGCAGCGAATCGAACGTCCGCAGAAACACGGACGCGCCGATCAGCAGCGTACCCCAGCCGACCATCGCCATCCACGCAGGCACGACCGGCTGCACGATGTACCAGGCCACCGCCAGCAGGATGAAGCCGAAGACCGCCTTGGTGACGACCAGCCAACGCCCCGAACGCGGCAGCAGATTGCCAGCGCCCACACCGACGAGAATCAGCGGAATCCCCATCCCGATAGACAGCGCGAACAGCGCCATACCGCCCACGGCCGCGTTGCCGGTTTGCGAGATGTACACGAGCGCTCCCGCCAAGGGCGCGGTGACGCAAGGGGACACAATCAAGGCAGACAGCGCGCCCATGACGGCCGCTCCCACCACCTGGCCGCCGCTCAGCTTGTTGGACGCCTGCGTCAGGTGGTGATGCCACGCCGCCGGCAGCTGCAGTTCGTACAAGCCGAACATCGACAACGACAGCAACGCGATCAGCAGCGCAAAGGCACCCAGCACCCAGGCATTCTGCAACGCTGCCTGCAGCCCCTGGCCTGCCAGCCCGGCAGCCACGCCCAGCGCCGTATAAACAACGGCCATGCCGAGCACGTACGCCACCGACACCAGTGCCGCGCGCATACGCGTGGCGTGCTCCCCCACAACGATGGCCGACACGATCGGCAGCATCGGCAGCACACACGGCGTAAAGGTCAGCAGCAAGCCCAAACCAAAGAACAGCGCAGCGATCGCGCCGAGGTTGCCGCTGTCCAGTGTGCTGGCAATGCGTCCTTGCTTGCCCTCCGGTTCGGTGCTGTCTGCCGCCGCGGCAGTCGGCGCCATGGGTACGGCTGAGGCAGGCGACGGACGCACCTGGAACCGGCTCTTCATCGGCGGGTAGCATAGACCCTGGTCCGCGCAGCCCTGGGAGGTCACGATCATCGTGAACGGCGAGTCTGCATTCAGTGCCTTCACGCGGAAGGCAACCTCATGGCGATACGTCTCGACGTCCTTGTTGAAGGTCTCGTCAAATTTGACCTTGCCGGGCGGCATGTCGAGCGGGGCCAGCGTGACGGTGGCCGGTTCGGCGCCCACGGCAAAGCGCTCGCGATACATGTAATAGCCATCGGCAATGCCGAAGCGGACCTCGACGGTCTGCCCGTCCACCTGCGTCGCCGAAAAACGGAAAGCCTGCTCCGGCGGCAGGAAGTCGTCAGCGGCATGCGCGGGAACCCGCAAAAGCGCCACCAAGACGAGCAGCACGAGCCATTGCAGCATGCGCCGCGCGGACAGGAACGAAGACGAGGTCATATCAACAACAATCAGACGTCAGACAGAGGGCGGCGGCGAAGCTTCTTCAGCTACCCACGCAAGATACGCCGGCAAGCCCGCCGTCACCGGCACGGCGATGAGTTCCGGCACCTCGTAGGGATGCGCCTGGCGCAACACCGCTTCCAGCGCCGGGTACACCGCCTGCGTCGTCTTGATCAGAAGCGGGATCTCGGTCGCGTGCTCGATCGCGCCGTTCCACCAGTACGACGACATGCACGCCGGCAACCGGTTGACGCAAGCGGCCATGCGGGATTCCAACACGGCCCGGGTGACACGATCCGCGCTATCCACATTCGGCAGGTTGGTCAGCACAAGCAGTACATCGGTTCCAGCGGGCATAGAGCCTCCATCAGCGCCATGGGGCGACATGTCGGTTGCGGCAGGCAACAAAAAAGCCAGGACGTAAGTCCTGGCTTCATTGTAATGCGCGCCGAGGCACGCATTTTTCGTAGCCCCCGCCGCGACGCCATGTCGCAGCGGCGAACTTCGGCTGACCTTACTCAGCAGCCGCTTCGGCTTCCACAGCCTCGGCAACTTCCGGGCGATCGACCAGCTCGACCAGCGCCATCGGCGCGTTGTCGCCCTGGCGGAAGCCGAACTTCAGGATGCGGGTGTAGCCGCCCGGACGGGTCGCGTAGCGCGGGCCCAGTTCCGTGAACAGCTTGGTGACCATATCGCGGTCGCGCAGACGGGCAAATGCCAGGCGGCGGTTTGCAACGGTGTCCTTCTTGGCCAACGTGATGAGCGGCTCGACAACCTTGCGCAACTCCTTGGCCTTCGGCAGGGTGGTCTTGATCAGCTCGTGCTGGAACAGCGAGTTGGACATGTTACGCAGCATCGCGAGACGGTGCGACGAGGTGCGGTTCAGTTTCCGCAGACCATGACGGTGACGCATGATGATTCCTTCTTAAGAGTGTTTGACCAGCTCTTCTATCGCCCCTGACGAGGCGCGGGCCGGTAGCCTTGACTATGCCGCTCAGACCGCAGCGACGGGAAAACGGCCGATGCACAGGCACCGGCCGACAACTGCAATTTACTTCTCGAGACCTGCGGGCGGCCAGTTCTCGAGCTTCATGCCGAGCGTCAGGCCACGCGAAGCGAGGACTTCCTTGATCTCGTTGAGCGACTTGCGACCCAGGTTCGGGGTCTTGAGCAGCTCGTTCTCGGTACGCTGGATCAGGTCGCCGATATAGTAGATGTTTTCAGCCTTCAGGCAGTTGGCCGAACGCACCGTGAGCTCGAGGTCGTCAACCGGGCGCAGCAGGATCGGGTCGATCTGCGGAGCGCGGGCAGCGGCGGCCTCTGCGGCGCTTTCGGTGCCTTCCAGGGCAGCGAACACCGAGAGTTGATCCACCAGAATGCGAGCCGACTGGCGAATCGCTTCCTCCGGCGAGATCACGCCGTTGGTCTCGATGTTCATGACCAGCTTGTCGAGGTCGGTACGCTGCTCCACACGGGCAGACTCCACCGCGTACGACACGCGGCGCACCGGTGCGAACGAGGCGTCCAGCACGATGCGGCCGATGACCTTGCTCGACTCGTCGCCGAACTTGCGCACGTTGCCCGGCACATAGCCGCGGCCCTGCTCGACCTTCAACTGCAGATCCAGCTTGCCGCCAGCCGACAGGTTGGCGATCACGTGGCCCGGGTTGATGATCTCGACGTCGTGCGGCAGCTCGATATCGGCGGCCGTCACCACACCCTCGCCTTCCTTGCGCAGCGACACCGTGACTTCATCACGGTTGTGCAGCTTGAACACCACGCCCTTGAGGTTCAGCAGCAGGTTGACGACGTCTTCCTGCACGCCATCGATGGTGGAATATTCGTGGACGACCCCAGCGATCGTGACTTCGGTCGGGGCATAGCCGACCATCGACGACAGCAGCACGCGGCGCAGCGCGTTGCCGAGCGTGTGGCCATAGCCGCGCTCGAACGGTTCCATGACGACCTTCGCGTGATGATCGCCAAGCGGCTCAACCGCAATAATTTTGGGCTTCAGGAGTGCTGTTTGCATGTAGGTTGTCCTGTTTCAATACCCTCGGCTCGTTACACCGATAAGGCTGACGGATTGGACTGGAAAGATTCCATCGCGAACCCCGCGACGGAAGACGCACGTGCCGCAAACGCGTTGCGGCACGTAGCGATTCGGATTGCTGCGGCGCCTAAAGACTTTCGGCACACGACCACAATGTTGTAGACGATGAGCGTCCCCAAAAGGCGCACGAACCCGCACCTTCCGGTACGGGCGTCGTCATTAACGCGAATACAGTTCGACGATCAGGCTTTCGTTGATGTCGCCGGCGATATCTGCACGATCCGGGACTTGCTTGAAGATGCCTTCCATCTTCTTCGCATCGACGGTCACCCAGCTCGGGAAACCGGTCTGCTCAGCCAGCGACAGCGATTCAGCGATACGCACTTGCTTCTTCGACTTTTCGCGAACGGCGATCACGTCGCCCGACTTGATCTGGGCCGACGGCACGTTCAGCGCCTGACCGTTGACCAGGATCGCCTTGTGCGACACCAGCTGGCGCGCTTCAGCGCGGGTCGAGCCGAAGCCCATGCGGTAGACGACGTTGTCCAGACGCGACTCCAGCAGTTGCAGCAGGGTTTCACCCGTGTTGCCCTTGCGGCGGTCGGCTTCGGCGAAGTAGCGGCGGAATTGACGCTCCAGCACGCCGTAGATGCGCTTGACCTTCTGCTTTTCACGCAGTTGGTTGCCGTAGTCGGAAGTGCGCGCCCCCGAGGTACGGCCATGCTGACCAGGCTTGCTGTCCAGCTTGCACTTGTCGGCGAGCGAGCGACGTGCGCTCTTCAGGAAAAGATCAGTACCTTCGCGGCGAGACAGTTTCGCCTTGGGGCCGGTATAGCGTGCCACGTTGCGTTCCTTTGTTTTCAGTCATCCGCAGCACAAACTCTGCGGACGGTCCGTCATCGGGCTCCAACCGGAGCCATGACGAACAGTGGGCTTATGAAAAGACGAAACCCGCCTTCCAGAACAATCCGGAAGACAGGCAAGCGGGCAAGTATAGCACCCGCAGACCGACCTCGCCAGCAACTGGCGCGGCCGGCCGAATCACTTAGATGCGACGGCGCTTCGGCGGACGGCAGCCGTTGTGCGGCACCGGCGTCACATCTTCGATCACCTGAATCTTGATACCCAGGTTGTTCAGTGCGCGCACGGCCGATTCACGACCCGGGCCCGGGCCCTTGATGCGCACTTCCAGGTTCTTGATACCTTGGTCCTGCGCCACGCGGCCAGCACTCTCAGCAGCCACCTGAGCGGCGAACGGCGTCGACTTGCGCGAGCCCTTGAAGCCCTGGCCACCCGACGTCGCCCACGACAGGGCATTGCCCTGACGGTCGGTGATCGTGATGATCGTGTTGTTGAACGACGCGTGAACGTGCGCGATGCCGTCGGCGACGTTCTTGCGAACCTTCTTGCGCGCGCGCTGGGCGGCGGTATTCGCTGCTTTTGCCATAGTTCCTATCCTTTACCCGACGGATTACTTCTTGAGCGCAACGCCGGCCTTGCGCGGACCCTTGCGGGTACGGGCATTGGTGCGGGTACGCTGACCGCGCATCGGCAGGCCCTTGCGATGGCGCACGCCACGATAGCAGCCCAGATCCATCAGGCGCTTGATGTTCATCGTCGTTTCACGGCGCAGATCGCCTTCGACGGTGAACTTGTTGACTTCGTCACGCAGCTTTTCCAGGTCAGCGTCCGTCAGGTCCTTGACCTTCTTGTCGGTCGGGACACCGGTCACCTCGCAAATCTTCTGAGCGCGCGAGCGGCCGATACCGTACACAGCCGTCAGGCCGATCACGGTATGTTGGTGGTTGGGGATGTTGACCCCTGCGATACGTGCCATTCGTCAATCCTCTTTGCGAAATTAGCCTTGGCGCTGCTTATGACGCGGGTCCGACGAGCAGATCACACGCACCACGCCCTTGCGCTTGATGATTTTGCAGTTGCGGCAAATGCGCTTAACAGAAGCCAGCACTTTCATGATTTTCCTCTTCCTTCAATTCCAGTCCGCTCACTTCGCCCGGAATACGATGCGCGCGCGGGACAGATCATACGGGGTCAATTCGACCGTCACCTTGTCCCCGGGCAAGATGCGGATGTAATGCATTCGCATCTTGCCGGAAATATGGCCTAACACTACGTGGCCGTTTTCCAGTTTGACGCGGAACGTCGCGTTGGGGAGGTTTTCCAGCACCTCACCCTGCATCTGGATCACGTCGTCTTTAGCCATGTCCCTTCAGCTTCGTGCGACCGCTCCTAGCGGAGCGTCAAGTTACCCTTGAAATTCGCCTTCTTCATCAAAGACTCGTACTGCTGAGACATCACGTAGGACTGCACTTGCGCCATGAAGTCCATCGTGACCACCACGATGATCAACAGCGACGTCCCACCAAAGTAGAACGGCACATTCCAGCGCAGCACCAAGAACTCCGGCAGCAGACACACCAGCGTGATGTAGATCGCACCCGCCAGGGTCAGACGCACCAGAATCTTGTCGATATACCGCGTGGTTTGCTCGCCCGGACGAATACCCGGAATGAACGCCCCACTCTTCTTCAGGTTATCTGCAACCTCGCGGCTGTTATAGACCAGCGCGGTGTAGAAGAAACAGAAGAAGATGATCGCCGCCGCATACAGCAGGATGTACACCGGCTGACCCGGCGACAGCGTTGCCGCCAGATCCTTGACGAACCGTGCAACCGGATTCGTCGAGTTGCCGGCCGTAAACCAGCCCGCGATCGTGGCCGGGAACAGAATGATCGACGATGCGAAGATCGGCGGAATCACCCCGGCCATGTTCAACTTCAGCGGCAGATGCGACGACTGACCGCCATAAATCTTGTTACCAACCTGCCGCTTGGCGTAGTTGACGAGGATCTTGCGCTGGCCGCGTTCGATGAACACCACCAGATACGTCACCGCGCCAATGATCGCCACCACCAGGATCGCGGAGAAAATCCCCATCGAACCCGTGCGCACCAGCTCAAACAGCCCGCCGATCGCGTTGGGCAGACCCGCTGCGATCCCGCCGAAGATGATGATCGAGATGCCGTTGCCCAGACCACGCTCGGTGATCTGCTCACCCAGCCACATCAGGAACATCGTGCCCGTCACCAGCGTGATCACCGCGGTGGCACGGAACATCAGGCCCGGATCCAACACCAGGCCCGGCTGCGCCTCGAGCGCCACGGCAATGCCGAGCGCCTGGAAGGTTGCCAGGACCACCGTACCGTAGCGCGTGTACTGCGTGATCTTGCGCTGGCCGGCCTGACCTTCCTTCTTCAACGACTCCAACTGCGGCAGCACGATCGTCAGCAGCTGCATGATGATCGACGCCGAGATGTACGGCATGATCCCCAGCGCAAACACCGTGAACCGCGACAGCGCACCGCCGGAGAACAGGTTGAACATCCCGAGGATGCCGCCCGACTGCCGTTGGAAGAGCTGCGCCAGTTGATCCGGATCGATACCCGGCACGGGAATGTGCGCGCCGATCCGGTACACCAGCAGTGCCAGCACCAGGAACATGAGCCGACGGCGAAGATCGCCGTACTTGGCCGTGTTCTTGGCCTGGGCCATCACATTAGGTTTCGCCGTGGCCAAACGGATGCTCCGTCAGTGTGAAACAGCAGGCGATTAAGCCAGCGAGCCACCAGCTGCTTCGATTGCGGCCTTCGCCCCAGCCGTTGCGCCGATACCCTTCAGGGTCACCTTCTTGTCGATTTCGCCCGACAGGATCACCTTGGCGCTCTTGACCATCTCGCCCACCAGGCCGGCTTGCTTGAGGGACAGCAGATCGATTTCCTCGATCGGCAGCCCCGCCAGGTCGCCCAGACGCACTTCAGCGGTGAATTCCTTTGTCAGCGAGGTGAAACCACGCTTGGGCAGACGACGATGCAGGGGCATCTGGCCGCCTTCAAAGCCGACCTTGTGGAAACCACCCGAACGCGACTTCTGACCCTTGTGACCACGGCCAGCCGTCTTGCCCAGGCCCGAGCCAATACCGCGACCAACGCGGCGCTTGGCGTGCTTGGAGCCGGCTGCCGGCTTCAGGTTATTCAGTTGCATGCTCTTCTCCGTCTTCCCTTAGCCGATGACCTTGACCAGGTAGGACACCTTGTTGATCATGCCGCGCACTGCGGGCGTGTCCTGCAATTCGGACACCGAGTTCAGGCGGCGCAGGCCCAGACCACGCACCGTAGCGCGATGGTCTTCGCGCGTGCCGATCAGGCTGCGCACGAGTTGGACTTTCACGGTTTTCTGCGACATATCGTTCACCTATCCCTTCGGCTTAGCCGAGGATCTCTTCGACCGACTTGCCACGCTTGGCAGCAATCTCAGCCGGGGTGCTCATCTTGCGCAGGCCGTCCAGCGTTGCGCGCACCATGTTGTAAGGATTGGTCGAACCGTGCGACTTGGTCACGATGTTCGTCACGCCCATCACTTCGAAGATGGCGCGCATCGGACCACCGGCGATCACACCAGTACCGTCCTTTGCAGGCATCATCTGCACCTTGGCGGCGCCATGCTTGCCAACCACTTCGTGCTGGAGCGTACCGTTCTTCAGCGGAACCTTAACCATCTTGCGACGGGCTTCGTCCATTGCCTTCTGCACGGCCACGGGCACTTCCTTGGCCTTGCCTTTGCCCATGCCGATACGGCCGTCGCCGTCACCCACCACGGTCAGTGCGGCGAAACCGAGAATACGGCCGCCCTTGACCACCTTGGTCACGCGGTTGACCGCGATCATCTTCTCGCGAAGACCGTCGTCGCGTTCGTCCCCTTGGACCTTCGGTTGAATTTTTGCCATGACGATATCCTCTATGCCGGCTTAGAACTTCAGGCCAGCTTCGCGTGCCGCGTCAGCCAGTGCCTTCACGCGACCGTGATAACGGAAACCCGAGCGATCGAACGCCACGGCTTCGATGCCGGCAGCCTTCGCCTTCTCGGCGATACGCTTACCCACCAAGGTGGCGGCAGCGGTGTTGCCACCGTTGCCGTTCAATTCCTTGCGGACTTCGGCTTCCGCCGTCGAGGCCGAAGCCAGGACCTTGGTGCCGTCTTCCGAGAAGACCTGCGCGTAGATGTGCAGGTTCGTACGGTGCACAGCCAGACGGGCGACGTTCAGTTCCGCAATCTTCAGGCGGGTCTGACGTGCACGGCGCAGACGCGAGTCATTTTTGTTCATGATGTGCACCCTTACTTCTTCTTGGTTTCCTTCAGGATCACACGCTCATCGGCGTAGCGCACACCCTTGCCCTTGTACGGCTCAGGCGGGCGATAACCACGCACTTCAGCGGCGACCTGACCAACTTTCTGCTTGTCCGAACCCTTGATGATGATTTCGGTTTGCGTCGGCGTTTCCGCCTTCACGCCTTCCGGCATCTCATGGATCACGTCGTGCGAGAAACCGAGTTGCAGCTTCAGGGCGTTGCCCTGAACCGAGGCACGGTAACCCACGCCGACCAGGTTCAGCTTGCGCTCGAAACCCGTCGTCACACCCTTCACCATGTTGGCCGTCAGGGCGCGCATCGTGCCTTGCAGCGCATTGGCTTCACGCGACTCGTCTGCGGGCGAGAACGTGATCGTGCCGTTGTCGGTGTTGACCTTGACCAGCTCGTGAATCGGCTGCGACAGGGTACCCAGCGGGCCCTTGACGGTCAGCAGACCACCAGCGAAATTGACTTCGGCGCCCTTGGGCAGCGCGATGGGAGCCTTACCTACGCGAGACATGGTTCCCCTCCCTTAGGCGACGTAGCAAATGACTTCGCCACCGACACCGGTTGCGCGGGCACGGCGATCCGTCATCAGACCCTTCGGGGTCGAGATGATGGCAACGCCCAGGCCGTTCATCACTTGCGGGATTTCGTTACGGCCCTTGTACACGCGCAGACCAGGCTTCGAGACGCGCTCCAGGCGCTCGATGACCGGACGGCCGGCGTAGTACTTCAGACCAATCGTCAGGGTTGCCTTGCCACCCTGCTCGGTCACGGCGAATTCGTCGATGTAGCCTTCGTCCTTCAGGACCTTGGCGATTGCCACCTTCAGCTTCGACGACGGCATGACCACCGACGCTTTTTCCACCGCTTGCGCGTTGCGGATACGCGTCAGCATATCGGCGATCGGATCGCTCATGCTCATACTGTTTCTCCTGTAGCCTGTGCGTGATTACCAGCTGGCTTTCGTCAGACCCGGGATCTCGCCCTTGAAGGCGATTTCACGGAGCTTGTTACGCGCCAGGCCGAACTTGCGGAACGTACCGCGGGGACGACCGGTGATCGAGCAGCGGTTGCGCTGACGAGTCGGGTTCGCGTTGCGCGGAAGCTGCTGCAGCTTCAGACGCGCTTCGTAACGCTCTTCTTCCGACTTGCTTTGGTCGGCCACGATGGCTTCGAGAGCGGCGCGCTTTTCAGCGTACTTGGCCACGAGCTTGGCACGCTTCTTCTCGCGTTCGATCAGAGACAATTTAGCCACGGTAACCCCTTAATTACGGAACGGGAACTTGAATGCGTTGAGGAGCGCCTTGGCTTCCTCGTCGCTCTTCGCCGTCGTGGTGATGCTGATGTTCAGGCCACGCAGCGCGTCGATCTTGTCGTACTCGATCTCGGGGAAAATGATCTGCTCTTTCACACCGATGTTGTAGTTGCCACGACCGTCGAACGCCTTGCCGGACACACCGCGGAAGTCGCGCACACGCGGCAGCGACACGGTGATGAAGCGGTCCAGGAATTCGTACATGCGCTGGCCACGCAGCGTGACCATCGTGCCGATCGGGTAACCCTGGCGGATCTTGAAGCCGGCGATAGCCTTGCGGGCTTTCGTCACGACAGGCTTCTGGCCCGCGATCTTGGTGAGGTCGCCAGTGGCGTGCTCAATGACCTTCTTGTCATTCACAGCCTCGCCAAGACCCATGTTCAGGGTGATCTTGGTGATGCGCGGCACTTCCATCACGGACTTGTAGCCGAACTGCTTGATCAGTTCGGGCACAACCTTTTCTTTGTAAAACTCTTGCAGACGCGCAGTCATGCTCAACTCCTCTCTCTCGCCCAGAATCAAGCGCCGACGGCAGCACCGGTGGTCTTCAGTACGCGCGTCTTCACGCCACCTTCGACCTTGATGCCGACGCGCGACGGCTTGCCATTGGCATCCACGAGCGCAACGTTCGAAATATGGATGGGCATGACCTTGTCGACCACACCACCCGTGGTACCCAGCATCGGGTTCGGGCGCACGTGCTTCTTGGCGACGTTCACGCCTTCCACGGTCACGTGCTCGCCGAGCACAGCGAGCACGGTACCTTGCTTACCCTTGTCCTTGCCGGTGCGGACGATGACGCGATCGCCCTTGCGAATCTTGTTCATGCGGCCTCCGATTACAGCACTTCCGGCGCGAGCGACACGATCTTCATGAAGCGCTCGGTACGGAGTTCGCGAGTGACCGGCCCGAAGATACGGGTGCCGATCGGCTCAAGCTTGGTGTTCAGCAGCACGGCGGCATTGCCGTCGAACTTGATGAGCGAGCCGTCAGGACGGCGCACGCCCTTGGCGGTACGCACCACCACGGCGTTATAGATGTCGCCCTTCTTGACGCGACCACGCGGGGCAGCATCCTTGACGCTGACCTTGATGATGTCGCCGACGCTGGCGTAGCGGCGCTTCGAACCGCCCAGCACCTTGATGCACATGACTTCACGCGCACCCGTGTTATCGGCCACTTCGAGCCGGCTTTCTGTCTGAATCATGGTGTTCTCGTCCCAACTTAATTCGCCAGGCACACAATGCGCGGAGGCGATCAGTCTTGGTCCCGCCGGCCGCTGGCATTGCGCCAGCCGCGATTGGGTTGATCAACTTGAAGTCGGTAGCTGCCCGACGGCGAGCGCCGCCCGGCCCATTCTTTTTTCCCTCGACCCGAGCCGACTGCGATGCAGCCGACACCCTTACAAAGGGAAAGACCGAGACTATATCACATAATCTCGGTCTTGCAACAGCAAACTACTTCGCTGTTGTTTTAGATCACGCGTGCAGCTTCAACCAGACGCGACACCACCCACGACTTGGTGCGCGAGATCGGGCGCGATTCCGTGATCTCAACCTTGTCGCCTTCGTTGTACTGGTTGGCTTCGTCGTGCGCATGGTACTTCTTGGAGCGCACCACGTACTTGCCGTACAGCGGATGCTTGACGCGGTTTTCGACCAGGACCGTCACGGTCTTGTCCATCTTGTTGCTGACAACGCGACCGACGAGCGTGCGCTTCAGGGACGTTGCGGCTTCAGTCATTTCTGGTTCCCCTTCTGGCCCAGCACGGTGCGGACGCGCGCGATGTCACGACGCACCTTCTTCAGCTGGCTGGTGTTCTGCAGCTGTTGCGTCGCCTTTTGCATGCGCAGGCCAAATTGAGCCTTCAGCAGCTCGGAGAGCTCCTGGTTCAGCCCGGCGACATCTTTGTCGCGCAGTTCGGATGCTTTCATGGTGTGTGCTCCTTACGTTCCGACCTGACGCACCACGAAGCTGGTCGCGATCGGCAGCTTGGCGGCCGCCAGGCGGAACGCCTCGCGTGCCAGTTCTTCACCGACGCCATCCATTTCGTACAGCATCTTGCCCGGCTGAATTTCAGCCACGTAGTATTCCGGGTTGCCCTTACCGTTACCCATACGGACTTCGGCAGGCTTCTTCGAGATCGGCTTGTCCGGGAAAATCCGGATCCAGATGCGGCCGCCACGCTTGATGTGACGGGTCATCGCACGACGGGCCGACTCGATCTGACGTGCCGTCAGACGGCCGCGGCCCATCGCCTTCAGGCCGAACTCGCCGAAAGAGACCGCATTACCGCGCGTTGCGATACCCGTGTTGCGGCCCTTCTGCTCCTTGCGGTACTTCCTACGCTTCGGTTGCAGCATGTTTATTCTCCAGTCTTGGCGTCGGCGCCACGACGGGCACCTGCGCCAGCACCGCGGCGCTGACCAGCCGGACGGCCCTCGCCCTCACGGCGGCGACCTTCCGGGCGACCCGGACGGCGACGGCGCTCATCTTCCTTCGGCTCTTCCACGACGGGCGCATCGTTGCGGCCCAGATGGTCGCCCTTGTACACCCACACCTTGACACCGATGATGCCGTAGGTGGTTTCCGCTTCGGAGAAGCCGTAGTCGATGTCGGCGCGCAGCGTGTGCAGGGGCACACGGCCTTCGCGGTACCACTCGGTACGGGCGATTTCGATACCGTTCAAACGGCCCGAGCTCATGATCTTGATGCCCTGGGCACCCAGGCGCATCGCGTTCTGCATTGCGCGCTTCATTGCGCGGCGGAACATGATGCGGCGCTCGAGCTGCTGCGTGATCGAATCGGCGATCAGCTGTGCATCGACTTCCGGCTTGCGGATTTCTTCGATGTTCACGTGCACAGGCACACCCATGCGACGCTGCAGCTCGGCCTTCAGCAGTTCGATGTCCTCGCCTTTCTTGCCGATCACCACGCCCGGACGCGAGCTGTAAATGGTGATACGTGCATTCTTGGCCGGACGCTCGATGACCACGCGGCCCACCGAAGCGTTCTTCAGCTTCTTCTTCAGAAACTCGCGAACCTCGATGTCTTCCTTGAGCATGTCCGCAAACTGGGTGTTGCTGGCGTACCAGCGCGATGCCCAGTTACGGCTGACAGCCAGACGGAAGCCAGTCGGATGAATCTTCTGTCCCATCGTGACCCCTTAGTTGCCCAGCGTCACAGTGATGTGACAGGTTTGTTTCTCGATGCGGTTGCCACGGCCCTTCGCACGTGCGGTGAAGCGCTTGAGCGACGTTGCCTTGTCGACGTAGATCGACTTGACCTTCAGCTCGTCGATGTCGGCGCCTTCGTTGTGCTCGGCGTTCGCGATGGCGGACTCAACCACCTTCTTCACGATGCCAGCCGCCTTTTTCGGGCTGAACGTCAGCACGTTGAGCGCGCGCTCGATCGGCAGACCGCGGATCTGGTCAGCAACCAGACGCGTCTTCTGTGCGGAGATACGGGCGCCGCGATGAATCGCTTTAACTTCCATGATTGCCCCTTATCGCTTCGCTTTCTTGTCGGCAGCGTGGCCCTTGAACGTGCGCGTCAGCGCAAATTCACCGAGCTTGTGGCCAACCATGTTTTCCGTGACATACACGGGAACGTGCTGACGGCCGTTGTGGACGGCGATCGTCAGGCCGATGAAGTCCGGCAGAATGGTCGAGCGACGCGACCACGTCTTGATGGGCTTCTTGTCCTTGCTGCTCACCGCCGCTTCCACCTTCTTCAGCAGGTGGGCGTCGATGAACGGACCTTTCTTTACGGAACGAGTCATTTCTTAGCTCCTACCTACCGATTAACGCTTGTGGCGGCGCTGGACGATCATGCTGTCCGTGCGCTTGTTACGACGGGTGCGGTAGCCCTTGGTCGGCGTGCCCCACGGGGACACCGGATCACGGCCAGCTGCGGTACGACCTTCACCACCACCGTGCGGGTGATCGATCGGGTTCATCACCACACCACGGACGGTCGGGCGGATACCGCGCCAACGCGTCGCACCGGCCTTGCCGATCTGGCGCAGGCTATGCTCTTCGTTGCCGACTTCACCGATGGTGGCGCGGCACTCGATGTGCACGCGACGCACCTCACCCGAGCGCAGACGCACTTGAGCGTAGATGCCTTCGCGAGCCAGCAGCACGGCGGACGTACCGGCCGAGCGGGCGATTTGTGCGCCCTTGCCCGGCAGAATCTCCACGCAGTGGATCGTCGTACCGACCGGGATGTTGCGGATCGGCAGGTTGTTACCGGCCTTGATCGGCGCTTCCGAGCCGTTGGCGATGGCCTGGCCGACCACGGCGCCCTTCGGGGCGATGATGTAGCGGCGCTCGCCATCGGCGAACAGGACCAGCGCGATGTTGGCGCTGCGGTTCGGATCATATTCCAGGCGTTCGATCTTGGCCGGAATACCGTCCTTGTCGTTACGCTTGAAATCGACCACACGATAGTGGTGCTTGTGACCACCGCCCTTGTGACGGGTGGTGATGTGGCCGTTGTTGTTACGGCCCGACTTCTGGATTTGCTTTTCCAGCAGCGGAGCGTACGGCGCGCCCTTGTGAAGGTCGGGATTGACGACCTTCACCATCGAGCGGCGGCCCGGCGATGTCGGCTTGGTTTTGACGAGTGCCATGATTACTTGGCCTCCGCTTCAAAATTGATTTCCTGACCCGGCTTCAACGAAACGTAGGCCTTCTTCACGTGGTCACGACGACCCATGAAGCGACCGAAGCGCTTTTGCTTGCCCTTCTGGTTCAGGATCTGGACGGACTCGACCTCGACCTTGAACAGCAGTTCGACGGCAGCCTTCACTTCGCCCTTGTTGGCGTCGCGGGCCACTTCGAACACGACCTGCTCGTTCTTCTCGGCCACCAGGGTTGCCTTTTCAGACACCACAGGTGCCAGCAGCACCTGCATCAGGCGATGGTCGTTCTTGGCAACTTGCGTCATTTCAGCAACTCCTCGATCTGCGCGACGGCGCCCTTCGTCACGAGCACCTTCTTGTAGTGCACGAGCGACAGCGGATCGGCGTGACGCGGCTCAACCACGAGCACGTGCGCCAGGTTGCGCGATGCCAGGAAGAGATTTTCGTCCAGGTTATCGGTAATCACGAGCACCGAATCCAGGCCCATGGCGCGGAACTTGTCGGCCAGCAGCTTGGTCTTCGGGGCTTCGACGGACAGGCTGTCAACGACGTTGATGCGGCCTTCGCGGGCAAGCTGCGAATAAATCGAGCGCATGCCGGCGCGGTACATCTTCTTGTTGACCTTCTGCGAGAAGTTTTCTTCCGGGCTGTTCGGGAAGATACGACCACCCCCACGCCACAGCGGGGAGGAGCTCATACCTGCACGGGCGCGACCCGTACCCTTCTGGCGCCACGGCTTCTTGGTCGTGTGCTTGACCTCTTCACGATCCTTCTGCTTACGGTTGCCGCTGCGCGCGTTGGCCTGGTAAGCGACGACGATCTGGTGAACGAGGGCCTCGTTGTAATCACGGCCGAACACTTCCGGCGAGGCAGCAACACCCGCGCCGAGTTGACCGTTGTCCTGGAGCAGCTTCAGTTCCATGCGTTTGCTCCTTATGCCTTCTTGGCGCGAGCCTTCACGGCCGGCGTGACGATGACTTGACCGCCCTTGGCACCCGGGATGGCGCCCTTGACCAGCAGCAGCTTGCGCTCTGCGTCGATGCGGGCGATTTCCAGGTTCTGGACGGTACGGGTGACGTCACCCATGTGACCGGTCATGCGCTTGCCCGGAAACACACGGCCCGGATCCTGCGCCATACCGATCGAGCCCGGCACGTTGTGCGAACGCGAGTTACCGTGCGACGCGCGGCCCGACGAGAAGTTGTAACGCTTGATGGTACCGGCGTAGCCCTTACCAATCGTCACGCCCTGGACGTCGATCTTCTGACCGACTTCGAACAGGTCGACGCTGATGTTCGCGCCGGGCTGGAATTCTGCGGCACGAGCGGCATCCACTCGGAATTCTTTGATGACTTCGCCCGCTTCCACACCGGCTTTGGCGAGATGACCCGCCAGCGGCTTGGTGACGCGGCTGGCACGGCGGGTGCCGAAGGTGACTTGAACCGCGGTGTAACCGTCGGTCTCGTCCGTCTTGATTTGCGTCACGCGGTTGTCGCCGACCTCGAGCACGGTGACGGGAATCGAATCGCCGTCGTCCGTGAAAATACGGGTCATGCCAACCTTGCGACCTACAAGGCCAAGGCTCATGGTTTGCTCCATTCCCAGCTGCGATTGGCCGGGGCTGATTGATACTACGAATCTTGAACTGGGCCGCGCCTAAAGAGACAGCGCACGGCCAAATGGCCAGCCCACTCCCCTTGACTAAAGGGGTAGCCCTACACTATATCCCGGTTACGGACAATCCGCAAGCACGATTGGCGGATTCCCGTCCGGGCGTCGCGCACGGAACAACATTCTTGGCAAAAAGCAAAACGGCGAGCACCTGGCTCGCCGTCCGCGCCCGTTGCCGGCGAACCGGCAGCGTTGTCTTGCTTACTGCAGCTTGATCTCGACGTCCACGCCGGCCGGCAGGTCCAGCTTCATCAGCGCGTCGACAGTCTTGTCGGTCGGATCGACGATGTCCATCAGGCGCTGATGCGTACGGATTTCGAACTGGTCGCGGCTGGTCTTGTTGACGTGCGGCGAACGCAGGACGTCGAAACGCTGGATGCGGGTCGGCAGGGGCACCGGGCCCTTGACGATCGCGCCGGTGCGCTTGGCGGTCTCGACGATCTCAGCGGCCGACTGGTCGATCAGGCGATAGTCGAAAGCCTTCAGGCGGATACGGATCTTTTGGTTCTGCTGCATGATGTTTCCTTAAAGAGCGTGGCGGCCAGGCCGCCGGAAGATGGAAAGAGCGATAACCCGACGATGCGCCGCGCCCTTTGGCAGCAGCGGCGCATCAGTCCGCCTTACTCGATGATCTTGGCGACGACGCCGGCGCCGACGGTACGGCCGCCTTCACG